>JAAUXT010036897.1_pt1 | contig 28503 bp, 24 predicted proteins | sample 7278171 | NCBI WGS metagenome assembly JAAUXT01 (sample SAMN14350112, study PRJNA611818) | marine sediment metagenome | isolation source: surface marine sediment (1.8m) | place: French Polynesia: Moorea | collected 2018-08
AATAATTAAATATAAAAATATTTAGAATATAATTAATTGGCTGAGGCCAGCCCCCCTGGTGGGGGAGGAGTGTGGTGTGACACACCAGCTGCGAAAACAAAACCACCACCTGATAGGTGGCAGCACTGTACATACAATAAACATAGAGATTCGCGCCACCGGGGCAGTCTCACCTGAGATACCAACCAGTGTGTTTGTGAAACCACTACACTGAATCAGGTTTGGGCATGTCAGCTTCAGCTAGTCTGTCGAGTGATGGAAGAAATACAATGCCTTTCCATCTGGTCCCTACAGGACCACCACACCCTCCCACACATGAAAAAGGTCAGCAGGGGGAAGTTCTATGAGCAGGAGGAAGTTCTACGAGCGTTCCCTCTTGATCTGGTTCAAACCTTTAAATCTGGTTCAAAAACAGGGTCTGGTGCCACGCAAGAAGAATTAGTTGTAACTGTCTGAGTTTCCTCTGGGGTTTTGTGTTCTCCTTTTCCTTTATGTTCCCACTGCCTTTCTCTGTTTGTGTTTTGTTTCTGAAGTTTTTCTTTCAACATGTTATGTAACTCTTCAAATTTTTCTGCAGACATTCTGAAGTATTTGAAAAAATCATCATTGGGACTTTCTGCATTGCCCCTAAAACCTTCACACAAATGGTGGACTTCACCATTCCGTTGTCAACTTTCATTTGATTTCAGAAACCTACATTGTCCTACGATATGAGATTATTTTCCTCTGCTCCTCATTTCCAACCAACAGTACCAAGTCATCATCGTCCTCGCCTCTTGCTCTGACACCTCAGTGACCAAGAAGCATACAAGTTGTGAGCATGGACCACTGAAACATTCCTCAAAGCGAAACAAATTCACATGTCAAGCTGGAGCCGCCTCCATGGAGCAAGGTGCCAGTGATGACGTTACAACTCGAAGAAATTATTTGATCCAAACAAAAACTTGTTTTTGTCACAGAGGTGAAACTGAGTGGACTTCACACAAAAACTGCCTTTGGAAGCACAGTCACGGCAGACCTACCTTGCACAGTGAAGGAACATATGGAAGTACTAAGCTCACTTTGCTTTGTTTACTACCACGCGCATGTCACACACTGCACATGCTTTGTCTATTTTGCTGATAAATTCACAATATTTGCTTCTGCCAATACTCGAGCACTCCCTGGTCAGAGAATTGGTGTCCAAGAGTCGCAGAATCTCGACAATCCTGCTGGAAGTTCTTGTCAAAATTTTTTTTCCCACTGACAACATTTCTGTGTGTACGAGTAAATCCTGCGCCGAATAATTGAGTTCGTTAGATTTTAGCATCGTCTTGTCGATACTGGGAAAGAAAGCAGCTCGGGCTTGGAAATCCTAATCACGCGAATTTGAGTCGCTCATTATTGGTTGGATTGTGAGAGATGGGGGTTTGTCGGCCCTGAGCTGCGGCTGCTATTGTCACAGGTACTCTCCAGAGCGAGGGGTCCGCCTGGAAAACCGCCGTAATCTCATTTCTGCGACTTGACTGGAGAATTTCATTCAGTTTTTGAGGACGACCGCTCTTCCTTCAAGACACATCGATTTCCAATAATCTTGAGCCTGACAGACTGTTGCAGTGGGCTCGAAAAAGATGTTCGTGCAAAGTTTTCTTTCGGATTCAACATTGTCCAGAATGTTATGAGTCAAGATTTCGAAAGAAATATTTGCACACAAAGAAACGAGCAGAGCTCAAGATTTCGTTTCAGGCTGAAAATACTCGTCGGAAAAGTTTGGACTCGTGCTTCGGATCGGGACTTCGTGTCGTCGTATCTTCAATGGAACATTCAGAGGCAGATGTCACGAGAAAAAGACGCTCAAAAGTGTGCAGAGGAAACTCACGCCATCACAGGGAGCAACTTTATGAGTGTTCGCATCCCAGGTAGTGCAGCACTCGCATCTCTGACAGCCACGAGGAAAACATCTTTGGCCCTGACCAATCACAGACGAACTTGCTGTTTGTCCTGCGCACAAGTGAGAATCCACCTTCCTGCTCACAATTCTCGTACCTTCATGCAGGGTTGATCCACGCAAGACATCTTCTGGGCACTGCGGAGCTTGGCAGTTTCTTTTCTGACTGTTTCACTGGATTTATTTGTGGGACATTTGTACCATCTCGACGGCAGCTGAAAACGGAGTGACAGAAAACGTGGAGTAAGTGCAGGATCTGCGAAGTTTGTGAAGGTGAGAATCGTTGTTTCTTTGAAAGAAACTTTAGCAGCTGCAAAGTTTTCATAATATCATTCACACAATCGTTTTGTTTGCCTCCACGCAATCTTTACACAACTGAGCAGACTTTTAACAAAACCGGTTGACAAATGTCGATCCTTGTTGTGCACCTTTTCGAAGCTTGCACACGACAACAAGTTCGTAAACAAGTGATCTATTAAAGCTTTGACAGGATTCACCGACCGTTAGCGAGAAATAGCTCGCATATCTTTAGTAGAGACGAGAAATGGTGGAGGGGCATCAGTGGAGGTAAATAGACCATGCAGGCATTGATACCGAGGTATTTGTTTAGAAAGAGACATCCTTTTCAAAATGTGGAAGCTTTCAGTGCTATAGTACGTCACAGGTGACAGGGAAAGGTTTTGCAAAAAGTCAAGACATACTCGTAGATCTCTCAGTAGTCTCTTGTGGTGGTGTACCGTCAAAGGACAATAAGTTGCGCTGACAAAGCAGCCAAAGACGAGAAACGTGAAAAATTTGGGCCAGAGTGAGACTGCAGAGCCGGATCTCAACATTTGATCAGGACCTGTCGAGCACAGTGCAAGTTCTTGGGTTGAGCTGTGGCGATGTGCACACGTGCGTTTCGTTGTTCAGGTTTGTCCAGCAAAGGATTGTTTCCAATTTCTACTCGGCCTGTTAGTCACGATGCTTTGTTTTCCTTTCTTTCAGACTGCAGCGGACCTGCACGAGAGGGGTGGAATAATCTGGTGTCAGCAGAATTTGTGAAATAGAATGCGAAGGGGACTTTCCCAGACGTGAACTTTTGAACAATCTACCGGCAGCAGACATCCACAGTGAACATGATGTTCCGGAACGCAGACTGCAGATTGATTCGACTGATACTGTTACTGACGGTGTTCAGCGCCTTCGCTGGAGGAAAGAATCACTATCCGGAGCAGAATACGGAAACCAAAGGTGAGTGAGAAGCGTCTCGCGCCGTTCCGATGGCTTTGCTGCAGCGTGAAATTTGCAGGAAGCCAGAATTCGAAACTCTCACAAGTTTCATTGTCTTGAAAGTGAAATGTGCCGAAGGACAGTACTCAGAGGTTGACCGTTGAGTGACCAGACGGCTGTGTGTGCCACGCACGATGTAAACTGACTCATTCGTCCCACTTGAGCAGGGGGTCTTGGTGTGAAGTTTAGGCCAAGCTGTCGTTCACGCAGAATTCTGTTTCACGCGGTGTTTGCAACTTCTCACTTCTGGCGATCGCGCTAGTTCTTCATGACTGATAAAAGAAGCATTCAGCCACTTTTATCGTTTGTTGGTTACGCGTAGACCGAACTTAGCAAGGACGTGCTGAACGAAACAGGCGTGTCTCAAGTGTTACAATTTCACAACGCCCTCGACTGAGAATGGGCACTCCTTCAAGAGCACTGGATAAATCTAGTCGACGCTTGAAGCGAACTAAAAACTTGCCGATGCAAGGAGCTTTCTTCAAAGTCTGTTGCGAACACTCACTGAAGTCAAGAAAGCGTGCTGTTCGCCAAACAAATTCAAGCTTTCGGATGATTCCCTCACGGGCAGTTGTACTTGCACAATGAGACCTGTCCTTAGGAGAGGTTCAATAGCCAGTCCATAACATTTCATCATTAAAAAGTAACCTGACCTTTCAGCTTTCAACCACACAATGATTCCCTGTTGAAGCACTATTACAACCTGTAATTTTCTTGGTATTTGAAGTCTTTTCAGCAAGTAACAACTTTCATACCAAAGAGTGCAAAACGAGAACTGTGTTACGAGTGAAAATAACGACAAAGACATTTTTGAAGTCATAGTTGTGGCTTTGATAGATCTGCGATTTGAAATATGAAGCTTGAATGAAGACGGATGAGTTGTCTTGGTTGGCCTTCCGGAGTTTTGAAGTGATGGTGTTGAATGTGTGGCGTGATGCAATTTGGTGTTTGCTCAACTGAATCACCTCAAAACTTTTGATACTCAGGCATCGGGTGAGAAATCTCATTACAGCGATCATACAGCTCAACATTCTGATTTCCTGTTCTCGAGCAACTGTTTCCTGTGTAGTGAAGATTTGCTCTCTCGAAGCAAATTTACATTGCAAGGGTACACGAGGGAGAATGGCGTTCTGCGATTGGAATATGAATTAGATTTCTGTCCTTGCAGATGAAGAAAACTGACATCACGGAATTGTGGGCCCGTTCCGGTGCTATTTCAGTGTTTGGTCGTGGTGTGCACGTTTGTGTTTTCCTTGCAGGGTGATGGTTTCATGAGTTCAGTTCTGAATGAAACGCCTGTTTGAGTTCTTGGGGGGGGGGGGCACCCAAGGAAAGGAAATCCCGCAAAAGTCGAGTTGAGTGATGATATTCTTTTGAAGTTGTTACGGAAAGCCTCCCACCTGAATATCCTGTGGTTAGAGGATGAAAGGTGGACATCACGCTGTTTAATGATGGCGTTTAAACTTGTCTAAACTTCTGGTGTCCACACCCCAGAAACCACAGGTATGTGCGAGGGTCGCTCGCATGCTCCAACTGACACGGAGAAGTGTGCGCCACAGTTTGTGACCAGAATCGGCGTTGGCTCGCGTTTTGGATGTGACCAATTTCAGACGACACAAAATTTGTGGACAACTGGCCCACCGGTGTCGACATGCTTGGCTTTCTCCATCCATAAATTTGTCATCCAGGACATTGTTCTCCAACTTGAGAAATTCGTGGAAATTCGCAAAATCGCCCAACCTGAGAAGTAGTCTATGAAGATTGATTCACACATGTTGTTGGCTTCAACCCCTGCTGAGAAGCGGCGCTGGTTTTAATTTGGACCATCTTGGACACAAAACGACCAGGTGCCAAGTATTCTCTGTGGACTTGATTATCACGAGCTTTGTCGTATTTACCTCCCGTCAAGAAGCACATTCATGTCACAAGTCTGAATGCACGCTATCGCCATTTATTATGATATGAAATTACAGACAGCTTGCAGCCATTAGCTTATGAGGTGGAACTGACTTCTTCGGGTCTATTGAGATTTGTTTGGTTGGTTTGGGAATTCAGGGACAGATAAACCCAGAAAGTTGGATTGACACAAAATACTCGCACTCGTTACCGATGCTGACAGTACGAGTATTCTGTCGATTTCCTCCTTCGCATGTGCTCCAGCAAATTCAAACTAAATCTGTTGAAGTCTTGGCCTTTCTGGAAACTCGTACTGTACTTACGTACGTTCTGCACAGCTCGTTAGGTGAAATTGCACAACTCGTTAGGTTGAAGTGAAAGTGAAGGGTGAAACTCGCGGAGGAAGCATTTTCCTCTGCTTTCTCTGCTCAGGAAGTGGAAACATTTGGACGCACTCATTAGCATTGCAACATCCGGTGGCTCCCCTGCGCTAAATTGACATTAAAATTTTAATTTCACTTTCCAACAGTTGCGCAGCGATTTGCCCAACATCTCTCGGAGGGAGATAGGTCGAAGTGTGGACTCGGTAGGACGTTGACAATGCACTTTCTGTGTGTGTGTTATTGACAGGAAGTACGACTTCGTTAGAGATAACAACTGATAATCTTTGCTTTGTAACTCTCATCCGGCCTTTGAGGTCGCCACCAAGGTGCGGGTAATGGTGCAAAGATTGGGAGAACATTTGCGCGGTTGAAAGATGAAAATGAAAAGAGAATAGACAAGAAAAGTCGAGTTTGTCAGCTTGTTTGAACACCCACACACACGCACACACACACACACACACACACACACACACACACACACACACACACACACACACACACACACCTTCCAAACCCCATTGACACCAATTTTCATTCGTCCCGTGTTGAAGTGAGCGCACAGTGTTCATTTGAGGAGAGGAAGTGCTTGTTTGCTTTTCTTCTCGAGAAATTCACGACGAAGCGACGAAGCGACGAAGCCTGTTTTGAGTTTACTCCGTCCAAAACTCGGATCAGGTCCCAGTGCAAAGCCAAACTTGTGTGTTCAGCATCTTGTGAGCCCATATCTTCATGTTGTGTCAATTTTGAGGGGTTTCACGGTGAGCCAGCGTCTTTGGATTCCCATTCTGGTGCATTTGGTGCTTCCGGTGTCCAATCCGCGCTGACGGAAAAGATAATCAAGTGAGATTCAGTTGTGTTGTGGAGGTGAACAGTTTATTTTTCAACAGGGTGTGTTTCCGGTGAACCAGTTGGGTTCCGCCCTGAAACCAGAAGAGAGAATAGAACCCAACCTCGCATGCAGGATGTGTTCATCGCAGAAAGAGCGGAAATTGCCGGGAGCAGAGCAGCGACAATGCCATTTGGTTGTCAGTCGGCGGTGTTTACTAGACGTCGACTTCCTGCAGTAATTACTGAGCGCGGCCCCTTCCGCTCCCGTCGTCGCTGCAGCTGCATTGCTCGTCACCCACCGTTGACCGCAGAGCGCGCGTCGCGCGGCGCCAGCATCGCTATCGTTGCAGCTTGAACCAGCGGAAGCGATTACAAGCCCATTTGATTGGTTTATCTTGATTGATTGATTTGATCTTTTAAGATTCAATTAAACCGTTGAATGTTAATAAATTTACGCGAAGCTTCGTTGACCGCGACAGTTGTGTCGGCACGAGCGGTTGGTCCTCGGAACGAAACACTGCGCACCAAGATACGAGAAACGTGTAACGGAGCGAGGAAGAGCTGGACATGAGAAAAGATTGCAGCTCCGAACCTAGATACCGAATTGTTGGGTTGCGAGGAAAACAAGTTTGATGACGAGCACAGTCCCGCGAAAATCCGGTGCAGTTTGAATTTGTACGCGTCTTCGCGGCTGGGTGGAGCTGTCGTGTAGCGTCCGAGGTGAAGTAAGCCTCGTCTGAAGGTTACATGTCCAAAGCTGTCGAAGCAGAAAATGCGCAGTTTTCCTTCAGTGCTGATTACTTTATTGGCTCTTCACCAGCGTGAACAGAAGAAAAAAACAAAGAACGAGGTTCTGCTCTCGGTACAGCTTTGATTCTGCTGCTGTTTGATCTGGTTTCCTCGAGAACTGGCATTCAATATTTTTGATGTAGAAATTCTCTTGGCACCTTGCAGACAGACTTCGCCCCCCACCTTCACTCGGACGCACGTGAAAAATTGAAAACTACTTGGGAATGAAACGAAATAGCAATGATGATGGGGTTAATATTGGCTCGCATTCAGTGTGAAGAAAGGAATGCATGTACTCGGGTGAGATAGAATCGCAGTTTGCGCCACCAAGTCCATAAATTGTCATTTTTGGCGGGCCATCCGACCCGCGCTTCTTTGAAAGGCATCGCTGACCTGCGCCGATAACCATCGCGTCTAAAAGGATTCCTGCGTTCTCCAAATGTGGCTTAAAATCCAAATGTAAGGGATATGTTATTTTCAACAAGTTAAGGTCATTTTTAATGCGTCGAGAGACAATCTGGGGTCGCGTCCAGACCTTTTGGAGGTGATCATATCTCGTCGGTGGCCAGCAGCGAGAAAAAAATTCGACAACTGAGAGGTGCGCAGACGTCGTCACCTAGACTGGTGCGAAGTGTTGATTGAATTAAATATGGTATCAACTACCCAATTTGATGCGAAGTCCGGCTGTTCAAGAGTTGAGATGCCATTATTGAACCAATTTGAGACGAAGACTGCCTTGAGTGAAAAACGTCTGAAAATCTTCGCTTCGTGATTGTGGGATCAGCAAACGCAGATGTACGAGGTGGTACTCAAAAGTCCGTGTCGTTTGCGTGCTGACGCAGCAACAATGGTTGCAAAGGAATCGAAGCGATCAATTGACTAACTGATCGGAATTTCACGACAAGAGCGCGAAATTGCGACAATGATAACGATACTAACACCACCTCGTACCACTGTCGACGTTGAGGGGTGAAAATAGCTGAGCCTTGCACTCATCTCTTCCGATAAATTCAAAATTGTCAAATGATTTAGATTGATCATCAAAGTATTGCCCTTCAAAGTGTTGATCGAGGATACGAGTGGAGAAAACTTGCGGGACACCTGCGTACTTCTTTGTCCAACGCACCACTCGAACACGTTTGAAAGAAAACAGGTGTTGTGGAGCTTCAAGAAGAAAAGATTCATCCTAAATGGAAGGGAGGGAAACAAAAAGAACTTTGTCGGCAGTGTGGATGAATTCACATGACACCTGAAGAATTCGAGCCTTGAAATTGATTCAAACCAATTTCTTGCGTGGTACAACATCATGCTCGAAAGGTCCTGGTCGAAAACTGCAGACGGGCAGCGCAGCCCAGCCAGTCAGTTTCCGGGCCAAGCGTTGAGAAAGACGGAAGTGCTCGGATGACCAGGCATTCGCCACACGTGTCACGTTCTGTCCGGCCTCCCTGCTTTATTGCCCGTGGTCGTCGCTACCTGAGTAGGTGCCAAATGACCTTGAAGAAGGAGCATTGTAATGAAGCGTATTTACATGTTCTGCTTCTCACGGGAGGGTCAGTTATTCCTGTGCGAATCAATACGCAGGAAGTTGCGCCCCAGTGGTTTTGAAAAACATTGCTTTTGACGTTCGAGTTATTGCCGTGGTAATCAAACGACAACGAGGTGTGGTGTTCAATTCTCCACTCTTCACTTTGAGCAGGAAGTAGACGAGTCCACGGCCAATCGAATCCTGACTAGGGAGGATTGAGTTCGGTTTCTCAAAAAACAATTTGCCACGAAGCGCGTTTATCGCTCGATGGCAATCGTAACCTGGCCAAGTACGTGTATTTTTGCTTTTGATTGTTGTTCAAATACGATAACACTGCTTGTTGTCGCCTGCATTGCTCCCAGGTTGGTTTCAAGATTGATTGTATGGAAATCGGCCCCCTTAAGACTGGGCTTGGTGTCGGCAGGCGACGTTCGCTTGAACGACCTTTTGCGGCAGACGGCTTGGAGCCCATATTTTCAAACCAAGAAGTTTGCAAAGGCAACTGTGGAAAACATACAAAGACATTACGTACCACAGGGGACTGGTGTGCATACGCTCGTACTTGACTTTTACGTTTGTTTGTCGTAGTACAATTTCATTGACAGTGACATGTTTGACCTTTTACAGAGAACTGTTGCAAGAGACGGACCTGAGAGATAAAAGTTATTTGCTTTTTCGGGAGAATGATATTTTTCTGTGTTTTTATCGCATTATTGCCGTCACCTGTATTTTACGAAGTCCACTTCAGGTGAATTAACGAGAAGTCAGTACTGTTACACCTCAATTTACGCACCAAAAAATCTGGACATCAGATCATAAAAGCAAATACTCTGAATGCTGAAGTGTGCTCAACGCACTGAGCAAAGACAGTTTTGGCGGGAAAGTGTCCGATTGTAATCTTATTGACAAACACTCGTGAGAGAATATAAAGCAAATATTTTGCATCGCACCAAACCCTGGAAAACGTTCTGGTTTGTATTTTTTTTGTGTGTGCAGTTTTATGGGGAAGATGCCTGCTTGCGGTCGCCGTGCAAAGCGTGAGAAATCACGAAGCGTCAAGTACCCAGGGTTCTGCGAGGAACGAGACATCTGTTGGAATGGAAAAACCAGAACCGTGGAGGTCATCCTCACGTTGTGCCATTTCTTATTGTCAATGTTCCTACGAGTACAATGGACTGAAAACGACTGTTTGTTACCCACGCCCCTTGAAAAGAACCCAGGCCGATGAACACTTGATCAGGTGCTGCAAAAACAAGGGGGGGGGTCTGGCCAAAGGTGTGAAGTCTGATCAAGGAGGTCTTGGCGGCTGTTGCAACGTGCATCGTGTTGTGCCAAGTTGATTTGGAGCGCGAAGTTCTCCTTGTGACAGTTGCGGGTTGAAGCGGGTTGTTCTGTAGGCAAATGAACTGGTCATTACACAAGTGACTCGGACATATCAGTCTGGCCTTTGCCCTGCGCGCTAATCCTGGCTTGATGGAAAGAATCGCTGTTGACAGGTCGATGCGATGACAGCTCAACAACAGCCAGGCGCCAGGCTTTGCCCGCTCACGTATGTGCACAAATATTTGAGCATCGCTCAGCGTGAAAAGATGATAATGCTGGATTTGCGCCGATTTGGTTTCACTTTCTGCGGAGCTTGATGAGATGCAGTGAAATGTGTGAAATTTTGATTGAGCTTTGATGACTGGACGTGAGGTGCATGAACCGAAAGATTTATGAGACCTTCCTCTGAGGTAAAAGCACAAACAGATTTGGATTCCAGCTCTAAACTGCTTTGCTGACTGGCAGTTTGAAATCAATACGTATGAGTAAAATTCAAAATATAGCGTGCTGTTTTATTTATTCGTGTGAATAGCGAAGAGTTCAGTGCAGCTTGACAAGAGGAACTAGCAGGCGGCCCGGAAAGTTGATAAAGCGTCTGACGCTCCGCGAGTCGCCGCAGATTTCGTGAGGTCAAGAGACGCACAGTATTTAACCCACGATATGAAATGTAAAATGATGGCATCTCGTGCCCTTCACTGGGGGATTGATATGTCAGAGATGCGCACCGAGCAGTTTGATTGTGTTGCTAAGCGACCAGGTAGAGATGTAAGGTATCCCGCGGATAGGGTTGCCAGTCTCTCCAGGTACCGGAGTGCCTGCGCTGCTGTTGGGTCGTGTGTTGTGTTTGCCGAGAAGCAGCCTGTCGCTTCTGAGAAACCTTGGGTAGACAAAACGTCGTTCTGCATGCCATCCGTGGTGCTCATCTTATCAAACCTCAGAGTGGGAGTGGGGAGTCAAGCTTGGAAATTCCCAGTCCTCTTGTGCTCTTTAACAATCGCAAAGGCGGACAGGAGCAGTGTGTGGCAGAATCTTGAAACATCTTTATCTGACACCCGAAAGAAGACAATCTCAAGATTTCCAGGGAAGGTCACTGCATTGGTCAAGTCAAGTGCATTGGTCAAGTGCTCGAGTCCGTTGCGTGCATTTGGCTCCACGAGAGTGAGCACTCCAGCTCCCCATTGTACTCAAAGAACAAAAAATAACTTGCACTTGAACAAAATCCTCGACAAATATGCGTGATAATTTAGTGGAGTGGTGCTGACAAAATTGCATTTGGTTTCCTCGCGCATTGCTTTCCTTGCGCATTGCGATTCTGACTCGGATCAAGCACCCAGAATCGTGGATGAAAACTCGTACAGAGGCGCATCGGGTGGATAGTTTGTCTATCAGGTGTGTGGTGTGCACTCACTGTTGTGCTCACGTTTCCAGGAAAATAGATCTGGGTTTGTGATTTTGAAAAGTGCATGAGGTGCGAGAGAGACCAAGTTGAGAAATTCCATCTTCAGTCCCGCCAAATGTTCGTTTCTGCGGCACAAAATTGGCCAAAACAACGCAAACTGATTCCTGCAGCGCAGGTCATACTCGTATTTGACAGCAACCAACTGCATCTGGAAAGAAAGTTACTGACGCGCTGCGTGTTGCAGTCCGCAGTGTCTGAGAACAAAACCTTTGCCATGGTCAGAAGCAGCCAGGGGTCGGTGCTTCGGCTGCAGGTCTGAGCTCCGGAGTACCCTGGATACTTGTGTTGCAGACGGAGGCGCGTTCGAATCATTGATCAGAACGAGTGTTGGTTGATTCATTGCAAACAGCTGCTGCAGCTGAGCTGCCTTCAAACTTCGGCCCAACTAACCAGCGGTGGCTTGGTCTGCAGCGTGGCTATCGTGAAGCGTAAACGAAATGATGAATATGATGAATGCGAGGGCAACGATAAATATCATTGCTGTCACAGATGAGGAAGGAAACTGGCCTGGTTCTCAGCGCAACGGCGTGTGTCTGGAGAGCGAGCTCCGTAAGACGAGCTCGTTCGTCTCTGAGCTGGTGATGTATGGACGTGTGAGAAGAAAGGCATGTTCCGAGTACGCCGCTGTAGTACTCGCCGCTGAGAAGTACACTCGTGACCTTTAGCGAGCTCCACGGGCCGTACGCTGTGAGGCATCCAACAGTTGGACGTGTTTCTCTCAGAAACTGCGCAAAACCTTCGTCTTCGGGTTCGTCGAGGAGAAAACACCGAAACTACTGCGTTGCGTTTTTTCAGAGTCGGCCTTTGCGCGTTTTTGTGCTGTGGAGAGGATGGGATGGGTGGGGGAAAAAAGGTGGATCCACCCTGAAGGAGATGGAGTGACTACAAACAGAGGTACAAATCACGCCTCTTGTTAAAGATACCCTCGCTGGGGAAAATGTTGCAGTTCAGTCCGGTTAAGAACTCGGTTTTCTCAGACCTACTGAACAGTTACGCCCGACGCAGTTGCACGAGGAAGCACGGACCCTGCCAGCGCACACGCCGACACACTGGAAAGACAGGGTTGTCAACGTCACGAAACGGAATCAGCCAAGTGTGTGTGTGTGTGGGGGGGTCAACACCGAAATCAACAAGAGGTGCACGTGGGAGTTTGTGGGTGAACGTGGCTTTTTATTTCGCGACAACACAACAATGCAACGTGAAATGGCAGCTCCTGAATCCTTGTTCAGCAGAGAAGGCATTAGTGTGCGTCGACGCACTCTTGTGTTTGTTCATGCATTTAGAGTTCGGAGAAACAAAAAACGTTGGAAAAGAAGATTCTGGTCGATTACGTGCGTGGTCTGAAGATACTCGGCGGGAATATTCCATTATTGTGAGGCACAAATTTGGACGAAACTGCCAGAAATATACAGTGAAAGGGCCAAAGGAACCGAGCTTCCTGTGCTCCACCACACTGGTCAAGCACCGTTCGAGTGGTGCGATCTGTTCAGTGCGTGTTCAACAGATACGTTCAGAGGAGTTCGGGGAGACTTCGGAATGAAAAGTTCTTTTTCAGGGACGGATATTGCGTAGGCTTCGGTGGGCCCTGAAGAAGTTTCATTTCTGTCACTTGTCAAAGGGCGCAGCGGCAATGACGTCTTGAAACATTTCACAAAGTTGAAGGCTACATCTTTGGCGTTCACCAGCACTTGAGGCGCACGCTTTCTGCGGCATGTTGTGGGGGTGTCACTTTCTCTGGTCAAGATTGGGCGTTTCATTGAAATACCATTATTTAATAAGAATTTTTGCCGCGTTGTGATGCTTCCCGCAGGCGAAGAAACAGGAATCGACCGTGGGGAAAGCGTCTTGTTGGAGTGGCCCCGATCAAAGTCCAGACATCGTGCCAAGATTTTCTCTTTGAGTGAAGGTCCAAACTTCGCGTCCAAGGCAACTAGATCTGATTTTGTAACTTCGTTTCTTCAAACCTATGAGGGAGGTGAACGCCAGGAGTCTATTCCAGTGAAGTTGTTGGATTTGTCGCGTCATTGAATGATTTGACCCGCCAGTCGCTAGGTGTGTGACAAAGCATGTAATCCGATAAGTCATGCCCCAGCGAGGAGCTTTTAAAGCTGCTCTGCAGCAGATTTGGTGCGCAGAAATGGAATTACGTCAATGTCCCTTTGGCTGTGTGCTTACTTCTGTCATTCGTGGCCGATTCATATTGGTGCTGACTTGGCTGCGGAGTTTGGGTGGACGGGTTTGTGGCGTGTATCAGAATTTGGACGAATCTGTTGACGCTTTGGATGCGATGCGCCCGCGTTGTGTGTGCTTTGTCGTCTTCGTGTCTCCCGTGACCCAAGCGACGTTTCGAAGCCCCATCGAGACTGCTTTGCGTGCGCCACATTGCGAGCAGGAAAACAATCGTGAACAGGAAATGAGAACTTGAGGTCGAGAAAGTTGTGTCAATGGTACTTAAAAATGTCAAAGTTCTCACAAAACATTCTCTGTCGTTTTTGCCTTATCTAGCACGGTAAACGGGATGGCAGAAAGTGTCCCGAGGCCTCGTGTGGAGGAAATGTACCGTAATTTGGTACGTTGGGTAAAAGTGGGAGATCTGCACCAATTGGTGGGATGTGACACGCAATAGAAAAACTGGTGGATCTCTATCACCTGATGCTCCCTGCTGAAATATGGGAACTATTTGAGGTATTTTGAAACTTCAAACAGATGAAAGCGATCCCAAGCAAATGTCCCGTGTGCTTTTGTGGTGAATAAATATCACCCGTGAAGCTCGCTGGCGTGAATCTTGGTGTGGCGTCTCGGCTTTTCCCAGTCCCAAAGCCAAGGTTGGAAACTTTTCCGAGAACAGCTAATCACCGAGGAAGTTCGGAACTGCCACGTCCATTTTGCGCGCTGCTGATTGTTTGCAGATCGTTGGGGAAATGTGGCTGGTTGTGGAAATTCATGCATTTTACATGACCTGTCCACGTACATTGCACAACTTAATTCGGTAAAAGGTATCTTTCTGCTTGCTTGAGTAATATACTGTGTGCTGATTCAATCGGCAATTCAGTTCAGAACGGCGCTCCAGATTAGGATGCGGTTTGATGTTGCGTAGAAGAAGTTTCTCCCGAAAGGCGAAAGCAAGTTGACTGAAAGTACGCGTACGACGTATCTCTCAGTTGCGAAAAGCAAAGCAGGTTCCTCAGTGCGCATTTCTTCAAGCAAGTCAATGTCACTGTTTTGTGAACGCGTTTGTACGAGTCGCACAGCACGGAAGAAGTTTTAGTTCACAAGATTCCTGATGTTGAAGAAGTCTTTTGAAAGTTTTTGTATTGCGGGCACGGAAGAAGGCAGGCCCAGAAGCTTCATACAGCCACAGTGTCATCTCTGATGACTAAATTGTCATTCGAAGTCGAGAGTTTGGTGTCATCCGTTTCATAACTTTGTGGTTGAACTGTTTGCATCAAGCGTGGTTGCGGCTGTGCGATGAAAGTCACCAGATTGTTTTCAATCGGTCACGTTCCCATTGAATCCAGTTGTCACGAAGAAAAAAAGGTGAAAACGTTTTCCGTTGCCTCCAGCAACCTGCGGCGTGTTTTGCGGAGGCTTCGGCAGTTCGTGCGTGCTGCTCGCGAGCAAGGACAGCGCGGATCTACGTGGCTGAGTGGAGCCCGGTGACGGAACAAACCCAGTCAGTTCGGGTTTGACGCAGCTGAGTTGTTCGTGACCGCAGAATGCACACGGTTGAAGTGCGTCTGTCAACTCCGGGATGAAGGCTTCGAGGATCTGAATGACCAAGGCTGCGGTTGGTGGTGTGTCTCTGTTGTGCTGTGTTGCTACCTTGCTTACTCGTACAACAAACAGGCCCCTGTTTTGCAGACGATCAGAGCAAGGACTGCGCCGGCGATTATTTGCTCGTCTGCAAACCTATCTCCTATCAGGATCTCGTGTACACAATTTTCTTCTGTTGTTGCTCGCGTCTGACTTTCGGAAGTCAACACAAAACTTTGAACCAGAAAGATACTCAATGTGGTCAAAATGTCTGTTTGACCTCCTGGCGAGTATCAAAGTATGGAGAAAGGCTGTGTCAGAAAAGGATGGGGTACGAGCATCAAGGGAACGGCTCAGTTTGTGCAAATCTCAACGCCACAGGGCAGATGTTGCGCTGCAAGTGCTCAACGAGAGGCGTTTGAGCCAAGATGCTCTTGGTAGAATTCACAAAGAAAAGGAGCCCTTTTTGGATCATACCACGGTGATCTTTCCATCCTCTTTGCAGTGTGTAGAAAAGTTGTTTGTGTGCAGAAGCAGCAGTTTTGAATAGTTGGGCACAATCAATCTAACGAGAATGAGAAATGAGCTGAACTTGTACTCGAACGACAAAGATTTACCTTACCCGTGAAGTGACACGTTCAGGTATCACAAAGGTTTTCCGATGGTTGAGTGCATACCTCGGGCATCAAGCAAAATTAATTTACTGAGGTGACTTGGTACGTTGTCCACTCGGGTCTTGAGAAGCCTGTGCCGAATTTCACATTCAAACTGTCATGTGCAAAGTGTTGCGGACAAAAAGCGCGTTTTTGGCCGTTGCAACAAAATTGATTTGAGCCGTTGCGCATCAGCCCCTGAGATTCTTGCTGGAAAACCGCAAAAATGTGGTTGTACAAAGAAAGTCGAGAGGGTAGTAACACTCGCACCTCATTGACGTGTGGGGTACGTACTTTATGAATTGTCAGAAGAAGCCTGGGAGAAGTAAACCGCCAAATCCAAACTGAAATGTGAAGTAAGAGGGCAATAGACACAGTATGTGACTGGGATTGCGTTTCAGCCAGCGTCAATGATGGAATTTTTAAAGCGCCAAAACACGGTGGGAGATTCAGGTTTACAAAGAGCTTATCAGCTAATGATGTGGTTCATGTGAAAAGATTCAGGTCGATCTTTTCGAAGAGCTTTGTTGGAAAATGACAAGTTATCCCTCGTGATGACTTGTCACTGCTTTGGCACATTGTATACTTCACCAATTGCGCAAACAAAAACCTGATATCCACGTTTTTTGTGCTGTTGGAAAATTTTCTTTCGCAAGTTCAACTGTGAAGAAAACTTATCGCTCTTGCACACTGGTCTTTTCTGAAACTTTTCAAATTGTGTTTGGGTCGCATTTCAGAGAGCACCCCGAATTGAATACCAATGTCCATGGGAACCTGTAATTATTTGCTTTGCTATTGGAGAGTAATTGACTCACACGGCCAATGGTTCTGACAAACGGCTTTGAAACCTCAGTGCAAGAATTCACTAAATTTTCCAAGTCAATAAAAGTGACCAAAGAGAGTTTGCGTTGCAAAGAATGTTGTGATTTAAATTGCCCCTGTCGCAGATAAATGTCTACTTTTGTGACAGCCCAAGTGCCAGAACAAGGAAGATCGAATGGCTGCGTTGTTGACCAAGAGAAATACTTTGAGAAAGGTTCAGGGAGGTCTGACATGTCAGTTGGACAAGCACTTTTCGTGAGCGCGACAGGGTTTTCCTGCGTTGACGGCCGCAATTCGTTTCTGGTCGCGCAACATTCACGGCTGAAGCGTCACGTCAATCTGGGGAGACTGGACTTACTTTTGAAATGCGATTGATTTTTTCATCTGTTCTTGCGTGATTTTCATCTTTTTGTTTTGTTTCGTCTCGTTCAGACTCGAAGCCTGAGATCGAGCCGTACCACACGTTTCGCGAGGTGCACGAAGGCCATCGCACGAAGCTCATCTGCCGCGTCAAGGGGCACCCGCGCCCGTTCCTGCTCTGGTACCGCGCCGGGGAGCTGCTCAACGTCGACAACAACCCCAGGTACGAGGCTCCTGCAGAGCACCGAGTCCCAAAGTTCTTCCATCTTTTGTCGTTTGAGTCAAAATTCGCAGTGAAAACAGGTTTCTGAGCTGACCACCTCAATGTTTGAAATACAGCTGCAACCAAAGCTCGTTTTGAAATCCAGATTCAAAACATCAGAGCAAATTTGCAAAATGAGTTCACAGTTTTTCTCGGTGTTGATGACGAAGACAAAGAATTGAAAGAGTGAGGACATGAGGGAGTACGAGTAGTATCTCCTTGATCGGCAGCAGCATAAAGAAACATTTTGCACTCTCTGTCCATCCGTTTACTGCTGGGGCAAATGCAAGGCATCAAAGGAAAAGTGTTTCACCAGACTTGACCATTGCCGTGTGTTTCAACAACCGTGAATTCAAATATTTGGGTTTGAAGTGTGCTGTCAATATTGAAGCTTTCACCGGAGCGCACTTCTTACATCAAATTGTCTACATGCACAGAGGATAGCCGATGCCTGCGCCCTTGCATCTTGAACTGCAGTGGACATTGACTGGCAACTTTCAGTGACCAGTCGCACTTTCTTGCGTGTTTGCCGTGAGGATAGAAAGTTCATGCGTGCAAACAATTTGTTTGCCTCGCGGTTGAACAAGGAAAAGTTGTAAATTCAGATGTTACTCGTAATTGAAACATGTTGCTGGAGGCATAATCAACCTAAATCACAGTGATGAGTTTGTACTGGCAACTTTTTGTCCCTCACTACACGTGTTGTGTCAGTAGTTTTCTTCCAGAATTCATCACTTGACACAGAAGAAAAACGAAACACAAAAAACGCACTCAATGTCTCAAGTCTTTCCGGTTTGACTTTTGAGATGTACAACCCCGGCCCACAAGGCGAGAAGACAAAAAATATTGAGAGAAGACATTTCAGTGAAGCCTGCTCGGTCGCAATCAGTGTAACACTGTCGAGCGAAACCTTGACTCACTCAGCATTGTCGCACGTTTCTCCTGCAGGTTCGAGATTCAGCGGTACGCGCTCAAGATCTACCCGACGCTGCAGAACGACTCTGACCAGTACGCGTGCCAGGCGAAGAACCAGCACGGCGAGTCGTGGCTCAACTTCACGCTGTCCGTCCTCGGTGCGTACGAGTCTCCTGCTGTACGAGTAGATCGAGTGAATGCGCTGTGGTCGTGCAATTTGCTGTGTGCATTGCAGTGGGTGAAAAACACTGCGATTTAGATGATTCAACAGGTGAACTAACGTTGAGCCTCTTGCAGTGATTTGGTCACAACTGTTCCACATTTACTGTAAAAAAACAACTTTTTGCTGTAGTTCATTTTGTTTGTCCATGTGAACAAATTGTTTTGCTGTGAGTGTGCACAATACCTTTCATCTTTGTGGTTCCTCCAGATGTACACATGTGTGCATGTATTCAGTGTTATTTTTCTGTGACCCAGGATTCGGTTCGGGAGGCCAATTCTTGTCCTGATGAATGTCTGGCCGTGCCCCAACCCACTCCCAACTTCAAAAATCTGAACTGCTAAACAGAGTTTTGGGGGTCAAGAGACCAGCAGTCCCCTCCCCTAAATCTGCCCAGATCTGAAATGTTCCCTGTCCCGAGATCTCAATGTGGCAACGAGTTTGTGTCATGTCTGGCTGTTTCATGAGGGCAGCTTCAGGAAAACTAGCCCTGCATCGCGCGCCTGCAGACATCACATCTATGAATATGGCATACATCACTTGATCTCACCTCCAATTTCGAGGCAAGAAGATCGCAGGATTGATTTTCCTCAGGTCACAATTACTGGTCGGCTGAGCGATGCACTTTTCGTGTTACCGAGGGAAAATCACAGGGTTGAGGGGAAATTAATGATCCCTTGGCCTGATTCCTTTTTCTTCCTCTTTTTATTACCCGGGGGGTTGTGAGGCAACGTTGCTGTTTTCAACACTTCTACTGCATCGATCAGGTGCCTATTGATGGAATTCCAAAGACATTTACGATCCATTCCGGTGGTCCAGGTTTGTCGATGGGGAAGCATTCCTGGGATGATTGGGTGGCAGTGACATATCGGCGCCAGTCTTGGCGCGCTCTTTACGACAATGACATCAGCGCAGCGAATTTGACCTGCTTGTTGTCAGGGTGGCTGCAGATACCAGGCTGCACCGACCGACATAGCGAGACGTGGATTCTTTTTTACAGACACATGTCTGGCTATTTTTGTTCAAACTGACATGGTCAGGCACACACGAGGATCAAAAGTGCACATCAAAACATGGCACGAAGTAGATGCACGCAGCGCAAGGAGAAAAAGATAAAACTGGGGGTGCGGGTTGGGGCTTCTCCATTGGGCCCCAAAGTGCTCGCAGACAACAAATCGTTGGAATTCTCAGCAAACAACCCAGCTTTACAAAGAGGAATCTTCTGAGTGGCTGTCATTCTGTGATGTGACAAGAGAAATTATATTTTTTGCAATTTGAGGGTGTGACACAAAGAAAGGTGGTTTCTTGCGTGGTGAAGGAAAGTTTGCCGAAGAAACACGAAGTCCTTTTTCATGCAGCTCTTGCGGAAGAGACCGTGAACAAGGTGTGGTGGTGTTCATGATTACGTATGACAAGCAGCTGGAGAGTGATTTTCGTCTTGAGTAAATGTACCTGCAGCGCGTTGACTCACGAGATCTGAAGAGGGGGAATTGTGGGTTTCTTGATCCAGGTGCTCCATATTGTTTACACGGGGCCGTTTAACCGTGTGATCCAGCCAGAATTCCTACATGTATCGACTCTGCAGAGACTAACAGTCAACAGAAGTGGGGAAAAGTAGTTACAAATGTTGATCTCTTGTGCTTTACCGTTACTACCAACTGTTGAGCGCTGCTCCAACGACTGGCTTCTGACACCAGACTGAATCACGCTTTCAAACACTTTCAGTGCGAGATGCAAAGGTGCGAGCAAAGGCGTCCGACCGGTGCCTGTTTCTTTTGTGTGCGTTGCTCAGTGAATCTGTAGTGAATCTGGTTCTGCCACTGGAGGCGCAGACTGAGATGAATGCCTCTCCGGAGCGGTGAACCGTTGAGGAAAATAGGTTTACAGATCTCCGTGTTCTCGGAAAAAATGAGAAGATTGAGCTTGCCAAAATTGCTGATGATCTGCAAAGTACTACGTACTGAAAAGACCCACTATGTGGAAAAGACCAAATGTTCCTCACTGAGAAACAACGTGCCAGTGTGGTCTTGCTTTGAAGGGTTAATTTTCCCAGGCAGCCGCCGGTGATCTTTGAACTTCGTGCAAATGATGTGGTGTACTCGTACTGGTGCCTCGATCTTCAGGTAACTTCACCCCTCTCCCCCGACCCTCGGCATGTGTTGTCTTATCTTTCTCCGAAAAAAGCAGCTGATACCATTTGGCTTCGCGAAAAGCGAGTACATTGTTTCGGTTGTGTCGTTGGTCATCAAATGTTTTGCTGACAGTCAGGACGAATCCAGAGAAAAGTTGACGAATTGTGTTGATAATACGTCACCGTAACTTCTTGTTGAGGGTGACGTGTGTTCTCAGCTGGGTAAAGTTATAGGTAAACAACAGACAACAGGAGATTAATGAATCCGAGGCACAGCCGAGGATTTAATTAATCTCCTGTTGTCTGTTGGTTACTTGTTGTAAGGCATGTCGTCAAGGCAACCAAAGTACAAAATTGTCAAACCACTCAAGTGACAAGTGTAGATTACTTGTTCTGAATCTCCTGTTGAGAACAAAGGTTGCCCTTGACGACGTGCCTTACCTGAACAATCCGGTCGAATTCGATGGTTGGCAAATGAACTTGAATTGCACTTTGTGATCGACCTGAGCTAAGTTTGGGAAGTTGGACAGCTTTTATTTGAGGCGCTGCTGCTGCAACACTTCACTTCACGTCATACTGCGAGTATTAATTTTGCCAAGGCGTGTTCTGTTCAGTCTCTTTCTAACATCCGTCTTCATTGTTTTTTTCGCCGAGTTTCAGACACAAACAAGACTGCGAGCGTTGAAAGGGATGAGCAGAAAGTGCTGGTTTACAGCCCGCTGTTTCACCTGTTTTCCAACTCGTACACGTCAAACGTACGTCAAGCGCGGCACTCTGACCGCGCCGACGGCTCGCGCCGTTTCGCCAGCGAAGGCGTTTCTTCTGCGGTGGCAGAGTGAATGGGTTGCAGCAACTCAAGTTTGAGAGAGTAGTTGCAGAGAAATGTTTGCCGATAAGGCTGTCCTGTTGAGGTCGTAATCGCAGCGTCTTGAAGAACGCCTCGGCTCTTCCGACGTCACGGCCGCTCATTATCAGTGAACGATGTTGCCGAGCGAAGACGCCGCTCACAACAGCCGCGATAAACACGAGTGCTCGTGATGAGCTCAATTGCAAACCTGTGTTCCACAGGTCAAACAAACTTCAGTTAAACTCGCGGAAAAGAGCTCGAAAAAGAGCCCGAAAATTTCCGGTCCGCAGGAATTTGGTGTGGGCGATATCCTATCCGCTTCTTCACCCGGACGCACTTGTTAGCGAATCAGACGTTCGTTTCATTTCATTTCGGTCGAGCCTTCAATAGCAATCCCTGAATAAAATTATGGGCATGATCAGCCCTGCAGAAAGAAGAATTTCACAGATAAAGGTATCTCTGGCTGCACTTTGACTGCACTTTGACATTAAAACAGTGAGAGGATGTTCGCTTTCTACTCTCGAGAAAATCTGGCTGCGCCGTCGGCCAAACAAGACTTTAGACAGCTGCTCGAGCTCGTTCTTGCAGTTTCGGCAAAAGCGTGTGTGGGGAAGTTTTTAGCTTTGAGAAAGTTCTATTCTGAGTTTGCAAGGTGAAGAGATTGGCTTCAAATTTCAATTTCCTGCTCAGAGAAAGTTTAGCCAGGTCGGTTGATTGAAGGTGGTGATGAAACCGAGTGCGTGGCAAAAAGCCGGGAAATTGAGCAGCGACAACAATTTCATCCAGCTTTAGGTTGCACGGAGACGCTACCGACTCGTCCACGTCTGGTTGACATTGCGATTATCACATCTTTCGATGAAAGAACCGATGCGTGTGATGATGTTCGACCTTTTCTTGCATCGTGATCTTCGGAAAAGTTGCAAATCACAGCGTAGATCCCCGAATGTGTGCAAAAACCTTGTAAAAAATGGCCGACAGGGCCATAATTTGATCTGAAAGGTCAAAAATGCACTTAATAAGGGGGTGTCTGGTGCAGTTCACATTTGATGTTCGTGAAGAGGAGGAAGTTCGCTGCAGGAGCTGTCAAAAAAGAGGAAAAGTCCTGTCAGTGATTTCAATAGAAATCACCCCTGTTATGAAATTTTAGCGGGTTAGCATCGGACTCTCGCTGTGTGAAGTGAAAACCGCTTGTGACGCGCGTGAATCGCGCCTTGATTCTTTGGTATTGGCTTTTTCGCTTCCGAAGAGGGAGAAAAACGGGCTCAAATTTGAAAACTACTTCCATCAAATTCCCCTGCTGATGGCAATTCCAACAGAAATTTCAGATTGGGTGTCTTGTGGGAAATCAAAAAGCCCTCACTTTGAACAGTGATTTGAGCAAAAGTTTTATTGGAATAAAAAAACTGAATTTTCAAAGATTCCTGGTTCTGTTCGAAGCGACCATTGATTTTGAACAAACACAAGACATCAAGAGCAAGTTTAAAAATCAGGTGAAGTTCCGAGATCCACAAACACACAAAAATTTCTCAAAGTTGTCGTCAGCAGCGCCAGAGTTCCGCTCGCTGTGGATGTTGGTTGATCCGCGGGTCAAAGGTTCCTGCAGTGAGAGATAGAATGCCTCTTGGCAGGGATCGAGCCAGACGCTCCGCGACTTTGCGGTTTTGTCAAGGCGTGCGTGGTGGCACTTTGTCTTCTTGTTTCATTCAGTCTTCCGGACAAAGGAGCCCGGATCAAGAACTTTCCCAACGAGCAACATTTTTCGTGCTGTTCCGACAGTCAAGTGGTTCCCCATTCTAAAGTTCACTGCAAGATTGATGGGTTTTGAATCTGGCTGAAAATTGCCTTCGGAAAGTCAATACACGTCAGTATTTAGCGCACCGTCTTGGAAGAATGTCTGCTCATTTGCACCGATGTCTGCGAAAAGTGCGCTGCTGTGCTCAATGAATTTTCCTGTAGTGCACGTTCCTCCGTCTCGACAGCTTCCCCAGCATCGCCCCGTTCTTGCACTTCAGGAAAACCCACACACTTCAGAAAACGTCTCGGCGCGAGCCTTTTTTGGCCGTTATCGGGGTTGAGGAGATCATCCCATCTCAACTCTGGCAGTTAGCGATGGTCCGTCTCGGTCTGATAAGGTTTTATCCAGGGTCATCGGCCCTGCAGTTCACACATGTGCTCAGCACGTTTGGCGTGCATCGCGATGCTTGACCAAGCTGACCTGGTCGAAATTAAATCCTCACAGTTTTCAGAACTCATTGCCGAAACAGCTTAGAAAATGCGAAGGGCTGCATGAGATCTCCCCCCTCCCCGCTCTTCCTCCTCCCTGTAGATGCGTAGTTGTGTTAAGTTTTGCACGTGAATGCGTAGTGATGTGTACTTTCTTCATTTGCATGTTTTGTTAGCACCCAAACCCAAACGCAAGAAACCTCGCCCGACACCACCGCCGCCGGGGCGACGCAGAGGGCGCAAAGGTGAGTGCCGCGAACCTGTTGGTTGGCTGTCACATATTTTTACCTGACTGTGGTTTGTGGTATCTTACCTGTTTGTTTTTGTCGCTTCTCTTCAGGGCGACGCCGATTTCGAAAACGAGGTAAAAATTACCCGGGCGGACGGAAAATTGGTCTTTTTTGAGCAAAATTTCAAGCATGTTTTCCCAGTTTGACTTCTGTTAACTTTATTGAGATGGTGGAAATGGGTGAAGGAAGTGAAACGTGTAAGCGTTCGGGTTTCCGCAAATCTGACCAAGTCGCCAAAGTCTTGACTTTGAAATCGTTTGGTGGGAGAGGGTTGCATGTTCGGCATGACAAAGATCGTCATTTCGGGCCTGTCGAAGTCCATCCAGTGTGGCGCAATCGTGTTACACGGTTTTACCGTCTTCAGCATCTGTTGAGGTTTAAATTTGTCGAAATTTCTCGAGGAAGCCAGCGTTTGGGACCAGTCTCTCCCTCTCAGTAATGATACATTTCAAGGCTTGCTAACTTTTGTAATAAGCATGTACGTTGGGGAACGTGTGCGATTTATGGGGCCTGGAAGAAAAGAGAAATACATGTACCCGAAAACCAGTTGTCTATCAGCAAGTGCAGCGAACATTACTCGAGTTGACCAAGCGCTCTAATCAATGGCAACAGATGTTGAACTTGACCAGAGCCAATATCAGGGTCGCCGCTTGTGATAATATTCTTCAAACAAGTTGTTTGCGAATCAAAAGGCCCACTTCCTCTGCACTAACTAACGACCAAGCTGTATCTGGTGGTCTTCTTGAGTGACCGTGAGAAAATTGAAATAATGCAGCCCTGCTCCGCAGCGTTGTCGCTTTTGTGTTCATGTTGTCTGTGAATGTCGAATTTCCTCTGCAGATCCGGTTGACGACGACATTTTGCCGTCCAATGACGGCGACGAAGAGGAAGAGCTTCCCACATTAGAAGGTATGTGATTCACTGCGCTTTCATCAATCAAACTTGCCCTGAACTGTGAATCCCGTGGCCACAACCGGCGGCGTGGAGTTGATCAATTGAATTCTATCGGTGAAATACGGTTGGTCCGCCTTCAACGAGGGGCGTTCAAAGCTCTTGGTTGGAGAGGTAACGGCCCCTCGATCTGCGTCAGCCTCGGAAGCCTCGGGCCTCTCACCCCCGACCTCGTTACCTGACCTGGCAGCAGAGGTAAGCCCATCCCAAAATGCAGGTCTCCGGGGTCGGACGAGTGAGAAGGTTATTGGTGACCTCGGGAGTGCTCGATTGTGACTTCACATCAGGTAACTTGAAACTGTTCATCACTTCAACTGTCACGATGATGTGCAACGTCTGCCAAATAAGGCTGCAAAGTTTCAAGTGAAGTCGAAAGTCTCTGAAACACTGCACCCTCCCAATCGTGATTGTGTCACCGTAAATTTTGCGTGTGCGTGTACGTAATTGCAACGTGAGGTGTGATTGAACCATGAAGGGTTCACACCAAACCGTGCGTCGCCGCCACCTTTTTCTGTCACTGTTGTGTTCTGGAATGCGATGTTCGCGTTCTTGTCAAGACACTTGATGAATTGAGGCAGAAGAAACCTGACTCACACATAACTCGCGCGCCAATCTCTTGCGCCCTGTTTGAGGTGAACATGAGATTGCAGGTGCAAGATAGCCAACTTTTAATGGATCATCATGCGCCAACTCTATCCGACAGCCCTGGAAAAACAACTCAAAATGCATCAACATGGTCTTGCCATAATTTTGTTGCTCTGGTGTAAGTGGCGAACATAAACATTGGCAAGTTACGCTGAGAATACCATTGAAAAGCCTGATGAGAATTCTTTCGTCAATGGAATTAGGTTTGGTGTTTTTTTCATCAGTCCCGGCCCGTGTTGCCTTGAACAATCGGTGTAATGCCATTAATCACATGTTAAGTCGCTGCTATCAACTGGGTGGGGCGCGGAATTAGTGGCCGGAGCGAGTCGTGTTCCGAGAATCGACGCATTGATGGACTTGATCCAGGGGTCAGTCATGGCTGCGCTTCTCCAGTCACGTTGGGGACGGAGTTGCAACCAACGCCTCAATTCTGCTGAACATGACACGTTCCCCTGTATTCAGGAATCACATCGTTTGTGAACGAAATGTTGTCCTCCACACTTGTGGAAAAAAATTAAAAAGCGCGCTGTTACGCTTCAGTCCCAAAACCTTTCGATTTCGCCAATAATTCAGACCCAATTGGTTGACTTCCAAGCAGTTGGATGCAGATCTTCTGTTCGTCTTTTCTCGGAAAATCCGGGTGGATTTCGGTAAGAAAACAGTGGGCGAAGCTTTCAGACACGGTGAATAGCTGCGGGCACACGACATAAGGCCTTGTCATAACTGAGACGTTGCAGAGATAGCTGCAGTGGGTGCTGATCCATGCGCTGAACTCTGTAGTCTGTTCCGCCAGATTAGCTCTGCTCAAAGAGGCGGAAGAAGCAACAGATTTTCCAGCTCCGTTTTCTATCCCAACGATGCCATCTTGGAGAAAAGGTCTCGCTGCGATAACTATGATTAAGTCGTAAAACATCAGGCCCGGAGATACAGCCACGCTTCTTTTTCTTCCTCTGGAAATCCCCCAACCCCAACATTTTCTTGGATAGGGTTTCGAGCGGTTCGTCGCTGAAACATAAATTTGACTTCAGTTGTTACCTTCATTGACACATGCCTACGCTGACTAAACACCTCGTGTCAGCAACGACGATGTACTCTGCAGAACGGAAACTGTTTGAGCAGGAACTTCACAGAGGCTGTTCTTTCACTGTGGTCATTTTTTTCCAGAACCTGGTGCATTGTTGTGCCATGCCCCGCTGATACAAATACATGGTTACGCTGACTTGTGGTATTTAAAGACGAGTAAACATGTCAGAGGATGGTTGTACGGAGGGCGCCGCTCCCAGGAGCTCGTGGGCCGCGGTCGCTATTTTAATGCTTCTTCCAGGATGAGTCGGGATGCCGCCAAATTCCATCCACTTCCTTCGGTGTTGTTTTCGAGACGGGATTAATTGAGATCGAAACCGGTGGAAAAGACTCGTGTTCCTGCACGTTGCCCGAGTCTTGACAGGTTCCTCGGCGCAACAAACTTCATTGGTGACGTGTGATTGTCGAAAGAAGCTGAAAAGATGCGCAATAAATAGAATTTTGAGCAGCGCGATCAGACTGGCACTGTGAGGCAGACCGACCAAAAGTGGCCTCAGCTGTTACTTGTCAGCAAAACCGCGCGACGCCAGTCGACTTTGTTTTTCTCGCTGCTTTTTGCCACGCAATTTGTGGTTTCTTGTGTCAGTTGCGCAGATTTCTCGGCTTTCTGCGTGTGGCAGAAGCTTCTTTATTGAAGAAATGAGTTGGGCTGGGTGATTGTTGCAGACAGACGGTGCAGAAGAATGATGCAACACAGGTGAAGCCTCTCCGCTGCTCACACTTCGGGATGAAGCTGCTTCCGATAAGATTTTGGACCTTACGCCTCGAGGAAAAGAAAAAAAGTTGTGAAGGCGGCCCATTGATGTGAAACGGAAGCAGAAAAAAGAAAAGCCCTTTCTCTGCTCTAGAGGCACTGATGCAGAGTTAAATGGAGTATTCTTCGTAGCCACTCGCAGGAACAAGTGCTCGCCCGAAGCGGTACTTCGGTAGCATCAATTATCTCATTTGTTCAAAGAATCCACGAAGCAGCCAAGAACGGGGGATGTTTGAGAGGTTGACTGATCCTTTCTCTGCAAGTTTGCGGACTGCAAAACTATTGTGCATGCGTGAAGTTTCTTTGGTCACAGTGCATCTTGTGAGTGGTCCTCGTATATCGGTTTTCAGCAGTTACTGAAAACTTCACAAAACATCCATTTAGTCAGCGTGACCTTTCAGCGGGACAGCAAGTGTGATGACCTCAAGGTTCCGGTTTATTCTTTGGATTGGGCGATCCAATTTTGTGCTTGAGTCCAACTGAAAATGAAATTTGCAGGCCAACAATTTTGCGCAGAAAGATGATGAGTTTTCTCTTCTTTATCCGGCTTTTTTGCTCGTGTTTTCCCAAGCAGTGCTGCACGGAAAAAGTATCTTTTGTGGATCTAGTGCCGTCATGTGGCATCCATTGTTGGCCACTTCGCTGCCAATAACAACGAACAGAGGCATTTAGCTTGCAAATGGTTAGCCCACGAACATTGTTTATTTGCAGGAAAATAGTTTGTGCTTGTGTGCGTATGCAGCAGGAATATATTTGTTTAGATCTTTGGTTTCACGCGCTTGTGGGTTGCACATTACTCACGTGTATTGGCACAATATTGACGCGATGTAACGCATCTGCGTTGGATCCTCCAGCCTTGCAGTTCCTCGCGCGTTTCTGAAATTCCCCTGAATGGCTGAAGACAAGCCCAAAGTTACCGAGTACAACCAAAATCTGCGTGAACGGTTCGCCTCAATGTTTGAAAGGTCCACAATTTCTGAGTGGCGCAAGTGGCAAGTTGGTCCTTTGGGATTTTTTCATCCAACACCACTGTCAAGGGCCGATTTTTAAGCGTGTGGTCGCCCGGAGGGCCGTGTACCACACGCTTAATGTAATCACTATCAGTCTGTATGTATGTCCGTCCATATGTGTAACGCGGGTCTTGGCCGTGGGGGGGGGGGTTGGACCCGCTTTGGGAAAAAAATGGTCAGTG
>JAAUXT010031783.1_pt1 | contig 28502 bp, 32 predicted proteins | sample 7278171 | NCBI WGS metagenome assembly JAAUXT01 (sample SAMN14350112, study PRJNA611818) | marine sediment metagenome | isolation source: surface marine sediment (1.8m) | place: French Polynesia: Moorea | collected 2018-08
AGTCCTACTGAAGTTGATTGTTATTGAGAGTAAAAAATCTTAAAAATAACCTCAAGGAGACAACTCATTTCTTAGCCATAGAGAGAGATAAATCTAAGTTGTGCTTTGTTTATTGTATACTTATAATGATTTCTCTTGAAAACTTTCATGTAAGAATGTTGTATTGCTATTGGTCTTTCATCACACAAAGATCTGTGCAACTCAAATTTGTTATTCTTGAAATATGACAGCCAATCGGTCACTTAAATTTTCTGCCTCGTAGAATGGTGTCATTTGTTTTTCATTTTCAAAAATTTGTACATGGATTTTAGGTAGGCTTTTGGGCTTTTGGGCTTTTGGGCTTTTCAGAAAGTGTTCAAAATAAACATTTGGCAAATATTTTGGTAAGCTTTCATGCAATAAAGTGACAAGTTTCAATATACAGGTAATTTGGGTACATTCTAAGTAAAATACAACCATAAACATTGAAAAAATTGATCATTTCTACATCTGCTTGTTTGTGTTTGGGTCACTGTGTTTAGGTCACTGTGTTTCGGTCGCTGTGTTTGGGTTGCTGTGGTTTGATCGCTCTGGCTCTGGGTTCTCAAATCACCGTGAGCTCTATGGAACTATTTTTCTCTCCTGGGAAGTTTAGCACAAATTCTGACTTCGAAACCAAACGCAACACCAACTCAGCAGATAAATGAGGTTCACGAAAAAAAACCAACAGGAGTGTTGAAGAAAATTTGCAAAGACAAAGAAAAAACCATTGCCGGAAAGGCAAAAGACAATTTTTGCTTATTCCTTTGAGCGGCTGGGAGAAGCCGCTCGGAAGGCGTGCGAAGACAGGGTTCTCACACTGCACAAAAATGGTTCCTGTGAAATCACAATGACTTTTCGAGACCTTTGGTCGAGAAAGGAGTTATACCTTTTTGTGGGGTGAGAACCCATTTCTACCACAATGCAAGCTCGTACGACATGTTTAGAGATCGCAGAGTTGTAGAATGAAGGCGCACGGCGCGACCTGCTCACCTGGATGGCCTTGTAGATGCTGTAAATCACGTCGGGATCGAACTCGCCGCAGTCGCCTTTTCCGAAGGCCGCGTTTCCGCGCTTCCCCATGTTGCCCCATTTACCTGTACAACACATTTTGTGCAATGACAAATTCTACAGAATGACAATTGTTCGTTGATTCTCCAGAGTTTTTTTTTGTGCCAATCAGAGCCAGAATTTGGACCGCTTATTGTTTTCAAGGAGAAAATACCAATTGAGACTCGCAAAAAGTTGGAGACAGAGACCATTGTCCGTTTTGCGATTTTGCAACATGTCGTTTGTATCTGTGATAGTTTCCGTGGATCCAAGAAAAGTCTTAACATTTTGAAATGCAGGACATGGTCACAGGCCAAAGGAAAGCAGCATTGTGTGAGAATCACAGAGTGCGGAACGTCCGCTGAGCCCCTGAGAGTCCACAAATAGCTGCACCTGTCCGTTATGACTTGGCATCATTTCTTCTCCCGATTGCAGGCATGCTCAAGAGGCAATTTTGGTGGAAGCTCCACGAAAGCGCTGTTGCCTCTTGATGAATGGCGTTTACACTGAATTTTCAGAATATGCAAATACAAAAATGTGCTGTCTTTTCGTCACACTCACCAGGCAAACTGAAGCTGAACGACCCGGCGCGCTTTCCGCTGCCCCATTTACCTGAAGGAACAAGGGAGGCGACGGTTTGTGGTGCGAAACAAACCGATTTCCCAACAACGCACAATATCCCAGTGAAGAATTTGCAGCGATCTGACAGAAGAGGGAAACTACGAGAAACGGTGTTCAAAAATTCATGTCAGGGCTGATCAATATGAAAGCACGAAAATGTGAACATCCTATTCCAACCACAGATGCAAATGAGTATTTGAGACTTTCCTTGTAATTTGCTTTTTACAGACAGAAATCAGTCGCCATGTGTTCAATCCTTTGCAGGTGAAAATTTCTGCGCGGAAGGCATGCAATGCTGAATTGCTCGGAAGAGAGGTAAACTCGAAAAACAAGGACATGCAAACCACATTAGGAGGAATTTTCAGCTTGACTTGGCCCGACTTGCCTCGTGAGTTTGTCGCGTCTCGTGTTGGTGGGATAAGCCGTTTATCTGAATTCATTATTTTCGCCACCGGAGGTATTCAAGCAAACAAAAGTCGAGTCATGTTCAGAATTTCAGTCAGGGAACATGCGGTTCACTCGTAAGTAGTTTCAACGTTTTTGGAAGAAGCACAAGCTTCAAGTAGTTCGCACTCACCGAAGTCATCAAGTTCCGAACTTTCCACACTATATGCAAAGGGTCCTTTGTTTTTGAACGGTTGGAAAGCAAAACAGTGAATGCTAGAAGCGCGCTGAAAACCTCCAAGAAACGAAGGGTTTCAACCCGATGGAATAAGTCGAGTCGCAAAACAACGCAACTGACCTGGCAGGCTGAAACTGAATTGTGCAGAGCTGACTTCGAGCTGGTAGGCAATGACAATGCAGGCGAAAAGCAGCAGCACTTCCTGTCTCATGGTCACTTGTTCAAGATGGGCTGCTGAAAATTAATAGAGAAAGATTGTGTTGGGTCGCATAAAATAATGAGGGTTAATGGAATCAACTCCTTTGCCGGCAATTAGCAGCCGCCTCGTTCGTCTTGAGGCGTCCACCTCGCATCCGCCGCGATCTGCTCACCCACCCAATTGGTGGCCTTTGATCGCAGAGAATCCACCAGTAGAAGTTCTGTGCTTCACTTGACGCAATGAGTTTTGGTTCGCGTGAAAGCCGTTGGCAGAAATACGACGTTCGTACGTGTGGACATTGTTCGCTTTATTGACATGCACGAAAGACAGAAAAGGATGAAAAACCGAAGGGCGCATCTGCGGACTGTTCGACCTGTTCTGTTCTCAAAGGGCTTTGCTTGCATGGTGGCGCTGTCGGTTCCTTCACAACCGATCTTGTCAGCAATCGCTCCTTCTCCTTTATAATTCGATCAGAGCGAAGATTTTATGGCAATTTGCGCAACTTTGCACTGAATGTTCATTGCATCGCTCACTTTTGGTCATCACAGTCTTTCGTCTCGCCGCACCGCGTGAAGGTTGATGGGAGTGAGAACCTGCAGTTTGAGGTCATTTCTCATTGCAAAACAGACTGACTGCGGACTATTTTGATCAAATTTCGTGGTGTGTGTTACTGGCTTGGTGTGATGGACTCAGGAGAACACATGAAAACTGCAGCCAAAGTGTGTGGCGATGGGCGACTTGGAAACGTCGGAGTTGCGCACCTCGGTTCCCATTTCACTCGGCTCGGCCAATTCGAATTGTTTTAAAAAAAGCCCTGAACAGCCAAAACTCCGAATAAACCTGCAGAACTGCATGTTTGCAAACCAGTTTCGTGGAAGCAAAAACTCTTCGAAGCAGCCCGAAAACATTCTACACGAGAGTGTTCGCCCTTCTTCATTTTGGGACTTCACAGCCAGAGATGTCTGCGAAAGGCAAGACTTGTGTCATGGGAAGCAAACAGGAAAGCAGCTGTTGAAGCTTGCATATTATATTTACTCTACATCCCTGTGCGCAGAACCGCATCTCCAGAGAACCATCGCGCTCCAGAAACGTGCTCAGGATAGAGGGAACAACCCATAAAGCAGCCACCATAAAAATTAACCGGACGGTACATTTTCTCTTGCTTTGGCCACTGACACGTTTGTGGCAAGTTGACCCAAATGAAGCTTTTTGGCGTTGCGATTCTGACTTTGTCAGTCGTGAATTGTGAACCGAAAATATCTTGTGAATCCGGATTTTGTGTGTCCACTTGCGGCCACGTTCAGGTGAACAACTGTGAAGCAGTTATGCAAACCTACCAACATGCACACGCAAACTTCGTGGAAAAGTATTTCTTGAAAATGAAAAATAAAATTATTTTTAGAGACTGGCAAAAACTTTTGTCATCTTTGTAGCAGCGGAAGGGTTTGTGGCTGCGGGACCTCTGTGTTCTTGCCAAGGCGGTGTTGCGCTTCCGTGTCGAAAGTGAATGCAACACAGCAGTTCTCTGCTGGTGGTGTCTGTACACTTCCATTCGTGTCAGCATGCACGTTTGGTGGAAGGAATTGATTGGAGTAAAGCGCACAATATTCATCGTGGGACTCGTCGTTATATTTCCCGCAGGTTCTGTCGTGTGATTGGATTCCAATTAGAAAATGATCCTTCTTTCGTGCACAGAGAGCTTTCGCCCAAACAAACCCAAATCCCAAGCGTCTCAGGCCACGGAGCCCTCATGAAGCGCAATCAAACGGACACCACCAACAATTGAGGAACCTCGAACACGCTCTTTTGGAAGTCATCTCAACAAAGGACAAACTTTCTCAGGATTAAAGGACCAGCCCTTTTTCTGCTTTTGTTCTTGGTTTCAAATGTTTTGAAATCAACCAAAATGGCCAAGCTATGGAGGACTGGAGAACAATCTTCTCGAAACCACAATCCTCAGGACACAACTTTGTGATTTCCTTGGACAAACCAAGTCATTCAAAAGTAAGTGCTCTTGAAGTGGAGCCAGTAGCTGGAGGTTGGAGGCTGAATCAGCGCGGTCGGCTCAGGTGCTGTTTGCCGCGTGATGCACCTGATCTTTGTGACGGTTTCGCCTCCCGCACGACGGGCCCGCAGCTGATCAATTCATCTCTGACCGGCCGTGTCGTGACAGTGGCACATGCGATCATCGGCGAACACGTCGCTGGGCTTCCCAGGAGGAAAGCAACAAGTCGACTGCAGATTTTTCTTTGTGTATCTCTACATATACTCGTACATCTGCTCGTTTTCAAACGAAAGCGATGCACATTGCGCTGTTTGAGCGACACAACACAAGACAAATCAAACTTCACCGCAACTTGGTTTCGACGCAACAATACAATTTTGAAAAAATTAGTACATCTCGGATTTGTTAAGTTTGTCCATCGCGCACCGGTACGACGCATATGAACTGTTGACAAATGGTTTTCGCATTTAATTCGATTGTGACTATTTTTTCGGAAAACTGCCAATGTGTCCTGACGATTTGAAAATGTCACATACGAGTGGTGCAGGAAATTAAAAGTTGACTTGCCTTCAACAAAGCGCCTATTCCTTTCCTTCGGCAGCGAGGATAATGAGACACCAGCGAACGTCGCACGGATTTTTATACTCATGCGTCACTCATTAACAATGCAGGTGGTTCTCTGCAGGCCTGCTGCAGGTGTGGGTGGAATGGGGATATAAGCTCACTTTCAACCAATGGCGTCCAAATTCGTCTCCACCAGCTTCTGGTGGAAGGAATCGTGGGGGTGGGGCAGTGTACGCAGCAGTGCCAGGCTTCATCTGATCAGCCTCCGGATCATGCGCACTTAGCGAGTCCTTTTGGCATCACTTGGACCGAAAGGTGTGAATGCTACCAAAAATAGACAGTTCCAAACTGAGATCAGATGTTTGTGTGCGAGACTCTTGCGTGGTGTTTGCCCGAGGTTGTTCCAGTTGGAGCGTCCGCGCAGTCTTGGTCTCGCACTGGCTTTTCACGAACAACATGCCAGAACAGCCGACTCTGGCTTTTGCACATCCAGAAATCACTGTCGCTTGTTTCGAAATTTGCAAAGCAGTCCAGAACAAAAGTTCGGAAGGAGTACTTTCGAGAGGCTCCAACATGAAAGAAGGAATGATGCTGCTCCCAAAATGGCCAATTTAGTTTCACCCCTGTTACACCTGTTGAACCATGGGCATTGGGTCTGGGCGTGGTTCTGAGGCTGGTCCGGTGGTCTGAGGGTGTGCGATAGTGAAGGAAATAGGACCAACATTGTTCAATCCGCTCACTTCACGAGCCGCGAAAGGCAACGCAGAACTTATAAGCATGTTTGCGTTATTGTACGCTCGAGGCAGTTTCTTGTTCGTGCCTATACTGTTGGATAAGTCTACTTTTGGTGTGAAGAGCCCAAAGGGAACCCCTCAGGGGATCTTCCATGGCAGGATTTGCAGAGCGGTGAATGTCTTTGGAGACTCATTGAATCTGATGCTATGCAAAAGCTGCTGTGAGTATTAACTCCCGTCGTTTCAATCAAACTGATCAGAGTCATCTGCACGCATGTCTGCACGGCAGCGAAAGGGCGTGTGTCATCCGTGACAAAAACTGCCGCCTGTGTGTCCACGGCCTTGTCAGCAGAGTGTCTGACTCACAGCAGCAATACTATATATACTGATTTGAGTAAATGCCAACACATTTCTGACTTTTTCTTGCTTCGGCGATGTGAAAAACAAATAGCCAGGTTTCAGTGTTGTTGCAATTTGGTCCTTCAAGAACCTCTTACACAACAAACCGAATCAAAATAAACATTTTACAGCTCGTACTCCAGGACTCGTCCACCGAGAGGAGAAATAGACTCACTGAGTTTGTCCTCATTCTGGGAGAGTGCGGTGGTTCCTTTGGAGGGTGATGAAGGACACATTCTGATTCTGTGTGTCTGGCCTCAACACCGTGGTACCAGGTATTTTCTGCCGTGCAAAAACTGCTGTGAGAAAAGCTACGAGCCTTCTGTGTGTTCGCCTGATAAGCACTGAAAAGCACTGAACGCTTCTTGAAAAATACAGTTGCGAAAGGAGGAGTTCGTGGCTTGGTGTTCCGATTCTGTTCCACAAAGTGCTTTCTATTTTATCTTCAGAACACTGTCCGTTACGAGCCAGACTCATACCAGACCCTTCGTTTCTGCCTGTCTGGTTATCGTACGTACGAGGGGTGTCATTTAAGATTGCGTTTCTTGTCCGTATCTCAGCGATTTTTGGTCGCTCGATCTTCTCCTTTTCTGAGAGTGTTTTGGATCGTCTGATCGAAGATTTGCGAGTGGAAATGTTCAGTTCAAGGTCAGCACCTGTGTGCTGACCGCTGCTTTTGTCGGCCAGACTGTGCTTCGCGCCACTGTGACACAATTCTTTGCCAGTGTCTGAAATGCTTCCGAGCAGGATGGAAGGAGTAATGGCAGGTGTTCTGTGTTTGATCCTGGGAATGGTTACCTTGAATGGAATGCAAAAGTCGAGAGAGCAGAGAGTGAACATCAAATTTATGGTTGCCTTGGGAAAAACACCAATTCAATGCTGGCGGGCGCTCAGGGATGTGTACGGAGACGACTGTTTGAGCAAAACACAAGTTAGGGTGTGGCACAGAAGGATCAGAGGAGGTGACATCGATGTGTCTGATAAGCCATGATCTGGATGACCCCAGACAACTTCTAGTGACCGGAATATGGAGCATGTGAGAGCTGCCCTCAACCAAAACCGCAGGAAAACTGTCAGGAAGCTGTCCCAGGAGCTGGACTTGAACAGAAACAGTGTGCACAAAATGGTTAAGAAGATGGGGATGACCAAGGTGTCCTGCAAGTTCGTGCCCCGTGTGCTGACTGATGCGATGAAGGCGGAGCGCAAACGTGTCTGTGAGTTGAATTTGGCATCTTTTGCAGCTGATCCAATGATGTTGAGTAAGGTCGTCACAGGCGACGAGTCATGGTTTTCTGTGTTTGACCCTGAGACCAAGCAAGGAAGTGCCCAATGGAAGCTGAGCACAGAGCCACGCCCAACAAAGGCACTCCGGAACCGCAGTGAATGCAAGACTATGCTCACGTGTTTTTTTGATGAAAAGGGGTCGATCCTCCCTCCCAGAACAACAGTGGTGACAGAAGGCTACTGTCAAACCATCAAAAACTTGAAGGAGCGCTTGCGCAAAAAGAGACCTGAACTCTGGAAGAGACAGAATCCGGACCAATCTTGACCTTTTCTTTTACACCACGATAATGCCACACCCCATACTGCCACGCCAACCCTTGCCCTCATCGGGGAGTCAGGAATCGACATGTTACCCCACCCCCCATATAGCCCTGACCTTGCCCCTTGTGACTTTTTTCTTTTTCCTCATCTCAAGTCACTGCTCCGAGGGAGAAGATTCAGAAATGTGAATGAGCTGCAGGCAGAAATCCGGAAGCAGTTGCGCCAAATGGATCCACTTTTGTTTGCAGAGGCCATTGAAGATCTACCCATCCGGTGGCAGAAATGTGTACTCGCCGATGGTGCATACTTTGAGGGTCAAGGTTTTGGTTCTGACATCATCATTGAACCAGTGGAGTACTCTGATCTTGACTCGGAAGAGGATTGAGAGCAGTGTTGTGTTTCGTGACCCTTTAGCCCATTGGCATCGGCATGAATTCCGTTTTGGAGATTTTCTATTGAATTTTATTGCATGTGTTGGCATGTTGGCACATTGTTTTTACAGTGCTTTGCTTTGTTTGGCATCCTGTTGGCATGTTATTAAAGTTTTGGCAAACGCAGCTCAATCGTCTTCCTCACTGTCGCAAAGAAACGCAATCTTAAATGACACCCCTCGTATATATACCACTCTCACCTGGCGCAACCCAGTGGTGCCCTCCCTGCAGTTGTGCCACTGCCGTGTTCCAGCTGAGTGATCCATTTGGTTACAGTTTGTGTACGAAATGGAAGCCTCAAAGGGAGATCACTGCTTCTTCTATCTTGTGGCGGAATGTTCAGCGCTGATCCACGCAAACAACCTGCAGCGGCGAGTCGTCGTGGATTGTGTCTACAGACCAACTTTTCCAAAGTTTGTTGCCAGTAGGTTCGCGAATGACGTAAATGCAGATCTATAGGTAAGCCTTACAATAAACACCAGGTTACGTGGAGGAACAAGCTTTCTCAACAACGTTTCCCCTGGAGTTCTTGTTTGCACAAGGCATTTCCACGTTTGATTCAAGAATTGTGCAGCATTCCTCCAGAGGCTAATTTGTGTCTCTCCAATGCGGCATCCGGCTCCGCGTCCCGGAGACTGACACCGCAACAAAGTTTGATGGATTCCGAGACACAAGATGTCCGTCAACAGGAACAACACTGGGGAAGGTGCTGTCGGGGTCGATGCTGATTTGGCACACATTGGGAAACAACCACCTTTGCAATCCAATCCAATCAAAAGAAACTGAAGGAATTGGATTGCTGGCCTCACCTTGGTGAATGCTTCAGAGTTTTCGCAGAAATGTTGAAACAGAGAGAACAAAAAGCAGGCGTCGTGTGCGCGAACCCTGCTGGCCTCAAATGTATGTCCTTCATTTGGATTACGTTTTCCTCCTTCAAGAGAACCAAGCATTTTCTTGACGACAAACCACAACTTGGGTGTGTTTCATCACTTAAGTGTCGTCAACAACTCCGTGGTCAACGTTCAGAAGATTTAAGGCGACTGAACATTGTGCTTGACGTCATCAGAAGAACCAAAGACGTGGGGGCAGAACTGCGAGGCGCGCCGGACTGCAGCGGGTCGGCGCATTAGTTTTGATCCCCGCAGCCCACGGCTGCAGCAGCTTCTCACCACGCTGGCGTCAAACTTGTGAATGCGGCTTCTGTTCTGCATTATTTTACACAAATTTCGACACAACCAAGAGCGGTCCTCTAATTCTGGGCTGTCAGGTGTTTTCTCGCGTTCATGTTCGAATCCGGATCAAGTTCCCACAGAGTCGGAGCTTCTGAGTAGTGAGACCAGCGCCACGTCTGCCACGTGCACTTATGATGTGTTTCCCTCGCAAAATCGTTTGGTTGTTTCGTCGAAAATGCTCTTGAAAAAGACGCCACTGCTTCCAAGGAACGTGGATGTTCAGGAGCATCAGTATATCTCAGCCATGACGGGTTTTCTCTGGCTCAATTGAAGTCTCTCGATGAACTTCGCTCTGACGTACGTGGTTTCTCGGCTGCTTCTGCTCGGGCCAAATCACTCGCTCTGCAGCCTTTCTTCTTCCTCCCATTTACTGCATTCAAATATGAGTTATGGCATTTCCTGAACGCAGAATGAATCCATAAAAAGGAGATTCACGAGAAAGGAAGGTGCACGGAAACGTGGGCAGGTGTTTCTGCTAATTGCTGCAGCATGGCTTGGAAGAAAAATGGACCCGAGGCATTCCTATTGTGCCCGCTGCTCAGAGAAAAGGCGACCTTCCCTCACAGAGTGTCTGGAACTTGAGCCTGAGTGTCTTTTTGTGCGATACTGAACGAAGACGTCAAAGTGACACTGCATGGATTGTGGCCCAAAACAATATTGGTTGAGCACAAAAATTACCATCTTTTGGTTTTTTGCAGTGTGAGAAAGGAAAGGGCCTTTTCCTGATTTCAAATCTTTGTTGGTTATGCGCCATGAATATATTCATATATATATCAGTACTGGAACCTCTGCACGCAGCTTTGTCCGTAGATCTATCGTTAGTTTTCATTTGCGAGGTGTTTCTTGCGTTGGTTCTGCGTGATTTCGAACATCTGAAAATCGGTGACGTGTGGCAATAAAACGTGGGGTTTCGCCAACCAAGATTCCGAACATGTATGCAAATTTATTCCCCATGGTGTCCAGCAGGTGAAACAGAGGAAACGGGAATGACAATTTTCTGGATGTCTTTTGAAGCGCGAGCATTCAGATGCAAATGCCTTTTCTGGGTGAGATGAATGGCTGAATGTACGACACAAGTGCTGGTTCATGACTGCGTCACACGCGACTTCAGCGTCAAGTCTGTACAACACTGATGTTCGTCCTCACGGATCCAAGCTTGAGAAGTCCGGTCTTTCTCACCTCACACACACACACACACACACACACACACACACACACACACACACACACACACACACAAAAGAATAAAGACACTCCTGTGTTGTGCGTCACGTGTTTGTTGTCACTATACAGACGAAAATGAACGCGACGCGGCGCCTGGTCCCGGAGGAGTCGCGGCTGCTGCGCGGCCGGCGCGCTCAGCGCTTCCCCTCGAACAGCTCCTGGTCGAAGACGTGTTCCCCGAGCGGGTCGCGCGCCACGCGGGTCAGCACGGCCGAGAAGTCCGACAGCTGCTTGATCGACTCGACCTGCTCCGTCAGGTACTCGCCCTCCAAGAAATTCGTCAGCTGCAGCGGAACCGACGCCAGTTCAGCGGAGTGTGCAGCTGCACAAATCGTGAATTGGCCAAATCGTACCGTCAGTCTCAAAGCAGATCGTTACTTCGTGATCAAGATTCTTCGAAATGTCTTCCGGGTGACCTTGCAAGACACCAGCACTTGCCTCACTCAGACACAAAAGAAGGAACTCACGTGAGGATCGTTCTTCTGCTGAGCGAGCCAATGCAGGTCCAACAGTTTGTCATTGATGAATCTCTCCATGGTCAAGGCAGTCTGCACAGCTTCCAAACCTGAACCCCACTCCTGTGAGAAGGGCCTCTGCGGCAAAGGCAAGTAAATGTGGTCAACATCATTCAGTGAGCAATGGCTTGTCCTGATCTCTTTTCCAAAGACGGGCACAGGGTCGTTCATGCGCAAAGACATTGCTCTGACAAACGTCACCATTGACGGAAAGGTGAAAGCACTTTCTGGATCTGGTCACACCAAGTCATGCAGTTTCGAAAAACAACAAAGTTAACAGGAGTGGTTGAATCTCTTGAGTACGATGCCTATTTCTGAGATACGCACGGGGATGGACTGCAGCTCGAGGGAGCCGCCGCGCTCGTTCATGTAGTCGATCAGTTTCTGCGCGTGCTCGCGCTCCTCCGTCGCCGCCTTGACGAAGAACTTGCTGAAGCCGCGCAGCGCCTGGTCGTCGCGCCCGAACCACGCGCCCTGCAACAGCGAGCGACAACTGCAGACATACGGAAGCCATTTTGCAATTTACGAAAACAAAGCGTTTTCTCTGCTTCTTGTCTCCCACGAAGCGGATCTCCTGTGGGTATCTTGAACGCTTGGCATCCGCTCTGACGCATGCAGGGGACACTTTTTGGGGTGCATGCATGGTGACTCTGCATGTGACAAGAAAAAATGGCTTTGTGTCTTTGGAGCGTGACTTTGGTGACAAATGTGCCGCACTGAGGCAAACAGAAGGCAGAAAAAATTCGTCATACAACCAAAGCTCAATGATACTTTGTGCCAAGTATGAGCAAACTTTTTCTCCACGTGTGACCTCAACTGTGACATGACATGTAGGTCACGACAAAAAAAAAAAAACTCTTGCGCTCCTGCAGAAATTTAAAATATTCAGTCCTCACAAATTGGGGATTTTCCCAAGGACGAAAGGAAGGAAAAAAATGAAAATGACAGTTGTGTTGGTTTTGTGACAGAACTGACCAGGAGAGAGTGGGAATGGTTTGAACTGACGAAGATTATGGATGATCTCCCAAAAGTCTGTGATTGATTCTGAGTCAATGTTTGGTTATTGAGAATGTGTTGGTGGGTGATGGAACTGGCAAGACACCACCAACCAATTTATTTCTATGAATTGCATAGAATCACAAACACACAACCAGTTGACTTGGCTCAGTTACTTTCAAGTCAAACTTTTTCCACTCTTGGTGTTTGAAATTATCTTTCTTTGTCTTGTCATCTCTAATGGCCTCCAAAAACTTCCAAAGACCAGCAAATGGCTCAGAAACAATCACAGACTAGCGACAAAAAATACTATCAGGGCTTTGTTTTCCTTTCCCAGTCTTGAACTATTTAATCACTCTTATCAATTCCACCACTGACTAAAAACCTTCCTTACAACCAACAAGCAGAAGAGAATTTTCTACCAGCACGCACGAAAAGGTGAACAGATTCATTGCCAGCGCAGATCTCGCTGAAGAACCAAGAAGGCAGCGTTCTGAGGGTCTTTTCTGCAAACAAGTCTTGTTTCCTACCATGGACATGTAGACGTAGGAAGCGTTGAGTTCCTCACGGATCTGCAGGTTGATGTTGGCAGCAACCTCAGCGTTGAAGTTTTGGCACGTGTTCCTGGTCGAGGCGCACGGAGGGTGTTCTGGTCTCGACTCTCTCCCTCCAGCTTCAATGCAAACTTGGGTGTGCTTGTTTTTGCTTTGAAACGAGTTTCAACACGATACATATCAAATTTGGCGTGCAGTGATGCTCGAAGTTCAAACGTGTTGCTGTGTTTGTTCAACGTGCCAATCAAATGAAACCCTATTTCCAACAACGTTGTTGCAGAAAGCGACATTCACTCACCGTCGTCGTTGAGCCTCCCCCTCCTTCGACTGAAACAAAATAACACGTATCCATGTGTTCTTTCTGTCTGACACCTCACTCGGCAAACTTGATCCTGAAGCTTTTTCCAACCCAAATTTTGTCTCAGCTTGGAACTCAAAAAACAAAAACTTCAGATAATCACAACATAGCCGGCCATGTGGTGGTTGGAACTCCATGCTCTCCATCTCGGATTGCTTTTGTGGTCATTGTTGGAGTGGCTATCCACTTGGTCACAAGATCGATGATCCGTAAGTGTGGGCACAACTACAGCAGAGCAGCAATTACCTCAAAGGTTGATGTATGGTAGCTGTTCTGAACATCTGAATTGGGCACGGAACCAGGAGCAACAAGCTCCGCGTGCATGAACGTACCGTGAATCAGTGGTTCTATTGCAAGGTCCGCTGAAGTGAGTCCGTGCAGAAGGAGAGCGGAAGTGAAGGAGAGAGAGAGACAGAGAGAGACAGAGAGAGAGAGAGGGGGGGAAGGGAAGTACGGAGGGAGAGATGACGTTGGGGAGGGGTGAGAGGAAGGGAGCGGTCAGGTGCTTGCGGGACAGTTGTTTTTAATTGAGTTCGGGGGTGAGGAAGAGAGGGAGAGGGTGCTCCTTCTCCTTTTGAAACATCAACGAACACATTCCAAGATTTGGTCGGGGACCTGCCCACGTCATCACAACCAACCTGCTCCAAATCGCCACTTCAATCCCACTTGGTCCACCAACACAGCAAACGAAAAATCTTTTTGCCTTGAGCATGTTTTGGAGAACACTGCTTTGGTTCAGGCCCAGTCTACCTTCAAGTTCAGTTGTTTGAGACTTGTACGTTCCATCAAATCACAACCTGAAAGTTTTTGATCCACTGTCTGCAGGGGACATCAAACACTCGTGTCTCGGTGAACCAACAGAGCCGCATCCATATCCAGACATCAGTTCAAATTGCTTTGTCAGAGCATTTCATTGTTGTCGTCTCCCTGTGAAGTGGGGTGAAGTCTCCCAGATCCTCCCTGTACTTTTCGCCTCTTTTGTGTCGAGTAACAACGAGTGCTTTTTTGCGGGAAAGCTACGGTGCATGTCGTGGACCTGTGTGAATGAGTTGTCTCCTGATATCGAGACCTCAGGTTCGCTTGGTCTCTGAGACCGGATGCCCGCGTGCCCCGCGGGTTCAGGATTCGTGGACATCACGATCTGCTCACGAGTCGCTTTGGCTCTTTCACCATGAAGTAAACATACAACGACTAAATGTCACAGACAAATGCCTCGAAAAACTGGGCAAGGCGAGGAAATCTTACTTGTGTTTGCTGTTGTCGACTTGGCTGAGCCATGCCTCGTTGATGAACACCAGAATTATCAACGCGAAAGACGGAAACAACTTCATGTTTCCTCCCCACTTTCTGTAGCGCCACACTGCGCAGTTGCGGAGTACGAGTAGAAGAGTGTTGTGCTGCGCAAGATAGTTGACCAAATGTGGAAGATCGAGTGCAAAAAAGAACCAAACCAAGCGGAACTACGCAGTGTAGAACCAAGAGCCTGTCCTTGTGCCCAGAGTTGCATCAAGTGCACTATATATATCTACTCATCTTGTCACTCTGAAATTTAGGCCGTTTTATTGTGCAGTTTGACACTCAGCTGATTTGTGTTGCAGCACTGGGAATTCGAACGTCTCCACCTTCAATTGTAGTAACATCGCAAAAGGATTTGCTGAGCAACTTAAGATTCAGTGAATGTGATTTGTGGAAGTGTCTTGTTTTCGTTTCAAAAAGCCTTGTTGAACACAGCAGAAAAGGACATTTTTGTTTGAGTGTACATGTTGAAAAACCTGCTCGTGCGTGTACTCGTGAGCATCCATCGTGCCTGAAATTGAAAAACAAACAAACAAAACCAAGATTTGAAGCGCACGTTTTGGTGAACAACCACGTTGACACGGAGCGTACAACACTTGAGTATCGTGCAGGCGGGTTGTTCTCACACGCTGCATGTGCGGAGCGGAAGATCAGCATTTGTTTTCTGAACAATTTGCTCGCTTCGTCTTTGCAACATTGCTTCTACGCCGACCGATTGCTCTTCAGCCGACTCCATGGACGGCGGGTCCTGAGTCGTGGTCCTCAAGGGTAGAGGCTGGCGGGAATCTCGGTGTAGTTTGTGTCGAAGAGACAGAAGCGTCCTCGGTCGTCTGAGTGAGCGATTACACAGAAAACGGAGATGTTGCCCGCCACTGAGGGGCAGCCTGGATATTCACAGGGATTTTCTGAAACAAAAAGGTGTGATCGTTGCTGTCGAAACACGGCCTGCATGTGCTCTTCTTGCCAAACAAGGCGTGCATCTTCTATCACAACACAAGGCACGAGAACACGATCTTGTGTCATGCAGTGTTACGTGTGAAACCGTATGTTTTCGCCCATACGAGCAGTTGGGGTATTCGAAGCTGTGCCGGAAGCAGCTTGGGTTGTTGTTAGCTGTGGTACGTTAAACCAGATAGATTGGACAACACGTGTGAGAATAAATGTGTTGCTTGAGTTGACAAATCTACACAACGAGTTTGTTTGATTTAGCTAATGTGGGAGCTTGATAGCGGGTGGCCCGCGGGTACCGTGAGGACCCGAGCCCACCCCACGCAACAAGTGTGCGCAAAGCCCGCCGCAGGTCGGTATGGACATCTGCACACAAAAATACAACACACAACGCCACACGGCCGGTGATTATCCTTCATTACAGGATCAGAAGAACCCAAATCTTGGTCCGTTGCACTGAACCTTTGTCATGTGACAGATTGGAGTGCGCACACTCACCGTACTGACAGAGTCTGCCCCCGCTGGGGAACCTGCAGAGGCAATGGAAGCCCCAGCCGTGCGGATCCTCCAGGTGGTTACACACGCCTCCGTTCCTGCAGGGGTTCGAGCCACATCCCTGGGCTGCGCGAACATGCAACACACAGAGACACATCGTGGTCAAGAGGAAGACGGAAAGCAACGTGCAAACTTGTTCAGGAGTACTCGTTTCAGGCTCAGTCCAAGGCCTGGTGACCTAACGCATGCACGCGGTTTCCGTGGCTACTCACGCGAGTTGGCGGCTGATACGGTGGGAATTTGACTTGTTTGTGATGTGGAAAAGTACAAGTCAACTGAAAAATGAATGGGCTCGGTTGCAAAGAACACAGACACATAACTTCGGGTGACACTTCCAACCAACAAGAAGATCACTCGGAACAGAAAAGGGAACAATACACTTGGGAAACAAGAGCTTTTGATAAGGTCAGGTTTGGCAGATCTACCTAGCTTGCTGTTTTCGTAAAGTGGGATGGAACCTTCGTCCAGGGAAAGAAGCTGATGCTGCAGGTCAGAAATGTGCAGCAACTGCTCCCTGAAACCATTCCGCAAAGGAGCTTGAAAATGCCAGTTTCTTTTCCAATCGTTTTATCAATTTCAAAGCGAGATACCGGCAGATTCAACTAATTTTTCTCATAAATTCCATTCTGGTACAAGACGCAATGACCGCTCAACAAATTAATGTTGACGTACCGGACGCTGAGCTTGTCTGTTGTCTCCAGACGAGGGAAGTAGAGCGCCCTCTCCTGCAGGAGATCCGCCGCGGCGCCGGCCACTGTGGACGTCCTCCAAACAGCGCACCAGCATCCCAAAAGCACAAGCACAACCATCGTCAACACGGGCTCATCTTTGGTCTTCTTGTCTCCTCCGCACACACACCTGATTGTTGGAGACAGAGTGCACTTGTCTGCAGTGCAATGATCAACTTTGATTTCCACCTTTCCCCTTGTCACATGAACCGTCGTTTGCACCTTCCAACAATGACAAAGAGGATACCAAAGAACTTCAAAATTTATTTGAAAAAATATTCGAAATATTGCTTGTTCACATGTTGCTTCTTGTTGAATGTGACTTTGTTTCAGACCAGGAGTGGAAAATGTGTTTCTTGGCTCGCTGGGCCATGAGGGCAATAAACATTTCTCCATTACCGCTGGAGAGTACACCGTGTTTCTTTGCCCGGATAATACAAGTTACAGACCCTTCTTTGTCAAATACTTCATTAAAAATGCTTTACCAAACTTTTTTCGTGGAAGCAAACTGTTTGTACTTGTTCACAGTGGCAAAGAGTTCTGTTTTAATTCGATATTGGCAGTGTACGCATGCATAGGGAATGCGTGCGCACAGTGACGAAAGAGTGCGCCCTGCCTGCACGCCTTTTTTTCGTGGAACGAGTGCATGCGCAATGGTCTTCTCGCCGGTGTTCAAGCATAAAACTTCAGTGTGCCGAAACAATCCGCCATCGGCTCTTCTCGACATTCCTCACGGTCTACGAGTGACAGCGGTTGATGATGACACCAAAGCGGGCATGTGGTTTCATTGTGAGTGTTTTATTATCGCATTTGCATGCAGAGTTCCGCGCAAAGTTCCGAGTTGGGCAAATTTTGCTGTTAGTAATTCAACAGAAAAAAACAATGCAAGCAAAACATTCAACAATCAGCTAACTTGTTGCGCACATGTTGCAAAAACGGATTATCGGGTGAGTCAAAGAAACAGCAATGTGAAAATCTAACCGACAAACCTTTGTACAAAATTCAGTCCCAAATTAGGAAGACAAAATTCGCACTCTGGACACAAAAGGCAGCCTGCGCACACGAAAGGCCAGGATCTTATCTGATACACGCCAGTGCGTGCGCGCTTTGTTGTGACGAAACAATAAAAAAATTGTCGTACTTTCTTGAACTTCATGGGAAGAGAAGCTTCATCTCACGCGCCTAATCGTCGAAATCTGCAAATAAAACACAGGCTTGAGAAGTCAGCGCAAGTGATTCCAACTTTTTTCCGGCGACCAGAAGTTACGTTGATTCAAAGAAAAATAGATCTGCACTCATACTGCGTACCGAGCAGGGGCAGCATCCTGACGAAGCGCTCATACTGGTAGCACATGTATCCCTTTGGCTTCTCGCCCGTGTTGATCGGCAAACACCTGTCTTTCTTGCCTTTTCCCTTGCAGGGATTTGGTTCGCAAACATGCTCTGAAAATGAAAAAGAAGACCAACTGCGACAATGACGAAAAACCAACAAACTTCGCCACATTGTAGTTTTGAAATGAAGCGAAACAATGTTGTCGGGCGTCACAGCGACAAAACGCCGCTTCTCCTGTGCGGTTTGCTTCAGACGTTCAATCACCTTCAGCCGTGCAGCCGCTGAAGCTCAGATATACCCCGCAATCGCTCTCTCGGGGGACAAACCGTACGTCGCTTGCACCCCAAATCTTAAATTCTGGACTTTTCTTGGCTTGTTTCTGCGACAGAAATGGAATGAGACACAACCGTTTTCATCCACTTACCGAATTGACACTTTTCGCCGCCGGCTCCAAACTTGCACATACAGCGCATGTGGCCCTCGGACTGATCGCAGTGCCCGTTCTTGTTGTCGCACTGGTCGCACGACGTTATTTTGCGGCGCAGTTCGTTCTCGAAGTGCGCTGCAGGCAGAATGACATCGCAAAAATGTCGAGTTTCATCCGTGCACGGAGACATTCGCCGTCATTTTTGTCTCAAGCTGAAGCCAAAATTGAATCGGACGGAAGCACTCACACTCTCTGCGCTCCACTGTTCTCTTGAGGAGACCCAGGAAGTGCTCGAGCTCGGAATCTTCATCTACAAAGGAAAACAAACAACGTACAAGTTTGTGAATCAGTGCACAGTTTGACACAAAATCAGAGTGCTGCCTTCCTTCGTCTGATGAAGGCTTCCACAGGGTGGACCCTCGTAGAAGTCATGATTCCCATTCATTCAGTACCTGAACGACCATATGGCGTGGCAAACACAACCGCCAAAAGTCCAAACAGAATTGCGCACTGTCTGAGCATGATGTTGGTTTAGTGTTCTCCAAGACTCAAACTCCGATGTAATGAGAGTGCGAATTACACCAGAAACATCGTCGCGCACGAAATACCCGGCAAAACAAGAGTTCGCTTGTTGAAACCCACATCCTCCCAGAAACTCGTCAATCTTCCTGAATGGTTCCCTTGAACCAAGCACCAAACAAAATGGACGATTTTGTTCAGTCCGAGTGAAAAGTTTATCATGAGGTTCCAGTGGCAAGAACGCTGGTATTGTGTCACTGTTTGCGCACAATCGTGCACTTGTAATTGAAAGTATTTGATTTCACTGCATGAAAGCCTCCCTGATTAGATCTATTTTTCGATCGAAATTTTCAGTTTTGAAAAGGTAATAAATTTCATGTTTTCGTGCGTCTTGCGCGAGCTTTTTGCATTTCATGCGTGCAGAATAGAACTGCACAAGGTTCACGGACATGGCTGCAGTGCGTCTGTTGATCGATAGATCTCGTCATACTGTGTCAACGAACCCATCGAGGAAACGCAATCACAAGATTTTCGTTCTGCCAGTTCATCGCCTTTGAGTTTTTAAGTTGACGGGGAACTGGGCAAACCAATGTGTTGCGACAGTTTAGGAAAGCAGTTCCCGTATTCCCCCTCCCACACACGAGCACATCTATTCGGACAATTTTTATCTTCTTTTCGTCGGAGTGAACACAGTGGTTTGTTTCCAGACGGAATTGAACCTCAAACAAAGACGCGCTCTTCCATGCAGGGACAGTCTCGAATAAAAAATGCAGTTCTTTCACATTCGGAAAAGAGAATAATGGATCAAACGACAGCATTTGAGAAAACTTGCACTTTGTGCATTTATTTGACGATTTTATGATGATTTACTCGTCTGTTCAAATCAACTACATGCGTTGTGATAGCACCGCTAGAGCAAAGTGAGCATGCTTGTCTTCTTGTTACGCTGCAAAAAGAAACGCGAACTTATGCAGTGCATTTCATCGATCTGCGACAATGGATCTCGTTGACAGAAATCACAAAATTTCACAGAAGTTTGCAATTGTTGGAAAGGTGTCCTGCAATCGTCGAAACATGCAGAGGAACCTGGAAAGCATCCACGGAATGCCCAACGTCGCTGCAAAACCTCACCTGCATGTGCCTCTGTCACTCCTTCTTGCACGAAAAGGGGTTTCAATCCAGTGCCTCATTCAAGTCAAAAACTAAAACAAACGGCAGAAGCGAAATCATCACCATGAGAAAACAAAGCTGGAATTCGGTTGGCACAAAAGACATTTTACGAAAATTAACAACACCATGCATGTACATTTGGGAGTCACAGCCACTTTTTTCAAGAAGAAAAAAAGAGTGAAGCTGTAACATACGAGTAAAAAAGAGTTCTTTTTTTTAAAGTGGCGTGGGATCCTGGGACAACAATTCTTTTTGAAAAAAAAAAATGAAGAAAGACGAAGTAGCATCAAACGGTGACAGACTTTTGTAAAAGTGCACGTTTGTGTAGAATCGTGAAAGAATAATTCATGATTTTCGTGCAGCAGCTTCCATGGCAACTGCATGCGGTTTGTAGATTTCTTATCGTGTGTGGGTCAATTTCTAATGTCACATGCAGGGAACGAGTTGACGAGGTTTGGTTTGACGGCAAGATGCAGAACCGTGCTCATAGGTGCGCATCAATCTCACGGACAGCACTCACGTTCATCTATGTCCTCGAGCGCCCTGATGGCCCTGGTCCAGCTGAAGCAGTAGTGACTCTTCTCCATGTTCTTCTTTTTCGAACTGGTCAGCGGAAAGCACTGTTCGCCCTTTGGACACGGATTGCTTTTGCAGGGATCAGCTGAAACGCATCCATTTGCATTTGATCACATCGTGATGGAATCGACATGTCAACGACGGAAGAATTCAGGCGTGCACGACACGCACGGAATCATGTGTCGGCGACATCTTGACTTTTGTAGACACCAAACGTGTTGTCATACACAAAATAAAACCGATGTGGACATGATTGGACTAAATCTGCCGTTTTGTGCTTGCGCTGTTCAAAGTTTGTCCATTTCCTGCAGTTTGTTGTCACGTACGGTACTGGCAGAAGGTGCCCCCGTCGTCGTGGCAGACGCAGTGCCACTTGACGCCAAAGTCGGTCTTGAGCGGAGTCTCGGCGCCCGTGCACCGCCCCTCCCCGCCGCACACCTGCAGGGGGCACGGCAACGCGTGGGGTGCTCACTTCATTCATTGTCTGAACCTTTTAATTGCTTCTATCCCAAAGAATTGAAACGAAAAACAAAAAATGTCATCCTCTCGCTGTCGGTTCGTACCTCTTTCGGAATGACCGCAACTTTCTGTTCTTCCATGAATTTTTTGAATTCGGGGTAGACTGGGCATCTTGGGTCAACTTTGGCTGCAAAGACAAACATGAAAATAGTTTGAAAGCTTGCTCTGTCACACAAATCATCGTGCACATGGAGCTGGACAATTTGTGGGAAAACGCGAGCTTGGGTCGCTTTGTTTCTTTTTGACCGCAGCTTTGTGGAAACTGACGATACTGTTTTCACTCACGCTTGTTGCCGCTGACGCGCATGATGAGTCTCCGCAGCAGGTCGAGCGACGACGGGACGTCCTCCTCCTCCCCTTGCGCCGACACCCTGCCGCCGCGAAAACGACAACTGAGCGTGCACGCAAGAGGACAGCGACAAATTCTAATTTCTGCCGCGCCCTCGCCATGCAGGTTTTGCAGCGAGGCGAAGAAACAAGTTGCTGTTTCTTCTTGACTGAGAAATGCGTGATTGTCACACACTTTCCGCAAAGACGAGATTTTGCTCTCAGGACTTCGAGAAATCCGTTGTCTAAAATGACTTTCCTGGTAGATAAAAAAGTACACTCACCCCAGAACGAAAATGCCAAGTGCAATGTAAAAATATTCCAACGAAAGCAATTCCATTTTCCACACTCGTCCACCTTTCCGTTGTCAACAGCGTTCGCTCGGGATCCCAAACTCGTTTGACGGTGTTTCCCTGAACCTCAAACAAATGTACAGTAACTTGACATGATCATTACACATCAAAATTATTCGCATTTGCAGTTCACTGAAACACAGGTGCTATTATAAACACATGCAGGGGTCGTTTCCCTCCCAAATCGAGTCTGTTTAATCTGACACAAAAGTTTCATGATCGGCGCTGAACACTGCGAACGCGAACACGAGGCGTTCGTCCGTCCTGCCCTGTTAGTCGTCGCGTCTCCCGTCACAAGGAGGAAGCCGTGTCCGGCTGAGCGGGGTTTGAATCAGGGGCCGTCGGGTAAAGCGGACTCGAGCTGTTGGCTTGCGTTGATAAATAATGCAGCCTTTGTTTTCCGCGCGTCTGATCACAGGGGTGGCTGTGCAGCAACCTCGTCCACAAGTCATCATTTATCCAGGCAAAAAATGACCAATTATGTCCATAAACGGACTCACGAAATGCTGGTGAGATCGTGAGAATGTCAGCGCTGTAAATCAGGAGCCGAAAATCGCACTTCGGCATGTGGAAATTCCTAACACCACGGATTTGCACCTGTCGGTTGTTTTTCGCACCTGCTGCGCAAAACCGATTCACTGCGCACTCGACGGGTCATTACTTCGCACGACCATTCTCGCCTCAAACTGCTCCTTTTCATTTCACTTCCGAACAACTCGCTTTGCTGTTTGCGGGCTTTGCACAGCGACGCCAAAACGACGGATCAACGAACAAATTTCTTCGATGCATGGTCTACTTTTATTCTCTGAACAATGTTATGCACAAAATGTCAATCGGCTCTGCACACGCGTGTGCGCAGTGGCACACAAGTCTTCATCTCGTCAGGACGAATACTGTAGAACAAATAAATTCCTTTCCGTCAACTTCGTGTAAGTTCAGGAGCACAACACTCAACTGTCTGGCTCCACTGGGGTTCGGGCCACGTCCGGGATGAGCAGGGACGACAACGAACAAAGTGAAACAGCAATATTCAGTTCGTGCTTTTTCTCACAATCCACGTGGGAAGAGGCAAGAAACCGCGCTCCACAAATCCACATCAGGATGCGATTTTACTGTGACGTTTTCTCGTCCCTGGTAATTTCACTGCCAAACCACCTCTTTCCCGTCCACTGTGTCCGCCACGGAAACAAGACGGGCCTCGGGTCGGGCCTCCACCCCAGCAGCACCACGACCGGTGGACCGGCACATCTCCGACCAAGTTTGTTGGCCGCTCGTGTTTGAAACAGTGAACCACATTTTGACACACAAGTCACCCAGTTGACCTCGTGCCAGGTCACAGCACCGTGTTGTGCAGTTCCAAAAATAAAACAACCCAAGTTATAAATATCACGACAAAAATCAGTGCGATTATCACAGAAGGAACAAAAGGCTACGAGGTTTGTCTCAAAAGTTTCCTTCTTTTTGCGATGGCATGCAAGTGGTTAGGATGAGGATCTTTTTGGTTGGAATATGAGCAGTTGCGACCCTGACAATGTGACCCAGACAGTGATCTCGATCCTTTGACCTCGAATGTAGGTCGGGAAGGGTCATTCAGTGCAAATGTCTGAGCAATGATGGCGATGCCAGTGCATAAGTTGTTTCTTTTCATGCTTTTATTTTGGATTCCAATGGAAACCAGACTGGAGCAAAGGGCCTTGTTCAAAGCCTGTGTCCGTGCGCGTGAGACTGTCCAAACTACTCTGGTCAGGGTCCGAGCAGCTTGGGCCGACCACGCCCTTTCTGGTACACAAATCAGACATTGGTTCAAAGTTTTCAAGCAGGACAGAGACCACACAACTAAGGATGCAAAGAGGAGTGGCCAACCACGTTCAGGGCGCAACGACCACAATGCAGCTGAACTTCAGACCCAGCTTCATGTCGACAGGCGTCAGACCATACGCCAACTCGCCCACAAGACCCAACTGAGCACTGCAACCACTCACAGGATCATGAAAAAGGACTTAGAACTCTGGAAAATTTGCCCGAAATACATTCCAAAGGTACTCACGCAAGAACAAAAGGACAACAGACTGAGGATTGCGCGCTCAAATGTTACCAAAATTGAGCAGGATCCAGGCTTGCTGGCAAGGATAATTGTGACCGACGAGTCTTGGATGTTCACATTTGATCCAAGGACAAAACAGTCTGATATGGAGTGGGTGGCAAGAGATGTTCCCCGCCCCCGCAAAGCTCTTAGAGGACATACTCAAAAGAAAACAATGCTCATTCTGTTTTTTGACTCGCATGGTGTGGTGTCTACATTCTTCCTGGACCAAGGCACTGTCAACTCTGATGTCTATGTGCAGGCTGTCAGGCAAATGAGGGAGGACTTGAGGCGCAAGAGAAAAGCCCTTTGGACAGGGTGTGACTTTGTCCTTCTGCAAGACAACACCACCCCGCACACGTGTGACGACACAATGGAGTACTTTCAGTCTGTGAACATGCAAATTTGGGAGCACCCTGCCTACAGTCCCGACCTGTCTCCTTGCGACTTTTGGGCATTCCCAGTACTCAAGTCCAAAATTAGAGGCCATAGATTCCAAAACTTGGAGGACCTGAAGGTCACTGTGAAAAGGGAACTGCTGCAATTGCCACTGGCTGACTTTCAGAACTGTTTTGACAACTTGTTGGTGCGTTACCGCCGGTGCATTGAAGCCAGAGGAGAGTACTTTGAAGGGCGTGGCTCCCGTGGACTCCCAAGGCAATGAGACTGACGTACATTGAGGAAAGACAAACATTTTGTTTTGAGAACAGTGGTTTCTTAAGATGGACAATGGAAATGTTTTTTACAGTTTGATCGCTGTTGGCTTGACTTTTTTGCAAGTTTTGCACATATTTCTTTGATGTTTGGCATGTCATTCCGACATTTTACTTGTTTCAGAATAAAGTTTGCATGAGGCAAGCCCTTTTGTTAAAATTGATCGTCCCTGCATCCACACATTGCGATGCCATCGCAAAAAGAAGGAAACTTTTGAGACAAACCTCGTACCAAACATTCTGTTATAACTTAACACAGAGCAGTGAAAACTGCAGTATTTGATCAAATGGGCGAAAAAGTGCAAACAAAAGACAACCGCAGTTGGTACAGGTGGAAGTCACCACAGTAGCCGCACTCTCCACAGGGCTCGGACTGGTGACATGGACCAGCTCACGTCCCACCTTCGTACACAACCGGCGCCAGGTTTCCAGAACTGCTTCGCACAGCTGCGATGAAGCCGTCACACCAAACACCGGTGCGCACTCCACTTCAGCGAAGTACGAGTTGCAACTTCAGCCGAATCCACGCGATTCAAAACCAGTGTCCTGTCAATCGTTGAACGCAACCAGCACCATCTGCACGAACTCGACAGCCGCTGGCACAGAGAGAAAACCGTATGGAATGTGAACATATGCAATTGCATGTCATGGAATAGTGCTTGTGCACAAAATGCAAGTTTGTTGGCGATTTCCGATTGCAACGTCTTCTCTTTTGATGGTCTGGAAGCCACACTCAATTCACCAGCCTTAGGTGGAATGCATTCGAAGACAGAATTGACCAGATGCAGATGTCAAGATCTGGAACGGGCAAAGACTCTTCCAGCATCACCCCACAATAAGAGCGAACACGTCGCCAGTCTGTGTTCTGGAATGTGTGCGAGGAAAAGACCCACAAAGGTTGTTTTGCAAAACTGTCCAATCATGACGCGTCTCCAGATCTGGGAGTGGATGCTAGGATTTGCGCGACGCTTGCACGTCGAGCTGTAGCTGTCGGTTTTCCTGCGAGAGTCGCGCGATTTCCTGGCCGAGGGTCTCCAGGTTGCTCTGCAAAAGGAAACGGAGAGACCGTCACTGAGCGCGCTTCTCCGTCGCGCAGACGGCAGAAACGCGAATCACGCTCGACTCTCATTTCCCAGGCACCACAATTCTGTCAGCCACTTGCTGCTGAGGACAAGTCGCTGACAAATCGCGCGGCCTCGAACACAAGTCGTCGAACGCGTCAAACCAAGGGATTCCACTTTTGTCCTGAAAGATTGTCCACGGACTTTTCCAAAATGTTGCCAAGGCATCACTTGTGCGTGACTTTTCTCTGGCCGGGTGAAGGGGGTGAAGGGCTTCTCAGAAGTTTTCCAGACCGAGTGGGAATCCAATCTCAGCCGCTGCTCTTGCTGATCGTGAAAGCGCTCTGTGGGTTCAGTCTGAGGCCAGTTGTCGATCGCCAAAAGCACAGTCTATAACGGGTGTCCCAGGCTTTTTTGAGTGACAAAGGGGACCTCCTTGTTCACAACCACCAGGGTAAGCAGCAATTTCAAAATGTGTTGAGATGAGGTCACAAGGAGTCAACGGTAACAGTGATTCCACAGGGCAGCCAAGCAAACAAGGTCTTCTTTTTGCTTACCCGTTGGGTGGGTGGAGAGAGAGAGAGAGAGAGAGAGAGAGAGAGAGAGAGAGAGAGAGAGAGAGAGAGACGCACACACACACACACACACACACACACAGAGGTTTGGTGAAAAGAAATAGCTGTCAAGATTCATTCTTAGTTGCGGACGGCCACTGATATTGTCAGCATGTGTCTTTCCGTCTGTGACCTGGCATGGGACCCCCCGTCTGAATAGAACTTCAGGCTCTGGAGTCAGCATAAGTTTCATTTGGATGCTGGCAGTCCAAGATGTAACATCTGTCTCAAAGCACTGAGGCTCAACCGCGACACAATGCTGTGAAGCATCCGTCTTTGTTCTTGTAGAATAATCAGGTGAGTGGTGGTTCACGCCGGTTTTCACTGGACCCCAATTTCAGACGGACACAGATGGACGCAGCAGCAGCAGCAGCAGTGGCGCCCTCACCTTGATGGTGATGTTTTTGAGCAGGGTGTCCTCGAGAACGGCCTGCAGCTTCTTGTTGATCTCGAGCGACAGGTCCAGGGTCATCGACCCGTCCTGTTGGTGCATCGAGTACAGTGACGCCATGATGCCCGACTTCTTTGCCAACGCAGCCTGCAAGGGGCAAAATTCACAACGAAATGTAAAATGGCGCAATAGCAGAACAACCAGCAGGTTCCACTGGAAAAAAAAGAGGAATTTTTTTAACTTTCCAGATTTTTTGCTTGCACCTGGATTGAGGGAACCTGGAAAGTTAGAAATCTGAAAAAACCCAGAAAATTCTGACTTTCCGGATTTTATTTTCAACACGGGGTTTTCCCACAAGACCAGCCAGGCGGATACATGGGCAAACCAACAACAGCCACGGCGGCTGATAAAGATGCGACATTCCGGTGCTTAGCAATGGACCATCCCGTCCCACTTGTTGCCGGGCTTCAAGTGCACAAAGATTCAGTCTTTTGACGGCTCGGTGGAAGAATTCTGAAAAACCGACCAAGGCTTTGACAGAAGCTTCACTACTGGCACAAAGAAAGCGTCATGCCGTTCATGTTGAACAATCACCGATGGAAACAACACGCACCCAACGTTTGAATGGAAAACCAGAACAGACATGTCTGACGCACCCATGTTCAAAGCGTGCAGTCTTTAGCCATAGGAATGAGACATTCAATTTCACAAAAAATGTGGTTTTCGTTCAAAAGACCCGCTGTTGCCACACAGCTCAAGCTTCTCAATCCGACGTCATTTCACTTTGTCGTACATTGCAAAATGACATGAAACAGTTGTTCTTGTGACTCGAAAGAATTTTTTCAGCAGGGATCATTCACAAGATCGGCGTCTGGATGCGCGTGCGCATATTTGTGTGCCCCACTTCCAATGGCGTTCAACGTCGGGCGAACAGTGTGCGCTCACACAATTATGTCCGTGCAATACGGAACCAAAGACTTCGAAAATACTGTCCACGACGGAGTTATTCCCACTAGAAGGCGTGTTCAACATCATGACTCTTTGCTCATCAGGGTTTGCAAAGATAGATTTGTCATGGAAAAACACGAAAACCAGAAGGCTGCCAGTCATGCACATCACCACTTCAGCTTTTATCAAACATTGGTTAAATTTCTTCAACAATCACCTTGCGGCCAAAACGCAATGACCTTGTGAACCTTGAACTACGACACAAAATGAATCATTGTTACGTCTTGTTTCAAAAGAAATCCTTGACGATAAAGGTGTACATTCTTTTTCTCTGTAGTTTGGAGCAAGCTGAGCAGTCAAAATATGAGAGGACATTCACAATTTAATCCTGTCACTGGTGACGAAAACAGTTGGGGTTTTTTCACACTGGACTCTGACACATCTTTCTGTGTGTTAAGGAACAAGGTTGACAGGTGACGGTATGAACATAGCAGAGACAAATTTGGATCACTTGGAGAATCTGGCTTGCTCAATATTCATTTCCAGACTGGGTTTCTCTGTAAAAATGTTCCCATGTTTTTTTCCCTCAGAAAGTATTATATGGGTGAATTTAGCTGGAAATGTGTTGAAATTATCGAAACAGTAAAAACTAGACTTTCAAGTTGTTCAGCCGCCTGAGCTACATTCATCATCCCAATTCTGGAACCCCAACTCAAAATGACCAAAGTCTAAACATATTTGGGTGGTGGTAGTGCAGGGGGAACAGGGGGGGGGGGGGTAACCCAGATGGCCTGTCCAGACCAAAATGACAAAGTTCAAACATTTTGGGTGGTGGTGGTCCAGAGGGGATGGGATAACCCACATCACCATGTCC
>JAAUXT010054785.1_pt1 | contig 28496 bp, 22 predicted proteins | sample 7278171 | NCBI WGS metagenome assembly JAAUXT01 (sample SAMN14350112, study PRJNA611818) | marine sediment metagenome | isolation source: surface marine sediment (1.8m) | place: French Polynesia: Moorea | collected 2018-08
ATCAGCATTGACATGTTAACATGTCACCTATTGTGTCCTCCAAGGACAAAAAGGATTTCAGGTCAACTGCTGTCCGGTGCATTTCTAGCCAGGAGTGAAAGCACCCTCGTACCTCACACACTCACACTCACACGTACACGCACCTCGCTCACACACCTGACACACACCTCACACTCTCGCACTTCCGCTCGCAGTGTCGCCCTCTGACGCCGTCGCGTGCAACGCAGGTCAACTCGCCACCGTCACTGCGTCGGCGCTGAACGCGCGCACCGGACGTGAGTTCCACTTCCGCTTTTTCCAATTTCCGGTTTCGTCGCTTCCGACTTTTCGCTCCCGCTGTTCTGACGTCCGTTTCCCGACGAGTCCTGCACGCACTGCGTGTTGTTTTCTACGAGCATTTGTCAGCAGCCAGCTGAAGCGCTCCAAACCGTGAGACACACAAACTTCAGTCTTTGTAAAACCTGTTGCCTGTTTAGAGAACAAACGTCGGAACTTGTCACTGAACGATCAGACGCGTGTTTCCCTACAGCGGGCACGGGTCATTCGGTTGCGACGTCCCTCCCGAGGGACACGTGTGTCACGTGCACCGGAAACGAGGACCCGGACCCGTCGTGGACGTGGGTCGAGATCTACACCAACAACCCCAGCCAGGTCAGTGTCCCGACCCGACCCAACCCGACCATTGCTCCGCCTCAGTTGTGCCCAACCCCAGCCTGACCAGGCTTGCCGCACCACACTGACGCACCCGCCTCACTCAGCCTTGCCCTTACGTTGCCTTGATCCACCTGGCCAACCGTGGCCCATCTCATTCACTCTAGCCCATGAAGGGCCTGAGCCGGTCTGAATCTCTGAATCTCTGTACACGCAAGTGAAGTCCTGCGTGTCCCAATCACGTGGCGTACGGTCGATTGGATAAACCTCGCGTGCTGAGGTGTTTTTTTTACCCCGCAGAAATACTGGGTAGCGTTCGAGTTCTTGGACACCCCCCTCACCATAGTGAGTCGTGCTGAGTGGGGAGCACGCAGCCCAACGGTGAGTTATGACACGTGCATACAGGTGCACGCTCGGGCACACGCACGTACTCACTCATTCACTCAATCACACGTGTGTAACAGTTGATTCCGCGCATCTACGCCACGTACACAAGCCTGCAGACTGTATTCTTCCCATATGTGTTTCATCCCTCCGCGCAGAGTACGTCCACCCTCTCGACGCCCGTGGGCTACTTCTTCGTGCACCACACGGCTGGGAACCAGTGTTCCTCTTTGAGCAGCTGCTCGTCTGTCATGCGGGGCACGCAGAACTACCACATGGACGACAGAAGTAAGGGTCTTACTTCACACCTGTAGACTCTACGCAGAAATTTCCTGATGCGCGAGATGGAGAGATGGGTTGTGTTTACCGTAGTGTGGGAGAGCGATGTGCGTTGGTATGGAAAGGTAGGTGTGCGTTGGGGTGGACAGGTGGGTGCCTGGGCGTTGCATCTTGGTGGGCGACTGCACCCAAGGACCCTCCTTTACTGTTGCAGACTGGTCTGACATCGGATACAGCTTTCTGGTGGGTGGCGACGGGAAGGTGTACGAGGGGCGCGGCTGGACGCGCCAGGGAGCGCACACATACGGCTACAACTCCCGCTCGCTCGCCGTGTCCTTCATGGGGAACTTCATGACGACGGCCCCGAGCTCCAGCATGGTCAGCGCCGCCAAGACGCTCATCAAATGCGGTGTCTCAAAGGTACGGACCCAGGCTCCACAGGAACCAGGGCGCAATAAATCAAGGATCCAGGATTCACAAGGTCCGTGGTTTCCATCCCGAGACTTCTCCAGTGTGGACTCAGACAGATATGGGTCCGAGACCCATGACAATGGAGCAGGCAGGATTCCCAAGATTCAGAGAACAACCGACGACAGATCAGTCTCAGGTTCCAAGGTCGTCATTTGATTGCCCAATGCAGGGCTCTTTCTACCCTACACACTTCGTGAAGTTCTTTTTTTCCCGCAAAAGTGAGCTGCGCTTCCCATTTCACGTCGCACGCACGTCAAACAGCCCGTCCCCACACAGCCTCGTTTCCATTTCCAGGGCTACGTCACGTCGAACTACGTCCTGCAGGGGCATCGTGACGTGGGGACGACGTCGTGTCCTGGGAACGCGCTGTACGCTCAGATCCAGACGTGGGACCACTACAACTAGGGGGCGCCACTGCGGCGTGCGAACCTCAGCTTGTAGTCAACGGCTTCACGATCAGAGTAAACTTTGCTTGGAAACGTAAAACGCTACCGTAGTCATCTCGCAAAATAAACATGGTGTCAGTTTGTTGTCTTGATAACGACAAGACAAAAGCAACAGCTGTTTGAAGTCGAGTCCGTCACAATTGGAGGCAGGACAAACAATGCGACGTGGTTCTCGTTGGGTTGACGCTGACACAGTGAGTCGCATCCTGTGTGAAACGGGCAGGGGCGCACCCAGAGACATATCTCCTGACACTCCCAAATAGGAAAAGGACATCACCAATATTGCACATTTGGTTGCACACATTGCGCAACGTGTCCATTTTCCTTGTGTGTGCACAGACCAGAACCCCACCAACTCCGTGTTGACCAAATCCTGCATCCACACTATATATAATCTCCACTTGCCACCGTCACCCGAACACCGGCTCGCGACACGTCCAGTGTGCACGAGGCGACTCCGGTCCGGATGCCGAATCGATCCAAATCCACTTCTCTTGATAGACATCGATTCCACAAACCCATCTCTTCCGACCAGTGTCTCCTCTCTGGGGCGGTCCCTGGACCCGGTCTGCATACAGACTGACCTATTCCACGGAGCCATGTACCCGCCCAGGAGGATCCACCTCACCAGACCGAACCCACCCAACGAGGCCGATCCCCCTCCACAGGATTCTCTCCATTGAAATCCACCACGTTAATTGAGCAAAGCGAGTTGGGGCGGAAGCACGCGGGGTCAGGGCCCCACAAGCGCTCCTGATTCAATCCATCGCACGTGTGTTCACACGCAGGAGACCAATCCACAGAGCAACAACTGGGAACCTGTCGTCAAGACCAACATACGAGTACGAGGTAATATCCAAAAGTCCTGTCCGACATGACATGACCATAGCACCATTGTGACTACACACTCACATTTACGAGGCTGTTTCCACTTCTGGTAAGCGGTGCATGTTGGTATCAGGATACGCACTTTGCCATTGCGTAAGGCATTTAACACGCATTCTTCAGTTCACAAAAGCAAGTGTATTGTTCACCTGGCATGCAAATCAAAACAAAATATAGAATGTTTGTAAACAAAGGGCGCACTGTGAGAACAGGAGCAGTGTCCAAATCAACTCAGTCCTTCAAAATAATCGCCGTTTCTGTGCATGCATTGCGCCCACCACATGGGCCACCTTCTGAGGAATGTCTCCCTGTACTCAGCTGCAGGAATGAGTCCAATCTGTTGTGTTACTTCTGTCTGCAGTTCATCAAGGTTCCTGAACTGGCATCCCCTCAGTGGCAGCTTGATTTTTCGGAACAACCAAAAGTCCGACGGGGAGAGATCGGGCGACAGCGCCGGGTGGGGCAGGGTCCTCTGGCCAGTCAGAAGAAGGAACAGCTTGGTATCACGAGCTCCATGTGCGGGCGCATTATCCATGTGTAGCACTCTTGTCTGCCTGGGGCATTTGGTCTGCAGCGCTTCCCTGAATCTGCTGAGGATGCCTAAGAATGTGGTGGTGTCCATTGTTCCTCCCCGGATGAACTCGAAATGAACCATCCCTCGGAAATCAAAGAAACACACTAACATCAGTTTTTTGACTGAGATGTTCCTTCTGGGGTGGGAGGGGCGTGGCTCTCCAGGAGCTAACCATTGTGACGCCTGCCTCTTGAGCTCAGGGTCGTATTGGTAGCACCACGCCTCATCCATTGTGATGATTTTCTTCAAGAAGGAGGGTTGAGTCCGGACTTTCTGCAGCATCTCAGATGAGTGTTGATACCTTTGGATGATGTGGCGCAGTGTGAGGAATGCAGGCAACAGCTTCGCACAGTGCAGGCGCACGTTCAAGTCCTTTTTCACAATTCTGTGCACTGTTGTTTGGGTTAATCCTGTCTGTCTCATGATGGCAGCAAAGGTGATCGATTTGTCTGTGGATATGATGTTCCTCACAGACTGGACATTGGCATCTGACCATCCAATCCTTTCCTTTGGGGCACGTTGAAGATCCACCAGAGTAACATGCTCATCTTTGAAAGTTTGTACCAATGCCTGCTTGAAGACACATTCATTGTTTGGTCGTCGTAAACACACTCCAAAGCTGCCCTGGCTTCAGGATGTGTCCAACCAAGTTTGAAGCAGAAAAACAAATTTATCCTTTGGAGCAACTTCACATCCAGCTCCTCGATTCTCTTCATTTTGCCAGCCAAAAAAGAGCAAGCTTTTGGACGTTTTGGTGGCTTTGCAATTGCACAGAGTAAAGACCCAGGCATGTTCATTCAGCCTTGAACTCGACCGGTTGCCCCACTGAGGACGACCGGGTTCAATTTGGCATGATACACCAACATGCACCACTTACCAGAAGTGGAAACAGCCTCGTACGCATATGACCAGAACCGCGATTGACGCCTGAGATCGCTCAACATGACGGACAGGAGTTTTGGATATTACCTCGTAACATCGTGCGGTTCTGGGTGAAAGCAGATACTGTGTGGGAGTTGAATTCCTTTTTGTCTGCAGAATACAGCAAGAAATTCTTCCTGCGTTCACAAATGGCGTCTGCAAATTGGACTCAACAGAAAATCGAACGACCCACCGCAGTGAAGGTCGAACAGCCCACGCAGTTTTCTCTTTGTGGGAGGGAAACAGGAGTCGAGGGACCGGACGGAGTCTCCAGCCCCACAGATCCAGCCGAGGCACCCGAGACTTCCAAAACCCCACAGGGGAGAGGCGCTGGATCCAGAACAAATGTAGGGAAATTGAAGCCAACACCAAATGACGCAAATTTTGAGTTTGAGTGATAATTCACCTTCAGTAGTTCCATGCAGCAAACACAGTCATGACCCCAAGGTGGGTCAATCACTTGGTCAGGATCCAGAGTTCGGTAGAAAGCGATCTGACTCCCAGGGTGAAGAGTCCAAGGAAAAAAAGATTTTCTGATTGCCTAAGTTTTGAATTTTACGCACTCAACTTGTTTTGTTGGGAAAGACCTTAGTGTTCAGGAGGCCTCAGGCCCCGAGGGTCCCTCCCTTCGGATTCGCCGCTGACGGCACGTGGTGAAAAGGTCGAAGAGCTCTCCCCTTTCGACAGTCCCTGCATGTGCAGGGCTTCTGCCGGTTCTGCTGAACACAAAGCTATTTCAGCCGGCAGAGCCGCTCAGAACTGGGCCCAGCAGAGGAGGCCCAGTTCATGATTTGAGTCGAGTTCCTGCATGCATGAGGGTTGCGTCACACAACTTGCAAATTTAGACTCAACACACAACTGCACAATCAGGACTTCAATTCTTCAATTGGTTTTTCACGTCTCCGTCGCCTCCAGTGAATCCGAAACAAGCAGAGCGAACAAGCTTTTGCGGAAATGCCAGCACAACCGGCAACAGACGGCGAGCAAATCGCGGTTCTTCTGTGTCCAACAACATTCACAGGTGGTCTTAGCATCACGACAAATTCCCTGCAGACGCTGCATTCGAAACCTCCAAGAATCTGTCAAAAATTCACGAATAGGACAAGGTCACAAGGACACCTGGTCTCGTCCAATTCGAACTCACCCAATCCGAAGCCTCATCCAATTCGAAAAGATTTTTTGTATTCTGTCCTTTCTGATTCACTCCCAGTTTGGAGCCTTCTTATTTTCAGGAAGCAGGTCACAAGGTACAAATGTTCGAAATTGATTGTTTTTGAATTGACAAAGTTCGAAGCAAACACGACCAACTGTACTCAAGTGGGTATTTCTGTGCACTCACCCCGTCCGTGGTGCGCGGTGCAGTTCTGTCCACCAGGGGGCGAGGGGAGCGGTGCGCAGACTCGGAAGAGACCCGCGCGCTCAGGGTGCGCCGTCTCCGAACCTGCAACAACACAGAGAGAATGTGTGATGGACACGTGATGCAGCAGCTCATTTCTGTTCACCAGGGGGCAGGCCGAGTGTCCAGCAGCGGGTTTCAGGGTCGGGTAGCAAGGCAAAGTGCTGCCGTGTCTCTGGTTCTGAACAGACGGGAGATTTTGTGCGACAGCGCGACGCGTTGTCAGTGAAGCTTCGACGAATCTGCAACACCAAAATTCCGGAAAGCCGGCACTCGCGCAAATGTTTGCCACATCACCGAAGTGAGAGCTCCCGCTTGAAACGTAGGCGGATCCAGGGCAACGAAAATCTGGGTAAAGACCAACAACCGGTTTTTGTTCATTTTTGTTGATTCAAGGTTCTTGGGATCCTCCCTGTTTCAGAGCGGACTGTGGGAGGAAGCTGGTTCTCAACATTGCTGTTTGCATTGAACGATTGAAAATAGCTTTCCCAATTCAATCTAACCCATGTGTCGCCCCAACCTAGGGTCCCTGATTCCGCCCTGTGCAGACCTTCCCCTGGATTCACCTTTGTGCAAATCCAAACCCTGACCCCAGCTAAATCACCTCAATCACTGTGCACCCCGCGGTCCTGCCTCCATTGCTGCGTTGCTGCGCAGACCCTTCCCGTGGCCCCGCCCCCTGGGCCCGGGATCTACCCTGGGCCCTGACTTCCGTCCGTGTGCAGACCCTCCCTTGAGCTCTGGCTCTTGTGTGTACCCTCTCCCCTGGGCGCTGACTCCGCCCCTGGGCCCTGGCTCCGCTCTGATTGGTTCTCGTCTCCTTGGCAACGCCTCGTTGTCGAGCAATACGAGACGCACGGATTGCGCAGGAACACGCGAGAGCGCCGTTCTTATGCGGCGCCACTCACCAAGCAGATACGTCACCTGAAACTGACCAGGCCTGTATCACACAACATGTTTCAAACACGTTGTTCCCAAAACCACAAAGACACTCGCATCGTGAAAGAAGCTTTGACGTCAAGAACCAAAGAAAACTGGGCGTCAACTACGCAGCAGCGCCCCGGTCAGGCTTCAGCGTCGTCTGTATGCGGCGTCACGCGACGCGAGACGCGACACCGCAACACGACTCCGCTTCCGGTCTGGTTCACACGGGACGCGTCACGTGTTCTGTCTCAGCATCAGGCTGTTCCAGGTGAAGCTGTTGCCCCCATCTGTGCAATGGGTGCACCATTTGCTGCAAAAGCCACAGCTGAAAAACGATGACGGCCACGGGATGTGGAACAAAGCCAATCAAGAGTCACCACAGTGCAGTGGATTCTTTATGAAGCTCGCCGGCCCCTCGCCATGAGCAACGTGTGATCTGACGAGATTTGGAGAACAGTGGCCGCTTTGCTCAGTTTGCAACCCAGACTGAGAAACAATGTTTTGCCTCTTCCTAACCCGATGTGCTCGTGTCCCAATACACCTGCTCTACGTACATCACCTGCTGGACGCGGTGTGTTTCCCTGTAGGCGCAGCCACAAAGAAACGTTCAGAGAAACGGGAGCGCACAACGGATTCAGTGTGAACCGCCCACAGTTCCCAGAGGTATCATCAGCCTCACACCCCGAGTCAAGGCCCAACATGTGGTCTGTCGCTGCATATCACAGCACGAACGATCCCTTTGAAGTGAGCACAGACGTGACGCGTCGCGCATCCAGTGTGAACCTGCTGAAAACTTTCACGCCTGCAAGAACACGAAATGAGGGACTCGGGTTCAGTTACACACGAGACGATGCCTCGTGCGTTGTATCCACGTGGTTTGCAAGTCCATTGACACAACACGACGACTTGGAGTTGCACATTCACGCACGTTGTTGCTGGGGTTGGGCAACTTCACCTCGGCCGAACACAACTGAATCCGCGCTTGTGTCTAGGACCCTCTGGACCAGTTATGGATCCGCCCCGAATGTTTCAACGAAACCCGAGACAGGCCCCTGGTGTTTGGGGGATAACCCTGTGGTCACAGGTGTCGCAGGCAACGCGCCCGGTGTGTGTTGGTTTTGCACCAGCTGGCGTGGCGCGCCAGCGGTGCGTGTGTGGAATCGTGGTGAACGTCTGTGCGCAATCCAGGGGCCTCAAAGACAAAAACGCCTGGATTCACACTCCATGCGTCACGAGTTGCGATGAAATCTATGACCCAAGGTTCCGGGCATTGTGTCCAATTGGGGACGCAAGCCCAAGCAACGCGTTCAAGAATGGAGCCATTGACGATTCCAGTGTGAAACAGGCCTTTTCCCCAAAGTGCCACTCGGTCCCCGTTGTCTTTGCAAGGGGACACAACGCGTCACGCATCCGACGTGAAAAACGCCGATGACTTCAGAGTTGACTCTTGACAGATGTGAGGGGCTTTTATGACGTCCCAGCTCTTTCATGTACATCACGTGTTTTATGGGTCCCGGCCCTTTAATCTTGGCCCAACTGGGTCCCGAATCACCGCTGCCGCCGCTGCCAAGAACGACTCCCGGGTGGTGCCGGCGGGGCCTCGGAGCCAGGGACGATGGGTGATGCTCACGTTGGGGCAGCGACGGGCCAGGGACGACAAGTCGTCAGATCACCACGCACAACTCGTGTTGCAGCACCGTGCTGGTAGGGTGTGGCTGAGGCTCCAGGGCCACAAGGCTGCAGCACTGTCTTCACAGTGTGAAGCTGAAGCATTATCCCCACAGCATGGGGGCTGTGGTGTGGGGTTGAGGCTGCAGCGTCCTCTTGGGGCAGGTCTGAGGTCGCAACGCATCCAGTGTGCACTGTTTTCAAATCTCAGCTGCTCAGCGTTCTTTGATCTGTTGAACAAAGCGTGACGCATCCGATGTGAAACAGGCCTCCATCGGGTGGTTTCACGTCTGGTGCCAAGATTTACTCCCAGACTGGAGCGACTTGGCACCATCGCACGTTCAAAGAGACGCAGCCAGAATTTGAAATCCCTCATCCAGATTCCGTCGATCTCCGGCCAGATTAGACCAAGGGAACCGGGTTCACAGCAGTTGCATCAAAAAGTCGCGTCACAAGGTGTGACAAAAGACACGATAGAGGAAACACAAGTACGTATCTCCAATTGCCGTGCCACCATTTCTCGGTGGAAAAGGAATCCACTCGGCGGACAAATCGACAGGATCTCTCCAAGTCCGCAAACACCTGGTACTTTGTCCTGTCAAGCACAATACCAACTTTTCTCTCTTTTTTGCGAAGCTGGATGGAAGCGAGCGAGCCAGGACCAAGCTCGATACGCGGCTGCATCTCACTGCACTTCGGACTTCATCCAGTAAACTCGCATCACTCGACTTTGAACCTGAGCTCCACAGTATTCGGTTTGGGAGCCTTGCTGCGGCAGACTGGGTGAAGGCCCTCCCATCAACACTGAAAAATTGACGTGGCCCTCACAGCGCCCTCAAATACGAGGTTGTATTGGAAACTCCGTAGCACATACATGATGATCGTGACCGCGCAGTGTCTTGACACATTGCGAACTTTTAGTCAGTGGGTCAAACCAATCGATTTGAAGTGCAGATCAGTTGGTCGACAATTGTATTTGTGTTCAGAGACAGGAGTGGTCATGGCAGTGTCATTGAAAGACAGTATTCCACAAGGAGATGTCCCATGGAGGGTACGCCTCCGGATTTGTGTTTGGTACTCTCAACTTCTGGGAAAGGATGCTGCAGAGACAAGCTGTGACTTCAGCCAAGTGTTTGGAGCTGATGCCATCAAACCGGTCACAGTGAGGAGTCTTTTCAAGCAGTTCTGCGATGGGAGAACAGAAATGTTGGATCTCAAGAGGTCTGGAAGACCCAAGAAACATACTGCAGCCAAAGTGAAACAGGTGAAGGACTTGGTGGATGAAAAGGGCAACAGTGGCATTCACAAACTTGCCAAAAAAACTGGATTGACTTACTCCACAACCAGAGACATACTGAAGAAGGACTTGCAGTTGAAGAAGCGGTGTTGCAAACAAGTTCCTCATGACTTGACTGATCTCCAGAAAGCAACAAGAGTGGCTTTGTGTGTGCAATTCCTGCAAAGATGTGAGCGCAAAGGTTGGCTGGAAAGGGTCATTACTGTGGACGAGAGTTGGTTTTACACCTGCAACCCTCTCACAAAAGTCGAGAACATGATGTGGTCCAGGCCAGGAGAGGAAAGGAAACAAGTTCCAAGAAGACCAATGAGCTGCAAAAAGGCGTTACTCATCTGCTTCTTTGATTTCAAAGGAGTTGTGATGTGCAAGTGGATCCGGAATGGCACTGTCAATGGAGCTGTGTACAGACAGGCCCTCAGAGAACTCAGAGAATCCATCAGATTGAAATGCCCTCACATCTGGAACAAGAGGAGGACACTCACCATCCAACTACATGATGACAACGCCTCCCCCCACACCTGTGCCGACACCATCCACTTTGAGCAAATGACAAACATTCAGCGAGTGCCACACCCACCCTACAGTCCAGATCTGAGTCCCTGTGACTTCTTTCTTTTCCCAAGGCTAAAACGCAGTATCAGAGGAACCAACTTCAACAATGTGGAGGAAATGATCACAGAAATTGAGCAGCAGATTGGACTGATCAGTTCCTGGGAATGGAAAACATGTTTCAGAGACTGGAAGAGGCACGCCCTCAAGTGTGTTCACTTTGACGGACAGTATTTCGAGGGGATGTCTGAACCCCCACCTTTGCCTTGAGAACTGCACAGAACAGTCAGACACCACCTGTAGTTCTTGTTTATAAAGTCAAGTTCAAGGCTACAACCTTGTTTGTTGTCGTCCGTGTGCGCTCAGCCGTCATCTAGGCCACGCGCGTGGCGATCGACATGACCGTCGACGTGCTACGGAGTTTCCAATACAACCTCGTACTCGTATCGGGGCCCAGCAACCAAACCCTGGATCCGCACGCCACAAGTGAACACGAGAGCACAACGTGTCTTATGTGAAACAGGCCTCAGACCCAAAGTCAGGCCCTGGCTCCCTCCATTTGAAAAGTTTGAATCATGACCAAGTTAGACTCCTCTTTTGGCTTGGTGGGCAGACACCTTCCCGATGAAGCTGAATTTGATGGGACTTCAAAGCGTTGGAATCTCCAGCGAGTGGGGCTCCACCCCGAGGGTCAGGGCCGGTCTGGACAGGTCGGGCGTGGCATCCGTTGATCGTTTGCGAAATCGTGCGAACTAGATGTTTGTGACACAGGCGGAATGCGTACTCGGCGTGTTAGTAGATGAATGAGATTTTGTGACGTGACGAGACCGGTTCTCGTGAGTTGAAGGGTCGAGTTTTCCTTCGTGTGCCTTTCGCAGCGATTGCTCTGGCGTCCCATAAATACCTGGCTGCGGAGCATGTTTCCTGAGTTGTGACAACAGGAATGTCGAGGCGTTCGCGTGTCCTGAGCGTTGCCACAGAGACAATGGGTTGTGATGCAACATGCCGCTGCTCACAGGCACCTCACCACACACCGCAATGTGCACAGACAGGGCTCGCGCGCTTTGGCCCGATCGGTACAACTTGCTTTGGAGACGCAGCACACCGAACGCATCCAGCACCTCTGACATGTTTTGGTTGCCCTTATTTTCACGGCTCATGGTCGTCTCTGGATCAGCCCCTCAACCACAGAATTTGCACGTTTGTTGCATCACTCTGAACATGCTTCGTGCAATGCAGACACGGAACGCGCGTGCCCAGCGAATGTCGAGGTCACAACGGGGGTCAGCCGATGGGTCCGTTTCTGAGAATCACACAACGCGCATTGCGCCAGTCGTGTCCACGTCGTGTGGATCGAATGCAGAGGTCACAGGGAAGCTCAAACCGACGGGGTCACAGCCATGGACGCAGTGCTTGTTGCACGCGACAAATTGTACAGGAATCATGATTCAACTTGGGGTGGGTCCATGAATGGGTCACGAAGTTCAAACCCCTCTGGAAGCCAGATTCCAACTTTGAAAATGTATCTTTACTTTTGCTGTGTTTCGCATGCATTTCCAACTTCAGGAGCTTCACTCTGCCTTGGGGGATCAGGCCCCTTCGAACCAAATACCGGACCAATTGGTCTGAATTTGTATCCAAATGCGCGTTCACAATGCTGAGGTCACCGCGGAGGTCACAGCGACACGCAGCGCGTGAAACATGCGACAAGCCCGACGCGATTTGCGCCGCACAGCTGGTGGTGATCCGGGAGACGAGGCCTGGTGCACACCGACAGCGACGCTCGCTGCCTCAGGTCGGGTGCACACTGCATGCGTCTTGTGCCTGAATTCGACCAGGTTCTGGTTCATTGGAGTCACGTCAAACGTTGCGTTCTTGTTCCACATTGGCAGCAGGTAGCGTCGTGAGCTGATGTCCCTGCGCCAGTCGACTTACAAGGCTGATACCAAAACTCTTTCCTGGTCATGTTCTTCGCGATGCAACACTCTGGTTGACTTCTTTTGTTTCTCAATCACCTGGTACCATTGCTGACCAATGGGAGTGCGGAGATCTTAACCGAACAACAAAAACAAGCAACATCGGCAAGAAAGAGTTTTGGTATCAGCCTCGTACCAACAGGGACACAGCTGATGTGAACCTGCTGAGTTTAATTCGTTTTAAGTGTGCTCTCACAAGAATTGTCAAAATCTCAATTTGCACTCTCAGGGCTTACCAACTTTCTCTCGATATGAGGCTGATACCAAAAGTCTTTCCTGCTGATGTTGCTTGTTTTTGTTGTTCAGTCAAGATCTTTGCACTCCCATTGGTCAGCAAGGGTACCAGGTGATTGACAAACAATAGAAGTTGATTGGAATGTTGCATTGCTGAGAACATGACCAGGAAAAACTCTTAGTATCAGCCTTGTAGTACCATTTTCCCAGAGAAAACAAACTGCATTCACCTCTTCGCCACTCAAGGATTCTTGGTGTGCTGATTTCTCCTTCAAACAATTTATATTGCCTGCTTCCAAATAATTTTACTCCGGAAAAGGGCTGGGCACGGGGAGTACCAGGATGTGTCAAAGTGTCACTGTGCGTGTTCTTGTCCACTCGCAGACAACGCAGCAAAGCAATCAGCTCACACAATTCTTCTGTTGCAACAAAGAAAGTGTGCTCAGACGAGGCATTTTCCAGTTCTGGCGATCAACATGAGAAGGCAAGGTCAAACCGTTTGCCCCGTTTCTTTGCACACCCCCGCTTCAATAACCACAGACAGTGAGGTTGTTGTGAACTCCAAAGTGCGTGACATGATGATGCGATTTCCGTGCGATCGGCGCGATCTTGACGCCCGACTTGGATCGAACTGTGGGGTCAGCCGTGAGTGGACGTCTCGACTGCTCCAGACGACGCAAATGGATGCGGTCAGTGTCGTGTAAAAGGACTGGATCTGTGCGATTAAGCGAGCGTGAGCTCAGAAACAATCAAACAAACACAAACAATGCATCAGGTTGCATCAGCTGACATTCTATGAAGGGCCACTGATGCAACCAGCATGTAATCACAATACATGAGATACGTTGCAATTGCTAATGCACAATAAATATGTGTTTTGTAACCAAAATATTAGAACCATTCATGGGTGATATATAAAGTACAGATGCAAGTGACTTTGGGCAGTTGCCCAAGTGAACCTTTGATTGATTGACTGATGTTGTATTGAACTGAATTATGATGTTTGACATGATGTATATATATTTCTTGATCAAATTCTTGGGCTTGACAAATAAATCTAAGACTGTTGGAACAATAGACTGAAGCTGAAATGAACTGGTTTGGGTTAGGTTTATGAGACCGTGCCGATGTTTGGTTTGGAACTCGATGGGAGAAGGCAGCCGCCCAACACAACAGTCAGGGTGGTGCCAACACCCCAAAGGCGGGCACAGGAGGTCCCAACTTTGAATTGAGCCGTGTCCGCAGGTCTACGGTTCAGGGTTATGGGACCGAAAATTAGACCTCTGAAAAAGCTCTCCCTTGATTGTGTGCCCCCTTCTTGATTCTCTGGAAAGTCGGCACTGCCCTTGAGGTCAGACCCCAACATCCCCGTCCAGACTGGTCTCAGCGACGTGGTTCCTCTGCAACGTTCAGACGTTCAGTCGTTTCATCATCCGGATTCCCACGGATTGCGCGGATTTCTTTGTGTCTGATGCAAACCGCCCTGTGAAAACCACTGGATTCAGAAACCAACCAAACACAACCTGACGCCGCATCTGACGTCCATCACGTAACTGTGACCCATGGTCACGCATCGCGTCTCCGAACAAGTCAAATTTGACGACGTCGCAACTCGCGCGCAAACGCGACGCAAGACGCGCGACGTCAGACGCTTCCCGGGCGCGTTCCGCGTCCCCACAGCGCCGGTGGGAGTCGGACCTGCATGGGTGGATTTGGCTTCACCAACGCTGCGGAGGCTGGTCATTGAACAAACAACCCATTCCAGAGTCCCAGCGGATCCGGAGGTCCAGTGTCAGGGGCTTCAATGGACATTGCGTAAGATTCGGGGTTCCAGGGCGTCAGAGGGTTGGTCTCAAACAGGACCTGCGCAGTGTAGGCTCCAGGACCCATTGGTTTCCCCAATGCCCTCGGTCTGCTGATCGCAAGCCTCCAATCGTCGCAAGAAGCCAGTGTTCGTGTTTAAAGCTTGATCCACTGCGACTTGATTCCAAAGAGAAAACGAGTGCATGGTGCGACAAAGATTTCAGGCTCCAGACACCGGGCGGATATCCTTGGATCCGCTTTTCCCCTTTCCTTGTGTGGAAATCCACTTTCAGTGCGTGGGACCAGGCACGGCCGGGACTGACCGCGAATTAGTCGCAGGTCTGCGCCGCAGGGCGGGTCACAGTATCAGGCTCACCGCAACCCCTGAATCCGCTTCCCATAAACCGCAGCATGCCCATACCCGGGACTGGGCGGGACCAGGTAGCCGCAAACTCGGTGGGTAGCGGCATTAGCCCAGTTCGACGGCCCGGATCGCGACTCACGACGCCTCCTCGGCATCGGACGACAACCGGGCCCGCGAAGGGACCGCAGCCACGGCTCGATCCACGTCCCTGTGCGTGGCAATTCTCAACACATGTCAACAGAGATTGCTGGTTGGGTGAACACGGAAACTACCGTTCTTTACGCGTGGAATCTTGGGGCGCATGGACGCAGAGTTACGCACCCACTGTCCCTTCCCATGCAGACAAGATGCGCTAACCCCACCCCTTTCAAGCAAATTCAAGAACCATTCACACACGCACATTTTTCCTCTGCATGTACTCGTTCCTTTACACACCCACACACAGAGACACTGTACACAAAGCAGGCGGGTAGTGTACACACACCAGTTTGCTTGCTGTTTCTCTCACACACACGCACACACGCACAGCCCACCCTTCGGCAGCCCTCCTCCGTGTGGTACGCACACGCGTAGTTCCCTGAGTCATAAATCCCGCCGCCTCGTCGCGTCACATTCCGCGGGTCCGAGCGTGGCCCGGGTCGGGCCTCACCGGGTATAAAACCCGCGGGCGGCCCCGGAGAGGCTCACAGTCCAGGTACTACCGAGGTACTCACACCACTACTCAGTCACAATGATCAAGGTACGTCCTTTGTTTGCTGTCGCGTCTGTATCCACACGCACACTCACGCACACGCACACCGAAGAACACGACGCACACTGCGTCTTTCACAGAACAAGGCGCGTGCGCACTCAGGTCGGAGTGCGTTGTTTGCATGCTCGTGACAATTTCAGCAACACACACACGCGCACACTTCTTGTCTGTACTGGTTTTCTCGTGAACACAACAATCGTCCAGCGGTTCTGGGAACAGAACACACACGCACACAAACGCACGCACACACAGAGGCGCGCGATACTCGAGCCCTCGCATTCACAACCCTGCATGGACCGTGGGGATACCTTGCACTTGGAAATCTGTTCTTCCTGTCGTATCTGCTGGGGTTTTGTCACAGTGAATTGAATTGGTTTTGTCTTTTGGAAAGATCAAAGGCACACAAGAGATTCTCCGAAGTTCACTTCCACACATGAACATTTTTGAAGGGGAGCAAAGCAAGAGAAATGCCATTTTGTGGGTTTGAAGAGGCATTTCATGTGCCAGTCTTGTGAGGCTTTGTTATTGCTACATCTGTGTGTAGGTACGTTGAGGTGTTTTTGCAAACAGCTCGCAACCCTGGAAACGTCAACGCAAACGTAACTTTTGGCATGTTGTGATTGTGAAAAGTTACCGTACGAGTACGTTTGCGTTTCCCGGTTGTCGGCTGTTTGCTAAAACTCTCCGTTTTGTTGCTGCGGAACGCAGTGTTGAACCTCCCCAGTGCACATGGCCCAATGCCGGGACGTGACGTAGGAGTTCACTGAAACACTTTTTCAACATTTAAGGAAAAAAATCACTGTGAGAACAGCAAGCGTGAAGGAAATTGTTTCACTCTCAATTCAAACAGTGAGAAGCCAAGTCCATTTTCAACATTTTTTGCGCGTGTTGAAATTTTTCAACATTTTTTGCGCGTGTTTAATTTTCATCAGCATAACCAAATTCAACACTGGTTGCGTCCCTGTGGGCGTTGCCATGAAGTCATGGCAGTGGACTTGTGCCGGGACGCAACGCGTGACGCATCCCGTGTGGATTTACATAACAAGTGTGGGCAGAAGAAAAATCATTTCTCCAGAATATATTCTGATGAGAATTGAAAGTTGACACTATTGTCTGTGGATTGACACTTCAATCAGAAACAATGGAGCGAGTCATATCCAGAAGAAGTAGGTCGTGAAGACTCCAAGGTTAATTGGAATCAAGATCTGTGTTCTGTCCTTTTGCGTCAACTTCACAATATTCATTGTCACCGAACAAAAGGAACTTGTGAGCCGAGAACGTCCCAGTTTTGTGCAAGAAAAATACCTGTTTGCGTGGGCTGACTTTGACTGAGAATTGCGCACCTGTTGAGACCCCGATCACACTGGATGCGTCGTTCGTGCGATGCCTTGTGTGCCTTGGTATCCAGTCCCCTGCACAAATCATTGCGTCCCTGTGTTAGCCGAAGGCGCTGTGCTGCGTCACCTCGGAAGCTCAGCGCACATTGACTTCCACAGTGACGCGCCGCACAACGCGTCCAGTGCGCGCCGCGCGCCGCGTGCTGTGCGTCCAGATCCGCTGCCCTGGGGCCTCAGACTCAGACTGGTCCCGCAGAGCCAGGCATGCAGACAGAAAAATGTGGCGGCACATGGCTCCACAAACACAGTCGCACGTGGGCGAGAACCGTGGAAATGTCCCGCCTCCTCGGCACTGGCTTGAGCGTACCGGTACTGTAATTTGCAAGACGATATTCGTAAAGGGCTGGTGCACAGTGAAAGACCCCAACCTCCAGGCCATCAAGGACATTTCCTTCCGTTCACGTCCACACCAACAGAACAGGTCTCGCTCACCAAATGCTGCTGACATGTACACGGGGGGGGGGGGGCACGCACGACACCAGCCGTTGACACAACACCCTTGTTAACCCGCGACATCGGTACTGCGTGACACGTTCAACGCCGTCGCCACGTGCAATTGAGCGATATTCGGGATGTTGTTTCAGACTCTGATCGTGCTCGCGCTCGCCGCTGTGGCGTTCGCCAGTGAGGAGAAGGGCTACGCCGCCAAGGACAGCTACGCCGCGCCCAAGCAGCACCCCGGCCACAACCGCAACGACGTGTACAAGGTCCTCGCGCACAAGCAGCTGGCCGTGAACCGCGCCGCCGAGCACAAGGGTCAGTGGGCGATGATACGGAACGGCGTGATGGCGTGAGCGATAATAGAGACGCCGTTACGACCCGAGAGATTTCACGTAACACTGCCATGATGCAGTGACACCAGCAGATGTCATGCTCTGAGCCACCGCTGGTACTCTGGTGCGTTACACAGGTACTGCACAAAAGCGACAGTACGCAGGAACGAGACCAAACACGTTTCTCTTCTGCAGGTGCCGGAACGGGCACCGCCTACTATGAGGGCGTCCCAGGCACTGGGTACGGGTATGGATACCAGAAGGGATACGGCGGCAAGGATGGGTATGGCTACGGGGTGAGTACTGCACGACCTTCAGTTGCTCGTCAAACCTATGTGAGTGGGCTCTGGTTCTTGGAGGGGAGTCTGAGCCAGGCACTGAGTCAGAGGCTCAGCGAGGTGTGTGGTGGGACCCGCCTCTCATGGCCCCACCCCAAGGTGCAAGACTTCAATCTCCCATGTGACCACTGTGGGCGTTTCACAGGATCGTGTCTCTCGTTTGTCGGGAACCCGTGAACATAACCCTCAGATTTTGTTGTGTTCACAACGCAAATTGTCTCTGATCCCCGTACCTGTGTTCGTCTTGTGTCTTCCAGCAGGCCGGATATGGAGGTGGTTACAAGGACGGATACGGATACAACGATGGATACAACAAGAACCGCGGATACGGGTATGGAGGTGACCGCCGCTATGGAGGCAAGGACAGCTACGGATACGGCGACAACAAGGGCTACGGATACCAGGACGGACACAAGGACGGGTACCGTGCGGACGGTTACGCCGGCGGCAGGTGAGGCGGCGCAGAGCGCGACGCCGCTGTTGGCGTTGAAGCCTCGATTTCATCGCAACGTTTGGATTTGGTGATTATCCCTGTGAAGCAATGCTCATCAAGACGCCATGTTTTCCCTCTCGTTCCAGATACCACGAGGGCGCTTACTACAACTACGGACCCCACAACGACCATTTCTACGGCCCTGACCGCCGCTACTAGACTCACCACCCCGCCCAGGTCAGTGCGCTCAATCCACCCCAGGTGGCTCAGAATGGCGTCGCGCCAATTGATGCAAAAGGTGAAATCGATGCACGCAGCATCTCCGTACGAACGGAAGTCGTGCGCCCCCTTTCGGATCCTCAATGAGGACAACGGAAGGGCTTCAAACCGGAAACATCTCAAACCGAAAGTTGGAAGGTCAGGACCGGAAATGAACAAATGATTTTGTCTTTCAGAATTGCAGAAGCGAAAGTCTCCGTTTTGTGTGTTCCGTGTCTCGTCTGACGCTGCGCGCGAACGTGATCTGCGACGTCACACACCAGAAACGATGCAAACCGGAAGTCCAACAAACGGAACCGGAAGTTATACGACTGCTGATGGAAATGACAAAGGAAGCACTGCAGCCGCAATTCGGAACATTTCAATTCGATGTGCAAACAAAAGCGTCAAATTTCGACGAAGACATTCGAAATGCTTCGGATTTGACTCCGTTTTTCTTGCTGATCTTTTGGCGCCATTTGCGTCACGTGACGCACGCAGAGTCAGACGATGTTTGATCAATAAAAGTGGAAACTGAATGACGTTCTTGAAGCGTTGCGCACTTGCGACGTACCTGTGTGGAACACAGCACCAGAACCACACCGTGTGCGCGCGCCCGTACACTCGTAGGTGCTGGCGCTTCCTGTGTGAAAGTTAGTTCTCTTGCTGGGGTCCCGAACCAAGTCTCGGATCCACCCCACTCCAGGCTCTACTGGAATTACCGCCATCCAACCATTGCACCGAGGCCAGACATGGTCCTTGTCTTCCACCCAATTCCTGCATCGGGACAAAAAACAACCACAGCGCTTGTTCCCCGGCAACCGAGACAGGTTGTTTGCTCATCCGATGCTGAACACGGAACAAAGTCAAGACGACAAAGGAGAAATTTAATTAAAATTCGAATTTCCGACGGGAACTCGACAAAACGGTGTCACGTTTCGAGTGACACATTCTTTCGGTGCGTTCATAACAACGCAGGGGTGGATCCTTGGTCTGGTCAGGGGTGACCTCGAGACGAGGGCGAGTTTCCAACTTTTATCCCAAGCAATACGAAAAGGGAAAAGAACTGCGTACGTGTCGCAAAATTGGGCAGTTCCACACGGCCCTGGGCTGCTGTCCCCTGCATTTACCTTCGCGAGGCCCCTGTGTCCATGGTCATGACCCCTGGATTCATGTGCTGAATTAATGTCCATCCGTCAGATTCTCATCACAAACCAAGGCAATCTGTGAACTCGCGACACCTTTGACCACTGACTGACACTGCGTGAGGGATGCACTGCAGCAGATCCAGGGCTCTCTGGGTTCCCTGGGCCACTGCCCCCCGAAAAACGTGACCCCGAAAAGTGCACCAGAGTCTGCTGGATCAGGCCCTCTTGAGAAGTCGGGCTCCTCTCTGATAAATCTTTTTTTCTCCGAAAACAACGTTCGAAATGAAGCCCTCCTCCATTGTAGCGCAATCAGCCGCAAAAATATTTTTCACAATGGGCGTCTTTTTGAAAGTTTTGCAGTCGATCTTGGTTCACTTGGTTCACACGCAGGAACATTGCTTCGACGCTCTGGATCCTGATGACCTGCGTCCAGGATGAGTCAAACCTGGATGAGCCTGCTCCACCAACCCAGATCCGTCACAATCACAGGGCGAATCAAGACAATCCGCGCTGAATGACGCTTTGTCGCCGACGTCAACATGGGCGGGCGCAGGGGTCTGGTAGGGGGGAGCAGCTCCCCCACGCAACATAAACTTTTGAAGCCTGAAAAATGGTTTCTGGGCTGTGTTGACACAAATCTATAATCCTTCCGGTGACGACAAATGCTTGTGACCTTTCGCATTTTACATGTTTTCAAAACTGAATGAAATCAAAAGTTGACGGCCTCTGGGACGCAACCCAACGACACGGAACAACCGGAAGTCAAGGTGCATTCCATGGTGTTTCGTTTTGTGGGGTGAGGAGAGAAACAGAGCTTTGCCAGTTTCTTTCTGAGGAACACATTTACTTCCAAGTGCTCTGTGGATATTTCTGCACCACTTTCTCCGCATGTTGTCCAGGCGACCGGACCTCTGGACATGACAGCCCGGTTACCAAGGAGACGCCTCTCTTATTGTGTCCTTAGCTACGCGTTGTCAGCATACAGATTCTCACGACAAGCTCCCCTGCCTCTTGTACTCGCATGTTGCTTCTTGTTGGACCCACTGCACACTGGATGCATCCAAACTTGCGTCCTTGCACAAGCCACTGGATCACACACTGAATGCGTCGTGCGTTATGTCCCCTCCACAAGGCAATGGACATCACGTCGCAGACTGAATGCGTCAAGCGTTGGATCAATGCGCAAGGACATTGGGCACTGAGTCACTGCATCGTGAACGTGACGACACAGTGCCTCCAAACTTCTGCTGACCGAGCTGAATCTACTATCCTTATGCTTGACGCTTCCTGTGTGCACCTCAACACAAGTCATCTGGGGTGGGTCGCTCTGTGGGTCACCGTTTTGTCCCGAGTCGCCCGGACAGCGACCCAGGCTTGTTGACCTTGTTCGTGCGTGCAACGACGCCACGCGCGGCGCATACGGATTTCCACCGCTCCTCGGCCTTGATAGCTGTTTTACGCTGAATGCGCTGGACGGTGAAAGACTCACACTGTATGGGAGGTGCACCGACGTGGATTTCAACAGTCATACCAGTGCAAGGGGTCGGGTTTGTTTCACACTGTTTCGTGTGGATGTGTCTTGTGTTCACCGGAGAGCATGTTGGATCCTTGGTTTTGTCTTCCAGTTTACATTTCCAACATCCATAGGCAGGATACAGAGCAGCATGATGTACCCAGTGTGAAGCCAGCTCCAGTGCGGGGATGACACACGCACAATTCCCAGAACGCCCACCGCCACTGTACGCGAGTGTTGCGTCTCGTGTTGTCATTCTGCAGCTCCTGTTTCCAGTGCAGGGCCCCAGGTGTGCTTCACACCCGATGCGCTGTGCGTGCAGAGAGACGTAACGCATGACTCATTCTGCTTCACACGTTTTGCGTGCCGCGCTGCGTCGTGACCACGGGAGTTGCGACGCATAACGCACATCCGGGTGAAAATGCCTCGTTCCGGATGCTGCTGGGTCCAATTTCCACTTTTCATAATGTGTTTGCATCAAGATATTAACTCCGGATGGTATTTTATTCACAGGACACCATTATCATCAAGGATAGTGTATCTGCGTGGAGTATCCACGAGTCCGTGTTCCCTGCGCCTCAGGGTCTGAATACGAGCGCAAACTGCCATTGCAAATCATTCTGTCCCACCCACACATCAGTTCCCATTGAATCAATTGAATTTGCCCTCTGAGTCTCCGAGATTGATTCGTCCAAACTCCCAGAGACAGGCGAACCCAACCTGGGACAACCCCTTCAGTTTCTCCCAGGGAGCCTTCTCGACTCATTTCCTGGACCCTTCCTCCGGACCCGTCCTGCACATTATCCCGATGGACCGTCGCTAAAACGTCCATCTTGGGCAACGCCGCCTTCGACGGTTCGGACGTGGGAAGCAGGTAATGCCGGAGCGACGTGAAGTTGATCCCAGGTCTTGGTCAGGGGGTCAGCGTCAAGTGCGTCCAACAAACTTTCACATCAAACGTAAACATGGTGTGAAGAAATACCTGTGAGAACCTTTCAAAGGAAGCTTGACTCCTCCCTGACCCCTCACTCTGCCATACGTATTCTTTGCACGTCAAATTTTCAGAGGTGTTCCCCACTTCGAGTTCGCCCTCCTCGTCAGTACCGGGTCCCTCCAAACCAGGATCCGCCAGAATAACCCCTCTCTTCTTTCCCGTCAGACATCAGACTTTCTCCTTTTTTCCATTTTCGTTCGTGCTTGGTTATAAACAGGAAAATTCCCCAAACACAAACAACTCTTCAGCGGGTTCAGAACTGGACTTGAGCGGGGCCCTGCTTGGGTCCCACCCAGGGGGATCTGATTCGAGGGGATCAGATGTTGGGAGTCCAACCCAAAAGGGGACGTACCCTCAAGTTCAACCGACAAACTGACAATCAAACCCTGAATCCGCCAGAGAAAATTCATCCTCGAGTGAAAAGCTCAGAAGCAGCAGGGCTCACGTGATCAAAAGATTCCCCTTCCCAGTCGAGACTCGACGCACTCGCTCAGCACACACCTGGGACCAACAGGTTTTATTGCAGAAATATGATCCTCACCAAAAGGAACCGAGACGATGAAAAGCCTCGTCACCGCGTCCGCTTCTCCGCGCGACGCACGCGTCGGGAAACAAAACACGAAAAAAAAGAGAATCCAGGGGCGAAGCCAGTGTGGGGAAAGTGGAGGGGGTCTGTGCTATACAATGAAAAAAGTCCTGTAAAAACAGAGCTTCAAGGATGGTGCTAACGGAGAAAATCACTGCAAGGACAGCGCTGGCGCCCCGACGCGAGCTGCGCGCTATAGATACGCACACGTTTGGCTTATCGCGAGCGGCGCAGAGACGACATGAAGAGAGTGGATGAGGCCCTCGGGGGCCATGCCGTCTTCAGCCGAGTCCACACGGTGGATCCCGGGGACCGTGCGGGGCGGGAGAGGGAGTTGAGGGGCCACCGGGAGGGGAACGAGGGACGGGGTGCACGCGCGGAGACAGCTCTGGGTCCTCCTCATTTTTTGCAGGAATGACAGAAATAGACCCATGTTTTGGTTCAAGGGTCAAATTGCCTCTCAAGGTGAGGAACAGAGATGCTGATTCAGCTTTTCATGCAGCATGACACACGTGGGATGAACTGACTTTTCTTCAGTAAAGGGGGAGGAATACGAGTGCACCGTTGTCCCCAACAAGTTGTCACAACACGACCGAAGGCTTTGCCATGGGGCTTCAGATCTTGGGTTTGCTGATTGTCCCACTTGCCATGACTTGTGACCAGGCTTTTGGCCAAAGCTCGTGAAAGGCCAAGGTCAGTGCGAGGTGGGAAACTCTGCAGTACGGCCTCACTTCAAGAATGGCGCTGCACAGTGCAATTCCACTGCCACCTGCGCTTCCGGCTGTGTGACCTTGGTCCAAGCCATAGGCAATGTAGATCCACTCTTCACAGAATGAGTTTCCAGTCAATGCGAGGAAACTCCGCTGCAGCTGTAAGGATGGCGCTACAACCTCAGTTCCTTCCCGCCTCAGCACAAACAAACGACCGTTCGTCAGGGCGTCCCTGCAGCCTCTGTCTTGCAAGGACGGCACAAAGGACCCGAGTCAGAGCCAAGATGGACAACACTCATCACAGCAACACAACACCACACCTTGTACTCGTACAATGGTCCAACAAAATACCGCAGCCAATGCGACTGACGGCGGCTTCACCACGCGATCCCGCGCGCGTCACAGTCTTGCAGCTGGTCCAGGACGGCGTGGGGTGGGAACAGCGCCCACAACATGAATTCCTCCATTTGTACTGTTGGTGTTTCCTTCTGTCACTTTCCCACGTCAAAATATTCAAAGATGGAAAAATCTGTGACAAAACAATTGATGCGGTAAAATAGCCTTCTGGTGTCACAGTCGAGAGACCATGGCTACACAGGTGCCCTGGATCTTCCCCTACATCGAAAGTTCTGTGTGAGTGGGCGGTCAGTGTCCAAAAGTGCCCAGATTATTTGCAGGCCTGGAGTCCCGCTAAGTGCAGGGAGGACACAATCCACCGGGAACCCGATCGGTGGGACGACAGAAAGTACAGGGAACCCGGCCTCTTCCGGTCTGGGATCATCGGGCACCAGTCGATACCCGAGGTGTCTGTTGCCCCGTCTCATCCCGCTCTTCAGTTCGATTCCTGAAGCCCCTGGTGGAAACCTGATCTTTATCCGCTCTTCAAGCGGGGGTGCCGGGGGCGGATTGGTTGGGGGATCCCATTGTGTCGCGTGGTCCGGAACCCTGAGGCCCCTACGTCCGCTCCTGGGCACTAGACTTCCGGTAACGCCCTCGTCCAGCTGAAGTCACAGGAGCACGCAACTGACCGATATGCACCGAAAACGAGACATCCGAGTCTCGCCGAGTCTCACTTTCCGACATGCGACTTCCACCAGGTGCAGCAAATGACTCCGAAGGAATCTGGGGAAGCGACATCACCATCAGAAGGGTACCATGGTGGTCGTCGTCTTGGAAACCTGTTGCTAAAAGAACGTGACGTTGCTGGACTAACCTGAACCTGTCGCCAGGTGAAGGTTGCGGTGATGAACGGGCCGGAGAGACAAAGTGAACACCAGCTCCTGCGGATCCAGGGTGTGTGTCTGAGGGCGATTCACTCAGGACACAACACGCGCTGTGTCTTTGTCCAAGTCACAGAGTGCAACGTTGCCAAAAAGCTCGAACTCAACACATCGACATCCAATGTGAACCCAATCTAATGCAACGCACAACGCATGCAGAATTCATGAAGGTGGCTTCAAACTCCCTGTGTGTGGCCGGGGTCTGCACAGTGTCGGGCGCACGCACGCCAGTCCGTTGGGAGAACAGCATGTGGCCCACCGAGGTGTGGGTCTGCTTTGCACCAAACGTGCCGTGTCCACTTGCGACCCCGCAAACCTGCGATCCAACCTCGTGCATGTGCCGCATGCCAGGGGCGCAATGTGTATGCAGACAAGGTTATCGAACTGATTGCGAGTGTTCGTGGCATTTATCAGAACTTGCGCGATTTTGAGCGGAATTTTGAGACATGGCTTGAACTTCTGAACAGTTGAGGCTTGACGAGACTGTTCTAGGTCAAGCCATGTCGAGAAATGTGCGCTCAAAATCAAGCATGTTCAAAAGCCACGGACACAAGAGATCGTTTCGATGACCAGTTCTACAGCACAAGAATCAGTTATCGAACACTGTTTTTCTGGGTCAGTTTGTTGTATCTGGAACAGATGAAAGAGTGCAAAATTCTTCAGTTCGGCCCTTGCTTTTGAGTTGTCAAGATGTGTTTTTTGTTGCGGAGAGTTTGAGTTATTTTGCTTTGGTTTGTTCGTCGAAAAGAAATGGATTCGCCACCGAAATTGCCAGATTTGCCTCAGTTGATTAATTTGGATTTGAGTGAAGACAAAATTTTGGTTGTGGACTCTCCTCAAAATTGTTTGGATAAGATGTTGCAAGAGCATGAATTCGGAGACTTGTTCAGGTTTGTAAATTTCCTTCTTTTTTTCATGAGTTACTTGTTTTTGGAGTGGTTGCGACGTGAATGTTTTTGTTTGAGGTCTCAAAATTCGGTTTGCATTTGAGCAGTGGGTTGGCCACGTCTACGCAAATGCCAGTGGCACAGACATCACTGAAGAAGCTGGGTTTCCTGCCTGTTCCGAAGTTTGCTCCAAGACAACCGCAAGCAACTGTGACTGCTGCTGATTTGGAGAAGTTCAGGTGAATTGTTTGAGTCATGTTTGGACATGGGAGTTGTGAAGACAAGTCTGTTTTTAAGTGTTCGTGTTTTTCTGATGTGTGTTCCTTGTTATTCAGTTCAGGTGAGCAGAAGGAGGAGTTGCCTGAGAGTGATCCGGTCCTTGACTTTGTGACGAAACAGGGTGGTGGAGATGTGGATCCAGTCCCAGAGAAGACCTTCAGATTCAAGCCTGCGACCACAGACACTGAGATGGAACAGCTAAGTGGGAAGAAGTTCGCCCAAAACACTGACAGGAAAATTTCCTGGGCTGTAGAATTGTTTGCTGAGTGGCGCAAAAACCGCATATTAGACCCAAACTGTCCGGGCAAAATTCTGTGGTCATCTCTTGTTGATCCTGATCTGAACAAGGCACATTTGTGCTACAGTCTTTGTGCTTTCATCAATGAAATCAGATGCAGAGATGGTAAAGAGTTTCCAGGAAGGACGTTGTATGATGTTGTTCTGTGCCTCCAATTCTTTCTGGAAAAGAAAGGCAAGTTTTGGAAATTGATCGAAGGTGACGAATTCAAGAGAGTGAAATTCACTGTCGACAATTTGATGAAGGAGAGGGCTGCTGCGCATTTGGGTGTCAAGTCTTCATCGAAACCAATCAGTTTTGACCATGAAGAGATTCTCTGGTCGAAGAGGTTGCTTGGTGAGGAGAATCCTACACTTTTGAGAGAGACCATAATGTACCTGATCAGAATCTCTTTTGCTTTGAGGGGGGGGGAGAACATTGCAAACTCAGGTACCCTCCCTTCAATCCGCAGATAACTGTTCACAAAGACGTGGATGGGAGAGATTTTTTGGAGTATGTTGAAGACCCAAAATCTAAAACAAATCAAGGTGGAATCTCAAGCAAAAACTACACTCCCAAGCGAGTGCGCATGTACAGAAATTCAAATTTTGACTGAGATCTTGTGCGTTTGTATGGCAAATATATTGGGTTGTTGCCTGCTGATGGAAAGTGCACAGCGTTGTATAAGTACAGTCTTGTGAAAAGGAGACCAAATGTCTGGTACACAGACAAACCTGTGGGAGTTAACTCCCTGAAGAAAGTGGTTTCCAATATGTTCAAAGAAGCAGGCATTGAGGGTCATTACACGAATCATTCCCTCTGTGCAACCACAGTGACCAGGATGTACGAGAAAGGTGTCGATGAGCAACTGATAAAAGAGGTCACAGGGCATAAGTCAGATGCCGTGAGAATCTACAAACACACATCTGAAACATTGATGGAAAAGGCATGCAAAACTGTGGTTGAGAGGGATGCTCCTGGAACGATCCATGAGCCTGCACAAGCAGAATTTGACATAGACAAGGTTGTGTTGTCACTGAAGAAAGAGTCTCCCAAAAGGAGCACTCGTTGAAGCAAAGGTGGTAGATGTCACAAGGAGGAATTTTGTCATTCACAGAAGGGTTCAAAGTGTGGAGGGTTGTGTCAGTTTCTGAAGAAGTTGGACAAGGTCAAGCGTAAAAAACATGACGTGAAAAGGTTACGGTTGAGCCTCAAATTTGGCAAAAAGTAAATGTTCATGAATTTTTTTCACCATGTTAAGTTCTGTTGATTTGGTCAAAAAAATTTTGGAATACAGTTAAAAAAGTTGGTGATGAAATGCTGACCTCAAAAATATTTCATTTGTTGTCGTTCATTCATGGGAGTTAGCAGAACGCACGGAAACAGTGACCCCAGTTCGATAACTGACTCACGTGCTGTAGAGAAGACTGTCTGAACTTCGATGACGATGCCCCGTTCACAATTCAGTGTGAAGAGTGAACAGGAGATGCATTCGGTGTTGCATTCTGTATTCAACTTGAGCGGAGATGCGTCACCCTGTCAACACATCCAGATACATGCACAGAGAAGCACGACACGCACATTTGCATTGCTTCAACACCATGCAGATGAGTTCCTGCACATGCGAAGCTGATGTGTTGCCTCGCCAACGATGCGACGCAACGCACGACGCACCTGGTGTGAAACAAGCCTGGAGCTTGAAAACGCCACCGACACCCAATCTACTCAAAGATGCAGGCCGCGCGCGGGGGCGAAACGACATGTCAACTGAGTCCAACCTCTTTCACACGGAAAAGTATCCGTATGAGGGGACATCCAGAAGCAATGGATTCGATCAAATTTCTTCCGACCGGAAAGTAGGGTCAATCTGCCAATAAAATGCAAACAGTTGTCGAGATCACTGCAAATGCATCAAAGCAAACTGCAGCCCCTGATCTGCCAATAAGGCCCCGTCTGAGCCATTCTCTTTGTTCTTTACGTTAGATTCCTTTTCAGTAATTCTACTGTTAGCCCAGTGCACCCATGTCAAACCATTTAACACACCAGTGCA
>JAAUXT010089727.1_pt1 | contig 28492 bp, 29 predicted proteins | sample 7278171 | NCBI WGS metagenome assembly JAAUXT01 (sample SAMN14350112, study PRJNA611818) | marine sediment metagenome | isolation source: surface marine sediment (1.8m) | place: French Polynesia: Moorea | collected 2018-08
ACACTTTCAAACTCGCATTCACAGATTTAGCCTTTTGATGCCTATAGGTGATTCTCACCACCATACATTATACATAATGTATGCTTCAAGGTTCAAATCACCTAAAAAACACATTCAAATCATATGGAGTTTCGTGGAGTGCATGGCACTGTTGTTCGTTCGGTTGCTCTTCGCTGAGTAGGGCAGAGATCAGTTCATGCAGGAGCGAGAGTCATTCTGCCGCACTCCAACAACCATGGTTCATTTTATTGGCTTGTTCTCTGTGCCCGATGGCACAAAACTCACAGAAAGAGGATTTTTGCGTTGCAGGTTGGTTCCATATTTCAATTCTGTTGGATTATCGATGTCTTCATTGGCCAGACCAGGATGTCCCTACGAGTAATTGAGTTTTATGGACCTGGAGGCCTCCATCATCCAACGCGAGTAACAGTCTGTATGGAGCGTATTGTGTAGCGCCCCTGTCTCTTCTGACTCCTCAATGTTCGTGCCGAAAATTATATCGATCAGGCCGCTGGGTCAAAGACTGTTGGACGAAATCACAGTAGATTCTCCGTGACGTGCCTGGCATTTTAGGTGTCAGGAAGACCCCCATTCTATCCCAGAGCCTAATATCACATCATCATGTCCAAACAAAAGTCAGATCTCAAGTACCGTGGTGCAATCGAAAATGTCGGCTCATGCCATTACATTGGCTTGATTCATGTCCCAACCTGGATGACTTGTTATTACAAAGAAGGCTCTTTATGTTCACTTCACTTACGCGTTGAGCAGGAGCTGTACCAACCGCTGATGTTCGCATGCTTGCAATTTCTCGAGCGGGCATAAATCGTTGCAGGGTCCATTCAAGCCGGAGGAGAATACTTTGGATTTACGAAGCGAAACATAATTGACAAAATGTCAGGCAGATACCTTCTAATGAGCCTGTCAGTCAGACGAAACTTGAACACATGAGGATACCTCCTCGTTGTGGCAGATAAACCGCTCCGTGATTTGATTGAAAAGTTCGTCCCTGTTGCAGATCGAGCTTATGAAAGGTCAAAATTGATCATGACTCCTGCAGGCAGAGAGTACACGCACATTCTCTCACGGATGATATTTCTACGAGCAAAATCATACTGCCCGTCATTTGAATATGCACGTGTCTATAGTTCATGAGAATCACTCCCCGTGGTCCCATATCCAGATGATTACTATTCTGCCCAGTTGGGCATGTAGTATAACAGTTCTGCATTCAGGACAAACTCCCAAGGGAGCCGGACCCTTGCCAGGTCGAACTGGTTGTCACCATTAATTAGATGCAGTGCTGCATTTTGGTGATGAAGGCAGGTAGAGGATGATTATGCAACTGGAATCAATGAACGTGTGTCTTTTTGTCAGCCCACGCATACAGCTGTGCAGATCGGGCGATGTCCCCTCATCTTCAGGTCATTTCTTGAGGCAAATGAGTTGTTATTTTCCGAGATTTTCGCTTGGTTTCAATCAACTGCACAAAATTGATCAACCAAGGTCACACGTCATGGGAACAGAGTCGATAACTTCTGACAAGAACTTCCTTCTTGTGCATGAATATTCATTCGTGTACGAATGTTCGAAAGGTGCAAGCACCAGATGTGATTTTGTTGATCTTTCCTTGTTTGCGATGATATGGTTATTGTGCCAAACATTTTTCGAATTTTTGTCTGGTCATGGTGTTTTGTTTCTCATTTTTGATAACTTGGTGCTTCAGTTTTGCCAGGATCAGCCTTCATGTGCACTGCACACAAATGTGTGCTGCCTTGTCTTTTCTGCATGTGTATACATGCGTGTACAACAAAGAAAGGGGACATTTCCAAGAACATTTGGTCTCTTGGCATTGGTATTTTTCCGGGTCAGACGCGCGTGAGCCATTGCAGTGAATTTTTTTTTGTTTTCCAAATCAAGAAGTATTCACAGTTCTTTTCAAAGCAAGGTCTGAAAATCAAAGTATTGTGGGGTAACTTCATTGTGAGCAAGAATGTTGCCTTCCGATGAGTTTTGAGAAAGTTCCAGGTTTATAGACGCTCTCATCAGTTTGATTTCTAATTTGCATTGAACTGTACCTGGTTGTTTCAAATTCATAGGGATTCTTTTTTGTGGTGTGTTAATTTTCTGTTTTGCAAAAAAACATTTACGTTGCAATTCTGAGAACACTGACAAAGGTAAAACGAACCAATTGACTGATTCACAAGGACCAACGTGAGAAGTTCATTCTTGTTTGACACGCATTTGGGTGAGCCAACAACACTTTTGTGCGTGCAGATGACACTTTACCTGCCTGCACTCAGACCAATATTGTTGCTGTGTGAATCACAACTTCATGAACGCGGTGAAGGCTCACTGGTCCATTCAGCCAACACGCCTTGCACTGGATACTCCACAACAGGATCCTATCCACTTGGATGGGGACGTCGAAGTCCTGTTACACATGAGCTGGGACTTCTATTGCAAGGATTATGAACCTCTCTAAATGGTAAATAGATCTGGCCACTTCATTGCTTTGTACTTTGTACAGGCGTCAATCTATATGCAGTCGAAGGGATTGCGGGTCCGACCAAAGTGAGCATCACGAAAACATAAAATGTCATATTCAGACCCTAAACAAAACCATTTCCACGCCTTCACGTTTGCTCTGGACAATTTATCACACTTTTACTTCCAAAGCTTCCTCCGGGAAACCTTTCAAGGCCTGATTACTTCCCCGTTTTGGGCAACAGTCTGGCAGTAGAGTGCCCGAAGCACATTTGTAGCCCATTTTTGTGTTGCAAAAATAAAAAAGAACACAACTTTACCTTCAGTTTTTTGATGAGCAGTTCATGCACACGTGTTTGCACTTGCATTGGTTTGTCCTTTCCTCCTTTTCACCAGGTACTCGCACTTTTTCCGAACTCAAATCATTTGTATACTTCCCAGTCGCGACACTGATCGCTTGAGTTTTGCACTTCTCATGCAGTGCTTTTTTATCTGCGTCAGATGTTGCCTGAAAAACGAGATGCTGCAAACCGTGCAGCTTCCTCCGGCCGCACCAGCTTCACGAGATCCAGGCTGACTCAACTGTTTCAATGTTTTGTTTCACAGCTGCGCGCGTTGTTTTATTTCTGTTCACAATTAAAAAATTCTTTTTCATGTGAGTTTGCCTTTCCGAGACTGCGAACTTTTGGACACAAGTGAGCAAATCCGCCGCAACAAAGACAAATCCACAAATGTCAGAAGGGCGTGAGAGAAACTGTTCTCTTTTCAAATGCTGCCCACAACGCATTAGAAAATCTGGTTTCATCAGAAATGAGAAGAAAACACCCGTGGGGCAACTTACAATTTCTTTCTATCAATTTCAATGTGAATCGATAGACGCCTAAATTGGCTAAAAGTGCTGTTTCTTCTGCTCCCCTGCAGTTGAAGTGGATTCAGCAGAATCGAACACGCAGCCGTCTGACTCCAGTTTTATTCTTTTACAATGACCACCAACCGTGGGATCAATGCAAACAGAATGTTTCAAATTTGGGCTGAGGTCCACACAACACAAAAGGGAGCAGGAAAGCTCAACGATTTCATTGCAGTGAGTTGTGAATCAGTCGCATCTTTCTGCAGAAGGAGCATTGATCCCAGGCGCTCCAGCGCCAACTCCCAATTTAATAAATATCTTTTTCAAGGCAGGCTGACAAGTGCATTTTTTACTTTCTGCTTTCAGGGAATGGTTTGTCAAATTGATAATCAATGAGCTCTGGTTACCATCATCATTCACACCACGCACTGTCGTGTCTTGCTTTTTCCGTTGCAGATCTCTTGTCGAGCACGCAAAGAAAAGGATCTCACACTCAGCGCACTTTGAAACGCGCATTTCCCACCAAGTCAGATGATTTTTTTTCATGACTAGTGCGTTCACACAGCGCGTACTCTGTTCCGTGAAGTACGCTCTTTTTGCTTTCCACTCACACTGCAGTGATTGTGGTACCACGCAACCATCCTCTATGTTGAACTGCTTCCATTATTTTTCAGTACAGTAAATTCACACAGAATGGTATCAGTGTGCAAAAAACAGCAATAAAGAAACTAAAAACCATTTGGCTTCTAGACTGGTTCAACTCCATGGTGTTGCACTTTGTGAAGCAGCTTTCATGGAACCTCTAGAGGTTTCTCCATTTGGAGCACAAACTGTTTGGATGTTTGAATGTATCTGTTCTGTGAAACCCTGCTGTTGGACAGTTTGGACACACTTGGTCACTGAACACCAAACAACAACAGGATTTTCTTCAATTTGTGCAATGAATACCACAGATGAATATTTCAGACACACTTGTTCACCAAATAGCTAAATACCTCAAAAGAACATCTGTCTATCCAACGAACATCACCCCTTCACTGAGTTTATGTTCTACTTTTTTTGGTCACCACTGAATGGAGGTCGTCCTGGGCAGTGTGTCTGAAAAGAACATGCAACACAGACCAATGTGTACACAGTGTGATACCATGGAACACTCACCACGCAACTTTCCTTCCAAACGCGCTCTGTGTCTGCAAAGATGCTTTGCATCGAGTAAAAATTGTGAGTCTGGAGCAGTTGGAAAAATACAACTGCATTGAGTGTGAGCTCTAATTTCTACAACTTGTGCCGGTTTTATGGGATACAACAAATTAAAGATCGTGGTCATGCACTGAGTGTGAGAAGCCCCACACTCCGTTTTCACTGGTCAGCAATAGCAAAAGGTCGCACAATTGCAGAAACCAGACGACTTGACGCTGACGGCGTAAAAAGAAAGATTGCACTCATTCAAGCCGCGAACACTCGGCACCATTTCGGGGGTCCAATACTCCTAAAACGACGTCCTCAAGCTGATTGCTGAAACAATACAATCGTGTTGCGTTGAAAATTTGTGGGAACATTCTGCTCAGATCCTTTCAGCCCCAAACGCTCCTTTGTGTTCTGTTCTGAAGGATGCTACTTTCACGCGCGAACTGCACGTGCATGTGAGCATGCCTTGGCGTCTGGGTCCAGGTCCAGGTCCAGGTCCAGGCCCTTCATCCTCGCCTGCATCAGTCTTTGCAGCAACCACAGAAAAAGGCTTGGATTCGAACAATGAATCAGTCCACAACAGAAATCCACTTGTTACTACGTATCCTCATTGGATTTGCTTCCAATCCTAAGGTTTGTATTTCAAATTTTTGGCCAGTTTCTGTCCAGTGTCTGCACACATAGAATGAGTGGAAAGTGAACTAGTGAACCCTCAAGCGAACATGACCTTCTAAATATCCATATTCTTGTGACCCCGCAAGCCAGTCTGCATTTTGTGTCACATGCTAGCTGTTGTATATATGAGTGAAGCCCCAGTAGTGATGTTGTAGTATAGTTTATTGTAGAGTATAAGTTGGAGCTCAGTGGTTTAGGCTACCTTCCTCTATGGTATCACAAGCTATTGTGTGTTGGCAGTCTGGGTCATGTGCCCAGCTTAGGATAGTGGCTCCATCTAGAGAATGATATGATTGGCTGTGGCTGTTGCTGTGGCTATGGAAGGCCATGGCAATACTTAGGGGGTGGTCATGGTAAATATATATAACACTACCAAGGGACAACCACAGACAAGGGGTGTACAAGAGGCAAGGGAAGGGAGGGGGATCTGCTGAGGGTGATGTACCGTCTGCAGCAACTGCTGGGGGGGGGGAGAGGGTGGTGGCCCTTGCCTCTCCGAACATGGGTCTTGCTTGGGTCCAGCCAAGTACGGTTGACACAAGTCCTTCCGCACCCGCAAGGCACTGTCGTGCAGCAGAAACTGCATGCGTATTCTTCTCACAAACGCTGCGGGGAGCCGAGTTCATGAGTATACGAGTGCCAGGGTAGCTTTAGGAGTGAGAAGCTGAAGTCATCCTGAAAGCAACTTTTGGAGCCCTCTGAAAAAAAGTTTTTTGAGCTCTCCACTGCACTTTAACTTTCTGAGGAAGTACACAGTCTGGGCTGGATAATAAACTCAACTATAACCACAGTTCATAGAGTATGAGTGGTAGTTGTGAGGGACAGCCAGTCCTGAGGTCCAAGCTGTGCTGAGCAGGGACCGAGGTGGGAAGACTGTCCCTGCCATCGAACAGTGCGAGTTGCCTTGCTCGACGGCAACCGTACACACCAAAACGGACGCGGTACACCGGTCCTGACTGCATGGGAAAAAAGCCTGAGCAAGCACCATGACTTTGACAAACTGGAAACATTTGTACCTAATTGCGCAAAAAGGGGAGTTTGTTGAGTTGTTCGGAGGTGAATTGCTACTTTTCCCTGATTCACCAAATCCCTTCTTTTTTTGCAGGCCCTTTTTCATGTAGGTTGACGACGCAATTTCCAGTTTTCTTTGGCTCGTGCGTGTTGTGTGTGTGTGTGTGTGTGTGTGTGTGTGTGTGTGTCCTGTCTGTCTGTCTGTCTGTCTGTCTGTCTGTCTGTCTGTGTTTCAATTTTTGTCTCCGAGCATACGACGTGGACTTTATTGCTGCAGTCACTGGGTGTGATGGGCAAGTTGGTGACCATGCAAAATTCAGATGAGCTCAAGGGGAGGTTTCATCGGATTGGAGACACAGGTCTTTTTTTCTGGGTTTGGATTATCACGCGAACAGTCCAACTAATCATTTACCCTTTGGGCCGCACGCTTTATAATTCTTTCAAATTCTTCACTGCCGCCAGGCAGGTGGACAGCAGCGCCTGCGGGGGCTGTGGGGCCTTTCTGTTCAAAAGATATGAGCAGTAGAGAAATCGTAAAGTGACACAACAGAGTTCTTGCTGTGCACGTATGTAAACTCGTACGTTCCTGTTCTCGATAAGAATTTTCAATTCAGCATGCTCGTACAATTCACTCAATTCTACACCAGGCCACACCCACACACATGTGCTGAGATCACTGGAACATGTGCGAGGCAAATCAATACGAGAAACTTCAAACACGAACTACATTCACTCTCGTCTCATATTTGTCGCGATGGCAAAAACGACAGCAAGCTGTAAATTGCCTTGCATGGACGCAAAACTGGTTCCGAGAGATCATAGCAGGGGGCCACACGCCAATCTGAATGTACTCGTATTTCATGACACCAAAGCAGCAGGGAAATTCTGTTTTGAAAAAAAAAGACTTTGAAAATCGTTTCATTTTTACCTTGTCCAAGAGTGATCGTGACGTTGTGCACTTGATGCGCATTTTGGATCTGACGAGACTGCAGACACTTTAAGTTCTGTTTGTGCCACAGAGGAACGGGGACATGAAGATTTTCGGCAGAAGTGCTTCGTCACACCATCTCCCTGGGAGACGCCTGCTCAACTCGGGGATCGTGCTGAACTAAATGAAGTGAAGGGCAAATATTTAGTTTGGATTAATTTTCGATGCAGAGCGTTGAGAGCATTTTAAAGTGCATTTTCTCTCAAAAGGAATATTTTCACGGTGAATTTGATCCCTGACTCTCTGTTAGACGTGGTGCGATCCTCCAACAGAGGAAGTTCTCGTGATGATGGGTGACGGAAGAAGCTCTTTTCATGCTTTTTTGAAATTCTGTTTGCAATTGTCAGGGTATGTATCTGTCTTGGTTCAATTGAACATTTGAGAAAAACAAAAATGTCACGACCTGAGGCCCGATGGAAAGCTCTGCTGCTCGACAGCACACAGCTGTGTCCAACACTCCCCCTCCGAAAAAGCAGGGCTCCTTGTTGTGATGCTGATGTGGGCAGGAGGTGTTGAGTTTTGAAATTTTCTTAGATTCAGAAATTTGACGCAAGAACTTTTGTCTTGCTGAGTGGTCCTTGCTGGCCACTTGATGCACATCTGACCCTGTGACATCTGGAAGGAAAGAGGCAGCACTCTTTGTTGCGTGGTGGGCCAGTTGACTTTGAACATGCACGGGAGATGCACCAAGGTTATCATAGGGTGGCTGTCAGTCGGCATGTTATCAAAAGGGTGGACCAATATCTGTTTGACAAGGCCATGCAATTTGACCATTCGCAGAAAAGTTCGTAAAGGAAACAAAAACAAAGAACGTGTCACAGTTTACAAAATGTAACTTTCTGAGATCGTTGCTTATGCTGTTGCGGGAATAGCGTGCTGCTACAAACATGGTGCCATATCATCCTGAAATTAATTGGGATCCAATTTGATTTGGCAGTAAGAGACACGGGAAACGCGTGAAAGGGCCGCAATGATTTCATTAGTCAAACTCACTTTGAAACCTCTGTCAAGGTGATGGACAGCGCTGTTGGCAAAGTCGGAACAATTTTGGCTTCCTGCGAAAACAAGGACAGAATTTGATAAATCTATGAGAGAAATTTGCCGCGAGCATAAGAGGATACTGTCAGATAGCCTTGTGCCAAGGCCCTGCAGGTTTCCCTCGTCGTTCACATTTCCCAGTCTCAACGCTTGTCTTTTCAGCTCAACACTGGCCGCCAGTCACCCCTCGCAGTTTTTTGTGCCTTGAACACAGCTTCTTACAGCCAGAAGTTTTGGATGTATTGTTTTACGCGTGGTCAGTATTTTATGTGCTCGTTGTCTGTTTGTTTCCAAATATCATTTCTCTTTTCGCCCAAAGATTTTCCTTTCCCCCTTCCAGGGTCTACTGGGTACAAGTACCGGTTATATTCAGGTTGAGCTCAATTATGGGTGTGGCACTCTCATACTTTGGTGGCCATCTTGAGTCTCAGTCCAATTTTTGATCTGATAGTTTGTTGCACAAGATACGATGGGCCTCAAGTAGTATTTTTGCCCTTCTGAGGTTTCCACAATCATGAGGGGCTGTGTGACAGGCTTCCAAAATGTCTTTTCCTGGATGCCTCTTCTGGGTAAGATATCTTGGGACGTCTCAAGTCAGTACAGCAGCTTGTCACCAGGCCCCCCAGCAGGATGTTTTGGGGGAGGTCCCAAGACTGGCTGTGAAGAGAGAGAGAGAGAGAGAGAGAGAGAGAGAGAGAGAGAGAGAGAACTGTTTGTACTGCTCGGTGCGCAAGCAGTCCTTTGCATTGGGCCGTTTTCATTGGACACATCGTCCCATTTTGGGTTTCACTATCAAATCGGCCTCCCAGGGGTTGCCCCGTCCAGGACCCCATCCTAGATGCGCCCCTGTCCATTGTTGAGATTTTGCAACGGAGCGTTTTTACTCACAAACAAATGGAAACGAAGTGAAGTATTGGAGCACTCCTGCTCGAACATTCTCCCCTTTGGGAAGGTTTGCGCAACGTTAGCAGGCACAACGAAACGAAGTTGGTTCCACGCATGCAGCGTCAGGTCGCTTCTGTGAGTCAATGATCAATGTGACTGGTAAGTGAGCCGTAGAGCCGTTTCTCCTTGAGGAAAACAACACTCACGGAGAAACGTGGCCTTGACTCAGTGAATTCATATGTCGCATACGCAGGTCTGTTTGGTCCACGAAGGGCTGTGGTGGCCATTTCATGTCGATTGCCACAGTTTTATTTTCATGAATTACGGAACCACATCGATTTTCATGATGATGTAGTTCAGACAGTCTTCGTGTTCCAGCGCTGAACAGGAAATTAAGCTTCGAATGGGGATGTCATCTGCTTAATGCCAAAGACAGATAAATACCCCCTGGGCAAAGCTCGTTTGGTCACCGGTCAGAAGCTGGGGTCGTTAAAGATGCAGCGTTTCTTTTGGCCTTGTTCTGTTATATTTCCGACGAAATTCTTTGGGAGAATAATTGGGTGGAACAAGGTCTTTTCGGAGTTGCTCTGATGAATGCACAAAGTCAAATCAAACGGCTTCTTTGGCGGAAGTGATTTAACAAAGACGTTTCTTCCAGTCGACCAACGCAAATAGTCTCATAATGTCCAGAGTGCAATGCACCCGCGACGAGAACATCGCAGTGAATTGCTGGAGCATGATATATCGAGTGCATTGGATAAATCAGAAATATTTTGCCTTGCAGCGAGACAAAAACACAACTGATCTTTTGGAAAACAATCCTGGAAATTCGCGAACTGAAAAACCACTGGTGCTAGCAAGAAAGCTCACACTCGCGCATTCTGGAAGTTGTAAAACCGAGATTCAGTTCGCTGCAGCTGCTGCATGTGAGAAGCCTGTTGAAGCAGATGCGCACAGCAGTCGGTTTCGTGCGCATTCCGCGTCGGCGTCAGATCCGCAGGCTGCAGTTTTGCGCATGAAGCATTCCTCCTGCCGTCTGATCAAGCAAAATGAATGAAACAAATATCAATGATCTTTGGCAAACAGGGGATGTCTCTGCTTTTCCTCAGAGAAAGCTGCAAATTGTCCTTTGTGTGAAGATTGTTCACACACTTTGCTGTCTATGTGCTCCATCAAACTCAACAAAATCGACGAAAAGATTTGCACGCAGAGAAGTGTGCGTGTGTGTGTGCGTGTGTGTGTGTGCGTTGGACCATGTCAGAAAAAAAAACCGAATGTATACGCCAAGGTGCAAACTCGATTTCAAAGTCGATTGCAACTTTGTTTCAAGGTCTACCGTGCGATACTGTGCGCACAGGAAAGTGCGATGTGCTGGATTTCAACCAAGAGTTACCAGTCCAGACATCTGAACGGATCATTATTCTGTCTGCTGAAATTCGCCTGCCAACCTCATTGTGATCAGACACGACTAAGGGGCTGATAACTGCTTCACATTCGTCAGTCTGACACATGTGTACAAATAGACCTGCAGCCTTCGTACTCCTGTGATTGACAACCCTGGTTTTATGACTTCATATTGATTCCTTTCAGAGGAAGGAGGATGGACTTCATACATGTCAGGCTCAGACGTCAGGCTGTGGGTATGTGGTCAGGGCTTGGTGTGGTGCCAGTTCTCACCAAGGTGAGGCAACAGAAAAGTGCTTTTTGTGCAAACAAGGTGCTTCACTTCCTGTCAAATTCAGACAGCCGTGCAGACAACCAGGTTCCAAAACAGGTCAGACAAATTGAGATTTGGTTCAGGCAAGAAAAAGCCGTGTTTATGGGACTTTCGCCAGTACTCTGCAAGTACCCACTGTGTCAGAACAAATATGAGTGGCAACAGCTGCCAATCAATAGGGTCAAAGAACAAACTGTTTCGGCCATAAAATGGTTTTGCGCAGAACATTCGCGTTAAAACGTTCTCACCTTTTTATCTGTTGGCAGACAAGTCTTGGCCACGTAAAAAAAATCTGGCAAAAAAACCCTATCGTACACGGTTTGAGCAACTATCATCAAACACTCAGGTGAAAACTTTTTGTGATGTATTGAAACCGGGAGAATTGGAATGGCAGGCAGATTACGTAATCAACTCTCGATCATGGTTTGCTGTCCGTCTGGAGGATTTTGCCAACAAACAAACAACAGATTTCAGCGATCACCTTTCCGAAGTACTTGCAATTTGATACCTAATAGGCTGACAGAGGAAACGATCTATCAACGTTTCACAACATCCAAGCAATAGAGAACTGCCAACAACGCTTGAACAAGAAACTGCAAGCCTTGATGCGATGCCGCCAACAGGAGGTTTGGCGCTGTTTGTTGATTTCTGACTCCAGCGTTGCTGACAGCTTCAGCGTGACACTGGACTCGCTGGATTTCGTCTTCTCCTCATCACACTCAACGGGCCTTGTGTCTGTGTGCCGACTGGACTCAGGTTGAGAATGATTGAATTTGCACGGTTGCAAGTTCTCAAGCAGAGACCGGCGTCGAAGAGTCACTCGATTCTTCCCTGTGGGCTTCCCTCTTCATCTGTGCCTGCATCTGCAACGATACTCCGAAGCCGATCATACCTCAGGTAATTACAGACCCACACGAGACAAGAACTGAGTGACTGAAGGGCAAAACAACTGCAAAACGCTTGAGCCCACTTTTGAAAAGGACTTCGACGGTACCAGAGCGTGTACTTTGATCTCGAGTCTGTGACTCTAACAAGTTCTTCACAAAAGTGTTTTGTTGATCACTCCATGCTCTGCAGGTTTGTGGGACGCAAAGCAACAAGTGCGTTGAAATCAAGGTGGACAACACACATTTGATCATCAGAATGAACCACGAATGGATGCACATGAGCTCTCCAGTCCAGTTCAGAGACATTTTCGAGGGTGTTTCTATTCTGTCAAGCCGTCCCACATCCGTTCTCTCATCATGGCTCTGGGTTCCAATTTCGTGCGGTGAGAAATTCCTATTTCCCAGGCATCAGCTCTTTTGTTTGGGTGGGGTAGCAGAATGGCGACAAAGGTCGAAAGACAAAAGAAACTGTACCAGTTCCATTCTGTGGTTGTGAATGTCGTGTTCTATGAATCGCAAAATGATTTTTCCTGACAGACAATGAGGACCTTCAAAAGAAAGTTTTCCTTCTGACTTCATACAACCGACGTCAGCGCTGGCAGCAGCGAGTAGGTTTAGCATGTCAGATTCATTATGCTGCGCCTGTACTCTTTCCCCAGTTGTAATGGAGAGTGGCCGTAGAAGAGGCGCATGGTTTCCCCGGCACTTGACAGTCATGCAAGCTTTCATCTGTAATATTAATGTTTCGGGGGAGCTGGGAGACCCTAAAGGGCAAGTTCACCCGAAGAGACAGAGAATGTTCCTGGATCATGGATTTCATGGACCTGCATGATCACCACCAATGAAGACTACGGCAAAAAATTGAGTCCGCAATGTTCCGAATAGGATCCACAGCTTTTCCTTCGAATTTTCTGAATTTCAAGTCTGAAAACTGCCAGAACATTGGAGATCTATGTGAAAGTTGTGACAGCGGCGATTAAATCTAAGGCCAAAGTTGGAGTTCCTGTCGGGGTCTGCAGCTCTCGTTCATGTTCCAAGTGTCGATCAGAACGATAAACTCCAAATCGGTCATCATTGCAAGATTTGAATGTCGAAAGCCGAGGTTTCAAATTTCGCTTCATCAACGTGTGGCTGTTCAGAAACTGGATCTGAAAGTAGCGGGGCCTCTATTGGGACTGATTGCTGGTTTGGTACAGTTTGTGCTCAGATTAACCAAACTGCTGGCGAACTTGTGCTGTGCAGACAACAGAAAAAGTGGTGGTAGTTCTGTTGGGGAAGGCACCCCACCAGAGTGTGTTTGTGAGTCACTGTCTGGTTGGTTCTGAATCGGCAGTGGTCTGTGGTCATGTTTGCGTTCCGTGACAGACATTGTTCTTGCCTTCCTCAGAAAAGAACGAATCCAGTCACCTCAAACAAGAGCAAAGCTTCGTGCACTTGAAGCAGGTTGTCATCAGATGTGTGCGCACTGATGGTTCTGTGAAAAATACCACGTCCTCCTGGCTTTGTTCTGGCGCAGTCCAGCTCTGTGAACTGTGATTTGTTCGCTTCCAAAGCCGATCTTCCCTTCGTGAGCTAATTGATTTGTCAATAAGGGGAGACCCTCTTACATTGAAATTCAATCACCCAAGAATGTTTCTTGCAGAAGTAATTTATCAATCTACCTTGGAGATAATCACCTGAGAATAGTTCACTCCAATCCATCATGAACTGTGGTGAATGTACTCATCTCTGGTGTCAATGTTGAATAATCTCAGGAAAACCAGCACTTTGGCTGGAAAATTGTCAGACAAGGCGCATTAAGTCTGAAGAGACAGCTCAGGCAAGGAGACTGTGCCAAGGAGACGTACCAGCTGGTGTGCTCGACAATTCTCGAAAGTCTTCACCAAGCGTGCGGATCTCTTCAGAAAATACACTCCGAGCTGCCAGTCGTTCTTTCTCGCAACATGTGGTGCAATTTTGCTCAAAACGACAAGAGCTTTTCCATTGTGCACCACCATTTTTGATGGCCAACCGTCCAAAAGACAGCTTCTCGAGAGACCTAATGCACCGTGGTTGCAGTGTACAAAGAAAACAGAACATGGTGGTTTTGGCTTTGAAAACGGTTCCCACAGAATGCGGAGACTCCCATTCAGGGTCCACAGCCTCATCGTATTGAAAATCTAGCCACACAGGGGCGTCGAAGCTTTATGGGAGATAAATTTCCAAAGATACATTTCAGTTTTGTCAAGTTTTCCCCCAGAAAACCCACCTTATCTGCAGCATGTTCCCGGTTAGTGACACGAGTTCAAACACTCACTCCAAACAGGATACGCCCAACTCTGAAGGGACACAAAGACTTCCTTTCTCCAGCGCAGAGGTGAATTTCCACATGGAAAGTGGAGCGTGAAAATATTGAGTTGGGTATTTGGATTGTGTTACGAATCCAGGGTCCTTCCATGGGACAGTTTCACAGAACGGTGTGAGTAAGAACTGCAATAACCAGCGCAAACCTATCGATTTGTCAATCAATTGTTTTCTTGCAAAAGTACACGAGCAAAAGTAATCTGGCATGAGACAATGAAGTCAGGCTCTTTCGGAAGGACCGCCTACATTCTGTCTTGTGTTCCCTCTGAATCCCGAGCAAAAGTTTCTCTGCATTCTTCCACCGACATCTGCACAGATGCGCTGAACTTCTCACTCGGTTTGGTTGTGGCATTGCGCTGAAATATCGAACAGCAGAAATTCCTCAAAAAGAGTTTGGTATGCAGGGAAATTGTTCCCAACGTACAATTAAAGAAACATACGTACCAGGTCTCGTTGTTGAAAATGTTACTCGTATTGTCAAGTGACAAATTTTCCCCTGTTCAGCCCAAGAGTTCTCGAATTCCACGGCAGCCAATGAATGACAGACTGTTGTGACGCGCTGACTACGGTCTACAGGGACTTGTTTAGACCTCAACACCAAGTCGGAACAAAAAACCAGACGATGTACAGAGGTTTCTCCCAATTGACGACACTTGCCACAGTTTGAAAGAATGGCAGGGTATCCGCCACCTGCAGATGAGAATGCTTTAATTCGCTGCACGAAAAGCGACACATTCAAGCCCATAGATATTGTGGCTTTCAGTTTCATTCACAGGGGGAAAGGCAGATACATGCCACTGGCGTCCGGGGACAAAGCCACTTCGTAAGATCCATCCAGCACTATCAGAAGCGAACAAACGTCGCCATGGACTGCGCAACTGATCAATTTGATATCACTGGTGGCAAAGGACGAGTGCGGACACATGGAAAGGAAGGACTGCAGTTGAATCAAATTGTGCGGAAAATTGATCCCGTGAGATTAAAGTTTGAATTCCTTTGATTGGCTTCACAAACGGACAGTCAAACGTGCCTGACAGAGCAACTGCACTCGCATTGAACTTCTCAAGGCTGCTGTCGTTTCTGCACACAACACTTGGTGAGATATCTTCAGGAGGATTGCTTTGCGTGCTTTGTCACTTGGTGATGTGGATCCACGCTGGCGGCCCTCAAGAAGCGCACTTAACGCACGAAAGAGTCGGTTGTGTTCGAATATGGCTTTCAGTGATTCACTCGCGACATAAATCCAGAATAGAAACGCTCATCCTCCAAGAACATGTTCTGTAGTGCAGGACAGTTGCTTGTTTTCGGGAGTTCTGCCAGTTATTGAAAGTCCAGTGAAGGCCGATCGTGGTCCAGAGCAAATCAGCAATTCCGCTGGGAGTATTTTTCCACACGAACAGGCACATAGACATGTTTCAGATCGTCATCTCTCAGCTGGTGCAGCGGGGACGACTTGCGTCTGGTGACATTTAATTTGAATCTTCTTCAAACAGCAGTCCTCGTTCCAAGTGATGTGAATTTTTCCAGGATGAAAATGTGAAAAGTAATACGCACTTCAAATAATCTTCTTCGTTGCAGGAATTGTTTGAATGTCATGAAAAAAGGAGTGAGACACAGTATCACACAGTGATGGAGGGATCGCATTGCCGCAAGTCAATAATTACACATGCTCCGAAGGCACAGCGCTCTGTCCTGTAATGTGTTCTTCCTCCGGTTAAATGGATACATCGTCACCACTCATTTGGTCCAAGAGGACCTTTTCGTTTGGTTTCCTTGCATTTTTGTTCAGTGAACAATTCTTTGTGTTGGCCATGGTGGTTGTTACTGAAGCTGCAGCGGTTCGCAGCATGTCTCAGGCGCGCGTGAATGGAATGAGTTTGTTGTCTCTGAAAGAACTTTGGGTAACATCAGGCAGTTGAGAGGGACCTCAGAGGGACCATAGAAAGGTCTGCCAGGGACTAAGTGCACCAAAGACATGTGAATTTGAGTGGTGTCACTGCATGAACTTTTTCACACGACTCGCTCCGTGCTAGGATCAGTTCAGCAACATTCTGGATGAGAGAAAAAGCCAAGTGAAAGTGGACAGAACATGACCGCTGTTTTTCAGAAAAGGACCCAAAAGCTTCCACCCTTCCAATTCGAGCCTTGAGCTCGTTTCTGCAACTTTGCAAGCAGTCAAAACATCTATGTGTGCTCTCGTGGAGGAAGGCTCGACTTTCTTTCTGACGAGGATTTCAAAATCTTTCACCGTGTTTGTTCTTTGCAGTTCCGAAAGGAGCTGAAAAATGTGATGCACTCTGTGTGGCATGAACTGATCTGAGAGAAGGATGGCCTTGGCGCCGATGGCCTGCAAAACAATTTGCATTTAACCTTGAGACAAACAATCTGGTACTGGAGTTGTCGAAAGTGCAACAGCTTTCAACCAACGTAATATAATAGTCCCTTTCTGGTTTTCTGCACTCCGTTTGGTGTCAAGCGCTGTTGATTGGGAACTTTCAACGGTCTCTTTAATCCAGACGATCAGAGTGGCAAAAGTGCAACCAAAGCACACGCACTCCTGACCCAAGATTGTGAAAACAGAACCGGCTCAAATGATTTATCCTTCAAACTACCAACTGGCGTGAAGATCACCTTGAGTCATCAATGTCACGGATGATTGACGTCAAATTAATAACTGCAATTCCAGCAATTCACGCTCACAAAGAAATGATGGTTCCACATTCTCAGATTTTCACACAGAATGTCTTTTTGTTTGTTGCTTTTCGAGTGCATGTTCTTGGTGGTGGGACAAAGGATTCTGATGAAAGGAACAATCTTCAAAGAGCTCAGGGTAAGACTTGTGCAGACAGTGAAGGTTCACGAGAAACATCAGAGAGTTTCAGCGAATCTGTCCGGTGCGCGAGGCGGAACGTAACGATGGCACCGCACCGGTCGAAGAACGAGTCACGCTGAAACTCCCCACCCGTGTGTGATGGTACTGCATGGACATGCAGCAAACAAGGAATTAAAACATTGTTTCGTGCTGAGTTTGTGCGACTGTCTGATGTGACAAGACTGTCAGAGTTGATCAAACAAAGCGCTGTTGGTTTTGTTTGCTCACTTGGAGAAGCTGCGCCGCGCAAACAGACCCGCCGAGGCCAGGTGATATTTGCGCTGTCAGAAGGTCTGCTGATCGAAGAATCCATTGTAGTTTTGCTTTTCAGTTCTGTTCGAAATGAACTCCAGTGTCGTGTTTGGTTCCTGAACGTCGAGGAAGCATCAAATCACGAGGGTGTCAACAAAGATGCTGAAGTTGTTCTCGTGTGGCCACTTCATGAGGGAACTTTGCGAATTCCAAACCATGGTTGGATGAAGCGGGTTGGTCTTGGTTTGGAGAAGCTGCCCCAGTGTGTGCCCAGACCTGATGCCTTTTTCCCCAAAACAAAATAATATTTCCAGATGTGCACGTTGGCAGGAGGAGAAGGTGTCCTCGGGTTTGCGGAATGTGCCTTTTGCCCGTCACCAGGGATGATCGGCAAGTTGTTGTACCAAGCGAGTTTGCACGCCTGCATTGTTTTCTCATTCGTGTCTTCGTTGGAAACTCTTTCTTTCGCAAACAGTGAAATTTGAAATTCACCTTTTTTGTCGCACACGCTCAAAGACTGCTGGACTCAACAAGAAAATGATCTGGTTTGTCTTTGCCGCGAACCAAACGAGGTGTGGCCCGAGAAGCGTTGCTCGTGGCTACAAAGCCTGCAGTGTGGTGGGGAAATGGCATCATTTCCTCGACTCCTGAACTTTGTTGGTCAGATTTGTTGACCCGTCCTGAAGCATCCTCTGCTCACAATATTTTTTCCAAGACAACAAGCTGTCTGGGGCACAACTTCACGCAAATATTTTCCAGCCAGATGAACTCTTCTGCTGCTCACCATCGAAGAACAGTTTTCTGAAGACGAAATATTATTTCTTGCTGGAGGTTTTCACGCTGAAGACAGCTTAAAAGTGGTAAAGTTGGTATGACGCAACAAACACCTCATAACTTCGAACAGAGCAGCTTTTGCAATCCCACAGATGTGTGCATCCTGAGACAAATAAACACGTATTCGTGTTAAAGACGTGGAGAGGGTTTCTTTGCAAAGAATCCCTGAATTAGCTGTCACTGGCATGAGACAATATTCAAGATTCAGCTGATCAGCATGCACGGAATGACACAGTGTGTCAGAACCGTCGAACAGGATACTGACATTTGGGATACACACGATCAGAAAGACCTGCATGCACGCATGTCTTGATCCACAACTCAGGTCAAAATCCATTGAGTCTCAATCAATCAAACTCAGCTTGAATTCCAAGAGACGCCGCCAGGTTGTCTTCCTGTCCAAACGCAACTGGCATGCAATGCATGTTTTGGAGTCAAATGCAGAGTGAAGAAGTACTGTGGTCTGACATTTGCACATTGGAGTCCTGTGGCAGACTTGTGTTTGCTGTTACACACAGAGGGGATCTCGCGCGACTTTTGATTGCTTTCGATGTCAAGGAGTCAGTCCACGAGGAGCTGAAGTAATTCGCAAAGTGGGCAACTACCTGAGCAATTCCAAACGGGGAATTCGTGCACACAGCCCGAAGACCCATATGAGATTTCCAATTACTGAACATCGGTCAAAGATCACATCTTTAAAATATTGCGCCTCCCAGGCACGCCAGGATTTCCATTTTGCACAAATGTTGTTCCAACAACGTCATTAGTTTTGCGGGAAAACCACAGGATATGACCAGACTCTTGCAGTTCTGGCGTTTGCGTTTATTTTATTTAAATAAAGCATCACGCCCTGATGTTGCAGCGAATGACATTCATTCATGAGATGCATTTGCTTCATCTTCAGGAAGCAGTTCCACTGTGATCAATCAGACGTCTGGCAAATTTAACTCGAGGCTCCATTGACATTTACAAGAGTTTGGAAAATGACATTTTGAAAGAATCTCCGCGTGAAGTTCGGTGAAGCGCCTGCACTTGTTTCACAAAGGCGATGTTTACACACAATCAAGATCACAGGAAAAACAAAAGTAAAGAGCATGGTAAAATTAAAGTACAAGAAAGAACTAGATATCGCACAACTACAACCAAAAAGGATACCAACAACATCCTTGTCAGAGGAGCACAAGATATGATTTCCGAAATTATGTGTAGAAACACCATCACTTTTCTTCGTATTGAGTACACGTGCGGGTTATGTGTGCTCAAGAGTTAAAAGCTGTACCAATCGAGTGATTTTTTTTCCATTCCAAACGCCTTCATGTGAAGCATAAACATCTCAAGTCAGAACAGTGTTTGTTTTTTATCCCTCCCCCCCCCCCCAAAAAAAAAAACAAAACCCAGAAGAACACGAAACGAACAGATAGGAATGACACTGCAAATTTCTCGCAGTATGACAGACATGCATTTCCCCCCTTTGGGCAATTTGCGGCGCAATGAGGAGACCGGCCCGCGACGAGCGGAAGGTCCGGGTGACAGGGCTCAGTCCGCCTGGACAACACTCATCCATTTGGATGACACGAGCACTTCCTCAGAAAAAGCCTCCCAAATCACATGTTGGGCCGCACTGTCCTACGTTGGTCAAAAGTGATCAGTTGCTGCATCTCAATAAGTTTCACACCAGAATGGTGAAATGCTGCATTGTATGGAAACCACTTCAACAGTGTTTCCTCAGAAAACAGACCGACCACATGCGTGGCGAACTCAGTGAGAAGAAATGAACTCTGTTGTGGAATTCTGACAGTGTTATCCATCAATCTGGATGAGGTGAATAATATCACTCCCCTACACAATGTGATCCTATTATGCCTGCACATTATTAGCCTGGATACTGTTGACAAATACTCATAAATGGCATCAGATGATTGCATTCTATGTCAGGCAGATGTTGCTCCTCTCCGCCGATCTCTTTCATCAACAATACCGATGCCAAGATAATGATGCAACGCTGGGGTTGAAAATGAAGTAGGTACTGGGTCACTGCCAATAAATAGTCTCGGCTCCTTGGGTTCTTCCGTTCACACATGGGTTTGCAGCCAGTTCCCCCAATGCGTGTGTCTTCCAAAGTGGAAAATTCACGTCAAGCCATGCATGGCAATTTGTTGGAGTGAGTGGCCAAGGACACCAATGAAGGCCAAGGAACAAAGGAACAGCTAAAATTGCTGTTGGGCAGAAACAAGTGGGGCTACCCTCCGGAGACTGAGTCAGGACGGGCAACGCTTCTTCCTTGAGGAGATACGCAGCCACATCCCGGGAACGTTGACCACCCCGACATCGCTTGAAATCAGCTGCAGACGCGTCGTTGACAAGAAAAAACAAATTTGCTCCCAATCTGGGTGACGAGCGTGTTTCGTGCACGCGAACGTGCACCATGGATGGTTCTCGGTTGGGTTTCGAGAAATCCTGGTGCCGCCGAAATTTTAACCTCAATTGCTGCCTGCTGGAGTGACATGGCAGAGGGACAAACGATCTATCACGTACAATTTGCAACTGGAAGTCCAGGCTCCAGAAAGAGAAGCAACGAGGGAATCTGGTGGAATTGGGCAATCTGGACAAGGTGACCTAACACCAAAGCTTGTTGCTCATTTCGTCAAGCTGAGTTGGTGATTCCTCCCTGCTGGTCATGGAAACCACCCCACCCACCCAGCAGCCAAATTTGACAAACAAATACACTGTTGAGGACAGTTTGCATTTGTCATCTGTGTTGCAAACTATTCCACGAAGAGGAAACGATGCAAAACATAATCCCCACCAATCGTGCACAAAACTCGAAAGGCTGCAGGTTGCAAAGAGAAATGCATGAACTGATTTCTTCAGTTCTTTTTATTCCTCCCTTTTCGCGCACCGCAAAACACTAGAACGAGCAAATGTTTCTTTCGGCTCAACAGAAAGAGAAGAAACCATTTCGCAGTGGCAAATGTCAAGTTTCTTAATTCCGACGTCACATGCGTGATGCCTGCAGACATCATCTCAGAAACAAAGAAACGCACATATCTTATGTACAAGCCTCAATCTGCTTACACCCTGCGAAAAAGTGTCTCTCCCGGGGACACATTTAGCCGTTGTCTCCCATCTGGAAAGCGTTCAAAGATTCTGCACATTCAGACAGCATTTTTCCAAAGGTGGCAAAAGCTGGTTCCAAAACTTGGGGATCATTAGATTTCTCTTTTACCTGCGAGACATCGAAGTTGCGCTGAGCTGCTTCATTCGCAGCCCCCCTGCTCCTGCAACCACGAGGAAAAAGCACCCTCTTCGCAGAAGCTGCTTTCTACAGCTTTTTAGATTTTTGTCTTTAATGCACAAGATTGCGAAGCAATTCCCTCCTCCCAGTGACAGTGATTATTCATGGCAGTGTCATGCTCGGATTTAATGCGGTGGTTTCTAACTCCGGCAGCAACAGATGTCCGACCAGAAAAGCTTGAAACAATCAATGCCGCTTGTCGCAGTCTCCCATCAATTCTGTGATGGGCGCAAGGCAGTAGTGCTTCGGAGGACTTGAAACGTGGGCAGAGTACTTTGTTCAAGATCCGGAGCAGAAGTCGAACGGACCCTCAACAGCGCACGGTTGCCATGAGCGAAAAGTGACGAGATAATGTAAACACTTCAGCAGAATCGATGTTGAACTTTCGACGTCACCCTCATGAGAACTTTATGGATTTGCCAGGATACAAAGGAGATAATGATCAATGTCTAAGAAGACAAACAAGTGGGAATGACTCTTCTTGTGTGCTTCAAACTGCCAGAGCTTGCACCCTGGCGCATGAACCCATTTCCTTCATAATTGCGAGAAGAATCAGATAACTCAGGACAAGACGTGCACTTGTTTGCGTTTACCGGAGGAACAGCACGCAGGCGACGGAGCAGCGGAGCCGATTATCGCCGAGCCCATTGTTCTGCGTTCCTCGCCGACGCTACATGAATGGTGCTATCTGAGGGCGAGGCGCTGAGCGGCGCCGTCATTGGTCGAGTCTCCTTCTCCGAGCTGGACGACATCCGCGAGTGGACTGACCGCGAGTCCGACGCCAACATGAACTCGTCCGCCGGCGTCGTCGTTGAGCCGGGCGTCTCCGCCAACCACGTCGTCACCGCAACTCCCTCGGAAGACCCATCCGCTACTTACGTCAACTTCAGAATTGCTTTGGATGTCTACATCCTGGTGTTTCTCTGCATCTTTGGCATTTCTGGGAATATTGTCTCCATTCTTGTGCTGGGGAAGGATAATGTGGTGAGACGAACAACGGGATTCTTGCTGCAGGTACTCGCTTTTACAGATATCGTCTACCTGGTTCTCTGCATTTTCATCCAGACCTTGAAAACCATAGAGAAGTTCACGGATTGGATTCCGTCTCTCAAATGTTACTTCCCGTACATTGACCCCTTCATTTGGCCCATGGCGTCCATTGCACAGACGTGCACAGTGTGGCTGGTCGTGGTGGTGACAGCGGACAGGTACGTGGCCATCTGCAGACCCCTTCACGCCCCTCAGTACTCAACCATGTCTCGCATGCGCAAAGCGGTTGTGCTCGTCTTCGTACTTTCCGTTCTCTACAATCTGCCTCGCTTCTGGGAGCGAACAGTTGATTACCAGCTGAACGCCAACAACAACACCGTGGCGTACTCGGTCAAAACCGAGTTGAGGAACAATCGCATTTACGTGGTGGCCTACAAAACGTTGTGCTATTTCTTCGTGCGCTTCTTTGTGCCGCTCACAAGTTTGGCGTTCTTCAACGCGCAGCTCATAAAGGCGATAAAGAAATCGTACAAGCAGCGACAGGAGATGCCGTGCGCCGCGGACCTGAGGAACCACCATCGGAACCGCGAGGTGACGCGCTACAGCCTCACTCTGGTCGTCGTCGTGGTTGTCTTCATCCTGTGCGCCACCCCAGACTATTTTCTGCGCATCTGGCAGGGCATCCACACCATCTGGCCAGACTACACGCACTTCCCCAGGAAACAGCTGTTGTATGTCAATGGGATCAGTAACCTCTTCCTCGCTATTAACTCGTGCACCAACTTTGTCATCTACTGTTTCTTGGGCACGCGCTTCAGGCGCATTCTGCTCGAGATGATCGGATGGAAGCGCCGGCCTCGCGCGCAGTCCACGGCGCCGTCGACATTCCGCTTCTCGACGCAGTGGGAGCGCGGCGAGGAGATGACCATCCTCGTCCCCGTCTCCAACGCTTGAGTCGCTTCGGCTTGCGAATTTAAAGAACTCACTGACCAATACTGATGGTCTGAGTGAAACGGGCGAGGTCCAAGTCTTCTTCGGTCACATTACCACGAACTGCATGGTTTTCAAATGTTTCGGTCAGAGGTTCCGGTCAGGAGTTCCGAAGAGTAAAAGTGTGGATCAGCACAGGAACTCGTTATTATAAAGGTGTGGACAGACAGCGGATGCTGCTCTTGAGTTATCAGCAGGGATTCACATGCCGTGCAAGTGCAAACCATCTGTAACAAGAGATGGAAAGAGGTTTTCACTTTAACCAGGATTTAGCTAGATCCGTCAATGGCTTCCGTCAGAAGGTGTCAACATTCCACAGTGTTAATTGTTTCCGTGAAACTTTTTCACGTCCTGCATCCATGATGAGGGCGTGTGAAGGCGTCGCGCCTACTTCGCTCGGTGCACTGACTGACCAACAACACTAAATTTCAAACTTTTCAAATTGAAAAAAGCGCGTTGCAAAATATTCTGGAACTGTCTTTGAACAAAAAGTCTGGCCTTTCCTTCGTTTTGTGCACCACGAAAACTGTGAGCTCTTCGCTCACTGGAGAAGAATCAGTGTGAGCATGTGTCCGTGCGTATTTTGAGTAACCAAGTTTGAGCCGACATGTCTGGGAGGATGATTGCACCCCATTTAGCAAAGAGCTTATCCAGGCCAATTCTGCTCGAAAAAGTGAAAGAAGGTTGCGGGAGGTAACGCGTGTTCTCAGATTTTTCAGGTTTGTGTTTTGAGAGTTTTATCCAAAGGGGCAAGATGACTGACTGCAAACACACGTCGCGTTCTTTGCGACCGCGCATCTCTGTGCGCATCTTTTGCAAAAGACGCTTCGTCATGCTTTTGGTTTTGTGAATGTTTGCTTCATGCCAAACATCAAATGTGCAACATTGATTTCTGAACACTCGTTTACAAGCAGCGGTGTCGAAGAACTTTCCAATCCAAATCTCTCGAACCTGCTCTTTGACAGAAGTGTTGACAAACGAACCACTTGACGCACCTTTTCCGTTCAAAATCTCGTACATGTAGAGGCAATCCCAATCCTCAGTTTTGTGTTGGATGTTGGATCACAAACGCACACGTTCCGTGCACAGCTGTCTGTGTGGAGCGCACGCCGAGTTTGCACTGATCCCACATCACCCGCCACATGTTACATAACCAACTCAAAGCGGTGAATGGTTTTTGCTTCGAGGCATTCTTTGCACCCCGATGCACGCAGCTTAATTTTCGGTTCGCCCATATTTCCGCTTCTTTATGGCAGCAACCAAGATTGAGGTGTGCTTGATTTCTTCTTGCACTTATCTTGTTTGTTTGTTGTTATCAGATGAAACCCCCAGAAAACAACAGACCAGAGAGTGTTCAGGACCAACATGTTTGTTTCCTGTTTCAGACAAACCTGGCGTCCCTTGTTTGAAGAATTGTCTGTGGGACCAACGAACACAAAAATACCTTTTTCGTTACGAAAAAGGAAAAAACATCCTCGGTTGTAACTCGTGGTGTGTTGTTCCACATCAGTTCTGAGCGTGTATGCTGTGCAGCTCTTCCCAACGGATCAGAACTGTCGGTGGGCCTGTTACGTCTGGGAGGCAGATTTCACAACTTTTGGATCCACAAATAAATTTCCTTGAATCCTCCCTTGAGAGAAATAACTGCCATGAAGCCATCAGGTGTGGCTGAAATACATTTTCCGCAACAGAAACTGAGAGCATCTCAATTTCACTTGCAGTGCAACCTTGTCCGGCTTTTCAGTACACCAGAAAACATCTTGTTCTTGTCTCCAAATCCACGCAGCCTGGTGAACTCTCGTGATTCCGGTAACGTTGGTATGTTTTATTCAATCAACATGATCAAGGCGAGAAAGGACAAAAATGATGCAACAGTTCCTTCATGTGAAGCATGTAGAAACGAAGAACTGCTGTGCTGAAATGGAGGCAGTTCATTCGCTGGAGAAGTCTTTCAGGGTCGACGGCTGAGCTCCGCATGTCTGCAGCAGCAAGCTGTAGTTGGTATGCACACAGCGTACTCTCAAGAAGAGTTAAAGACTTTTTGCCAAACCTGTAATACCTTCCTTATCCAATCGGGTCGTGACGGAACTTGCAATACAGTGGTTCTGAGATACTCGCATTTCATGATCTTTCAACCGATCCTGTTCTTCTGATCTGTCGGCTTCCCTCCTGAATGCCAACGCTCACGGGAGAGTTCTCTTTGAAACGCACGTGTTCTGTTTTGTCAATAATTCTCAGTGAATGTGTCTTGAAGACAAATATTCCATTCCTTTTCCCTTCAGTTGCATTTCAACCTGTTTGCTGGAAAACTCCGCGTGTGCGCTCACACCGACAAACAGTAGAAACAAGAAACAGCTTTGATTTTGTTCCAAGTCCATGTGACAAGAACTTTCATTTTTGTGGCTGGAGTAATTCGTTCGTGTTCATCTCGTACAGTGTCTGTTTCAAAGTGCTATGACTTGTACAAACCTGTTATCATTGTCAATCAAGTTTTCAATTCTGGGAAACAACGACTCGTTTGTAGACGTGCTTGTCACTTTTTTCTTGTCAGTAAAAAGATTACTTTTAAAAAACAAAATGTTTGCGTTGTTATAAAATCCGACTCATTCACCTTGCTGGGTCGTTTCTCCAAAAATCTTTTTGAATCGAGTGGATCAATCAACATCAGTCGCGATCGGTCAAATCCAAGTTGTTGGTTTTGCAGGTCGTGGGGCAAGTTCCTGTTTCGTTCCTCAATCCACTGCCTCAGAGGAGAAAATCAAAATGTCAATTTGCATTTTCATTTATCATGTAATTTTGGAAGACTCAAGTCAGCATCCTCATGTACTAAAAGTGTGCGCGACGCGGGGAGTGCGGTTGTTACACTCAAAGGAGCCTGGCTTTCTTTAATCAAGACTCCCTTTGATCGTAAACGAAGAGGAAACTTCTCCAGGTGAGAACAGTCGAAGAGTCGCAGCTCTGCACATCATAGTTTCCTGCTTATGCTTCATCGTTACATTTCTTTTACCTTTGCACATCTATTGTGCCAAACACTTCGAGGGGTGATTGCGCAACGCGCCAAAGAGAAAGGACCTTCGTTAGAATCGAGCAGGCACGCAAGGAAAAACTTTGTGTGACATGGGACAGCGAAATACTCAGCGGTACTGTCAGGTGTTGTCCAAATATCTATCACTTTCATCTCAACGCCGTCGACAGATTCTGCAGAAAGCAGTCATGCAATGTGTTGAACACTGCGGTGTATCTATCATATCAGACTCAATTCGGTGAGACAGGACACAATCCAGAATCACCACGTCCTCTCTCATGGACGTTGCGTGTTGTGGAATGATGATGACTGTCAAGAAACCGCTCCTGATTGATGAATGCACCTTCAGCTTGAGCCACAGTTCAGAATCTTGCCAGACGCGTCATTTTTGCCCATGCGAGCGGCATTTGCTGTCAGCGGAAAGAAAAACTCAATTTCACATCTCGCTTTCAGAGCAGAACCCCAAACTCGCTGCCTTTGGACGTGACGTGAAAGTGGATTTTCTGTGAGTGTGTTTTTCAGCACACACACGATTTTTCGGGCACTGCCTTTTCATCCTGTCTGTTACGAGAGGTAAAAAATTGCAAGGTTTCACTTTTCCGAACATTTCGTTCACAACAAAACATAGCTGCCAAGCGCAGTGACCAAATCAGAAATATTTGTGAAATGTGGAGGGAAAAGGTAACCTCATCATCATATTGCAACACGTTGCTCTCAGGACTGTCCCAACTTTTCCGTTTTGCTCATCACGCACTCAGTCGATGCACATTGTGTTTTCAATTCATGTGTTGTCGTTTCACCCATTTTCTTTCTTTCTGATACTCGGTTGGAAGAGGAGGGAACAGAATGACTGCAGTGCCCCAGGACAAATTGATTGCATGATTTCATGTCAAGGTGCCTCTCAGTTTGTTTCACAAAGTTTAATTGACATGAGTGTGTGCTTTGGGGAGATTGACATACCTGCGCGACACACAAACGCTAAAAGATCATTTCAGATCACAGATAGGATTCTCCCAGCAAAAGAACCCGCTCGCACATCAATCAAGGGACATTATTTGAAACACTGCTGCATGTAATTAAAAACGTATTGAAAATGGTAATGGCGCAGCTCACACCAGTGCATTTCCACAGTGGTGAAAAGTCCCGTCAATTTTCTCCAAAACTTCTCACAATGAACGGAAATTATTGCATTCACCAACACTACCAATCAAACACTGCAGGCACCCCATCTTTGTTCGACACAAATTTAGTGCCGAGAAATGCACGCGGGGAGTCAACTTTCCCACCAAGACCTGTGCGATGTTCTGAGTACAATTCTCAAGGCAACCCGAACAAAACAAGAAAACATCGCTGTCCTTGCCAACAAAGACGACTTTCTTCGGTTCTTCTCGACCTACACATTTCTCTCTGGGACAGGGATGCTTCACTGAGTCCTTGTCTGCAGTGTCTGTTGTTGTGTGCGTGTTCTGTGGTCACACAGGCACGCGCACTGTCAGTGGGAGTACAAGTGTGGTTCTTTTGACCAACCTGTCTCCAAGTGTGAGAACGTCTTGGTTTGTTGTGGTGGATTCTTTATTTGTAGTCAGCAGAGTCTGATTTGGAAATGCATTGGATCACTTTGTCCCACCCAACGTTGTATTTACACTCGCCATTGCATGCGCGATGGCATCAAATATAGAATTTGAGGAGAAAATGTCTTTCTTCCCAATAGATTTGGTTTTGAGCTCAAGTTGAATCATGAGGTCAAAACAGGCTTGGGGCTCTGGAGGTGTTTCTGAAGTTGACTTGGGGGAAATCAGATGACTTTTTGGAAAAAACGGAAAGTTTCCTTGAACTTTTTGACTTTTTGTCCTGTTTTTGATGGTCAATTGTTTTCCTCCTTTTCAGTGCCCGTCTGTTGCTGATGTTTTGGCAAACATCATATCTTTGTGGGCAAAAATCCGCCTTCGCTTTTTCTTTCTCATTTTGGAAAAAAATGTTGCCCTTTCATGCTGTCACTGTTCAAGAAACAAACACTGGGGTTTGGCCTTTTCTTTTTGTTGATGGTCGCGGTAGCGGCCATCTAGGTCCCGCTGTTGGCTTAAAAACCCTTAGCATTCATGTGTGCGTCTGTCCACACTTTGGAATGTAACCTCCTACCCCCCCACCCCCCCCCCACCGCCCAC
>JAAUXT010002144.1_pt1 | contig 28467 bp, 30 predicted proteins | sample 7278171 | NCBI WGS metagenome assembly JAAUXT01 (sample SAMN14350112, study PRJNA611818) | marine sediment metagenome | isolation source: surface marine sediment (1.8m) | place: French Polynesia: Moorea | collected 2018-08
TGAAGCACAAGTTATGGATCTACTCACCAAAGTGTGGTTGTTAGAGTGAACTTCATCTTTTTGTTGAGGCCTCAGTGTCAGTGGATAACCTTTCTGCAGCGAATTCTGTTTCGCGGATCAGGAAATTACAAATACTGAAAAGAACTGTTTTATTTTTCCTGACTTGTGGACCACAGAAAGCTTGAAACATCTGGTGATATTTTATCTGATTAATTTCACTGAACCTGTGATGCATGTTTCCCACTGTCAAACAACACAGAACACCAAATGAGTTCTGGTGATGAGATTGGCAGCTGGTACCACACTTGGTGCTAAGGAATGGTGTGCTCATGTAGAACTTACATTGCTGTACACATGCATTTCACATGGCAGATTTATGCATAAATCAACAGTCCATCTTCATCATGTTGAAACAGCCATTTTTGCAGTTTAAAACATTTTGCCACTCATCCAAAGCCCTGCAGCTCAATTCATCACACATGGCCACTAGCTACCATTTTATGACACAAGGCAAAACTCCTCCCTTGTGTGGATGACATGGTTATTGGGTTTGGACTGGCTTGTTATTTCTGTGAAACAGCAGAGATTCCAACAAGCAGGCCAGATTACCAGGCTTTCTCCAATGGAATGAGTGGGCCAGCCAAACAGTGAAGGAAGCATGGAGTTTGGTGTTTGTGCCCATTGCGTCAGGGTCGGGTACTACAAGTCAGTTGCAAAAATAAGGATACACCAAAGTTCTGCATTTGGGTTGTCAACAAATGAAGGACATGAAGATCTGTTTGTTTTGTTTTAGTCAGAGTCCTGTATCCAAAGTGCACCTCTGTCTCGGTTACTGCAGGTTTGTGATCTCAGAGCCTGTTCCACATGATTTGCTATTTGGTATTTTGAAAACTATTTTCGATTGTCACAAGACTCAAACCATGTTTGGTTTATTTTGTTTTGTGTGAAAAGTTCTTTGTCACACAGCACCTTTTGGTTGAAAATTCAAAAAAAACACCACTTGGCAACAATACTTAGAAGTCCAACAATAAGGGATGCCCCCCCAGGTCTTTATGCTGTTCTATATATTTACCATGACCACCCCTTAAGTACTGCCACAGCCCCAGCACAGCCACAGCCAATCATAGCATTACCCTAGATGGAGCCACTATCCTAAGCTGGGCATATGACCCAGACTGCCAACACACAATAGCTTGTGACACCATAGAGAGAGGTAGCCTAAACCACTGAGCTCCAACCGATACTCTACAATAAACTATACTACAACATCACTACTGGGGCTTCACTCATATATACAACACATCATACATAAGACATAAAATCAATCGTTCCAATTCCATGAGACCGCCTCCCCACCCCAATCCACCCAGAATTTTCCAACAGCATATGGAAGGTCATTGCTGATCACGTAGCAAAGAATCAGAACCAGAATCTGTTATTGTTATTGTTCAAAGAATGAAACTTCCTTGATGTTGATTCTGATTCACCTAGATGAATGAGAGAAATACGGAGTGAACCAAAACTCACGAAGTTGATCTCTCGTCTCAGCTCCTGGATTCTCTCTTCCTGGGCCTTCAAGTCTTTCTCCCTCAACTGGCGATCTGGAAAGGAAACAGATCCATTTCAGTCCCAAATTGACTCTGCAGATTCAATGAAATTGAAAGAAAAACCCTTTGGTCTTTTGCACTTTGTCACGCCAAGAACAACAAAACAACACTTTTCAAGAAATTCCTTTCTTGTTGTCTTCTCTCTGTCTGTTTTGTGCGACAAATGCCTTTGCCTTACGACAACGATTACCTCTCTTGAAATCGAGCATCCTTCCCTTGATGTAGTTGTGAAAATCCGAGTCCTCAGCTGCATGAAATTCGCAAGTCCAGACAAACGGTTAAAATCTAGACTCTACTGGGTGGGTGGGTTACACTTTACCAATCACAGAACCAAAGTTTACACGATATGGGAAGGATCTGAGTAAACGCTACAGGTGAAAAATCAAACAGTTCCAGACTCTTCTGTAATCTGGTGAAAAGCTGTGAGTGAGTGTGATCTGCCAACAAATTCACAAAAGTAGTGAGCACAGGTACACGGTATGATATGTCCTGGATTTGACCAGCTTTTGGGATTCTTTTGTGATACAAGTAATTGTGTGTTGCCACATGAGACAGGGATTCAGACTTCAGGTGAGGTGCTTGACTGGAACCAGAGTTCAGTACTCACCCAACTGTTGGGAGTACTCTTGCTTTTGTTCGTCGCTCTGTTTGTACCGAACTTCTTTCTCTGATATGAATTTGCCTGACAAAACAGAGAACCTTCGTCAGTGTTGACAACGCGCCTTTGTCAAAAGCACATGCACACACAGTTCAGCCATTCGTCGGGTCCACTGCATTACAATGCATCATGAGACTCTTTGAGCCTGCAAAATTGTTGTAAAAATTTGCTGAACAACTGATCCAAGGAAAAGTCCCCGCGCTGCCCTCCCCCCCCCCAACGAAAATGAGCGCACCTCTGGGCGATGTTTGGAAGCGGATGTCGGCGTCCCCGCGGAGCTGCGTGCGCAGCCCGCCCGAGTCGGTGCGCAGCGGTGCGCCGTGCCCCGGCCGCCCGAAGTACGTCCGGAAATCCCCGAACTCCTGCCGCAGCTGAAACTCACCAACGACTTCCGTTGCAAAATCTTCGCGCTGTGCTCTCAGGTGTGTTCGCCAACGTTGTTCGCTCAGGTTAATTTGCGTTTTCAGCTCAGTTGTGGACCGTTTCGCCAGCAAATTATTTGACCCACAGCAAACCGGACACGAACGTCAAATGCACGAAGAAACGGCTCACCCGACGCGTGTTGTCCCCGTCCTGCACCATGCCTCGCTTCTCCAGGTCTTCTTCTCTGAAGGGTCTCTTCCTGTTATCCTCCTGCAATTGACTCAAAATACATTGTCTTGTTTAGCTTGCCTTTGTTATGTAGTGGTCCCCGGGTCAGCATCGTGCCTGAAACAGTCGGCTGACCGGGGCTGTTCTGCACCTTGGATCAGAGAGGAGCTGATCCCTCCTGTCTCCATTGACTTGTGGTTCCACTTTGAAGGTATATAGCACTCAGTGGGTCCCTACTGTGGGTGAAGACCTAACTCAGGTACGCGCTGGGCTTTACACATGAAGTTGGGAGCACAAATGGACAGCTTCGTAGGAGTGTGGGAATGATAAAATGTGATCGGATCGATAATTGATAATCGGTCGCATAATACTTTGTTTTCCTTGAAGTTTCAATGCTTCATCAGCATGACGTGTGGACGTACCCCGTAACCGTAACTGGGCGCACCGCCTCCAGGCTTCCCCCACGGATCATAGTTCTTCAGCATGTCCAGATCCTGCAATACGCAGCAATGACAAGCTATTACGTGCAATGCGTGGTTTGTTCGTATCTTCCGAATGAATGTGGGTTCTTTGCACTGCACGCCTTGCGCTTGTGGAGACGAAAGTTCCCTCGGATTCACGAACCGCACACAACCCGTCGCACGGTGTCTGTTCCTCACCCGCTGCTTCTCTCGCTCTCTTCTCAACGCGCTACGCATCTTCTCCGCCTTGTACTCCTGAACGTGCAAATTGGCCTCCGACTCGAAATTTCGAAACTGACGAAGGCCTGCAGAACTGAAACGAAACAAAACATTTTCAGTTTCCAAACATCAGAGCACTTGTCACAGAAGCTGTGAGCCTTACTGCACGAGACTGCACGAACAACACGCAGCGCACCTGGACTCGTGTTGCGGGTCGGTGGTGAGACGTCGCGCCTCGCGATCCCTCGCCATCTCCTCCTCCGCCCGCTCTGCAGAAAACCGTGAGCGACGCTGTGACGTCACAACCCACCGACAAACGCCGTGAATTCGAGTGAATTGCGCATGGCTGGATCGAGTTTAGCAGGCAACATGGAAACAGAACTTGAGAAAGCTTGCATGCAAGCAAAGTCTGTTGAAGGAAAGTCTGTGTGGAACTCAAAATGGGTTTCTGGTGGACAGAATTGACGCGAACGGGTCAACGTTCTTCATGCAACTTTGGATAGATCTGTGCCAAATCTGTTTGGATTTATCTCACACGAGAGACTACACGCTCTCGGAGCAGAACGTGATGAAAATGAGCAAGAAAATGCACCACAGGGAAAAGGAACAAAGACAACACAACGTGCACACGTAAGAACAAACGTGTTACCGAAACTCTGTGCGTAAATGGTTTTCATCTGTGCAAAGGAAAGGGAACAAAACCGTTGCCATGGTGCGACTGTGACCCAAAAGGCAAAAAATGTTCGGGAGTGATTTATTTACAACACAGTTCAACACAGTTCAGAATCAGTCCTCTTGCACAAGATTCCTGCTGATCAAGGTGTTACGAACAACATGAAAGAGAATGTTCTTCTGCAGGTACTCACCGTATTGCTGGTCCTGTGTCTGTAGTACCGCGGGCGCGGTCGCGGGGACGGCGCGCTGCTGCTGTTGCTGCTGCTGCTGCTGCGCAGGCGCGTGGGTGCGTTCGAAACGCCCCTCCGGGTAGCCCTGCGGTGGAGAACTGATCCAATCACCACTGTCTCGTCTTGTGGGACGACGCCAAAAATTTCACGATCTCAAGTCCAGTCTGTTCTTGGTGTCTTGGTGTGTACTCAAATTCCAACACTGTTGGCACACAGCAGAAGGAGATCTCAAACTTGTTGCGGTGGCAACGCACCTGAAACCGGTGGCTCTTCTCCAACAGAGTCTGGTTCGCTCTCGGACTGCTGCTCTCCTCGTAGCGGGGACTCGGTTTCTCTGGATGAAGCAGAAACTATTTGAACGATCCAGTCAACAGGTTCTGTGCCACAAGTCACCAAAAAATGTGCATCCAACCAGCGCGTCCAATGCTACCGCTCGCAAGCAACTTATCAGGTAAACTAGTTGCCTAGCGTCAAGGTAAATTCAACAAAAGTGAAGAGTGTTGTTGGCTGGTTTGCACTCCACTCCAAATCACCATTATGTGTTTTAGAAGATCATCTCTCATTTGATTGGCAAGTTTCATACAGCGCGAGTCCGCTTCTGCTGATTGTAAGTTTATCTGCCGAACTATTTGATCAGACCCTCTGTATTGATCTCACAAGAACATATGTGGTTTCACTCGCGCAAGGCACTCAACGCGGTGCAAGCCAAAGGCCAACAACAAAATTTGATGCTGACTTCTTGAATTTTTTGACGTCGGATTGTGGAGACTGCAGATCTGAGGAGAAAATATCATCAGCTCTGCCTGAAATCTCAGCCGTTGGTTTTGGTTGTGTCCGATAATTGGACCTGAACAACATCTTGAAAATTTTGAAAGCATAAAAATCTCCTTGGACAATCCATGATTTGGGCTTAAGACAACCCAACTTTTCGCATTGAACTGTGTGTAACTTGCAGATGCATGTCTCACAAATTGCAAAAACTTAGTCTATCGTATGATTTCCAATGACTGCACAGAGTGTTTGTTTCCTGATAATTGCCGTGCGAATTGCCCCGCTCACTCACGACGCATCAGGTGGTTGCGACGAGCAACTTTTGTCGCTGACAAAGGCTCAAGACGACATGAACAAACCTCGCAAAAATCACGTGCACGGTTCTCTTCAACTTGATCTGGATCTTCTCACTCCAGTTCAATGACCCTCACACAACACATAATTTGCTGTGTGACTTTGACATCGACTCCCGATTCAATAATCACCTGAGACCCGCGTCTGGTTGTCAAATCGCACACGAGAAAGCCATTCTCTTGTTTGGTCAGCCTGTTTGCGCACGACAAACGACAACCAGTTGCCATGAATAAACAAATTACTCGCAGTTGTCAACAAAATCAACACGAAAAGGCAAAAAAATGTCCACCTTTCAATCAACTTCTGACGAACAACAAAAAAATAAGTTCCTGACCTGCAAACCCGACGCTGGTGCCGATGAGGTTCTGGTTGGCGCGGCCGCTGTACATGTGCCAGACCTCCGCTCCGCTCTCCCGCCCCACCGGCAGCTCCACGCCGCGCTCAACCTGCAGCCAGAAAAGGTTCACACGTTTTCAACAAGGTCCGCTTGTTTGTACGTTGCTTGGCACGCCCACCTTTCTGCGTGGTTTATCCGAACTTTCCCTTGGGGTGGTAGGACCACCGCCCCAAAATCCTCCCCACCCTCAGGAAACAATTGGACATGTATGGAAAACTCAAGACAAACTCCACAAGCTTGTCGAGATCCACCCATTGAGACCGTCCTCATGAATCGGAAAAACGCAAAACAAACTTCGGCGGGGGGGGGGCGGTTTGAATTGTGCATGTGGTGATACTGCATGACAACACGACAGTGGCAACTCCACAAAAGAGACAAGTCAGTTACTCAGTTACCAGTCAACCTGAACAATTGCATGCATGCATGTCGTGCAATTTTTGACAAAGGACTCCACATGAAAGTTTAAAGAATTTTTCCAATTTTGTTTGGTTGTTGATTTTTTTCACCGGAACAACAAACTTCGGTTGCTACGCTTCAACACATGTTGCTAGGCATTACAATCAATTTGACGTTAACAGTGAGCGGGGCTCAGATTTCTCTTAAAATATGTACAATTATGCAACTGTTTGCAGTCATGCCTCTGCAAAAGCTCCGATTATCAGGGATCCGGTGCAAATCAGTGCAGCCGCAGACGCCTGACAGTTCTGCCTGGCAAATTGATTGAAGCTTTGTCGCCAGATTCAAACGGAGCGTTCCAGATCAACAAAGAAACAAGAGAAAATTTTGTTTGTTTGCAACGTGATCGACAGTTGGTTTCCCCAATCAAACTTCGTCGTCAGGATTGTGTTGCGCCATTTTGACGTCGTTGTCGATTTCTCGTCCGAGTTCCATCAATTTCTTCGGTCAAATGTTCTCGTGGACACGAATCGCATGAAAGATTTACAGGTTCTGTCAGCCAATCCCACACAACGGCGGACCGCCCTTTTATCTTCACTTATTGATGAACTGAAATTGGATACAGCACGCAGAGTTGATCGCAATTTAATTCAAGTGTCATTGTCGACATATGCCACGGATCATAATCCAAAGACCAGACGGGAAGGAACTCCTCCCATGCAAAAGCAAAATGCAGAAAACCAACAATTGCTTCTGAACGTGAATTGTGCCGACCTGACGGGCTTGTCACATTTTGCAAAGTCACCATAAGAGCCAGAGCTGCGATTGATGAAAAGAAAAGCTCAAGGTCGTTCGATCAGTACTTTTTGCGCCCAAAAAAGGACACAATTTGCGGTGTCATGTGTGCAGACTCTGGGGCCCTGTCCAAAACTTGAGACCCCTCGTGTTGTTGTGTCAGAAGGAGCTGCTTGCCGCATTTCCAACTCTGTCCGGTCCCAGGCCTCGACAAAACATTCCGCCCATGTCTGAGAGGCAAATCATTTTTGTGGAACACAGACACTTGCATTGCTGTCACTTGCTCCATAATTTAGTGCCATGTTTGGGCGAAACACGCAGATGCACAACTCAAAGATTGAAACACAAAGTTGTGTCTCTGCAGCTTCAAAACTGTTCGGTTGGGCCAATCCCCACTGGTTGGTTCGACACCTTTCTCCTTTTGGGAGAACGTGAAAATGCGACACCTTTTTCTGCATGAAAACCGATCTTGGAAGTGGACGACAAAAACAGAACAGCAACCAACAACCAAATAAGAGAGAAAGCGGACAAGGCCTTTCTCAGAACGAAAACTGGGAAACGGACACAGGTGTTTTTGGCACCATAGCAGAATCCAACACGATGACACGATGGTCACTGACAAATTGGTGCAACATGGAGATGACAGATGTCTACTTGAAGCAATATCGCCCAAACTTTCCCTTTCAGCTTCAAGAGACATCAAAGGTGGGTCCCGTTCAACTTCGTGCGCACAATTTTTCATCGCCCACGCCCGCGAAAACTTGTGAGCCACTTGTTCTGAACTGCATTTGATTACCTGACAGAGCAACAAAACAGCAAAAAACGCTTCGCGACACGATCTCACATCGATCTGCAACATCACACACTCAGCAGACACAACCCTTGATTGGTGGTAGTGATGTCCAGAGACAGCAACTTTTGTGACAACGGGTATGATTTCTCGCTAGCAAAATTGAAGATCAGGTTTCAGGACGCCAGCGCCCCACAAACATCCATGAAACTTGTTTTCTACCATAAATTTGGTCGAGCTTGCAGGTTCCATTGTCTGTGCCGTGTCAACAGGAAACCACCTGTCCAGGGGCGAACTCATGGGGTTGGGGCTCCCCGTCACCACGGAAGCGAAATTCAGGTTTCATTGAAGGTGGGCCCCTCGCATCCTGGTTCCACCTCTGGCTGCCCACTATGGATCGGGAAGATCTAGAACCGCTTCAGCCGAAGTTGATCGCTTGTCATCACTTGCTTCTCGCCGTTCTGCACAAACTGACAACCATTTGCAGATTTTCCAAACACGTGCAACACACAAACCGCCACAACTCTCAGTTCCCACCAGGATTTGCAACATGTCACTTGACTACTTGTTGTCTGCGCAACAAAGCAAACTCACCATCGTGTAACTGGCAGCAGTCAACCACACATGGTCAGGAAATGTTCATTTTGCTCAAGGATTGAGTCAAGATAAAGTGGAACAAATTGCCCGGTTGTCGATGTAAACATTCACTTCTTCAGCCCGCCTGGGGTTCGGAAATCAACATTTTGAAGGTGATGGTTGACGTCTCGGGGAATCAAGATGTCAGGACAGTTTCGGCACATGAAACTAAAATAAAAGTTCTCGTTTGCCTGTTCAAGGCAAATAAACGTGCAACAAAGGTTTTAAGGTGATACGTTTGATCGAAAACGAAAAGCTTTGGTTCCCTGGCGGGCTCCATGTTGCCCCGCGCACCTGACTTCCGGCGGCGCGTGCGCACTAAGCGGATTCCTTGGCAGATTTTTCAACTTTTGCAGAAAATATCGAAAAGCTCTGCTAGTTTGTTGAAAAGCAACTAGAAGTGCTTTCAAAGGTGACATACATCCTCAGAACTAAATACCTGCTTAGAAGACACAATATGATCATGGAAAAATCTCAGTTGCGAAATGATTTCTGTCAGGTTCTGTTGATGTTTTGCTGTCACCTGGAACTCCCTCAGCAGATAGTCTATTGACAGGGACATTCGGGGCAGGAGAACCTGCCGTTTGTTGTTAGCTCAGACAGTTGACACTCAGAAAGCGAAAACAGAATTTGATCAGGCGAATGAAAGAATGCAAACGGCTGATATGTGGACCAGATCCCGGGGGCAGAAAGGCCATCTATACACAAATGAACGTTGGAAAGGGGCGGGGTCAAGGGGGGAGGGCTCACCCCGGGGCCTGCAAACCCATCCCACTGCAGCGAAATTTACGCCTTTACAAGGACAGGGTCACTGCTACCATGTAAATCACAGCCCCGCCCTTGGTTCCCGTTGAGTCTGTTGAGATCAGTTGTCAAATCGCGCGACTTGTAGATGTTGATGCACGCATTTTCGCTTCGAAAGCAGGTGCGTGAGAGATCGGGTCGACTCAGCTTGACGACCAACAGTGAGAGCAGCTGCCAACATGGGTGAACCCGACTCCGTGACGTTGGTGAGTGGCCCGTCAATCTCTCACCACGTTCAAGTTCAGTTTCTTCGCACACTCTGTTTTTCACTGGTGTCTATTCGTTTCCGATTCACATTCAGGCGAAGATCAGCTACTGGTGCCGAGAGAAGCACTATCGCCACATGCAGAATGGAGCGCTGGAAGGACTCCGGAAATACGGGAACGATCCTATCCTCAAGTTCTTCTTCGCCTACAGTCTCATCCTGGAAGGTTGTTTTCTCTCAGCGAGAGAAGCGTTGCTACGGGGCGCTGTCCAAAAGTGTTACGTTGTTTGACTTTGGCGTACGACCAGCCTTTTGTGTGCGAAACCGTGTGTGACATCCAACTCGCATAACAAGCTGTTGTGTGAACAGAAGGGGAATCCTCCAATCAGGAGTCCAGTTGTTTGGGTTACAGTGGTATTTGCTTTTGCAGAGCGACCACAAGAAGCGATTCGAGAACTTGAGATGCTGAAAGAGAAGCGAGACGTCAACTTGTGTTCCCTGATGGCACTCATCTACGCGCACAAAATGGCCAAGAGCGTCGGTATGTGGATGCCGCTGTACCTCGCAGCTTTGAAACAAATTTCAAGCCAGACCGCCACGAGTCAGACTTTCATCAGGGAGGGGACCGAATACATTTGTCAAAGAACTACACATTTGGTCTTTTGACAGACAAAGAAGCAGTGACGGAATTCGATGCCCGTTTGAAGGAAGAAAGGAAACAGGCTGGTGAAAAGGTGTGACAGTTTTCCTGTCGTGTTGAATGAATGTCACATGGTCATTTTCACGGAACTCCCGTGGTCCAAAGCACACCCATGCGCGCACTGTTTTAAGTTTATTGTGGGTGTTTGCTATTTTTTCTCGTCAGTGATGCCATACCTTTTCCAGGGCTTGTATTACGGTGGGTTGTTCCTGTTTCACACGGGACGGTACGACAAGGCGAGGGACTACATCGACAGAATGCTGAAAGTCGCTCCCAGCTCCAAAGAAGTGAGTTCGACTGAGTACTCAAGTACTCCTTTGAAAATTTCACGCTTGGTGACCGACAACATCAGAACGAGGCAAGCGACGTCGTGGCAGTGCAAGTGACCTCGATGTTGCTGTTTCAGGGAAACGCGATCAAAGGTTGGCTCGAGTTGTTCAGCGGACGAGATCAGCAGGCCAAGAAAGCCGTCAAGTTTTTCGATGAGGCTCTGGGGTAAGTTTGATACTTTGTTCAGATTCAGTGATTTGAAAGCGCACATTTGCTGGTCAATTCACAATATTCTGATTGCCTCAAAACGTCTGTTTGCGACTGAGACGCAAAATGCGATGCGTTCTTGCGAAACCTGATTCTCTCCCACCGCCCAAACCCATCGGTGTTCTTGCAGGCAAGACGGCCCTCGCGAAATCGACGCCATATTTGGGAAGGCGAAATTCTTCGAAATGCGAAGAAATTTCAGTGGAGCTCTGGAACTGGTGAATTTGGCTGTTGTGGCTTTCCCGCAATTCGTGCCGGCCTTGATAGAGAAAATGAAGATCCAAATGGCGCTTCAGGACTGGGAACAGACGGTGGAGACGGCGCACAGGTGAGCGAGAAGTGCCCCCCCCCCCACACACACACCCGGAGGATGTCGCGACACAAAGCACGACACATGGATGTCGCTTTCTTTATTGTAGAGCGCTGAATCTGAGCACGGACTGTCTCCAGGCAGAGCGCTACCTCATTCTCCACATGCTGTGCAGAGAAGGCAACTATCAGGACGTGAGTACTCACGGTGCACGGGCGGCACGGTGTGTGTGTGTGTGTGTGTGTGTGTGTGTGTGATCTGTTGCGGAGCACAGCAACTTACGTCTGGTTTGCCTTCGGTGCTCATCCATGCTGAAGCAATGCCGCAATTGCCTGTCACTTTTCCGGTCTCAACTGCAGGCGGCAACGAAGATCGCCGATCTGCAGCAGCAGATGGACCGTGTGGAGCCGAAAAATCCGCACCTCTTTTACGAGTTTTCCCGGGTCTTCTGCAGAGTGGTGAGCTGCTGTTTTGTTGCATTGTCAGGCTGGTGTCAAACTCGTGAAAACGCCTGAGACTGAAGTTTCTGTGCTGAAAGTTGTTCTGCCTTGGGGACTCCACTGGCTCACATTCACTTGGCACACACACCAACGCGCACTGTTTTCATTTCAGTGTGGCAGAAATCAGCAGGTTCTGCAGCAGACGCAGCGCCTGGCGGACAGAGCCATGTCCCTGGACACGGCAAACGCGGAGTACGTGACGGAGATCGGGTACCAGCTGCTGCTGCAGGGAAAGCCGAAGGAGGCGATGCGCTGCTACCGCAACGCGACGCAGATCGACGACTCCAGCGTCGCGGCGCTGACGGGTGAGTCACGTGGACGGCGCTTCCGCTTTTCTTTTCCAGATAATTTTGACATTTCCTGCACAGTTAGGAGGAGCGAGAAGTAATTAGGGGTTCAACTGATGAACCACAAAGGAACTTCCCTGAATTATCAACCACGGTTTTTGTGCGTGTTCGAATTTTCAACCACGGTTTTTGTGCGTGTTCGGTGCAGGTTCGATTCGATGTCAGTTGCTGGAGAACCAGCTGGAGGAGGCGGCGCAGCAGCTCGACTTTCTCAACGAGATTCAGCAGAGCATCGGACGGTCCTCGGTACGGGTCAACATCTCGCTCTGAGGCAGCACTCTGTCTGTCTGTCTGTCTGTCTGCCTGTCTGTCTGTGTTAGTTGCTCTCTCTCTCTCTCTCTCTCTCTCTCTCTCTCTCTCTCTCTGCCATGCGCAGGAGTTCCAATGTTCAAGAAGTGTTTTCCCCATCTCATGCCACCATTGATTTTGACTCGTTGTATTGCAGGAGATGTGTTACCTGCAGGCTGTACTGGCCATGAAGAAGGGTCATGATCCGCAGAAGGTGATGGACTTGCTGCAGGAGGCGGTGGAGATCCACTTCACCAGTCTGCGGGTACGTTGGGCGGGGGCTGCAGAAATTCTCATGATTGTTACGTTCCCTCAGTTTCGTTGTGAACAGTGGAAGGAAAATTCCTGCCTTCTTGGAGTGGACTCTTTTGTCTGAAGTGTGTGTGTGTGGTGTGTTTGTGATCGAGAGGCGCCGTCCAATCCTGTTTGCCCTTCACTTCATTCTTGTGACCGTGTCCTCGCTATTGCTCAGTGGTGACAGATTTGTTTGAATCCTTGGTGCAACTGCATTCGGAGTTGAATTGATGAAATCACGTGGTCCACGCCCATCATCTCATTGCCTGTCAATCCATCTTCAGGGGCTGCCGCTGGGGACGGAGTATCTGTACAACATGAATCCGGACTTTCTCCTGCAAGTCACGCGGGATTACCTGACCTTCGCTCCGCAGCAGGTGAGATGTCACAACCAATCAGAGCGTCTTTCCGGACACCTGTTCGTACGAACGGTTTGGTTGAACATCCGGTTTGGGTTTTGCAGCCATCGGGGCCTGGTCAGCCTCCGCACCCAGTTTTGAAACGCTGCGCCCAGGTCTTGGACCCCTTGTCCAGGGCAGTACCTGGTCTTCTGGAGGCGTTGTACCTTCTGGGAAAGGTCAAGTTTCTCACTGGTGAGCGAATACATTTCTGAGGCTGTTTGCTTCACGTCGCTGCGTTGTGACTGGTTCTCACGAGGCATGCGCGGCGCTCTTCTCCAGGCAACATCGACGCGGCGCAGAGCACGCTGCAGCACTGCCTCGACCAAGACTCGACCTACTCAGACGCGCACATCCTGATGGCGCAGATCCACCTCCACCAGAACAACTTCAAACTCGCCAACCAGTCGCTCGAAGTCGGTCTCAGCTACAACTTTGAGGTGAGACAGTTGTTTGTGTCTCCTGTGTGTGAGCTGTTTTCTCTTTTTCAACAGGTCCGTAACTCCTCATGCAGGAATTTTTTTCTTGGCCTTGAGTTTGTGCATCAAAATTCAACGTGGACCCCAATGCAGTTGGTGTATCACAGAACGCTTGCCATCGTTTCTTGGTGCAACAAGCAATACTTACTTCACTCAATGGTGATCCAGTGACTCAGTAGTGATACTCAACAGTTCTGTGGGAATACATGGCCTTGAAACAGAAACTTGGAGACTGTGTGTTGTCGCTGCAGGTTCGGGAGCACCCGGTGTACCACCTCATCAAGGCGCGGATCTGTAAGAAGCAGGGCGACCACGCGGGCGCCGTCAAGACCCTCCAGATGGCCATGCAGCTGCCCGGCATCAGAGGTGACAATTCCGTTTCCGCGTGTCGTGTTTCACACGTGAAGTCAGCTCACAACTAGTGGCTGCAACTTTAACAGAACGACCAGTGTTGTCAGAGATTTCTGTTCTCGCGCTGTGCCGCAAGACTGAGCTCGCCTTTGTCTTGAAACTCTGAGGAACGATTCTCTCTTTCTTCTGAAACTGAAATCATCCTCTCCAATCGCTTGTCTGAATCTTTGCTTGATGAATCTCACTTCAAGCAGACATCACGTCCAACTTTGATGGTAAGCTGCTGGTTTCGTAGTTTAGCTCCAGCTCCCCTTTTCACTGTGACAACCCTCAACCGCACGTGCTGAAATCAAGTGTGCACTGAGGATACTGCACGAGCATTCAAGCAACATTCCTCAATCAGACCCGTCGACCAGAAAGAAAGCTGCGTGATTGGTTGAATTGAAGCAAAGTTCACCGCAGTTTGGTGTGGAATGTTGAATGTGCGAGTTGGAGTCAAACCACTCTCAGGCTGTGTGCGACAATCGTCAACACACATTGCGATTGTTTCACAAACACGTATCATTCGTACACCACGCACCTTTCACACAGACAAGAAATTTTGTTGCACCGTAGACCTTTGGCCTGTCTCCCAACAGCCTCACTTCCACAACCTCAGAACACTTGAGCGGTGGCAACCCTGATATGCGAAGTGCATTTGAATGACACTAAGTGGCTTGTGGTGTACAGGGTCCACAGTGACCCTCCAGCCGACCCGCCCGTGGAAATCTCTCACGGTTGTTCTCACGTCGCAGGTCGCACGGGCAGCCGGCCCCGCAAGGCGGACATCAGCGTCAGTGACCGCGTGTCCGTGTTCCTCGAGCTGGCAGAGGCGCACAGGGCCCTCGAGCAACAGGTAGGTAACTCCTGTCCCCATGGAAACGCGCGGCAGATGTATCCGTGATGTAGCACTGTCTCCATGGAAACGCGTGGCGCGCAGGGCGCTGGACCAGCAGGTCCGTCTCTCACGCACAGTTTCAGCCAATAGAACGCCGTCAATCTCCGTGGAAGCAATTGATGCTTTTGGTGTTATGTGTGCGTGTGCGTGAAACACATACACAAGCAGGTTCGTACGTAACTGGATTGAGAATTTCTAGCACTGTATGCAGACTGAGAATGTATGGTGCTCTCCAAATGATGAAAGATGAAGGCACAGCTGAGTGCTCGGGGTCCTGGAGTGTTGTGCGTGAGCTGAATTACCACACATCAGTCTGCAATGCACACAATGGTCTGACTCGTGTGACGGAGAGTGTCTGCTGTGTCTTCAGCACGAAGCGGCCAAAGTGATGCAGGACGCGATGAACGACTTCCAGGGCACGCCCGAGGAAATCCGCATCTCCATCGCAAACGCCGACCTGTCGCTCGCCCGGGGCGACGTCGAAGGTACGGCGCTGTGGCTGAGATGGGCTTTCATTGAGATGGGAAAGCTGAGGTGAACGTTGAGGATAATGGTGCCGCGTCCACCCCTGAAAATGACCCGCCCTTTTGCACCGTAAGGAATTGTAAGAGTTGTTTTCTTTGGGACCCCAGAACCAGAAATTCTCTTGAGTGCACTTGTACATGGTTTTCTTGAGCGCGCGACTTGCACACGGAAGAACACATTTTTGGACAAAGCAAGTGCGCCAACGGTTTCCTTGTGCTTGGGAGAAGAACTTCCTCCTGTCATGTGTTCTGTGGATCTTCACCTCTTCTTGGGGTGTTCCACTGTTGGATTTGCTTCTGTGGATTGTTTTGTGGAACGTCCCCAAGCAAGGTTCGGTGTGGTTCGTTTTGTGGACCTCGCCTCCTGTGCTCCGTCCTACAGGCGCCCTGGCGTTGCTGCGCAACATCACCCCGGAGCAGCCCTACTTCGTGCAGGCGCGGGAGAAGATGGCCGAGATCTACCTGCATCACCGGAAGGACAAGCGGCTCTACGCCTCCTGCTACAGGGAGCTCGTCGACAAACACCCGAGTCCGCACACGTGTCTGTTGCTGGGCGACGCCTACATGAGCGTGCAGGATGTGAGCTTCTGTGGGACGAGGACAAGGGAAAGACGACAATGGGGGGGGGGAGCAGTTTTATGGGCACTGAAACTGAACTGTGGTTTATTTGGTTTTGATTGTGCAGCACAGTCGCTGCTTGAGTGGCCACGTTTTGCCCTTGAGCACCACAAGAATACATGCGTCGTTTGCAGACGTTTGTGCAGACTTCTTTCTTCTTCCTTCAAAACGGATGAAGCTTGGTGTCTGTCGTGTCGTTCACAGCCGGATCGTGCAATAGACGTGTACGAAGCGGCGCTCAAGAAGAATCCCAGGGACCACGCCCTGGCCTGCAAAATAGGACAGGCGCTCGTCAAGGCTCACAACTACGGGAAGGTGAGCTTTGAACCCCGTGGAACAATAACAATCCGAACGCGTCTGGAGATTCGAACTGTTGCTCCTGTTCTGACACGACGCACCGGCTGGGATTCTAAGTCTTGATTTGTGGGAAGTCTTACCCGACTGCCTGACGCGGTCATTGAACGCGTGGGTGAAGACCTGAGCCCCCTCTGGTGTCAGTCCTTTCTGACGTCACGCCCCTCTGACGTCATGCCCCTCTGACGTCATCCCCCTCTGGTGCCATCCTCCTCTGGCGTCAGCCCCCTACGGTGTCAGCCCTTTTTCTGGTTTGTGCTGCAGGCCATCAATTACTACGAGGCGTCACTGAAGACGGGCGGACAGGCGGTGCTGCGGCACGAGCTGTCGGAGCTGCTCATCCGGCTGCGCCAGTACGACAAGGCGGAGAAGGTGCTGCGCATGGCGCTCGAAGGGGAGAGTGGGCAAGGTGCGTGCTGTTATGTGTGGACAGAGGCGGGAGGGATTTCCAATGGGTTTGTGGGTCCGAAGGGAGCCCTGTGGTCCTTTCCAACCCAAGCCCCCCACCCCCACCCTTCTCTGCATTCTGACCCCACAATCACAGCACCAGACCCCCTGACCCTGGAGGGGCATTCTGAACCTGTGGTCGCAGTACCAGAACACCCCCCCCCGCCCCCCTTGCCTTTGGCCCAAACATACTCACCGGGGGAGTGAGGCTCCGGTACTGACACGTCGGAGGTTGAGATTCATTGTCTGTGACAAGCGCCATGGCACAGGATCAACCACGGTGGGCGAAGGTCCCGTTGAATCCTTGAAAACAGTGTGTGAAAGACCTGTGTGAGTTCTACACAAACGAATATGTTTGGAAGTTGCACGATTCTCGGGAAACGTGTTTGTGTGTGTGTGTGTGTGTGTGTGTGTGTGTGTGTGTGTGTGTTCGTGTGTGTGTGTGTGTGTCTCGTCGGATGTGAAGCAGTGTCTGGGTGTCGCCGGTGTAGATGAGGCGGAGGAGGGAGAGGCTGAGGGGGCAGCACTGGACGGGCTGCCCGCCGGCACTCCGAGCATGCGCACAGCTAAAGACGCGAGTTCCGGGTCCGGTAGGTCGGCTGCTGTTTGAAGTGTCACGTGTGCGGGGATCGTCACTGGTGCAGCGTGAAGGGTCGTTCATTGCGGTGCAAAATAACCTGTGCAGTGTTCTGTGTGTGGGAAAAAACAGGGTTTGCAGAACCTGGAATTTGTAGTTGTTGCAAACTGATCCGAAGTGAATCATGGGTGACGCTTGTGCACACGAATAATGCTTCAGTTATGTTCACTTCAAATTCGAGTTTCTAAGTTTCACGCAACATGAGCAATTTAATCTCTTTGTCCAAGGGCTCCTTTTCTGGAGCTGCTGGAATCGCGCGGTCAAGAAAGAAGGAACGCTTCTCATTTCACCAGAATAACGCTCAATTCACGCGTGTTTGTTCGGGGTTGGTTCGCTTTCACAGCAGCAGTACGAGGGTGGATTACGTTCTGGCTTTCTTGATGAAAGGATGTTGACCGTGATTTTGTCATCGAATGCCGATGTTGAGACACAGAAACACACAGGCAAAGAACCAAACAAGGTCAGTGAAATCGGCACACTTGACCGCTGCGTGCAAACTTCAGAAAGTCAGAGCGGAATCCTCCCTCGTATTCAGAGATGATGCTCCACTGTCGGACAGATCGTTCCTTCAATCTGGCAGAAAACAGTTGGGAACATTTTCTGCAGAGGATCATGGTTTCAAATGGTTTTGTTGTCGCAAGTGCTGACAATTTTGCCAGGTTCCCCCCCCCCCCCACTGAGAGGGAGGACGTTATCATCACACCATGCTGTCGAGTGTTGAACGAGCAGTCCTGCTGAGCTCACGTGGATCAACCAAAGTCGCACAGAACATGAACACGAATATGAGTGTGATCAGGTGATCATGCGCTACTCAGTGTTGACTCGTTCTGCAGGTACGGACCTGGACACTCTGATGGACAACACCAAGTACCTGGTGCTGCTGTCCAAAGTCTACTACAAACAGAACAAGCTGGAGCAGAGCCTTCTGCACCTGACCAAGGCCCGCGACATGCAGAACAGGCAAGTCTCTGGCTTCCACGATTCCACGGGTGTGTAGGTGAAGAATTTGAGGATTTCTTTGTGAAATGGGTACCTGACGTATTGTGAAGGTCAGTCTGTTTGCACGGACCTGTTCTGTTTCAGAGTGTTGAAGAGGGTGCAGGTGGAGCAGCCAGACGCGGTTCCAGCTCAGAAGCAGTTCACTGGGAAGTAAGTAAGACGTCTTTTGCTTGACTATCAGCGAACTCAACTTGTCGAACTATTGGTGTGTTGGGTGCCGCTCATTTTCATGCCCTGAAGTGAACCGTTTGCTCCATTTCCCATGGGTTGAACGCAAGTCTGAGCACTCGGTCATGTTAATTTCCGGCGTGTTTGTTCAGGACCGTCATTTGATGGCGCATGTTGTTGTTGCAGCATCTGTAGTCAGATGGCGCAGCACGCGATCCAGACGCGCGACTACGAGCGCGCCATCAAGTTCTACAAGGAGGCGCTCAGCCACAACGAGAACGACGGGAAGGTACCTGAGCACGACTCTTCACTCAGCGTATTCTGTTGTATAGAAGTAAAAAGGGGTTTTCACATTGGGTGACGCGCGGTCGTTTGTTGGGCTGACGTCAATGATGCCACCATTGGGTGCAATGGTGGTGTATTTTTACGCTGACGTGAGGAAAACGACCGCGCGTCACCCAATGTGAAAATCTTTTGTCACACGCGGCATGTGTGCGCACGTCACACACATACACACCAGACATCACAATCTGAGCTCACACTGTGTGCGAGTATGCTGTTCTCTTCTGAGGTGACCATTGGTTTCTCCTCAGCTGATGCTGGAGTTGGCGAAGCTGTACCTGACGACGGAGGACTTGGACGCGTGCCAGCACCAGTGCATGACGCTGCTGAAGAGCGAAAAAGAGAACGACTCGGCCACAGTCATGATGGCCGACCTCATGTTCCGCAAGAACGAGTACGATCAGGCCATGTACCACTTCCAGCAGCTGCTCGAGCGCAAACCTGGTGAGTGGGAGCCAGGGAGTGGGACCCATGGGAGTGGGAATTTGGGGACTGGGACCCTTTGGAGGGAGACACTGGGGAAGGGACCTTGGGTCGTGGGACCCTTGGTACTTAGTGCGACTTTGGCAGTGTAGCTGGAAGCAACACTGCACCACACAGGCGAGCATCAGCTCGTGGATCCAGTGGTACTCAACGATTTTCTTCAAGCGCTCGTGAGAAGAACAGCTGTTGTTTCAAGTTCGTTTCCCGTGGCCTGGTGTGCCGACACATCTGGAACCACTCCGCGGCACGTTGAACGTCACGTGACCCTCCCACGTGTTGTCGTCCTCAGACCACTACGACGCGCTGGTGAGACTCGTCGACCTGATGCGACGCGCAGGAAAACTGGACGAGGTGCCCAAGTTCTTCGAACTGGCCGAGAACGCGTCCGCCAGAACGACGCTGGACGCAGGGTTCAACTACTGCAAGGGACTTTACGAGTGGTGCGTCAGTCAAAACACTGCTATTGTCTGAATATTTATCATTGTTGTTGTTTGGAATGGCTGGCGTCAGGCACAAGAAACACCATGTGTCAAATCGCAAAATGCACGAACCACGTTTCGACCAGCACTTTTCTCGGGCAAACCTCGATCTGACACACCCCTTGTGAATCGCTCGTTCTGTTGGGTACAGGTACGCTGGGAACCCAAACCAGGCGATCAAGTACTTCAACGTGGCTCGGAAGGACGCGGACTGGGGCGACCGCGCCTCCTACAGCATGATCGAGATCTGCCTCAACCCGGACAGCGACACCATCGGCGGGGAGGTGTTTGAGTCGGTCCAGGCCGACCTCGGGTGAGTCTGTGGGAACTCGGGTGAAACCGTGAGACCTCGGGTGAGTCCGTGAGACTTCGGGTGAGTCCGTGGGACCTCGGGTGAGACCGTACAGGCCGATCTCGGTCATGAGCGCATCACGCGACAAGTGTGCTGCTGCGCACGGAAAAGGCGAAATGACGTTTGACGTTGAAAATTTGTTCCTCTTGGGGCGCTCATTTGTGACGTTTCTATTTTCACAAATTGCAGGAGCTCTGAGAAGGCCGACAGCGAACTGGCCGCCATTCGAACTGCCGAGAAACTGCTGCGGGTTAGCGTCGGCGTGAACGTGTATCTTTCTGTGCGGGAAGAATTCAGGCAGAAAACGTGACGCTGTTGTTGTATTCCAGGACGTGAGGCCGAAGCCCGGAGACCTGAAGTACGGCATCCTCGAGAACATGATCCTCGTCTCCACCAAGAACAAGGCGAACGTGGAGAAGGCGCTGTCAGCCTTCATGGAGATGACGACCAACGAGGTGAGAGCATGCGCACTGCAGTGTCACGTGGACAAGCAGTTTCAAAGGACCAAGGACCTCACCTTTGCAAACCCTCAGACCGATTCTCTGTCGCGACTCAGGATTTTTGCTTCTGAGGAAAAACACACTTGCGACAATGCGAGTGCGTTGGAAAAACTTGCAACTTGGTGTCTTGTGTTGTGATGAAAGTGAAATTTTCTGCAGAGACGAGTCATCACGAACCGGTTCACGGGAGACAGCGTTGTTGTACGCATCACGCGTTCTTTGTTCTGTTTTGTTCTCGTTGGTGCCATTCGTCATTTGAATGTCGCCATTCAGCAGGAAAGTCTTTTCAACTTTGTGCACAAAGACAGCGAAAAAAGGCGCATCAAGAAAATCTTTTTTTCTGAGAAGGAAGACAAAGAAAAGTCGCGATGGAGTGCAAGACACACCCCAGTATTTGCAGTGCTGACGTTACATGGCAATAACAGTGAAGAACAGAAGCGTCCCTCTCACAGCCCACTAATAAACGAGAAAGTTTTGTTTTCTGTGTGTGTGTGTGTTCGTGTGTGTGTGTGTGTACGTACGCGTGTGTGTATCCGTCCGTCTGTCTATCCATCTGTCGTATGAGGCTCTGTGAGTTTATTTCACTGAAATTCACTGACATTGTGTGGGGTAACAAGGTGTGTCTTGAACACGTGTGAATACGGTACATGATCGCCTCGGACTTGTGTTCACAGCGGGAACACGTGGGCGCGCTGTATGGCATGGCGACGGCCTACATGGTCCTCAAGCAGACGCCGCGCGCGAGGAACCAGCTCAAGAGGGTCGCCAAGGCAACCTGGAACATGGAGGTGCGTACACGTGGTGTGTGTGTGTGTGTGTGTGTGTGTGTGTGTGTGTGTGCGTGTAACTGTGTGTGTGTGTGAAAGCGCATCGATGTACATGCATATTTATGCATGTGTACCGTGCGTGTGCATGCACGTGTGTGTGTGTATGTGTGTGTGTGAGCGCATGTGTGCGTCCGCGCATTTGTGCGTACGATGATTGGCATGAGACGCGGTTGCATTGCATTTGACTGCTTCACGTCGCTCTCTGCAGGACGCTGAGGATCTGGAGAAGAGCTGGCTGCTGCTCGCCGACATCTACATCCAGGTACCGGAGATATTGCAACTTACGTCGGAGATTCCGTGGGCGCTGAAGCCACACCGGGGACCGAAACCTGTGTAATTTGCATCAACTCAAGTGAAACTGAAGCCACACCTCACACCTATCCTCGCACCCACACTCACCCTCGCACCCACACCCACCCTCACACCCACACCCACGCTCACACCCACACCCACCCTCACACCCACACCTACCACCATACCACACCCACACCCACACCCACCCCTTGCCCGAAGCAAAACACCCCAGTGACATCACACTGCATCATTGTTTTAAGTCTGCGAAGTACGACATGGCGCAGGAGCTACTAAAGCGATGCGTGCAGCACAACCGCGCGTCGTGCAAGGCGTACGAGTACCTGGGCTTCATCATGGAGAAGGAGCAGGCCTACAAGGACGCCGCCGCCAAGTACGAGCTGTCGTGGAAGTACAGCAGCAAGAACAACCCCAACATAGGTGCGTTCAACACAGGGACATGTACCACGTGTTTCCAGAAAGTCACGTGCTTCCGGTGTGCGTTGAGTCTATCAATGCAGATGTGTGGTGAGGAAGGCAATATACGAGGTACGTATACAAAGTTGGGTCTGTCGTGTTCGCCGAATTGGTGTCGACAACAAAGGTGACAGACACTGAGTCATCTGTTTCTTTTGTTTTGTTCCCGAACATGACGGACCCGACTTTGTACACGTACCTCGTAGTTATTGTCAGCCTCTCATGCGTTGCCCACATTTTCTCTTTGCAGGATTCAAATTGGCGTTCAACTACTTGAAGGCCAAACGATACGTGGACGCCATAGACATCGCTCACCATGTAAGTTCAAGTTCTTCGTGTCGTTGTGTTGTGTTGTCCACTGGCACTGGAGGGGGTGATGACTCGTGTGTGTGTGTGTGTGTGTGTGTGTGTGTGTGCGTGTGTGTATGTGTGTGTGTGAGTCGGGTGTGTCAGTCCTCTGTGTGTGCGTTGCGCTGCGTGGGCGGGACGTGAGGCCGCGAGTTGTGTGATTTGGTGTGTGTCTCTGGGCGCCCACATCAATTGGAGTGTGTGACAGGATTCCAGGCGACGCGCAGCTGACAGTGAGTTGTTCTTGTTCCAGGTATTGAACTCACACCCGAACTACCCGAAGATTCGAAAGGACATTTTGGAGAAAGCCAGGCAGAGCATCCGGGTGTGAAGTGAACTGCCGGCGCCACTGAACTGATTTGGTGTCGAAGGTTCGTCCTCTGGGGCAACTTTTTTCAACACATGTTGTCTGATTCCTAGAAGAGGAAATGTACGTGATTGTGCACTGTAATGATGCACGGATCCGTTTCTGTTTTTGATGACAAAACAGGAAACACTGCGACACGGAGTTGCTCCTGGTATAACTTGAGCTGTTTTCAGCGTTGGTGTTGTTTTGCGAAGACCTGCGATGTGAAGAGACATGTTGGAATATTTTGCTTCTTGCGAAAGAGACTCAAAGCGACAAGTCTTCAAAAACTGTACTTCGCTGCGTGAGGTCAAAGTGAGGACGCACTGGAGCACAGAGGTGTCAGTCTGTATCATTTGTCTGAGCTTTGGTGTTGTTGGCGACACAATCATCCGGATTGGCTTCGTCACTGTCGCATTTGCGGTTCGTCCTCATCAGGATTGAGGCGGGGAGGCTAACCTTTTTGTTCTCTGTTTGTTGATTGATCTCAAAAAGTGTACAGATGTGCGAGAAAATCATGTTCACATTCCGTCCGTGTGTAAAACACTTTCTGTGATCCATTAAATGTTATTTATTGGTTGAAGTTTAGTTTCTGCTGTTGTGTAACATAGATGTCTGAAAAGCTTTTGACTTTGACGCGCATGTTGCGGTGGTTCAGTCTGGGTCAGAATGGTCAGGTGCGACAACCTGGTTCAGTTCACCCCCGAAAGATCGTCCTGTTTTGAGAACCTGTTTTGAGTTTTTGGCAGCACTGTGCTTTGGATGAGTGCAATGTCAAGCTGAAATAGACAATCGGTATTTGAACCGATTCCGCCTGGCCGAACTTTCACGCGGTTTTTATTGTCGCTGCTGAGAGGAAAACACGGGTTGTCTTCGGAGTGTGCAGCGGTTAAGTTGTACATATCAAGTGCTGTATGTTCAACCATCTGGACAGAAACGACGATATTTTCACAAGAAACGAGGCAAACACAAGGCAGGAGGTGACAAAAGCGGCTGACAAGAGCAGACGGGAATGAAAAATTTCACACATTCCGGGCGCGCGCGCACTTATATATCTGCGTCCGCGCCTTCAACGCAAAAACATGTTTGAAAAGCTCGCGGGTACATCTTATTTTTTGTCCGTGAATGAGACCAAGTGGGACCCAAATCGAGACAATTCATGGATGAAATACAAGTGTACAATGTGCCACCTCAGTGGGGTTGAAAAAACGACCTTCGTGACGACCGAGTTTGCAATGCCTTATTTGCGCTGCTCCTAGACCTCGGACACGGTGGCCTGCACGGTCTCATTGCTGCGCATCTGCGCATGCGCCGCCGACACCGACGCGCTGAGCGTCGACGCCGTCGAGACCGCCGGCGCAACGGCAGCGCTGCGACGCCACAGGAACGCCCTGACCTGCGCGCGGAACCGCCGGTTAAACAGGAAGTACAGCACGAAGTTGGTCGAGTAGTTGACAACATTCATGAGAACGACGACCTCGTAATAGTAGAACAGGAAATGGGGGCAGCCGTGTTTCTCGCTGGGGATGACCAGTTCTAATGTGCGTCGGATCGGGTTGTGGATTTGAGTGAAACAGAAAACGGCGACGATGGCGGTCAACGACACCGTCGTTTCCTCTTCGTTTTTCTTGGTGTTGTTTTTCGAAATGAGGTTGGCGCGCTTCTGAGCTTGTCTCAGAAACAGAACGAGTTTGGAGGTCACCACGCCCAAGACGGTCAACGGAATCGTGTAGACGACAATGAAGGCGCTGAACTGTGTGTACCACCTGTTGTACAATTCGTTCTGTTTCAAAGCCGTCGGCCGCAGTATTTTTCTGCCAAGCGGAGGGAAGTAAACCAACCTGTATTCCAAGAATCTTGGGAAGGAATAGAGGACACTGAGAACGAAAAGAGCAAGAATCTGGACCAAGGTCAGTCTGATGGTGCAAAGCTTCCTGGCCAGTCCGTTGTGACAAACGAACAGGTACCTGTGCAGCGCAATCAGTACAACAATATACTCGTTAAGTATGAGAGTAGTGGCACTGACAGGCAGCAGAGACACCATCAGATACGACGAAAAGAACTCGAGGTAGTCCATGCACACCAAGAGACCGCATAGAGAAGGGATGATCTTGATCAGGAGCAGAATCAAAAGCAAGAGGCTGTCCAGGACACTGAGTACCACCAGCAGGATGTTCATGGAGGTGTTCAGCGTGGAGCGCTTCTGTTTGAGGAGAACCACGCAGGACAGGAAGTTCCCCGCGAGCCCCAACAGAACGAGGCTCCCGGACAACCCGACCGACATGGTCACGTGGTATGCGCGACACGTGGGCGTCAGGTGCAGCACCGGAAGTATCGACGCCATGATCCTCCTGGCGATCATCTGGTTGACGACCGTCTGGTTACGCCGTATAACGCCAGGGGGCGTGGTTCCGAGTTCCGAGGTGGCGTCCAGGATGCAGGAAGTCAGGTTCTGCAGACACAGACCTGTTGAGTTCTGAATGCCAATATCACCTGTATAATTGCTCTCAAGAGACATGTTGAAAAGCTTGTGGGTCGCATCCATCTAGCTTTGTGTGCTGAACTGGCTTCGAAGAGCGCTTTTGTGTTCGTGGCCTCGAGGCTCCGGCTCCGGGGCGCAGGACGATGACGTCACGAGCCGCGTCCTTCCGCGCTGTTTCCGCTGCTCGAAGACGGACGGAGCCCCAAACCGCACCAGACCGTCAGATTACTTCCCCTTCTACACAATCATGCGTGGTCTTGTTCCTTTCTGAAAGAGTCAAACATGTCTAGAATAGACAATAATGCTCACATTTCCCCTCACCTTGCGTGGTTCTTGCTGCAAGGAGCAACAGTTCCTGTGAACGTGTGTCTCGCGGATCCTCTTGCAAGACCAACAAATTGCCTTGGTAATTCAGACCGCGAGGTTCAAGCGTATCACTCAACCGCGTTCTCCCACAAAAATGACACGATGAAACATTTAGTTGAATGGTAAAAATATTGAAGAGTTCATGCACAAGTGTTCTGTGTGAAAAAGTTGAAAAAGACGCTCCCAACGTTTCACGTGTGCTGCGCGTGCAGGTTCTGCACAAGACTATTCTCGAGAACACGGGAGAGCAGAGGCAGCAAGTGCATACGACTGAACAACAAAGCATCAAGGAGATAACAGACAGATGTATCTTCTTCAGAATTTCTCAATCTGCTTGAAACGTGGCTCATTTCAAGATCTCAGATGCGCCGCGCAGGAGTCATGTCTCCTTTTGTCTGCAGCGAACAACAGTGTTCAGAAAGGTGGCTGTTTGCAGAAATTTACTGGGTTGCAGGGGGTCGTTCAATTGACCTAAGTCAAACATAACCTGTCAAGCCAGGCCCTTGGAGCCTGATTGGTTCCCAAGTTTAAGCTCTGATTTGGAAAAAAGAATCTGTGTCTTTCCGGATTTGGCTCGCAAATCTATTTTGACCTGCTTTCTGATCATCAGGCCTTGCTCAATTGTTTTTTTCCAATTTTGTCAGCAAAATGGCTGGAAGACACACTTGGTGGACTCTTCCCAAAGTCTTCTTCCTTCGGCTGGAATTGGAATCTGCACTTTGCAGTGTCGGCCATGGATGCCCAAAATCTTGAGACGTGTTTTGTAATAAAATGCTGATGGGATCAGACAAGCCACAAAACTTAGTGTCATGCATAGGAATGAAAACACTGGTCCTGCAGTGGAGTGTTTCACTTCTGGAAGACAACTAAAACTTCAAGAACATGCAGAGGGGCCTGGCCAAACTGTAATTTGCATAAATTTGTGGACGACAGAGTTTACAGAGGAACAGACAGAACTTGAAAGTTTTCTTTGTGTAGTTGGCACTCAATTAGAGGACTGAGGCCCCCACACAAGTGGAGAAGGGGACTGCCCACCCAAACAACAGTCACGGAAGGTACCTTCAAAAAGTGTCAGAAACAAACGCCAAGGAGAATTTCTACGTGTGTTCAGATTCCCAAACTCTTGGAACTTGTGTTTGACACTAAAATGTCAGAAACAAAAGCCAGGGAGAATTTTTACCTGTGTTTAGATTCCCAAACTCCTCTTGTATCTGACACAACTCTAGAACCCCCACTGTTTCGGCAACGCTTCTCAAAGAGTGCGGCCCCTTCACATCTCTGGTGAAGTCCGTTTGGCGCGCGAGTGTTTGGCTCTGACCACGTGACACAGACGCAAAGCACTGACGTTCACGACTTCAGTTTCTCCCAAAGCTTGCGTCTTTTCTGATGCATCTTTCCCTTGAGAAAAATAACTGATAAATGTAGAAGAATCACTCTTACCTCCAAGTGGCTGGACGTCTGCAAGTCCGTGGACGAAGCGAGGAAAGTGAACCGAACGAGCAGCTCTGTCACCTGGCAGTGAGCATCAGGAGTCTCTGTACAGCGCAAAGCTGTTCACTTCCAGACCAACAGCTGCAGGTGGGAGGTCTCTCACGGAGAAACAAAACCTGAATTCGCGCTTTTTCACTTCAAGAGGCTGGTGTCACTGAAAGCGAAACTTCTGAGAATTCTCTTTAGCGGAGCTCAAATTTGGCCAAAGAAACGTGCAGGTTCTGCGGAAATGGCCAATGTTCATGAAAACTTGATTCTTGCACGCTTGTTTTTCCGTTTCCTTTTCATTCTGGCTTCTTGACTTGCAGAACAAGAAATTTACCCCAGAAAGACTCGCCGCTGGTGAAGTTCTCGGGTCTCGACCTCAAACAAGAATCTTATTTCCTGACGCAACAGTTGACGTTGCACGTTGTCCCCATCGCGTGAGGAAGAACAATTCGAGTCGCATCGCGTGGGTGACAACAGGAACGGAGTGGTCCGAAGGTTTCCAATGTTGTGCCCACAAAACCACCCTGCGTCGCACTCTTGTCACTGATTTTGAGGTGCTCCAACAACAGTCACCATTTCATTCAGAATCGAACAAGCCCAGACTTTCGCTTTGACAAGGCCACGGCTCCCCTGCAGGAAGACGCGTCCGAATTTTGAAGAACAGGACGCACAAGTGGCCAGATCGCGCCGTGACCTGAGGTGGGGCCCGAGGCCTGGGCAGGAAATGTTTGTTATTGACCTTACTAACTTTCTGGTGTCCAAAGTTTGTACCCAATTAACTTCAGGAGACCAGACGTCCTCGGGGTTTCTGACTGTGTCATGTTGAAAGTTTCTGCAAATAGTTGTGATTTGGTCAGAGTGTCTACATTTGGTGACAGGCAGTGAGAACGGCAGGGTGGTAGGATGAACAAGGTTCTGCATGAAGCTGTTTTGGAGGCTCATCTTCTTCGTCAGTCACCACGACGCACAGAACCACACACAGGCGTCTGGATCCCAGCAAAGGCTGCTTGCCCGATTCACAACACAAATGGGGCGCTGGATTTGGCTCACAAGAGCAAGTGCCGAGCACATCTCATCTACTCAGGGTGCCTCTGCAAGAGGTTTCGGACTCTCACCACTCCAGTGATGCACTCTCACCACTCCAGTGATGCACTCTCACCACTCCAGTGATGCACTCTCACCACTCCAGTGATGCACTCTCACCACTCCAGTGATGCA
>JAAUXT010088861.1_pt1 | contig 28466 bp, 32 predicted proteins | sample 7278171 | NCBI WGS metagenome assembly JAAUXT01 (sample SAMN14350112, study PRJNA611818) | marine sediment metagenome | isolation source: surface marine sediment (1.8m) | place: French Polynesia: Moorea | collected 2018-08
ACATCGTTTTTATATGTTCTCATTTCCGGACGCAAGGAAAGCTCACAACCGACTGCGATGGATCGGTAAGACACGAAAAATGGCAGGAACCAGCGGGAACTCTGTTAGTGTCTCTTACCGCGTACAAAACAGTGTTGTTGAATTATCCCTTTTGAGGATTGCAAACAACCAAATCTGACAGTACCGCACGCTCAAGCAAAATTCTTTCGCATGCAGGTAAGCAGATTCCAGAAAGCCATGTCTCTTTCATCATCAGCAGGAAATATGGAGTGGTCAAAATGGACTTCTTTTCCGCTCCTGCTCAGCGAAATCTTCCTCTTCGTGTTTCACAAAGACGGCTCTGGTACTGCAAACAAATCGGTAAATTCTCCTCGGAATTACAGAGGAGATGACAGGGATGTGGGCTCTGTGATCTGTCTGGACATTGGACACTGCGAGAATCTCATTTTCGTGACGAATTCCTCTGGTGAGCATCAAAGGACGAGGTTCGATATGAAAAAAGATCCACATTGGCGCGTCAAATCGAACTCGAAAGAGAAGTCCACAGAACCTTCTCGTGTTCACGTCTGGTGTCGGTGTCGAATGAAATGAGTTGGAAAACTTTTTTTCCTTTCTCTGTGCTCTGCTGTTGATTGTTGTTCGCTGACCTTTCATTCGTGACCAGATTCAGACGGGGTCAGTGTTGTGGCTCAAGAGGCGACAAGTCAGTTGCTGGAGACGACTGAATCAGGTTCTGAGCAGAACGCATGCACTGAAGCAGCATTGGGTGTGGCATCTATACTTCAGGGAGAATCATCTGAAGATCTTTGCTGGGCAGCTGAGATTTGTGTGGTCAGCAGATGGGCTCCAAGGGAAAGGCGTAGGACTTGGCTGTCTGTGCGCACCAACCTGCGGTTTTAGCCCCCTCGATGATTCTGAACCATGTGTCGTGTCGAAAAGTCCACGGTCAAAGAAATAGGTTCTAGATCTATTTGGCGAACTGTGAGGGTGAAAAGTGTTGCCAATTTGATGTCTGGATGTGCTCACAATAACAGACAGACAGTTGGTTGTGAGGTTGTTTCACAGTGCGAACTGTGCAGCTGTAAATGAACACGGACACAGAAAACAAAGAGGGTGTGGTTACTGATCAACATGGAAAGTAACGACAGACTGTAAATGTTTTTGTTTTGGCGCAAGTACTGGAATGAACGTCCAGGCGAATTTGATGTCAAGGCTTCAGTGCTCTTGGTTCTCCTGGTTCAAGCGCACCACAGACCCTCGTCTCAACAACGCTGATTAGTTGGCACGAACAGAAGGCACAGTTTGTGAAGGGTCACGTGTTTGTTTGTCACACACACACACACACACAGTGGCTCACGGAGTCTGAATCCCGTTGAAACATTTTCAAGGTGACGTGCAAGGGTGGGAGGGCAGGTGAGGAGGGAGGGTGAAGCTTTTTCCTCCTCTTGAATCAAGCATGGCAAGAGTGTTATGTTGCCGTTTGGTTGTGAAGACGAAAACACAAAGGCAGCGAGAGAGAAAGGGAGAGGAACAAATTCACTTGGGTGTTTTGATTCTCGTTATTCGACTGCGTTTTGCACAAACTAGTGTTCCATTGCAATGCACTTTCAAGGCTCGTGGAGACCGCGCGTCTTCAACGCATGGTGTTCTAGATTGTTTCACGTTCGAGACTCAGCACAATGAGAAGCGCTGGATTGACCTTGTGTTCTGTGTTGCGTGCGTGAGCCCAGTAAGTGCGCTCCTCTGCTGTAGCAAATGTCGCAAATGACGCCGCTTTTCGTCAATCGGAAGAGTGATTATTCAGTCTGCAGGACAGCAGATGCACTCCCAAGAAACTTCGTCAATTATCTTGTTCGTCTTGTGTTTTGGCGAATTCTTGTGTTGGGCGTGGTTTTTGCGAATCGAATCAGACAATTTTTCGATTGTTTTCAGAACATAAAACGCTTTTGTTTTGTGGCGACTGAAACATTTCCCGAGCTGGAACGCCATTACTCCCTCTCACGGTCACCCTCACCATCCACAGTGACTTCAGCCTTTTTCCTCGAGCAGCAAGCAAGGACATTGTGAGGAGCTTTGATCAGAAAGATGAACGGGAGCTCATTTCCATGCCAGAGAAAATATTTTCACATCTTACCACCCAGCACGTCAAAGGCTTTCCTGTGTGCCAAGAGATCATCATCTGTGGCTGAATATTTTTCAGACATTGTCCCAGATTGGAGCCCAAAGACAAAAGTATTTCGGTGTTTCGAGGTAGCAAGCACCTGAAAACTGCAATGTTTTGTGTCTCCCCAACAGATTGCCAGAGGGAAAAATTACCTATCCTCTCCCCAACACAGTGGGATGCTTCTGTCGTTTGTGTCAGCAACAATGATCCAGCTGTTTGTCTCCGTTTCGCACAGATCAACTGAACTGTGTGTGTGTGTGTGTGTGTGTGTGTGTATGTGTGTGTGCACGTGTCGTGCTGCTGATCATCAGGGAGTCATGCGGCAGGTGGTTTCTGTGAGTGTTGTGACGGGTTCGGAACGAAAGGGCAGAAGCGCCTGACTTGCTGTTGCATGTCGAGTCTGCGTATTCTTCCTCTTTATCGCACACGGGGAAGTTCGTATGAGGAACTACGCACAATCAGTAAGCCTCTTCTTGTAGCCCGGAAGTGGCTTCAGCGTTTACAAAATACACGCACGGTGGCAGCCAAGCAGTCAAAACTGATTGTCCTCCAAACAGCACACTATTTAGTGCCGCAACAGGAACGATCAACGAGGCAGCAGACCGAATTGAACACAACCTTCTGGTTCTTGTTACACTTGTCACGCAACTGGTCGCTTTTCGCCAAAAGGGGATTGATCAGTGTTGGGCAAAGTCTAAGGTGCATTGAAGAACTTCACTTGGTGACGTAACAAAACAGTACTTTTGAGTCCGAAGAATTTTGGCTCGTGTTGTTTAGAGGTATCAAACGAACAGACGCACGTACTCTTTTCTCCTTTTCAATCTCGTTCTTCTGGTGACTTGATACTGGCTCATCAGCAGTTGATGCGTATTGGTTTATTTCCTTGAATCGAATGGCTTCTTCTTTCACGTGGATAAATGTCCAAACCTGACAAAGTGGGATTTGTGCCTTGTGCAATCAGGTGCTTGTTCCGTTCCTGAAGGTTTGTGTCGGTTGTCCGAATTCATGTCTTGTCAGCTTGCGTCGTTGGCAGCAATTGTGTGCTGCACCTGTCCCTCTTGAAGCTGTTCGTCTTGTGTGTGTATGTGTGTGTGTGTGTGTGTGTGTGTGTGTGTGTTTTATGTTCTCTCTCTCTATCTCTCTCTCTCTCTCTCTCTCTCCACTGAAGGCCAGCGGTTTCAAGAACTTGGTGTCGGGGGATGCATTCGTGTGCATTCGTTGCATTTGTTCTCGCCAGTCTTTCCACGCGCTCTGGGAACAGAGTACGAGGGAGTTTCAACGTCGCGTTGGTTTTTCCACAGCGTGAAATACCATGCACCTGAATTCGCTGCGTCCCACGCAATCATCTTCAGCGTATCACTTGTGGGACAAATTAAGACATTGGAGAAGACATTAATTTCTCGCTGGCAACTCCAGGCACTGACAGGAAGGTCTGTCAGCTTCTTAATTCAAACTGTGCAAGAATGTGGCACGCGAATCGCTGCCGGTTTCTTCAGGAAAGCTTACATTTTGACAACAGAATTGTCCTTCGGGGCGAGTCTCTGTTCCTGGCAAATGCTAGAGGCATGATGTTCCTGAGGCTGGAGGGAAGACCTGCTTCCTAAGTCCTGGGGAGTTGGGCCTTCCCCAAAACAGTGTTGGTTCAACACCCTCAGCCCGAGAGTTGTCTTCGGGGTGGGGCTGACCCAGTTATTTTGTCGGCCTAACTCCCCCAGTGGTTTCAGGCTGGGTCCTGCCCAAGCACCCACCTCGAAAATTTCGGAAACCTCGCGACGCGCCTGTGTTCAAAGCTCTGCTTTGTTGGTGTTGCAGTGTTCGCAGTCTTGCTTGCAATTCTTTCTAACGGGCAAACACGTGTCAAAGTGTTATTTTTTTGTTTGCAAAACACGCGAATGTGATAATCAGCAAACGTTCAGACTGTAATTTTGTTGTCAACAACCAAAATTCACGAAGCATTTTCGTTTTTGTTTTCATCAAAATATATTTGAACACACACACACACACACACACGCGCGCGCGCGCGTTTGGAGACAGGGTACAGCTGTGTCAACTTTATTTGGTCCTTCCTGGAGATGCTCACACGTTTTTGTCAACTGTCGTTGCAGTTGCTGCTGGACCTGGCGAGAATAATCTTCGAGGAGACGAGTAATGTGGCGAAACTTATCCACAAGATCATGATGCACACGCAGTCGCTGCTCCGCTGCGAGAGGTGTCAGGTTCTTCTTGTCGACGATACAACCAAGGTGAGTACACCTCTGGTGGGCAAGATACGAGAAGCGAAGGGTGTGTGGGGACAAGGTGAGAAGGATTCCGATTGCTTATGCACATGCAGTGGGCAAGGAAATCAAGCTGCAAGGACATGTTTGGAGGCAGGAGTTCCTGAGTGCACTTCAGTGGGGTGATCAGGGCATTCATTCATTGGCTTCTTCCCTCGGAATTATTGATTCGTCATCTGGTGAGTTGACAGCAAAAGTAAGGTGACGGTATTGGCGGCTGAAAGAGCTGCAGATAGATCACCAAAGTTCTTCAGAGAGCGAGACACGTGTGCAAAGATGCACTCCACCTGTTCACAAATTGTCGCAGCCCAAAACTGACAAGGCCTGTCATGTGGTGAGAACTTGACGGTCAGCCTTCTCTCCCAGATTTTGTCCTGCGTCTGATTTTGTGAGTTGAAGTCCCCAGGATGTGTCCATGTGGACCACCTGGTCTTCAACAACAATCTGACCAGCGTTCTGGAAGCAATCAGGTCGAACACCGCTCACCACTGACGTGGTGTGCAGAAACACGTGAGAGACCTGGCTGGTCGCTGACCGTTGGCGACTTCAAACCACCGTGAAAGCAAAAGCTTCCCTGCTTGTTCTTTCTTTTCGGCCATTCAACAGTCAGATGAAATAACAGGAGCAACTAAATGTGGAAACGACACACAGTACCTTTTGTACTGGCAAGATCTGCACAGGCTCGAAGCGTCATGTATAGAAAGGGGAAACTGACAGTCTGACATGCATGGACCTCGGTGTTTTGATGTTCATGAGCACACAGAGATAGATCTAAGAGAACCAAAGTGCAGTGAATCAACATCAAGAAATCTTGATGCCAAAACAGAGCTTCCCATAAAGACAAAGCCAAGCAGAACTTTGCAAAATATTCAGTTCAGTTTGTACTGAGCTTCCATGAAGACAAGACCGTGCAGAAGTTTTCAGTTTTCAGTTTTTGTTCAGTTTGAACATGTAAAACAAAGAAGACAAGGCTGATCAGAACTTTGCAACATGTTGGGAAACACCTGAAAGTGAAGAGAAGCTGTTGTACAGCTTTGACTCAACGCTCCATTTTACACATAAAGTGGCTTTGGATGCCATCAGCATCAAATGCCACCCTTTGACACAATTTTTTTTTCAACACAAATCATGTGCAATTCAAAGCAAAAAACTGAAGCCATCAGTGTCAAAAGAAGGTGTACTGAAGCATGCTCCATTCAGGGTCCGGTTGAAGGCAAAAACACCCGCATGGGACACGGGATAGTTTCAAGATCTCACTTTGCATGCACCTGCACGAATCTTCTTTTGGCAGTCTTACTGCTATCGATACCAAAAATGACTCTGCTTGATTTGAAGGAATTGAGCGCCGAATGGAAGGAAGAACTCGACAAGGTAGTCTGTCCAATACACTCGCAGTGTGTTCAGTACTCACAGCACTTTAGAGCAGTAATACTCGTTCAAAGAGCAGAGTGGTTGGGTAGGCTTGAAATGAAATTGCGGTGACAAAAGAGTTTGAAAAGCAATTGTCAATTTCAATCTGTTTTTATTTCTGTGTGTGTTTTCACTCTTGCACACTGCCAAATCAACCACAAACCCCTGCTTCTGCTTCCGAAACTAATGTCGACCGAAAATACGTATTGTGCACTGCTCCCACCAAACAAAATTGCGTTGCATCTTCCAGGCGAACAATATCCTGTCCGTACGTTTCTGGAAAATTTCTGCTCTTGGTACAAACATTTGTGGTGTGATGTGGGGGAAAATACGAGTTCGTGGGAACAGTTTCCCTTCTTGTACGCTCACACAATGCAGAAGGAAGAAAGAGTTGATCTGGTGGCGAGTTCCACAGGCGCGCGCGTTTTCTTTGTCAAAATTTGCGTACCTAGAGTCTAGTTCCGCACGAACTGCACATCACAACAGGGATTGTTGCTTCGAACGGTCAAGATATTTTCAATGCAGAGCAGAGCCACATCTAGAAAGCGTACCACCCTCGCCGGCTGCCTGTGTTTCTCATTGCAATCACCCAGTAATTATTTGCGAAATTACAAAACAGACTCTGATTGTGACTACTAACAGAATGCTTTGAGAGTGCGATTTTGTTTTAGTATTATCCATGATGTGAAAGCGCCCTCCACTGCACATCCACACAACGACACCACCTTGAAGCTACCCATTTCCAATTGCGTGGCATGAATGTGCAAAGACATCATCAGCTCGCCGCGACTTCAGATGGACACGAATTTTCAAACAAATTTGGTGCTGTGAGAAAACGTGTTCGGTGCGCAAAATGTACGAGCAATTTACACCGAGCATGTCAGCTTCGAAAATACAGCGGTCAGCATGCTTCACCAGAAATAGGCAAGATGTGCCAACCAATTTTCTGTTTGTCAAAGCGACTGAATTGTTGGACTTTTTGTCGATAAAGTTCGTATTCCTTCGATTTGCAGTTGCCTCTTTGCTTTTTTCAGAACAAAAAAGTACCGAAATTGAAACTTCGAGCGAAACATCCAAACATGGTGACTTTCTTTCACAGTTGCTTTTTCAACCAGTGACATTAGATACTTTGTATATTGTGAGCAATTCGGGACATAACGATAGCCTTTGTGCAATCCACAAATGTAGATCTAGTCTCAGTTACTGTGCTCCTCGGTCTGTGGATTCGTGTGGAACAAAACAGAGGTGGACGAAACAACGCAAGACACAAAGTTTGGTGCATTCTGGTTTCGTGAAGACAGAAAACCATACCATTGTTGGGAGAAACAAGTTCACTTCGTGTTTCTTTGTGGTGCTGGGAAATGATTTTTGTACAAGATTATCCTCCCGCTTTTCCCCCGCTTGCTTCGACTTGAAAACCCACTTCCTGCAAGCTGAAGGCAGCTTGTGTGGTGTTTTCGCGGGCGGTTGAAGGTGACTGGTGCTAGTTTTGAGTTGTATAGGCTTGTTTAGATGGATCAAAACAAGGAGAGTACCTGAGTTACGTGTCTGGGTTCTTGGCTCCTATGTTTTCCACCCGGAGCGGGTTGGCGAAAATTGGTCTGAAGACGCAGGTCCCTTCGATCGAGTGTGGAGGGGAGTCGATCACGAGATCAAACCACCCGGGGCGGGTCTGTCGGGAGGCGCCTGGGTGCGCTGTTTTGGGTGACTGCCAGTGTGCGAACGACACCCCAACGTGTCAAGCACGTTGTTGCTGGGTGTTGGTTCCACACGTGGCGTTGTGTTGCATGGAAGGAACCAAGAAAACAGGATTTCGACTCTCGTAGCCCCAAAAATAGACGGAAAGCCCATCACTCAAGATTTGTTTCCCGTTGAGCTGGGCTCAGGTTCTTCTACACAAACAGAGGAACACAAACAGACGATTTGTCAGTGAAAAAACGGTCATCAGAGCCGACTCCACGTGACAACGTGCGGTGCTCTACCGCCTCGACTGATTCTTGGCTCTGATTGTGTGTGATTTTTTTTCAGGGCGTCTTCTCTCAGGTGTTCGACCTCCAAGCCAGTGACTTCGACAACGACGACAGTTACCACCGAGAAGGGTAAGTGTGTCTTTGCTCAATGGCAAGAGGTTGTCGTGAGCCCTGTCATCTGGAGGTGCCTTGCTGCTCCAAGCGAGTGTAGATGTTTGTTAAAATGCGTCTGCTTTTTCGTTGGTCCTCTCCGACTCGCTTTCCTCCTGGTCCTCCAATCAACCACGTCGTCGAAAGTCAAAACGTCAGTTGGCCATTGAGCAGGAGGTTCTCACGGATAGACTAGACTTGGAGAACTCAACACGCCTGCAACACTTGTCTAAAAGAATCACGAAAGTTTTGGTCCCAGATCGAATGAACTCGTGCGAGTTGAAAGTTGTGACGATCCCTCGCTGAGATTGTACGCAGCTCAAACAAAACTCAAATACAATCAAATTCTGCTTTGTTGCAGGGTTCACGAACCACGGTTCCCGATCAACATCGGTATCACGGGCTACGTCGCTGCCACGGGAGAGGTGCGTACGCCATTCTCTTCGTCTTCGGTGTTTGGGTGGTTCTCAACAAAGTCAAAATGCGAAGACGGCGTGAAGAAAAGTGGTCGTAAATTTTTCATCGGAAGCTGAACAAGAAGGAAGCAAGGAAGACGTTTACTTGATCAAATTGAGATTTTCTGTCTGCTTGAGTTTGCTGAAATGATTTGTCCCAGGAACAGCTGTGCGGAAGATTTTTGGCAATTACGTCAATGCAATATCGCTGAATGTTTGAGTGGTCTCCCACTGCAAGGGGAAACTTCACAGTCTGCAAAAACCAATTGCTCGTTGAAGCTTTGTGTTGTGTCTGTTTTGGTCGAGCGCTTCACGTTGTTCTTTTCTGCTGAACATTTGGTTCCACGCAGAGCTACGAGCTCAGCTTCACTTCTGTGACGCTTCTGCCAGACGGAAACACTCAACACTGCAGATGAGGAAGATTCTTGGTGACTCTTCTTTCACAATACTTGGAACAAAACGAATTCTGAACTGTTCGTTGTTTCTTGTTGCCTGTGATACAAAAAACAGTGGAGGTGAATTGAAATTGTGTGCCCGGAAACCATTCGGCACAAGCGACATATCAAGTTTGCAGCGAGTTCCATTCGTGTCTTGTGCAGATTGCTGCCAGGAACATTCAGAACAAACTGAATAAACCGACAAAATTCTTGCCACGGCAGCGCTAAAGCGCAGCAGAGAATCCTCTTGGTGTGACAATCTGTCGGTTCTGGCTTGAGATGTGGGGAAGGAAGTAACACGCTGCTCGGATCATGTGTGGAGCTGAACTGCTCGGGCAGCCCTCTCTAATCCGGCCACAGCTGGGAGGCTGATTACTCTAATGGAGAAAAACTCGTGTATCATATCAGGACAAAGCCGATTGTGCTTTCCTCCGCAATGCGTGGCAATCAGGAGAATCCACAGGAAGTATCTTCCGGTGATCTTCTGCGCAGTGAGGTAGAACTCGGAAACAATCGCCTTGTTCGGTCCTATCGAATGCTTTGACAATTGTGACCCTTCATCAAGAAGGAACCAAAGGCCATTCACACTCACCGTGGAACCATTGGTTGCATCCAGAAACGAGACCCTGGCGGCTGTCTGTGTCGAAGGTAATGGGAACACGATGATGAGTGTGTGTGTGTGTGTGTGTGTGTCTGTGTGTCTGTGTGTGTCTGTGTGTCTGTGTGTCTGTGTGTGTTTTGAGCCTTGGTGTTTCGTTTTTCTTTCTGAAAGAAGCGCAGTGTCAGCTGGTGTCGCTGAGCGCTGCTGCGTTCCATTACACGACGACTCTGGTTTTTTGTTCTGCGTGCACAGCTTTTGTTGCCGATGTGCCTCAACAATGATCGCTTTCAACCAGTGTTCTCAGGTCAAGGAGGCCTGCGGGACAGTGATCGATTCGGGAGGTAAATTCTGCTGAAGGTGTACGTGGTGCAACGTGTGTTGTCGAAAGATAAGACAACCCTCGGGATCGAGGATGACAATTCCCGCGACCTCCGTGCAATATTCCTGGTTTCGCCCTGACCTAAGCCCCTCCCACCGACTGTTCCAGTTGTTCTGAGCCCCGATTTTGCTGAGCATTTCTGTGTCAAAGTCTGGGATGTTCAAGCTTTCTCCCTTGATTTTTGTCGATGGCGGCTTGTTTCTTGTTGCATCAGCTGTGTTAGCATCACAGCTCACAACGATTGAGCGGCCCAAGCCGATTGGCGTTCTGAGACCTTTGTGCCAGTGTGATGAGATCTCATGCAGGATTAGGTTGTTTGGAATGATCAATGTGGCACCAACGAATTTTTTCTTCGCTGGTCAGTCTGGAAATGGCTCAAACAATCTCAGTCCAGCAGTCTTGGACAACAGATGAAAACTTGAGAAGTTTTTGTTGCGACGCGTTCCATCACGATCGGCTTTGCGCTCTGAGTGTAGTCACCACCAGTCTCTGTACAGTAAGTGTAAGTGTGTGAACAGGCGAAGTTGACTTCCTCGGTTGGGGGGGGGGTCACTCAACTTGGGGAAAAGTCGTCTGGGATCTTTTTAGCCCATTTTGAGTATTTTTTTCAAGTTGCAACTCAACTTTGGAGATATCAACATTTTTTGATATTGTAGATCCAACTCAACTTTGCTCATAACTCTTTAATGGTTGCATGCAGGGTGTTGAAACTTTCAGGTCAAAGTGGTCTTGTGGTTCCTCACATTCTGGTGCATGTTGGGCTGTGGCAGGTCATGTTGTTCGGCCGCCATCTTAGATTTTGTGAAAACACATTTGTGACCATCCCAGGTTTATTTCTCATAGAAAGTCAACATTTGTGACAAAAGGCTTCCTACCCATGACCTTCAAAATTCATTTGGTTTTGGTTTCATCAGGTCAAGTTGAGTTACCTCTGGGGAAACCCAACTTGGCCGTAACAATGCAATGGTTGTGCACAGGATGCTCAAAACGTTCGAGTCAGAGTGGTCTTGGGGCCCTCCACTTTCTGGTGTGGGTTGGGCTGTGTAGGTCAATTGATTTGGCTACAATCTTAGATTTTGTGAAAACACACCCAGTGCCACCCTTCATGTGCATAAAGTTGGCGGCCTGTAACTTACCAGCGTGAAAGTGATCCCGCAAGGATCTGACCCCGCTAGGAAACCGCGCGCTTTTTGGGCGTAGCCTTCTTGTTGTTGATTCGTGAGACAATTGGATGCTTCGCTGCAGGAAAAAAGTCTTGAAAAAAGGCGGCTGCAAGATTTGGCGAAGTCTGGCCTCCGACTACTTGCTTTGTGCGTAGATGTCCAACACTCAGTGTTCTTCGTGAGACTTGGAAACTGAGGTAAAGGCTGTCGGTCTACTTGTGAGTGACAGCTGTTTGGTTGTCCAAGTGCTTTGCTGTTACTTGCGGTGTTCATGCACCATCTGGGCAGGGCCCTTCAGATCTGGTCTTTCAGGTTGGTTGCTATGAGTGTTTCGGTGTGAAGGCAACATCAGTTCAGCAGGAAAGCGATGCAACTGGCTACTGGCACAGGTGTCTGTTCTTAAAGAAGCTTTTCTTCTGGTACATGGACAAGGTAACCAGTGTTGATGCAGGTATGATCAGGTGGAGGCAAGCTGCTTCGTCAGAGTAACCCAGGCATTCTTTAAAATTGGTTTGTTTCGTGACGCAAGACAAGAAGACGCAATGCCCTTTCAAATTTCAGCGCAGAAAGAAACGTTTGACAACTGTCCTGAAGCAGTTTTCGTCGCTCGTCGTCGCTCTTGCGGTCTTCATTTGGTTTATTAATTTAGAGTTGACCAAACCGACACCAATTTTCTTCTTTCTGCATGACGGAAGTCACTCATTCGTACACATTTTAGGAGTCCGTGTGGTTGATCTTTGTCCAGGTAACAGTGTTGCTTTGAAATAAGGCCCTGGAGAACCTGTCATTTCTTGTTGTGCAACGATCCAACCCACTTCTGCGGTGACTCTCCTTTCATCTCACCTCAGTCCCTGCAGGCTTTATCGAGGCCACCCACTGGGGATCGACTGCGATTGATTTTTGGTCTGTTGCGAGATACTCGTGTTTCGTTCTCTTAGAATCGGGCGCCTTCGCATCGGAGAACTTGTCAAGGTTTTTGTGAATCGCATCTGCCGGTTGACAGGAAATCCATTTTTTGCGTGCGTCAGTGTGAGGTTGTGGCACGAAAAAAAGACATCACCACCTTTGGCGATCAACAGTCCGCACCACACAGTACACATTTCCCGAGTGATAAAAAAGATACTTTCAACCTTGATTCCGAAAAACGTAGGAATTTTAAAATCACAACAGAAATCGATTGAGGAGCGTCTGCTGTTTTGGAAAGGAAAGAATGAAAAATGTGGAAGAGAACTTCAGGTTTGGGTAGCACTCGGCAAGAACCACGTGTCGGTTAATGACTTGTGGCTTGTTCCCAGAGTGCCACACATTTGGTTGTGCAGGGAAAGCTCCTGCTGTCACTCGCTTCCGCCATATCCCAATTTCCGCAGAGCCCACTTCGGAACGTGTGAAAGCATTCGCTTGCACGTTCTCATTTGAAACACCATTGTGGCCTCCTGTGGTGTGGGAGAGAAATGATAGATTGCGTTTCTATTCACAAACCATCAGAACATAATTTTGCAGTTATTGCGCCGCATGTTCACGCAGCCTGCACTGCCATGCAAGAGACGGAATCTGCGCAACAGACAAAAAGCCATGCCCACGTTGGTTTATTGTTCGAGGATCGATTTTTGAATGACGCAGGAAAGGGAACCTTGAGACTGACAGGAAAGAGGGGGAGAGGAGGCTCTTGGGTCTTCAGTTGTTGTTTTTTTTTCGCTCCGAAGGACAGCAGAGTAACCAAGTCGTTTTTGGTCCGTTTGAACATAAAAAAAGTTGGGCCAAAGGGTTTGGGAGGAGTCGGGGGCAGGGAGGTCCACGATGGCAACAATTTGTTTTCTGAGCATTATTGGGTTAGTGTAGCCTCTGACCAATTTTTTCTAACTTTCCTTCAAATCCTTCTGTTTTCCTGTTGCGCTGCTCTTTCTGGGCGCAGCATTTTTGTTTGACGAACTTGTGTCTCAGCTTGAAGGGACACCGTTTTGTGAACGCCGTCCAGCGCACGCAGAAAAGACGAGCCCAATGCTATAAGAGGAAGGTTCAAGAACAAATAATTTCACCAAGCAAGCACCCATTTTGAAAACTCTGTTCTGAAGCCAGTTCAACACAGCAGTTTTTCTTTCAGTTTTGGCACGCAAAGCAAACACACAGGTAGATACGAGAAAAGAGAACGGAAACCTCCCCGACAGCGCACTGCGTCGTCTTCAAACTGCTCTCACCTGAGTTGTTCAGACACCTGTCAACGCAAAGCCTAACAAGTCTTTTCAGGCAGCTGCCACCTACCTGTTTGCGAACAGACGGATTTGATCGCATGAACTGTGCTATTTTCTTTGTGTGTGAAATCAAGCCAACATTATCTTGTTTCCACAGTCTTTGAGCGAGTACCCGGGAGGGGGGAGAGAGAACAAGCTTGAGGTTGCTGATTCATGTTGGTGGTTCAACCAACACCAACACTGCTGATGGTACTGCAGGCTATTCAACAGCGTCGAGGCGTTTGCCTTTTTGTTTCCCAACTTCAGTGGTTGCTGAAACGGCAATGGTTGCGTGACACCGGTGCAGCGCATGTCTCGATGGCGCTCTTCCGCACGAGCCCTGGTCGCCTCATCGCGCTGTTCCGCTTCCGCTGCGAGGGAGACCTCCCGATCCTCGCTCCATTAGGGGCTCTGTGTACTCTGGTGGACATGTGCTCCACTGAATAACAATGTCTCTTTAATGACACTGGTCTTCCTGTCATTAAAGGATGATCATTGCCCTGGTTTACATAGGCCAGGCAAGGTTGTGTCGCAAAGAAAATATCAAGAGCTGTTTGCCTTTTGAGATGGAAGGAAATTCTGCAACCACTGTTGACCACACAAACTGCCCTTCGACATGGATGCGCCGGGCCTCTAACGGGCAGTTTTGTCTCCAATATGACTCTGAAACATTTTTTGTTTTCTGTAATGTACTAATTTTTCTCTTTGCAGAGACTCAACATTCCAGATGCATCGAAGGACAATCGATTTGATCCGGCGGTGCGTGGACTTGTCTTTTCGTTTCCTCTTTGCGTCAAAAACACCATACCTAAGTTCTTCCCAGACTCTTCACGTTCTGATTGGCAAAGTGCTTCGGTCTCGAAAAACAAAACCCCCGAAAAACGAATGATCGATTCGGCAAGAGAAATGAAACCAGAAGAAACAGGAGAAAAGTATAGGTTTCTGTTGTTGTTTGCGCAACTGAAAAGATCCCCAAATGAAGCCTGTTTCGTCAGAAGAAATAAAGTGACGACAAAATAATCTGTAAAAATTCCATCGAGCATTTCGACTGTAGAGCTGTGGTGCCAACATTTCCCCCTCTTTGACTCTTCTTCTGAGTGACACATCTATGCCAGGAAATCTCAGTTCACTCAGGAAAAGCTCAATCAACCCCATTGACGTTACATCAAAGAGCTGTCTCTCTCCGTGCACCGCAGAGACACAGTTGCAACGTGGATACAAAAGGCATTGATCGCGGCGGAGCTTCGCTCGTTCTTGGTACATGCATGTCCTTGGTGCTTTTGCAGTTCAAACTTGCAGTGTTTGCTGCAATTTTCAAGAGACTGGGAGTCATTGTTTGTGTGGCTGACGGTGACATGCTGTTGGGCACAGGGTCGATTTCTGAATCATTTGTTGTCACTGTGTCAGCACTCAATCGAACAAATTGGTGTGAAATTTTCTGTCACTCAAAACTGCTTGTGCAAGATACGACAAAAACTCAAGAGAAACGAGAATACTTTCAAGAAGAGAAACTTACCCCGGGCTTCTTTCTGAGTGCAGCAACAAAAGTTGGCCTTCACACCATCCTCTGACAGGTACCACTCCCAGACTCCAGGGGTGATTGAACTGTCGACCATGGTTGTGTTTGGGGTCTGTTGTTGTCCGCATGTGTACCCCCAGGCCCGCAAGTCCGTGATACTGAGATTCACCGCTGCGTTTTGCAGGTGGATGCGGAGTCCGGATTCAAAACGCGGTCGATCCTCTGCATGCCCATCAAAAACGCGCACGGCGCCGTCGTCGGCGTCGCGCAGCTCGTCAACAAACTCGACGCGTCGCCGTTCAACAGCAACGACGAGAACCTGTTTGAGGTGAGATGACAGAAAAGGCGCAAGAGTGGTGCGAAAGAAAAATGAGACAGTTTTGATTTGCGTTCAACTGTGCAACAAAGTGTCCTCTTGCGCTTATTTTCATTTTGGAAACGATTTCAGGTCCAAATTCGTAGCTGTTTTGATCCAGACGTGTCCAAGTCAATATCAGAATCTCACTCTTGCGACGCAAAAACAATCTCCTGTTCAGCGATCTGTGACAGATTTCGGTTTGTGGAGTGTGCTGTCCTGGGAACTCATGTCTCTTCGTCGTCGACTGTGTCGATTGGGGCATGAAATTGATAAATCCACAAACAAGCTGCACAATACAATTTCTCCACGTGCTTTCTTTCTCCAGGCTTTTGCGATATTCTGTGGGTTGGGTATCAACAACACGCAGATGTACGAGAAAGCCGTCCGCGCCGTCGCCAAGCAACGCGTCGCCCTCGAGGTTCTGTCGTACCACGCGTCCGCACCTCCGGAAGACGTTCTCAGGATCAAGGTGCGTGGCGCAGAACATGTGGTGTGTGTGTGTGTGTGTGTGTGTGTGTGTGTGTGTGTGTGTGTGTGTGTGTGTGTGTGTACACGTGTGTGTGTGTGTCTGTCTGGATGGATGGATGGACAATTCTCTTGGATCTCTTTCCCCAATGCGAGATATGTTGCAGGTTTGCTCAAGATTCAAAGACGACGTATTTGACTTGCAACGGTACTCTGTGTGAGGCACACCTGTTTGAATGAACTGAATATGCCTCACAAACGAGATGTTCGGCTGTCACTCTGCCTCAGAAATTAATCTTGTGGAGTTCTTATGACCCGAAGACAAGAACCTGTGAAAACAGATTTTATGAATTTCTGTTTTCGCGTTGGCCGTGCAGTCCTTGAAGAGATTATTTGTTGTGCTGTTGCGAGAAACTTGTTGGTTTTGAGTAGCACCATCAAGTTCCTTTGGGTCAATAAAAGGAGCCTTTCTGCGGTTATTTCACTGGTTTGTCCTGGATAGGTCAGTCATGCTGTTGCGACGTGTTTTTTGTGTTTTCACTGGGCAGAAAAATGTCAATGAACGGCAACAGGCCAGCTTATGAACAGTGGTCAGCTGGCGCAGGGACTTGTTACGGTTCCGCTTTTCCACAAATTGGGAATCTGAGCATCCCTGTGATATACTTGCGGACAAAATGAGAACTGATCTTGTCACCTCACCTCCGCGTCCTACATTCTGATTTCCTTCGTGAGAGGTAATGCTCATGAGAACGGAGGATTTGACGATGCTGCAGTCCCGAGTCTATCACCCTTTTCTGAGGTCTGCGTGTTCACTCTTCAGGTTTGTATTCCGAACTTCTTTGTTGCTTCTGCCATTGAGGCGATGGACCTCAAGCCGCTGCCATGGCACAAATGTGCAGCGTTTTGGTTGACATGGTATGGAACGATTTTTGTGTTCACGGATGCTGTTGTACAATCGGTTGTCTTGTTTTCGTGAACATCTATTCACTGCGAAAAGATCTACCCACAAAATAAATTTGGGTTGGAGCACTGCCTTGTAGGTGCTCACGTCTTTGACCGCTGGCGCACATTTAGGAGATTAGCGCATCTTTGTTCCTTCTTGTTTGTATGCTTGGAATTGAATGTCAAGTTTACCCAAGGGCGGATAAAATCGTCATTTTTTCCCTGCAAAATGTGTTCTTTTTGAAATGTCTGATGTTGTTCTTCTGTCATCGAACCCAGTGCGGTCCCAACAGCATGGTGGCCAAAGATAAATTTTGCGCAGCCAGAGTGTTTACTGCGTTGTATGTCTGGCGAAGTGACGTCTGGTGAGGAGATTGAATGGAGTAATCAGCGAAACAATTGGCATCAGAACAACAGGAAAATCACTTCACACTCTCAAGACTTGTTCCGTTCTGCCACAGGCATCTGGCATGGGTCTTTCTCCCTGTCTCTGTCTCCATGGTTCCAAGGGACCCTTTGTTTGTTTCAATGGAAGAGCGGAGGGATGTGACCTGCCCTATCACAGACAAAGTTTTTGTGCTGTATCGATCCAGAATTGTACACGTAGACTCCAGACTGATTGGATGGTCAGTGAAGTGTATACTTGAAACTGAGTGGGTTGGGTCTGTTGGGCCACTCGACACAGATCAGTTGAGGGCCCCGGCGGTCTGTAGAGGAGCTCTCGAGAATAACCTCAGGTGACCGTGACAACTCGAGTCTCCTTGGGAGTTCCAAATCCAGCTGCGATTCTAGGCTTTCGTCTTCACTTCTGTTCGTGATGTCCTTATGCACCCGTTCAGTTTCTTATGGGCACTTCACGGTTCATTTGCAGAAAGTACCAGTTCCGTCCTGCTACTCAATCCGACTGCTCGAAGTTGGGTTCACCGATTTTATCCTGGATGATGACGACACTGTGCGCGCATGCGTGCGCATGTTCCTCGAGCTGGACTTCCTCGAGAAATTCCACATCAACTATGACGTGAGTTTTCAGTGGCACGCATTCGTTGAATGCTTTGAGAACAAAATCGTTTGAACAAATGCTGCAGCATCAAATTGTTTGCCAACCGTGTAGTCTGCAGGAATTGTCAAGTTGGAGCCACACTTGCAGAAATCAGAGGTCCGGACCCCGCCCCCTAGATCCGTCAAAGATGTGGTCGAGTTGGTCAGATCAAATGAGAGTTCATCTTATTTTTGTGGGATGTTCCAGACGTTGTGTCGGTGGCTCTTGAGTGTGAGGAAGAACTACCGGAACGTCACGTACCACAACTGGCGACACGCTTTCAACGTGGCGCAAACCATGTTCTGGATGATGGTGGTAAGTGAAGGGCTGGTGTGGGCGGAACGAGTAGATAGTGGCTGTAGGCACGTCTGCGGGATCTTTGCTCCTAATCTGCGTTCAGTTGGGCAGCTGGGTGAGCCAAAACGGTTTGGGGTGACCGGCAACAGATTCTTTGTGTCACGAAAACAAGAGAGCAACGCATCCATCATATCGCAACCTTGCTCCGTACAGATTCATAATGTGCGCACAAGGTGAGGCCGCTCAGAAGTGATTCAGCGGGCGCCAATAACATCTGCATGTGGCAGATGATGAACTGACAGAAAAGTGACTGCACGTTTGTTTTCATTTGCATCACAGAGAGGAAACATGCGGAAGGAGCTGGGAGACCTGGAGTGCCTCGGACTGCTCATTGCGTGCCTGTGTCACGACCTCGACCACAGGGGCACGAATAATCAGTTCCAGATCAAGTAGGTTGCGACAGTGTGAAGATATGCACGGCGAATGCAGCGTGGAAACTCTGTGGCGCTCACATGATCGCACATTGTTTGTTGCAGAACGATGTCCCCGCTCGCTCAGGTCTACTCCACGTCAGTACTCGAGCATCATCACTTCGACCAATGCATCATGATTCTCAACACCAAGGTATCGCGAGCTCTTGTTCGACACCAGGCAGTGCAGAGATGTTTTGGCTGGTTTTGCAGCACGCAGCACCACACGGTCCGTGCTGGTGTTTGCAGTTGTGTTTGAAGAGACGTGACACAACCAGAAACGCGAGTGCCCGAACACAATGCGCTGTTGTCGTTGAACTCGGGGGATACAAAACATACGTCGAGAATCTTATGCTTCAGCCGAACTTGGAGGCGAGATTTGCTCTTGCTCTCTTGAGGGGTGGGGAGATGGACGGACGACATTATTCCCGAGATGACCCAGAGCAATTCCATTTGGGTCAGCTCCCGACGAATTTCTCCCTCCTGAACTTGTGGTTCTGCACAACAGGGCAACGAGATTCTGGCGAACCTGCCCCAGGAGGACTACGAGCGCTGCATCCGTCTGCTCGAGGGCGCCATCCTCGCCACAGACCTCGCGCTCTACTTCCGCTATCGCGGCGAGTTCTTCAACCTCGTCGACTCGAGCCAACTCGACTGGAACGTCGAGGACCACAGAGACTTGCTCAGGTTCGTTGCAAATTGACGGGATCTGGAACCGTTCCGGCCCAACTGGTGCGTCTGCGGTTCTGGTTACGTCGAAGACCTTTGACATTTGTTGTGTTTCTCGTCGTTCAATTGATGGCATTCACTTGTGCGCTTCTTCAAGACTAAGCCAGTTACCTGGAAAACCGGCTGCTTTCAGTCGGATTAAGTTGTTCATGATTTCACGGGTTGTTGGTTTGTCTTTTTAGGAGCATGATGATGACGGCCTGTGATGTATCAGCAATAACCAAACCGTGGGAGATTCAGAAAAAGGTGAGCTGTCAAATCATAGCTTCAGGACAACAGACTTCTGAATTCAATCAACACGATTGAACAGTGATTTATCGCACATTTGCACGAAGAGGTGGTGTAATGTTCGATTGGCTGCTTGTCAGGTGGCGGTACTGGTGGCCAGTGAGTTCTTCGAGCAGGGCGACATCGAAAAGTCGGAGCTGCATATCAAGCCCATGGACATGATGGACCGAGACAAGAAGGACCAGCTGCCCGCCATGCAAGTCGGTTTCATCGACTCCATCTGTCTGCCTGTCTATCAGGTAAAGACCGCACAGCTGGCCCGTCAGAACCCAAATGCTCTTGAACATGTTCCTCTTTCGTCGTTCCCGGATGCTTGTTGGCTCCTGTAGATGAAACACGCGTCTTGTGACCATTCTACCTTTTGGATGTCTGCCTTTTGCACGGTCACACACAGCCTTCCTGTTTGTGACGCAGGCTTTGGCGAAGCTCAAGTCGGACCTGCGGCCGTTGATGGACGGGTGTCGAGAGAACAGGACCAATTGGCTGAGAATGTCTGAGCGGCGGAAGTCGTCCAGGGACGACACCAACAGGTGGCGCGGCGCTCATTGTCTGGGTCGTCGACAATGAGCCTTGTCCGTTGTTGATACGGCCCACCAGGAATCCAAAAAAAGAAAAAGTTGAATCTTGCACCAAAATGTACGAGGACGTATCCTAAACTGGCCATGCTGGGATTTCTATCGACTACTCTTGAGTTCAGACGGGCAAGAATGAGTTTAGTTCAGCAGACCATCCGGTCAGTTCTGGATACGTCCTCGTTCCTCCCTTACCAACCGCTGCAACGTCAGAACGGGTTCCTGTGTGTTAGTTTTCTGGTGGGGGTGGGGAGCATCTATGATCGTGCGTCACAACTTTCAACCGTCGCGTGTTGGATTTTCAGAGGTTCACACGACAAAGACTCGAAGAACCAATCACAGCAGCAAGTCACCACACACAACAGATCACCGCCCAGAGGAAGCACTGATCCTGCAGCAAACCCCACTCCTTCAATCGCAGCAACTGCAGGCAGGAGAAACTCACCCCCAGAGGCAACAAGCAGCGCAGCGAGGAAGTCCTCCACAGGAAGCACGGCAGGAAAAAGCGAGAAGCAAACGAGCGAAAACGGCGGGAGGAGTCCGGTCGCGAGGAAGGCGTCGCCGCCCGGCTCTGTGGATCAATGACGACTCTGTTCCTGCTGCTCTGGTCAATCCCAGAAGTGCAGCATCTCCTGACCCTCACACACCTACAGACACACTCACGCGCAGACACACACACATGCACACAAGCACACCCCCACAGAGTTCAACAAACTTCGAAGCCCTGTCGTTCCGGTGTGGACGATCGGTTTGAGTTGCGAAGAAGCTTGATTTGCGCAGTGAGTAAGTCAGTCGTCGACCGACAAGAGAGTTCATCATTGAGAACAATATATGTGTGTGAAATTTCCACACCAGCCGTTGGGTGCAATGAGCGCTGTGCGCCAATTTTATGCAGTGATAGACAAGGCCAAGTTCAAGATAAAAGCAATACCGACGCGTAGTTATTGAAACATGGTTTGAAAGTACTTTTAAGATTTTTTTCCCCTTTTTTCAGATTTGACTTGTGTTTTGAGACGAACTGAGTTCGGTCTTTTTGCGGAGACTTCACGCGCCTTTTCGACCAGTGCACAACCTCGTGCGCAGAACATCGTCATTAATGCCAAGTTTTTTGCTATACATCATGCCTGTGGCTGGTATTGTTGTCGAGTGATGATGGACGAAAGGTAAAACATGCAACTTTGTTGTGCGCGAAGTGTGGCCCACAAGGCGTGTGCGATGATCTTGCCAGTTTGTGGCAACGGATTTCTCTCGTCTCAAAGAAATTCAGCAGTGTTTGGGGCGTCTTGTGTTGTTATGCGAGGGATGAACAGCAACGAGAAACTCACGTTTATCTGGAATGGATGCTTGTTGGTGCAAGAATGATAAATTCCGTGGAATGAATTGCAAATCGTTTGTTCTGACAATGAAGCGAAAATGATTTCTGGGTGATGGTGAGGAAGCAGACCATGAAATTTGTATCAGCGAATAAGGCCGACGAGTGCGGAGTGTGCGATTTATCCAGTGTACTTTGAGCTTTGGCATGGTGCGACACTTTTGCACAAAATGCAGGCCAAAAATGTGAATGTGACTCAATCTCTTGCGAATCATTCCGCACACAAGACAAGTGTGACAAAAGGGTACATTTGTATCCGAAATCTGTTCGTGTCACAATTCCAGAACGACTTTTCCACGAAACGTTCTTTCAACAGACTGAGAACTTCGATGCCAAATCATTGCCGATCCAACATTAGTTTTGTACTTTTGGTTTGAACAGTGCTTGCTCTCAGGTCACGCCCCGTGTGTGACCCGTCACCTCACAGTTTTGAGGGGTGACAGGAAACATTTGTCACCACACCCAACCCCCATTGCCAAAAGAAGCAGATGTAGCATCTGTCCACTGTTGGAGCGATTCATTTTCAATCCGTTTGTCGAAAATGACTCAGATGTCACACATTGCAAGGCAAAAGACGATCATTTTCGCCACAAACGAAGAAAGGCTTCATTTTCGTGAGATTTTCACGCGCGCGCACTTGTGGAAGGGGGTGCAGGGTGGACAGAACGTTGCCAGTGCCGACAATGCAAGTTCAGCTCACATGCGGTACGGACCGAACCTCACTTGAAAATATTTGACAAGAGAGAAAGGCAAAATAAATTTACACGTACTTCTGTGTATGATGTGAATAAGAAAGGCAATTTCAACATGTCTGGATCAAAGTTGTTACACGTATGTACTTCGGACGTGCCCCCTCCGGCTGACACTCGTGCACGGCTGATCGAACTCGGTTGAGTTTTGCGACGGGTGTCGGTTCTTGCAAAATTCAGAAGCAGAAACCAAAGAAATATTTTGTCGTGTCGACAGAATCTAATTGACGTTCTCGAAAAACACACCTCATTGTGCTGGTTACAAATATCTGCACGACAAGGCGCGTGATGAAATTGAGTCGTGAGAGCACTTTCATCGTCACAAATGCAGTTGTGTGAAGACATTGCGTGAAGTTTCAGAAGGAGTTCGTTCTGAAGTGTTGCAGGTTTATTTATTCGGCTGTTCAGCTGTTTTGTATTGGGTACATCATCGTTGTTGTTGAAACTTTATTACGCCAGCTTGTTTCTTTTACACTATTTGTAAGACATATACAATGCAATAAATAGAACTAACTATCAAAACTTTGCAGCATTGAAACACTTTTGAAATTCAACTTGATCAATTAAATTCCACTGTGTTCACCTGCTTGACTTCAGAAGCACCAATTGGTGGAAAAAGAACGCACAATGTGGGGAACGAGGGGCCCTTTGACCGTCTGAACAAACCAGGTGAAGGTCAGTTGGAAGAGGGGAACCATTCAGGAATGGGTTCTTAACATTTGAAGCTGGCTGAGGAACCTCGCACCAAACAACACAAAGTTGTGCACACTTCATTTTAAATTTTGAAGCAAAGTTCATAACCTGATGTTTCTCACCAGAATAAACAGTAGGTCTAAATTTGTCGCTTCCCCCCAGAAAAGTTAGACCGTTGGACTCTCAAGGTGTCCAGACCAATCTGTGTTCCTGTGTGGTCACCACGTCAGGAGAACAATTTTCATTTCTTTCTGAACTGTAACAAAAGAAATCAAGCAGACCACGTTGTTTCGACAACTACCCGTGAAAGACGTCCTTTACCCGAGATGAAGCGCACTCGAAACATATCACAGCAAAAACGTGCGTCCTGAACCACGTGAGCACCACCGGGAGGAACCAGATAGCGGGACGCGCTGTTTGACATCAGTTGAGGCAGTGGGACTTTTCAGCAACAGTTTTGAACTCCGCTACGTGGGAACCGACTGGATGGCAGACGAGAGAGTGTGGTTCCTGTACTGGACGCTGAGTCCTGTCATCCAGAACTTGAGCAGAACCTGGTCCTCCTCCTGGGCGCCCACCACCTGCAGCAAACAGCGATGACACAATGACACAGATTTCACTGAAATCTGCTGCAGGCATGAATGCATTGCTGTTGGAAAAGGTGCTGCTTGTTCCATTGAGACCCAAACCAACTCACCTGCATAAGCTTCCTGGTGTCTTCGTCCGATCGGTTGCCCCCCGCTTTCGTAAACTTGAACAACACCTTGACTTTGCTGAAAGGATGCAAAAATTGTGTTTTCACCAAGCCCCTCCTTACAAAGATCCCGGTACTTTGCAGTGGCTTTGTTCGTGATGTTACAATAATGGGAACCATCTCACAACCTGTCAGTGTTGATGGAACCTTCTTGATCGGAACACAAAATGCTTTGGTAGACACGGGACAAACACCAGGCAGGGCCAGATCGACACGACCTTGGACCTGCCAAGTGCTGAAGATGTCGACGACATCTTGCACAGGTCGAAATTGCCCGGCGCTCGTGTCCTTGTGTGGGCGTGGCTTCAGGACCACCTCACAGTAGAAGTACTGAAGTGAGCAGCATCACAACTCACTTCATCCATTCCTCCTTGAGGCAGAGGAGGCTCTGCTCCACCACCGAGTCGGCCAGCTCCTCGTTCATGAGCGCAAACTCCATCCTCCGCAGCACCACCGGCTCTGCAGCGCCAAACACAGAACTACTCCATTGCTGATGCAAGTGACAGGCACACCGACTCATTCAATTCCAAATGAATGAGCACTGTGTTGTCGAACCACGTCAATTTTCGAATCGAATGTGAACCAGATCAAACGATTCTTAGACCAAAAGGGTCACTGCGCTGAGATACAGTGCGGCCAAAGGACAAACCGACCAAAAGGGTCACTGCGCTGAGATACAGTGCGGCCAAAGGACAAACCAATCACCGTTGTCCATGCCAAACTGTTTCTTTTCTCTTTTGAGCGACAGAGGTGTTTTGGACTGACTTGCCGCACAAAGTCAAACACCAACGTCCAGTTTTCTGTAGTTTGCAACAAAACAAAGAAGTTATGAGATTTCCTCACCTTTCTCAGGCATGGACAACATCGTTTTGATTTTGAACGTGTAAGGGTGGAACTCTGAGTGGGCTCCAGTTGGGGGAGGGAGAGTGTAGTCCACGTCAGCGCCGCTCGCTCGACCCGGCTGTGCGGCAGCCTCGCGCCGCGCCATCTCCAGAATGACGCACAATTTCACGTGACCCGGAACCTGAACAATTTGACTAATTCGTGAGAAAGCAACAGTCGTCAGTCCTGCAAAGCGCACGCTGGATCCGTCCGGGCTGGAAATGCTCGGAAAAACCTGTGATTTCAGTTTTGTGTCGCCCAAAAGGACGACAACCAACGAGCCTCAGAGAAGCGTCTCCTACCATTGGTCCTCTGTCCTCAATCATGCGTTCTTGTCTGATGCTACACAAGAGCATGTGCAACAAAGAGAACAACCCAGAAAGAAACTTTTCGTTTCCAACTTTTCAATTCATTTGAGAAGTTCGATGCATCAGGAAACCTGCCTGCACGTCCGGTTTGATGCCCAGGAAGTTGCAGCGCCACGAATCTTCGTATTTGCTGCTGTAGTAGATCGCTCGACAACACCCATTCGGGAGGAGCATCTGTGTTATGAGAGGAGGAAATCCAACTGATCAGGACTTGGAACATTAAGTTTGATTCGTTGACACAAGAACATTGAAAATTCTGCTCACCTTGAGACAATTTAGGGCGGACCGGACCATGAGCCGAGGACCCCTCACAATCACCTGGTTCCCGATGATCACGTGATACGCCAGCTCATGAAAGCGCTGATACCCCAAAACCTGCAAAAACCGTTGGTTAGTGGATCAGCACATTCCAGGTTGTCCTCAATGAAACGAAAATGTCCTCAATTCAAATGTCGTTCACATGACCAGTGCACGTCACCAATGTGTGGCGTTGAACGACGCGTATGTGACACCTAAAACCTGACACTGGAGTCCAAAGGATGAAGGTTTACGCAACACTGGGGCTGGGGGTCAGAGAATCTACTTGGGTCACTGATGTTCTGGTCCCATCGACGCAACTCAGACCAACCCAGTGTGACATGTCGAACACTGCTACCGACCCTTCACATACCCGCAGCAGGTGCCTGAGATTGACAAAAGTCGGTGGCGGCGGAGTGATTCCGACGCCCTGCTCCTCATCGCTGCTGTCCTCCGCATCTCCCTCCACCATCTCCTCCTCGTCAAGAACGACTTTCTTGCAGAACAATTTCACAAACCCTTCCTCCGTTTCTGAAAGTAGAAACCAAGCCGTTTCATGTTGCCCCCACAATCGCCGATGTGTCGTGAGTTGAGTGATGCACCAACCAAGAGCAGCAGCCTGGCGAAATTCCTGTCTGTTGTGGGGTGTTTCACCAGAGACGATGTCGAATGCGTCCACGATCCGCAGCTCGAACCCCAAAGCAACTGTTCATGTTGACTGACCTTCCTGCTTCTCCATGTCAATGATGGAATCTTCAGTGGGAGGCCCCTCGAACAGTTGCTCGGTCAACCGGCTGCCTCCGACCTTGAGAATCCACGTGAAGGTCTGATGAAGGTTCCTGAAGACGTCGGGTTGGTTGGTCAGTTCGCTGAGGGAGCGGGCGGGGCGCGTCCCGAGGCGCCCTGCGCGCTGCGGACACCGCGATCGCTCAGACTCGAACACCTGTGACAGCAAATTAAAAACACGTGGTGTCTGGAATAGAAATTTGCGCTCCACAAACAGCAACCACAAACAATGATGCTGCGTTGTCGTGAACTGGAAGCAAAGTTTGGAAATATGAAACTATAATTTTGTGCCCGGAGACAGGAAACCCAGACTCAACCAGCACAATACGAGATCCACGAAAGTACGACAGAGTTTCACGTTCTCGCCAAATCCAAGGAGAGTTCTCACTCTGGAAACATGTCAGAATTCCCAAAACCTGCATCAAAATTCCCAAAACCTGCATCAGTGCTCTGTGCTCACTTTGTCGGCATTCTCCTGGAGTCGTCCGACGATTCTAGCCAGCTGCTGCACGAGGAACGACCACGAGTTGAGCAGGAACGTCTTGTCCATCATCATCACCAGGAGGCTGTACTGGCGCTCGAAGGCCCGCCCTTGTGCGTCGCGAACTTGGAACGGGTAACTCAGCACGTGGCCGTTGTGAGCGTCACCGAAGAAGATCGGACCTTCCCTGCCAGGGCACACCTGCAAAATATTTTCAATGAGTAACGTGTGTGGGCAGTCTGAGGACATCATGCAGTGAAACTGACGTCTCAGAATTTTTCTTCAATGGTGTCGCCATTGCAAGAAACATGGGGAGAGATCAGAGATTGCAGGACACACTCGTACCTGCACAGCGCGAAATAGTTCTGCACATTGGACCCACTTGTGAGACAAACGGATGAGAAGAAGCTGACAAGCGGTGCCGTTACCTCGCAACTGAGGCTCCTGATGCAGGCTTGTCGCACCATGCTGTAGACCTGTGGGTGCGGCGGGTACTGGCTGCTCACGTAGCTGACGTTCGCTTCCTTGTCTTTGCTGATGAAGCCTGTGTGACCCGAAGGAATGGAGCGGCATTGCTGCAAAAGCGGATGGTTGGAAATCTTCACATTTTGATCTTGTGAGGCGACACAACCAAGTACAGAGACCACAGACTATTTTGTCTTCTTGGTCCGAAGTTCAGACTCACATCACACTTTTCTGTTCTGGCCGGGGCAGGTGAGGTGGGAGTGGGTGGTGGTGAGGATGCGTCCTCTTCCAGGGTCCTGGGAAAAGGAGCCAAAACGGGGTCGTCTGATTCTCTCAACAGCGTTCGCACTTCAGAGCCCACGTTCAAATCCTGAAAGTTGAAAATACAAACCGCGTCGGTACAGAAGCATACATAAGTACGAGTGCCACTTATTTGCCTTGTATGAGTGCATCGGTACCCTCCGGTGCACACGCCCTCGAAACAACCTGTTCTTGTTAAGAGAGACCGATCGATCCAAAGCACCAAGAAGACACTGTACCTGAGCTTGCTCCATCTCCTCTGGGTGAAAAGCTTGTGTGCAAAACATGACACTCGGTCCATGCTGCTCACAAAACGAGCAAAGTGCGATCACAGCGTTCATTCTGCCTGCAAAAGGAAAGTAAATTCCAGAGATTGGTTGCATCATAACTGGGGAGTAAACCTGATGAAAACTTTCACAATGGTCACAAAATGATGAAGATTCACAGTGACGGAAGGGGCTGAGGAGAGGGAAAGATTCTGCAGCAAGCTGCACTGAGCGAGGCTGTCAGGGGATTGCCCTTGAGACGAACGGAACCTTGGAAGAACAATGTGGCTGCAAAACAAATTTATGTTGCACACCAGTGCAAGGAGCCTTGTTTCGCACGGGCACGTGGACGATCGCAATCTCTACCCACCCTGCATGGACATCATATGCAGCCAGTTTCAGACAATCTCCTTCGCAATACTGTTCTTCAGTTGTGACACACTCGCCCCATCTCTGCTCGAGTTTCTCATTGAAGCAGACTCTGAACTCAACCACACGAATTCTTCCAAAAGGAAAGGGGACTTCTTGGTCTTGAGAACAGCCTTGACACAGAAGGTCACAAAGATCTAATCGGAAGGGGGAGGAGGATGCTCCACCTCCGTCCTTTTTTGTGACCATGTTTGTAAGTCGGCCCAGAAGTGTTCTGGGTCTTCACTGAATTTGTGCCAGATGGGAGTTGCCACCACAGGTCGACGCAACTGCTTCTCTTTGTTGAGGAACCTGGCCATCAACTCTGGGATCTTCTTGATTGAAGAGACTGACGCTGTCAGCATAAATTTAAGTGAACGCGTCGGGCTTGGTGTTGTTGATGGTCGCGTAGCCGGCCATCTAGGTCCCGCTGTTGGCTTAAAAACCCTTAGCATTCATGTGTGTGTCTGTCCACACTTTGGAATGTAGCCTCCCCCTCCCACCCCCAACCCTCCCACACTGCCAGACCCCCCCACCCCCACCACCAGACCCCCCCACCACCAGACCCCCCACCACCACCAGACCCCCCACCCCCCCACCCACCACCAGACCCCCCCACCACCAGAATCCCACCCCCCACCCCCCACACCCCCACCCCCCCACCGCCCAACCCCCCCCCCCCCCGCCCAACAACCCCAACCCTCAGGTCCCCCCCCCCCCCCCCCCCCCCCCC
>JAAUXT010050813.1_pt1 | contig 28453 bp, 25 predicted proteins | sample 7278171 | NCBI WGS metagenome assembly JAAUXT01 (sample SAMN14350112, study PRJNA611818) | marine sediment metagenome | isolation source: surface marine sediment (1.8m) | place: French Polynesia: Moorea | collected 2018-08
CTTCGCCTCCCCCTCTACCAGACCCCCCCTCTGCCAGACCCTGCCCTCCCCTCTGCATTGGGGTGGCTGAAATGGTGGCACCCTGTGCTGAAAAAACAAAATGGGTATACTTTGACAGTGAAAGTGGGTCTTCTATCCCCTTCATTTTTTGTGCCCTTCACAAATTCCAATTTTTTTCAATTTTCATTTTTTTTTTTTGGAGTACGATTGCAAATGGTGGATGGCGCGACCATCCGGGTCCATTTGCCGGACTTACTTGTTTTGGACGGTTCCGTTTGTACTGTACCCCGTTGTGTGAGCACGTTGTTCACACAGTTTGAACCCCGTTCTGAAGATGACCACGTTGTTCGTACTCGTGACACAAGTGTATCGCACAAAAAAGCTTGTCTGTGATAAAACACAAATGAAAAGAAAAGGCACTCATCACACACGCAATCACACCCCCTCTGCATGTTCACGAGTGAGTGAGTGAGTGAGTGAATGAGTGAGTAAGTGAGTGAGTGAGTGAGTGAGTGAGTGAGTGAGTGAGTGAGTGAGTGAGTGAGTGAGACAGACAGACAGACAGACAGACAGACAGACAGACAGACAGACAGACAGACAGACAGACAGACAGACAGACAGACAGATTTGTGAGTGAGTCATCTCCGTGCATCGAGATCATGCTCGCTTTCATGTACGCATGCATATCATTGGACTTTGAAAATAATCAGTTGCAATTTTTGTGAGGCAAATAAAGTGCGTTGATGTACATTTTTATTTCTTCAGTGTCACACCATTTCTCAGCCTGCAGACAAATACGTGAAGGGTTTGGGCAAATTTGTTGAAAACGAAACAAAACAAGCAGATTCACTGCGCTTGGAAGCGCGAATCACTTGGTATGTTAAAAGCGCCTCCCCATTCCCCGTTTTGATCACCACCTAGCATTGACATGAAACATTTGCACAATTCCGCCAATGTCCAGTGGGTGTCCAGCAGACGCTTGCTGAGGACTCTTGCATATTTCTGTGCATTTCAACAGAAATATGAGCTCAATTGAGGGCGACTTGAGGTTGGGATGTTACATTTCGGTTATTTTTCTTGGGCAAACTTTGCTGCTGTCTTGTCAAGTTGGTTCCCTTTTTGCCCGCTTTTGTGGCATTTTAACCACTTTTGCAGAGCTTTGTGTGAACTTCTTCTTTTCAAATTGGCTTGCTTTCATTCGGCTTGACCCAGTTGACTTGTGACAAAACATGTAGCAGTTAGTTCAGAAGTGTTGGAACAATGTTTCGCCACACTACAAACCTTCTCTTGTCCGGCGGGAAAACTCTACGTTTGTGGCGACGTGCACCGTCAGAGTGCGAACCTTGTGGCGACATCTACCAACAGAGGGAGGAAGTCACTCACACCAAGAGCTCCTGGTTCTAGAGTCTATATTTTACGTGATATATTCCCTTTGAAAAGACACTTAAAGGACGTAACGCAGTGGAAGCCATCTTAAGAAACATACAGAACACGCTGGAGACCAGCGATCAAACGCAGGTGACACCAAACTTCAGACAAACCACTTGTCGATTGAGCGATAATCAGTGGAATCTTGATCTCGACTGCATAAAATTGTGTTTCCTGTTTTGGTCGTCGAGAGCTGCAGCTCACTGATCTTTTTCTCATTTGCAGTCCTGAAGATCCCACGGTGAAAGACTGGGGAACGCAACGAGGATATGTGAGCATGGATCCGCCAGCGCAGCCTGACAAGGTTCGTGCTGTTACGTAAAAGACAGCCTCGTGTTTTGGCGAAGATCGAATAGATCTAAATTGATTTAGATCTGAAACAAAAACAGCCTTTGACTGTTGACGACAAGGACATTATTCCATGCGTAGACCCTCAGATTGTGTTGGCAGACAGTGAAGCGACTTTTTGCCCCACCGTGCAGAAAAACGTTTCAGGAGGCGACGCCACTTCCCGCGACTTCCAGAAGCGGCGGTGGTGGCGGTCACTCTGTCCCGGTGACGGGGCAGCCGCGGCCTCCGAGCGCAGAGTCGCCGCTGCTCGCCGAGACGGCGGCCACGCCGAGCCAAGACCCTTTCGCGCCGACCGAAGATGACCTGCTGGTGAGCTGTCGCGCGCGCGTGTTTGCGTGCGTGTGTGTGTGCTGTTTGTTTTTGCTTCAGGCATTTCGCGGTTTGCAAAAAAAATGAAGGTTCTGTTTTCAGCCGTGTGTTTGGATTGCAAAGATGTTTCTCTTTTTCTGAATGGATTGAATAACTCTCCACAGACTTTGGGTGGGATTGCACGCACCATGTCTCGCCATCACCCATCAACCCCCGTCACCACCACTCAGTGTCACCTTCACCCATCATGTTGTGGGAGGGTGTGGTGGTCGTGCAAACAGCATCACAAAACTTTCCCAAATGGCTAGGTTTCGTGCCCGACTGAGAGAGACAAGTCTGAAGCCTGTCCACACCGAGGGGTCCAAATGTATTTGAAGTCCAACCGCTGGATGAGTGAGAATGAAACCGGCCGTTAGAAACAGGCTTCATTTACCAAAGGCAAGAAGCAAGCAAACTTCAGCAACAGGCAGAAGTGACAAACGTTGACTGCATTTCAGACGCGGAAGGAAAAGCGTTTGAAGGAGTTGTCCACTGACCAATTGCTGGACATCCTGGTGGAGCGCGGAGAGGTCTACAAATGCGTGTGCAACGCCATCTTCAAGGATTATACAGTTTACCAGCTCCACAAAAGTGAGTCCGGAAATACGCTACGAACACCAGAACTGCACTACGTAGCAAGACAGACCTGGTGACAAAACACTTTCTCCAACGATATTTTTATGTTGTGCAGGTTGCCATGACGATGACGACCCGTACAAGTGCGCCTTCTGCCACAGGAGGTCCAGTAATTGGTACGATTTCCAAACGCACTTTTTCCAACACAAGCGCTAACCAGCAGAGGGACGCAGCAGCAGCAGTAGCAACTGACGCATGGTCAGCAGTCGCGACGCTCGAGCTGTGCCGCCCAGAGAAGCTCAAGTCTGGAGTGACGAGAAACATTCATGTTGCCTGTTGACTGTTCACCGTCCCGGCCTGCAAGATGGCCAGTAACTCGCTTCACATTCAGCAAAACCAGTTTATGTCGAGCAAGTGGGACTGGACCACCCTCAGCTGACGACTGCCTGTACGGCGTGAAAACTGAGCAGTGTGTGCGCCTGAAAAACTCAGCAGTTCGTGATGGATGTGCCCTCAAAACAACTTGGAAGGACGAACCTCAACGGAGAAACCAGGGACTCTCTTGTACCATTTTTGTGTCGTAGCCTTTCATCACCAAGTTTGTTGTGAGCGTCAAGACTCCGTGTTTGGTTCAAAACAGGTGTGAAGAAAAACTTCCCAGGTGCGAGACGAATGAGTTCGCCTGCACACAAGCTGTGCACTGATGTTGAGGAAGTGTCTTATTGACGATGTTTGTGTGCGACAACTTTCCTGTTGTGCCGAACTTCATGTACGGTAAAGTTTGCAACAAGTGAGAAGCAAGTGACTCCAACCTGAGTTATTGCGGGTGTCTTTTTAGACGGAGCTATTTTGACCAAGATGGAACAAGTGGGATGGCGGTGAATATTCATTGGTTCAAAGCCACAACAAAGCCTGCAGGAGCTCGAGCCTGTTCTGTTGTTTTCACTTTTGGGGTAAAGATTGAATCGGCATGGCAGTGTTTCCCACAAATACTTGCGATTTTTGGGCAAAACAATTGGTGCAAGGGGTGTATGATCATCTCATTGTGAAAAAGCTGTCAGATCGTGCTCCAGTCGTATGCGACTTTATCTGTGGGGCGGGTCATGTTTGTGACCTCTTGTTTCAAGTGCGGAGTTTTCAATCGAAATGAGGACGGAAAAATCAAACAACAGCAAAAACCGACGTGAAACATCCAAATCAAACGTTTTGCAGTTGTGTAGACTTAAGTGTTTTGGTGCTGAAGAAGAAACATGAAATTCTGTTGTGTGTTTTGTTGGTGAGTACGAATGGCACGTTACGAGCGCCAACGAAAGTTGAATGAAGATAAAGTTACAAATCAGTCATGTTTTATTTCTTCCGTACAAATCACAACAGGAAATGAATCAAGCGTGGAAACCTGCGGTTGTCTATGTTACAAGTTAGGCTCCTGATACGAGCCTCGTTGAGATCAAAAAGGAAGCGAACAGCGCAATCAAAACTGCGGAAAAGGTGCAACCCATTCCAGAGACCCCCAGCCCGCCCGCATCAGTATTCTCGTTTGGAAGCCTCGGAAATGTAGTGCGAGCCGTGAATTTCCTCTTTGAGTGGTGCGGCCGCTTTGTCGCTGCCGGATTTCTCGACGTACCCCACTCCGTACTCGCCGAACGTGTCGTCCGAATAGGACGCGCCCGCGGCTCGCGAGCTGCCGCCGTTGAAGTTGTGAAACAAGTCGAACTCCCTGTCGTCCTCGCTCACCGGCTTGTACACCTTCTCCGACGGCTCAAAAGGTGGAGATTCATACTTGGGCGGTCGAGCGTACTTGTGGTCAGAGTCGTACTTGGGAGGGACATAGCCGTCTTCGTTGTAGTGGTCAGAATCGTGGATCAAATCTTTGTTGTCTTCATGCGGATCGTACTTGCGTGGGGCAGCTTTTGCTGCGTCGTACTTGGAAACGAATGGTTTGGGAGGAGAATACTTTGGAGCTTTGAACTTGACGGGTACGTCTTTGATTTCACCGTACTTGTTTGGTTTTAGTCGCGGAGGCTCGTACTTGGTTTCCTTGTACGCGACTTTCTTTTGCGTTTTGGCAGGCTCATAAGAACCGGGTTTTGGTGGGTCCACCCCAGCCTTTTGATACCCTGAATAACTTTTCTCAAATTTCTCGAATTCTTTATACTCAGGTTTGTAGTCATCGTGAATTTCTTTTTCCACTGCATTGAAGGCTTCCTTGAAATCTTTGTCAGCATGTTGGACAGTGTAGCTCGCTTTGATGGCGCGGTAGTCCTTTTGCTTTTCGTCACCATGGTAACCAAGGACAGCATCTGGTTTCTCGTAGAGATGGGTGTCTTTGATACTGTCCACCACGTTGTAACCGTCCAGAGGCCTCAGGTAGCCGACGTTGTGAGACGGAGGCTTGTACGGCTCGTCTTTTCGTCGGTACAACTGGAACTGAATTTAGTCGCCATTGATGTCTGAAGGCATTTTGTTCAAACTTCACGCAATGCGACGCCGGTGTTGGACAGGACTCCAATGGTGGGGCGTTCTTTTATTCCAAGAATTGAAGACCACCAACCCCAGCCAACACAAGACCCTGTCCGCAAGATCTCGAAAATTCTGTCTCGACCCACCTTCGCAAGGAGCCTGGTGGCTGAATCCCTGGGATCTTACCTGCTTGGGGAAGAAGAGGTAGGGCATGTAGCCCTCACTTCGCGCGTGCTCGAACGGCAGAGGGAGGCCCCCGTACTGCTGCATCGGGTACATGTAGGGCGAGCTCCCGTACGGTACCAGGTTCACGTTGCAGAATTCTGTCGGCCCGTACTTAGCACCTGGTAGAAAATGGTTTGAACTCGAAAGTTGCCGCAACAGTCAGGAGTGTCAACTTGGTTTTTGTATGACAAACTTACGCCTGTTCTCAACAAAACGTTTGAGAAACAAGATGGTGTTGTGGTTTCCCCAAAGCAACTTGGAAGTGGCCACCATGGAAGGGGCTCTGTGTTGTTTTGCCTGCCAGAGTTGGTGTCAGAAAAACAAGCCAAAGAAAGGCTCGAGTATTGTCTTCTGACCTGGCAGGTATGCGTGCAGCGGCCCATTGCGCGTGCCCGGCGCGCAGGGCTGGATGTACTTGTTTCTGTTGGAGCAGAAGACGAGACTGTAGGCGTCGCGGATGTACACAGCGTTGTCGTTGCACTTTCCTGAAAACAACACGAACAACCTGAGTCCTGTGCGTGGTGGTTCGGATGTGTGCAGAACGCTGAGCACCTGGTTGTGTTGGTGAATCCGAATGGTGCTGGGGTGACTGTGAAATCTGCCATGGTCGCACGAACGGACAACCAGAAACCTTGGGTATTGAAACTTTGTCGTAAAAGGTGTTTGGTCGGAAACGTTTTTCTCACCTGGAAATAAGCCACCAAAGAAGAGCTTGTCCAGTGGCTTTTCCTTCTTCGTGGGAGGCTTTGGATGTTTATCCTTTGGTTGCTTGTCCTTCGAATGCAGATCACCGCTTTGCACAAAGTGCAGAGTCAAAATGAGACAGATCAACACCCGCAACGTCGCTTTCATATGCATCTTCTTGGTTTTGCAAAGAGGTAGTGGTTGTGTTTCTGAGCTTGTGGTTAGCCTTGTTGAGCTTCGGTGCAACTTTTCTGCAGGTCCAGCTAAAGATATTCCATTGTTGCGAAGATGTGTGATTGAACACAGACACTGCTGTCCTACTGAACCCAGCGGAGTTGGGACCTGTGCAGTATCAACATGGAGGACTCGCACGCGCACGCGTGTGCTTGTGGTAATTGATGGGCATTTTTGGGGAGGGACCATTTTTATACGGGACGCCACCTGAGCCACGCAGGCTGCTCACGACACAACCTGGGCAACGTGGTTCCGGAATGTGACCAGAGCCAAGGGTCTGATCCTGGATCCCAAACCTGGGTGGAGACCAGGTCTCACCAGGGAGTTGAAGTGGACTGGTCTCTCTGGTTGAAGGAAAGGGTGACAAAGGCAGCAAGGTTCAATTTGCATGTTTGTGCACATTTCTCCGCAAATGACAAAACCAAAATCGTACAGCAGACCTTTTGTGAATGAAGCTCCTGGTCCTCGAGGATACCCCATCACTTTGAGTGGACAAACGTGGCTTGAATGGCAAGGAACCTCAAACGTTGACAGACCCGAACTGCTCAGCAGTGGTTCTTGACTTCTGATACATGCAGTGACAAAGCTCTGAAACAAATAAAACTCGTGCAATATGTTTCTGACAAACGGCTCCATGCAGCCCAGAACACTATGTTTCCCCCCATAAATGATGCTAACTGGAGCCGGATTGCTTGGAAGGAGAAGAATTTTGGGCCATGCAGCCATTGACATGCGTTTGCTGGCCACAGGTGGCTCGAAGAGGCAGAGAAAACTTTTTTGTGCCAGAACCAAACACATTTGACTGTCGCCCATTTTGGTGGATTCATTCATGATTTATGGACCTTTGTCTGCATCGACTTCCGGCTCAACGCTCGTCCGTTTGAAGATTGACACCTGAAGCTTCAGCGTGAACTGGCTTTTGGTGAATATCATGGCTCCTCGTTCGATACGAGAGATACAGGCGCTCGACCAAGTCCTGGATCCGCTACCAACAAGGGCCTAGTTGTTACACCAAAACTGAGCATCCAATGACACCGATATCCATTCTTTTCCGCCCTGTAATTGCTGCAATTTCTGGGTGTACCTGCAATACCTGAACATCGGTTGAGCAAAGAACATTCAGTGAATCAGGTTGTGTGAATGTGAAGGCAACCGGTCTAGCAAACTGTCGTTGTGATCACCCGTAAACACAACGTAGCATCATTTTTGTAAGGCCTTGTTCTTTGACAACGGAGACCGTGGTGAATTTGCTTCTTGAGAAGGTTGCAGTTCCCAGCTGCAAAAATAGCAATGGTTCAAGTCCAGGGACAGCACAGTATTTGTGGTTACGATGTGGAAATGCTGGGACCCACTTCAGAAGCGTGTCATCTGAAGAGCGCTCACTGACTTTGTTCGAGGTTCCACTCAGCGCAGACGCCCCGGATCAGAAGCGATGAGACTGGGCTGTGTTTGGGACGGTGCCTGACACGGGGCGGCGTCGCCGCTGACGCCTCCAGCCCGCGCCTTCCATCTGGCTCATGCACAGCACGTACCACAATAATTAATCTGAAGACCAAGAGAGGTCAGTGTCCATGCCCAGTTCTGTCCGTGTGCGAAGAACAACTGCGACTTTATAATCAGACCTACAAGGCACGCTAACAGGCCCAATTACTTTTGCTCGTTCTTGAAAACAATTGACGAGCAGACCAGATCAGGCCGTGTCTCAGCTGTCACAACACCGAACGTTTGCGAAGATCGGTTGTCCCGAAACATCGTGGGTTGATTTAGAACTGAACTGAACTCAGGAGAATAGAGTACGATGTATGATTTCCAACAGCTGAATACCAAACAGCCAGCTCAGGAAAGCGGAACCGCGAGGGCCCCTGGGCCCCATGGCAAGCATCTTGACTCCATCAAAGACCCCCTTTCAATCTTTGTGGCACGAGTGTAAAGCTGCTTTTGCCTTGTTTCTTTCCCCTCCCAGTGTTTCGTCGGTGGCCCTTTTGTGGCTGAACTCATTGAGTTTGATGTGAAAGTATGCTGAATCGTCAGAAGTGACATTTCCCGTGGTTGGTTTGGTTCTGCCTTTTGTCTCACGCACACATCCAAATTCATAGAGCACGCACACACACGCGCAGGCTCATCCGTGCGACCTGAATCGAAGCAACGACAGACTGACAACGGAGGGCAAAGAAAAGGACAACAAAACAGCGAGCAAAACCAACAAATGTACAAAGGTTGACTCCTCTGGGGAAATGTTCAGCTCAGTTGGCGCATCCAGGACTCCATAAAAATTCCTCAGCAGCACGATGTCTGCTCCGTTCGCATCCCGTCCAACGTTATGGCTCCTGGTTCTTTGTCTGCGCTGTGTCAGTCTGAACACGAACATGAAATTCTGCACTTAAACGGTCGTCACAGAATAAACTGGGATCAAGAGCTTTTTGCTAAAATCCACGGCTCGTTTTGCCATTATCATTGTGTCACGCCACCGAGTATTCGACTCCAGGGATGAAATCTGCACCTCAGAGGCATGGAGCGTGTGCATGCAGTTGATGCTGATATAAATACCACTGTTCCAAACAATCAGTTCTTGTTTTGCAACAGTTTGATGCGTTTGTGGTTGATGCCTTTTGTGTTTAACTTTCACGAATGATGTAAAGAACACAAAATTGAAGACAGCATTCGAACTTGTTGCCTGCTGTGCGTTGACATTGCAGACGAAGCATGATGTGGACGATTGTGGTCAGTGTTGTACTGAGTGGACTTGCAGGCTCCGGCTCGGCCAGGAATAATGGGTACTTCCGAGCGTTCAGGGACGGGTACTACCCTGGGAAGGAGGCCGTCAATGATTTCTCTGCTGCAGCGAGAAGCCATTTTGGGTACAGCAACCGACAGACTTCAGGCAGATTGATGAACAGAAAGACTTTTGGGTACCGCTCTTACCCTGTTTACATGCTTGAACCAGACTCCTCCAGGAGGCACTTTTCGTACCCTGTGTACCCTTTCCACAGATATGGGGAGCCTGATGAAAGCATTTACGAGTACAGAATGGCAATGAAACTGCCAACTCGGAGGCCGAACAGGATCAAGAAGATGGAGAGAGTCAGATCGTTGAAGGAACGAGTCCACAAAGTGGACAATGAAAGGATAAAGCAAAGGAGAAAGATGATGGAGCCAATGAAGAAAAAGCAGGAGAAACAGATGAAAGAAGAAAGCCGAAGAATGGAAAAGAAAGTCATCATGACCAAGCAAGCGACCAAGAAACAAGAAAACAGTGAATACCCGCGATTGGCAAACAGACTCCGCACGAGAAAGCGGAAACCTATGGGAAGGGAAACGGTGCACAGTCCAAGATACGTTGCCATGGACAGACCACAACTAGTTCGGAACAAGGCTGCGGTGCCAAGACAACAGGCCATGGTTCCCAGGAAGCCGACAGCCGTTCCAGGACCCGCGGTCAGGTCGAGTGTGAACAGAGTTCATGAAGCCAGATATGCGCAGACTTCGCACGACACACGGAGAAAAGAGAACGCTGGACTGGTCTTCTTCGGAAAATACCCAGGTATGGCAGTCAAGATCTTGAGCCAATTTCCAAAGTTTGTCCTCGCCTTGGACAAGGCAATAAGTTCAACTTCACCTTTTCACATTGCCTTCAGAAACATTGTCAGTCATTTTCCTGTCAATGATATTGAGAAACAGCTCGTCGGGCGTTGTGTGTTTAAATCACAGACTAATTGTCCTCATCAAGTTGTCATACACAGCAAACAAAATCGGCCCCAAGCTTCTCACTGTCGCCTCGGGAAACACGGCGCGTCAATAAAATGCAACGATGTCCAGATGGTTCCAATTGCACAAAACGGACACAGTTTGGCGGAATGTCGGATTCGAGTGGCATCTTGGTCCACACTGTCACGATGCATTTTGCCACAAGCAGATAGCCCTGAGCTTTGGCAGAAACGTTGGACTGCCTCCACAATGTTTGTTCTCTTGCAATGTTCTCTGTACAACATTTGGCCCATGATGGAACACTTGGGAGCAGACTTCCGCGATGTTCAGAGACCCAGGTCCACCAATCAGAGCTTGTTGACTGTTCATGGAATCTGAGTGACCGACTGATTGATTTGTGAAGACAAGCACAGATATCTCATTTGTTTTCAGGTTCCTGTAAGGAGGACGGTCTTTACTACAGAGACGAGACCAGCCACGTCATCTGTATGTACAAACAGGTAATCCCCAGAGTAAAACCAGACTCTCAGATCCAGTGATGGCAACCATTCTCAAGGCAGCCGTGGGTTTTCTAATCGAGCCATCCGTTCGAATGGGTCTTTGACGCTGGCGTTTTTCTCTGGCTTGAGACCAGCGTTCCTGTTCATAACCAAGTGCATTGTCAACTCCACGTTGTCCACATCTGTTGTCTCATCTGCAGGCCATCGTGCAGCCCTGCGCTCCTGGAACCGCAAACTCTCCGCTCGGCGACTTTACCCCTGGATCCGAGTACAACCGCTTTGACTTCTGCACAATCAACTTGGTTGCAATGGGCAATTATGTGAATATGGAGTTTCTGACCGACAGCGAGCGAGAGAGAAAGGCTGCTTACATGAATGAGAAAGTGAAAAATTATTTTAAACATCACCTGAAGGAAGAGAGTGTGTATTGAGCGGGTAAACTGTCGATCAAGCGTTGACAGCAAAACAGTTTATTTCCTTGGTTCTGGTACATTTCGTGAACTTGCCCTCTGCATTGTCTTCACGTGCGCAAGTCTGACGGCGCTCTTTGCGTCCTTCGTTGATTCTGCTTCTGTCCCCGTCTACAGCGACAGGGCCTCCAAAATGTAATTTTCCTGTCGCTTCTTCTCGCTTTGTTCCATGTACTCGTACGTAAAGTCAAATTGTTTTCCCCAAACATGCCGATCGATGACAGTGTCAAATGATGTTGGTGTTCACTTGAGCAAAGTTCCTCACTGCAAGTCTGTGCTTGGTTTCACCGCCAAAGATTTATACGTCACGAACCGTGTACGTGAATGAAACGCACCGACCAAGAGGTACAAACTCAGAAGGGTAAAGGTTGTTCGATGTTGCTTGGTTTCCGCAAACATAAACCCCCTGTCCAGTTTCCTTTCGGGGAGGGATGCTCGATTGATTGGTTTTTCACTTTTGTGGACCTGTTTTGATGCATTTTGCTGTGCATCACTGTCGCCAAGAATAAACACGAAGATTTTCACAAGTTTCGTGTGTTTGTGGTGGAAAAAAAGACTTGTTCTTGACATTTACCCACCATTCTTGTCCAGCTTGTGAGGGATGACATGTCCTTATATGGAAAGACGACGAGCCGGCGAGCCTTTTGTGCACGGTTAACAGCGGAGAGCCTGCTGCGTGCGTCCCCAGGGGGCACCTCCGCCCTCAGGAGTCGCGCTACTCACCGAACCGTCCCGCCACTGTGAGCTCAGAGAATCATTCAAATACAGTCCGTTGATTTGGCAAAACTTCAGGTTGGATTCAGTTTCGATTTGTCCACCGCACGGACCAAAAACGGCTCCGGTGGATGTTGATGTCCTCCTGGCCACCACCAATCCTGATGCACTGTGGCAGGAGCACGCAACTGATCAGCTTTCAGGTTCTGCACGGTGCGCGGATTCTTGGTAACAACAACCAAAAATATTCCATTGCCTGTTGTCAGCAACAGTTTGGAGGGAAGAATTGCATGAATAGTTGAAATGATGCAAAGAAGGAATTTGTGTGTTTCACACATATTTTCGGTTCCCATGCACCTGCCTTTTTGGCGGTTCTGGTGGAATGCTGTTTGATTTGCCTGTCTTGTGGACCAGCAAAATCACCAGCAGCAATGCTGTAGCGGTGGACGCCTCTGCTGAACAGAAAATACGCCATCCTTATGTCACGCCTCTGTGAGAAGGGTATCAGTGTTTGTTCATCTGGCGTTGCACAGACACTATTAACTGACCAAGTTATGATACAATCAGCCTTTTCCGTTGATCAAAGCTGACCAGGTTCCAGTGCGGGATAATCTCCAGACTTCACAGCGCAAACCCTCAATAAATCAGCGCCTAATGACAAGCTCGTGATTCCACCTCATTGTCCGGTGCGGTTCCAGTGTTTGCTCACCGCTTCACCGTCCGCGACCGCAGCACTTTGTTGGACAATGGCAGACCAGAACAGAGACATCAATAAACCATTCAACCCGTCTGCGTGAAGTGCTGATGTCTCAATCAAAGAACTGATATTCCCGCAGAGACTGATAGACGTGTTTGCAAGCTTATCCACTTGACAGAAAACAGTGGTTGATTTGATTGAACGTTCTCGCATTGATGCTGCATCGTCCTTGCAGAGTGAGACCAGAAATGGACAACCAGCACAACAAAAGGCAGGAAATTGACCGTCACATTTTGGTTATTAATTTTCGCGTTTTTCTTCACATGATGACTTCAAAGAGATTGATCCGGCAACAAAAAATCCGTGTGTCAAGATCAGAATTCTCACAAACCTGTCGGACTTCAGAAAAATGGTTTGTGGTGAGAACGTCACGTGGGTCAACATTTTTGTCCTTTGGGGCGTCATGCAGAAACCAAGCTGACACTGGTCAACACTGAATTTGAATTCGTTGTCATACGAAACCTGTCCGTCCATTATCTCGTACGATCTGTTTTTTCTTTCGCCGCGAAGCAAGACGAATTGTAATTTTTTTACCGCTTTCATTAGTTGTTGTCGACCTGTTGATGTTGACTGACATCTACGCCCCAGACAGATGGAGAATTGGTTGTCTTGTATTTTTTTTTGTCCATGACAGTTCAAATAGCATTGAATTGAAAAATACACAACGTCGAGCTAATCTATCGATGAGAAGGAAGCAAAACAGACCCACTGATTTTGTCAAAATGTTGTGAAATGTTGTGTTCTCTGCCAACAAAAAAGACGAGACATGAAGGTGCACACACGGTCGCACACACAAATTCACACACACACACAACAGTGACCTGAAACTTTAATGCCTGTTGCAGCAACAAGTGTGTTGTTTCACGTGCGCAAATGTTCCGCGCATCTTTTTCTGTTTTCGAAGGCTCTGGTCGAAAACTGCAAAAGCCAGATATATACGCACTGGGTATGCAGGGGCCGTGGTGATTCTGCTGACGAATCAATTGACAGACGAATTTCACCCAGTGGCAGATTTTCGTCTCAGCGACACATTCACACAGCAAAAACACCGCAAGTTACAGACTGACGGAACCTTCATCGACTCCTTGTGAGCGTGTCTCCTTGTGAGCGTGTCAAATCTCACCCCACTGACCCACCGGGACTCTAACAAGCTCCCTCCGGCGTTACGTTCATTCACTGCAGCCCCAACCACGGTCACCCCCGGCCTTCAGTCCCGTTCACCGGGGTCATCTGGGCCGAGCACACAGCCCGTCGCCAGATGTGTACAACGACTCTCACTTCGTGACAGATCCAAAGTTGGGATAATCCCTGGATTCACGGGAACAAAGCGTACAATTTAAGGTTCACTTCGCTTCATCTCATGATGCTCGCAAAAAGTTGTCACAATCTGTGTTGTGTTCGTGCTGTGTTGGATTGACTTGAACCTTCCTCTCTGCCAACGGTCCCTCACTGTCCACAACCAAATTTCTGACTCCGGCACATAAGTCCTTGTGTTCACACACGTTGTTCACAAAGCTCGATGTTTTCCAATATGATGTCAATGGGAATTGAGTTTGGTTCCATTGTTCTTTGAGGAGTGTCATTGACCAGTGGAGGTGACATCTGTGCTTTTGGCAACTCTTGCAAAAACGTTTGCCACATGAAGTGCGCTCAACTCCTTTCGAGGACCTTGAAAGTTTATTTTTGACAGCTTGTGAATGAAGAAAAGGGTGTCGACCCTCTGGGATAAATTGAAAGCTCTCAATAGCTTGCGTGTGTCCAGGATTGGACACAGCTTTTTCAGTTTTCAGTACCACACAAATGTTGGTCAACAAAGGTTTTGTGCGTCTCTGATTGGTAACAGTATTTTATTCTCGTTGTCAAATAATTCACTTGTGCGTGTCGCAAACAATTCATATTTCATGCAAACCCTAAATTTCCATTGTCACTGGCTGTTTCTTTTTTGTGTCTTTTGTTCCTCTCTTGAGAGTGATTATGTCGTGAGAGTTTCAGGAAACCTTGGCAAACACTTTTTCTTGCCGATTTGTTCAATGACTGTTAAAATATCCTTATTTTCACCAACATGCGTGTTCAATTTGTAGTTTTGTGACACGCGCTCGACTGTTTGCTTGTCTCAGCTGTACGACACAGGGGTCTTGTCCTGATCGCTTGTTCCTTGCTCCTGTCTAGTGATTGACACCACGAATAGATTGAGGGAACCTCCAAACGACAACAACAATAGCAAAACTGACGATCTCATTCGAAATCAAATTATGTTTCTGAATGGTGTGGTGATGAAGTGGCCATTTGACACTTGGACAACAGGATGGGTCAATGCTTCGGAAAATAATCCAGGGTTGCGCAGGGAGTGTTTGGTCAGGAAGTCTGCGCTGCAATTGAAAGAAAAACTGCAAGAAAGCGTCGTTCAGGTCAGAAGGGGTGTCACCGCCCCTGCCCCTTCGGGGTGAGGGGTCAAAGCTCTCTCAACAGCACGGAGCACTCTCACACCAGGACACCAGGGGTGTCAAGCGTCCTGCAAACTTGTTTCGCAGCGGTGATGACTCTATAATCACCTCGTCATTGAGAAACAGATATCATCGCTCACTACAATGGAAGCAATACAAAATATTTCTGCCAGAAAAGCATTGCTGGGGACCTCCGGTGCATGTCATCCTTGGTACACGGACATTGTTCAAAAGGTGCCGCTGAAACTTCCACTGGGGGAATTCAAAACCTGCGGTCGGAGCAGAGACACCAAAACACCATCCAAATCCAAATGGGTTCCGAGATCGGACAAGTTTGCGAATCAAAGCGTGCACCGCAAACTCCTCACAAGTGCGTGTTTCACAAAAACCTTCAAAGGTGATTCTCATTGAGTCGAGTGGGTGATAAAATCATCTGTGCCTGTGAGTAAGATCACGAACATCTTGATGTGCACGATAGTGTTGGAAGTACATTCCCACCGCACAAAAAAGCTTTTCAGGCCTCAGGGCCGCGCGGGCACAATTTTTCTCGTGTTTTTTGTGTTTTCTTTTCAATGACACTCCCATGGCAATTTGATGGCGCTTGATGTTTTCCTTGTGTCACAACCTCACTTTTCTGATGACAATTTTTGACTCACTTCGAGGAACCGATGTGTGATTTCAGTAAGTTCTCATTGAGGAGTCTGGATTATAATTTTGAAGCACAAGCATAATTAAAATTTCAAGGTGCTGAGGAGGCCATTGATGTGCAGAGAGACTTTCAGACACACCCTCAGAAAACTCAAAGTGCACGGATAAAATTTCGTCTCAGAATTGTTTTTGTTCAGCACCAAAAGTCAGAAAAATTCACACTTGTGAGTTTCAGTGTCACGAAATGATGGAAATTTCCAAAATTTGATCTTGACAACAAATTTCACAAGCAACCCACTTCAGTTGTCATGTGCGTTTCGAGGTGGGCAGATGTTTGAAAAGACCACCATGCAGAAAAGAACTTCATTAATCTTTGCAAAAATTTCCAAAAACTGCATTCAAAAATGATGTATGCGTTGGAAGAAAAGGCCGTATCTTGCTGGGTGTGGTATTTTTTCGTCGGTTTTTGCCGAAATAGTCTGTGCACTTGTGTGGGATGCAGATTGCATTACACAGCAGTAAATATTCTCTGGGTTTCAATGTTTTGAATTTCGTGTTCTTTGTTGCTCCAAATCCAATAATCAGAAGGGTTTGTGCGCTGGGTTTTTTTCCTTTCAATGAAATTGTGGTCGAGCGCAACAAAGAATGAAAGATTAAAGCCGAAAATTCTCATTTGGGCTGCGTTGTTCATTTTGTTTCGAGTTTTTCCTTTTCTGCAAAATGTCTCGGTCCTTGTTGGTGGCTGTTTGAAAAAGAAACGCACGAATCCAAAATCGAAAAAATGGATTCCAGAGAGCCGCGGACACACTGGGTTCGAGAGTTGTTCACAGCAAAAGAGGAGTGATATTCACGTGGCGTCAAACACAATGGGGAGGTTGAGCACAGCCTTGAAATCCTTACGTGTGGTGCCCTTGTCACCAGATCCTTGGCACAGATCACCAAAGTTTGCTCTGAGAGCCAATGACAAGTGAGCAAATGGTTTCTGTGAAAATGGTTTCTGTGACACCAATATGGCAATTGGGGCACGTAGGAAAAGGAGCGGACGTGTTTGCTAACCCTCCGTATTGCTCGAATCAGTTTGTTCTTGTCGCACCTGACGGTGGTTGAATTTTTCCTGTTGTCACGTTCCTCGCGGTTCTTTGGTCCTGGCAGCATCTCCCAGGACCCTGAATAAAAGTGTGCAACCTGCAATCTGTTCCCACCAAATCTGCACTTCAAAGCAAGATCTTGAGCAACAATCTTTCATCACCGAAACGCAAAACTGGCATCGCTTCATGCAGTGAATATGCAGCTTCAAGCTGTTGCTGCGAAGATCAAAGGTTCATGGGTGAGACCGAGTCACAAAGCGGGTGCTTTGCACCTTTGCCAATAAACAACGACGATTTCTGCCGGAGAACTGCGATTTCCATATCGTTTTGAACGGTTTACACCACACGCCAAACATGAAAATTGGCAAAAAGTTTCCAACCCATTCCAGTCAAGCCGGATTTTGAATCTTGCCGACCTCGCAGATAACATCACCACTTGCACTCGTACGGAGAACCAGAAACCGAGCACCTCACCAAAAATATTCCCAAAACAAAGGGAAAAAAACTCGAAATGTGTACCAACCGTAACATGTCATTGATCAGTGAATAAACAACACAGTTCTGATCCTGCCGCTCACTGAACACCTGTTCGTGTCTCGGGGATCCAAGTCGTGAAGAAGTAGGTGACACACAAGTTGATGCCTTTTTGTAGAAAATCACCTGAAGTTCTTGCTTGCACTGACGGGGTGGCAGCCAAGTTGTGTTGACGCTGGAGCAGCCTGAACATCACGCGTGACGTGAAGGGGGAGATCCTTTGTTTTTCATTCCATCCAGCGAGTTGCTTTCCATTGATGCCTCTTTCCAATCCCAAGCCGACGCTGCGTGGACAGTGGAGCTGCCCAAATGCGAAGCATTGCTCGGCGGATGTTGGCATCTTTCTTCGCGGTATTCTTCAAAGGGAGGTTCCCCAATGAAACAAGGAGGACGCCTCAACGACAGCAATGGTCAGAGACACTAGAAAAGCTTGTGGACCAGAAACGAGTGTCAAATTAATTGGCCAAATTTGCTGTGAGGCCTATTTACTGAACTGTGGGCTGATGGTCAGCACAATTGAAGGTAATCGTGCAAAGGGGATGAGTTTGACAAACATACTTTGAATAATATATCCACAACCACTCGACGAATGTGAGACTTTTTGATGAACTTGCCAGAGCGTTTCAGGGTCAAACGTCTTGTTTTGCTGTCTCCACTGCATAGTTTGTGTTTTCTTTTTCAGACAAGCGTTTTTGCCCTGAATGCAGGTTGCTTGCAAACAAGATCTACAATCTCGATTCCCACTGTGGCGTGTGAGGAAGGAGGTTCGCGCATTTATGGAGTTTTGGCTCTTTGCAGGGTTGCGCGAAAGAGGGCACAGGGTCGTGGCAAAAGATGGGTTGAGGGCGTGGGGAGGAGGTGGGTCCATGGTTGCACACAACAAATGTTCGAATCCACAATCAAAACAAAAGGGACAATTTCACAATGAAAGAATTGAAATTTTCCTCCAACACAAGAAAGTGAGTAATACCGCAGACGACGTGAAATAAATTTTGCCTGGTACACAACTTTGAAAACCACAGGTTCATTCTGTGGTGTCAACTGCCTCTATTTTTGTGAACTGGGCATGACCCCATATTTTTGCGTGCAAACAAATTTGTTATTTTTCCTTTCTGCTCAGATCTGAAAAGTGATGGACTCGGAGTGTGTCACTGTGTTTGACTTCTTTCATTGACAACATCGACACATTGTGTCCATTTCGAGATGAAGACATCAACAAGAAGCGGAAATCAACAATGTCACCAAGTGCTGACATTTTATTGCAACACGACAAAACTTTTGACACTTGAATCTCAGTCTCCTCAAGATTGGGGATAGATTTTTACACGGACTGTTTTCACCGTATTCCTGCCACAATCTTTTTTCCAAAAGAAAAAGCAGAGTCTTCGTAAACTTTTAATCCTGAAACCATCTCAGCGACAGATCCAATATTCTCGTGCGTAGAACAAAAGCAGCATTGATGACCAGTGACTAGAATCGTTGTGCAGCAGAACATGACCAGAATTGGTGAAAACGGGTGAACAAATCCGATAAAATAAGAAAACTGTCCTGCACCCAGTTACAAAATCAACCCGGCTCGTTCTGACATCCAACAATCAGAAAAGTACCATTTGTTCGTTCCATCTGTGTCTGAATTACCAGATACTTAGCAGCAAAAGAACGCTTGATTTGTCTTTTTTCAGGGTCCCTTCAACAGCGGGCAAGATGGTTCTTCCCGCTGAAGCGTTTCTCACGTACGAGTCTTGTCCGTCACGCTCCAACGTCGCAGGTGTCCGCCTCGTGCTGCGAGTCCGTGTCTGAGAGTCGGGTGATGCCCAGGCCCACTCCGCGCGGTCCCTCGAGCTCTCCGGCTTCCTCGTCCTCGTCCTCCCCCGCAGACTCGTCCCTCTTCCCGATGGCGCCCTCCGCGCCCCACGGCCCGCCGCACCTGCTCACCGTCAGCAGTTTGATCTCCCCCGGTTCCTTGCCTTGGACGAGATCAGCCATGAAGGAAATGTAGGTGATCGCCAGGCGCAGTGTCTCGATACGAGACAGACGTTTTTCATAGGCGAACGTCGGAACCTTTTTGCGAAGGTTGTCGAAAGCTTCGTTGAGGTTGAACATACGGCGGCGTTCTCGGATGTTAGCGGCTCGGCGTTGGGCCACGGTGGCGACGCGACGGCGCTTCGGTTTTCCGTTTGGGCCCAGAATTATCTGGTGGTGGTGGTGGGCGTGGGGAAAGCAGGGGTTTGGGTGGTAGGGAGCCTGAAAGGGGAAGTGATCGTGGATGTGCTGGGGGAAGTGAAACGCAGCCTGGTGTATGCCCTCCGCTTGGTCACCAGAGGACAACCACGGAACCCTGTGGTGCTGATTGGGCAAGGGCTCCATTGAAGGGTGAAAGGAATGCGGCACAGGGTGGTGATGTCCTGGAGGAGCGATGTTTTCAATGCCGTCCACAGCCGGGCCTCGATGCATCAGAGACGGGGGCCCGAGTATCCCGGCGCCTGGTCCTGGTGGAGGTGCCGACTCCCCGGAAATGCCTCCATTCATCCCGGCAGGATAGGCTTCCCCTGCGCCGCCCGGCCCCTGCTGCTCCTGCCCCGGCCCCAGCGGGCGCGCGCCTACTCCCCGATAGTACTCTCCGTACTGCGACACCGTCATGTCTCCTTCGCTGGCTCCCTCGCTCTCTTCAAACTGGAACTCTCGAGTCAAAGTGTATCCTGTAGAAGGGTAGTCCTTGATTCGATCTTCCTCGCAGAAATTCGAATAATCAGGAGCCAAATCACGGTCAGTGATGTACTCGGTTGATAGTCTGCCGGAATCCAAAGCTGTTCCGTTCTGCAGATGAGAACCCATTCTCAGTCGCGTTAAACAAGAAACGTGTCCAAATTAGTCCACAAATAAATCACAAAGTCATCCACACGGAACCTGATTGCGCAGATTGAGTAACAATTGTAGATGTGTTTTGTTGTGCCCGCATCGCCGCATCAGAGGCTTGTCTGCAGAATGTCACAGCGGGAAACAGCGCGGAAGGGAAACTCCGCCAATCTGCTGCCCTGCTACACTTTACACCATCAGGCAGTCAAGACAAATCCGATGTTTGACCCCTGAAACGTAAATCAGCCCGATCCGGACAGAGTTATTGAGACAATCTGTTTTCCATGTTTGGTTGCCAGCCCTTGCAAAGTTGCCTCTGGAAATGGCGAAGCTGGGGCTGTTTCAGTCGACAGAGGCGCACGCGCAGCGAAAGTAATTTTGCGATCGTCGTTTTTCTGTAATTTTATCGACTAAAATGGCCACACGTGTTGGAAATGAACTTTTTGGTTGAACGGAACAATACTATTTCAATTATCCAAGTCCAATTCATTATAAAATCAGTTTGACAAAGGCGAAGTGTTCAATCAAGTAACGTCTGCCGCCGCGGCCGCGTTCACCTTTTGTGCGAAGCATCGCAACTCCGAGCAATTTCTGCGGCGTGAGGAAAATTGAATGCGCGCTTTTCACTGGAGTCCGATGATGCACAAAACTGAAGAATTAATTTCTCATCTCAGCTCTTCGGGCAGCAGATCCAGGGAAGAGAGGGACTCTGGTCCTCCCAATCTCAGAAATAAAGCGAGGCGAAAGTCAGCAACACTGATGTTGTCAAAAGAAACAGGCTGACGTCACTTCATCCAAACCAGGATCAGGACAAAAAGTTTCAACGTGACATATTCACTGCCAAACAAACTTTCCATCCGTTTCCAGAATCGGGTTCATCGTTGTATTTTTTTGTGGACGCACAAAGAGTGAGCACTGAAGCTAAAGTTTGGGTGAGTGGATCCTACTCTCATGATATGGAAGCCGTCCCCCGCACCCGTTTCGCACGCTCGCGCCACGCGTCGCCACCGCACTTCGACACAAAAGAAATACGCAGGGTTCTCACCGCTCCTTCACCACAGGAATTGTTGGTTACAAAAAAATCAAAAGCGCAAAACTGTAGAGCGCGCGTTTACGGCAAGAAAGACGAGACAGCTGGGCAGAATGCGCAACCTTTGGCCGTCGCGCATGGAGGCTACATTTCAAAGTTACCTGACTCGAACGAAACTTTCGAGTGCATTCCAAGCTTTCATGTGCAGAAGAACACGTTTGTTGGAAGAAATATTCTGCTGCGTGATTTCCATCCGATGTCTGGTCCACACACACGAAGTGCGCCAACTGCATGGAGTCCTCGTCCTTGCATAGGTGTCTGGCGTATGACAAACGACTTGCGTCTGAGTGTTCAGTGAATTTGGGCTGCTGCATTCCCCCTCAACATGAGAACCTGAACTGACAAGCATTTTTTCTTGTCGGGGAACTGATGCAGAAATGATCTGATGAGACACGTCGCGTATTGTTCTCAGATATGTCTGAAAATGTGGGACCAACACGCGTCTCTACTGTGTCAACTGACCCGTTTTGGTGTTGTTCTCAAACTCATTTTTCTCGAAGCTGAAATTTGATGCGATTTCAGGGTAGACTACATGCCAACAAAATTCTTGGGACGATTTTCATGCCTGAAAGATCAGTTTGCAAGCTTCCTAATTTTAGCAACTGCTTCAGTGTCTATCTGTCTTGTGGTGTGGGACTCAATTTCAAATCGACAAAATGAAAGAGCTTGTGTTTCTCATTTCGACATTATTTACATTCTTTCAAGTTTAATTGCAAAGAGTTTGTGCGCTGTTGAAAAATGAACAGCAGAGCCTCAACTTGGCATTGACTTTGAGCCAGGTTCTTGTGTTTTGACCGAAAACACACGGAATTTGCTCAACACAATTTATTGTTTCAGACAGTTGATTTGTGCACCATTGAAATCAGTTCAATCTGTTGCACGTTTTCAAGCGGTCTTCTTCAAAGAGAGCAACTTTCAACACTCGTTCACAACAGTGTCCACGGAACAAAATTATTCCCACATTCATAAGCCACGCTCCAAGAGACGCGGAAAACAGTGAAACGGCAGCTCCGTCCTTGCACAAAAGTACTGTTTGAACACGGTAGATTTCACTCCTCACTGGACCTGACTGCACACCATCTGTCTGATGCCACAAGTGCGGCGCTTGCGTGGCTGCTGCGCATTCTCAATTGGCCAAAACTAACTTGACAGATCTCCAGCGGCGATAGCGCGCACTGACCATTGTCCACTTCAGCGACGTATTGGGAAAATGACCAGCTTGCGTGTGCTTGAATCCACAAACATTTTCTATTTTTCGAGCCTTTGTAACATTTCGCACCACCAGATGGATGCTTAGATAAAAGATACAATTGAAGATACTGTTGGAAGTCAGTTTTGCAAAAGCCTTTAGCGTTGTGAGATACCCTGAAGATGATACTTTTGACACAATGGGTGATTACTTTGGTGCATGATGACTGAGAACGTTCCCAGAAGTGATGGTGAATACCTTGAATACCTGAGAACACACCACCCCGTTCTGTGACTGATGCTTGTCTAATTTCTGTGGGCGTACCCACTGAGAACCAGACAGCTTTCCGCAGTGTTCAGGGTTTCTGGCCTGCCCCGCTTGTGACATGATGAAGTGATAGTCTCAAGTGTCAATTCTGATAAAGGTCCGGTGCCACACAAGCAACAATTAACATATTTGCAACAACGGTCAATTCGATTTTCTCAAAACTTTCTCAACAACTGTTTTGGTTGTGAAGAAAAATTCAAAATTTCCCAGCACTCAGAACAAGTCGTAATGGACGCGTTGAGAAGGAGCGAGCTCACTTCGCCCTGCCGCAGATCGGAGTGACGGAAGAAATCCACCTAAAGATATCCATTTCTCTGTGAACGGACAAAAAGAGATGTCAGACTGTAGTCACCAATCTGTTTGGTCCTTCATTGAAATCAACCTGCAAAGTTGTTTTTGGTGAACGTGACAAATTGCTGCATTCAGAAATTTACAGGTGTGTTCCTGGAGCTCTTTCCCAAATTCCGTGGAATCATAATTTCATGAAACCTGGAGTTTTGGAAGCAAATGTCATTTCCTAGTTTCCCAGTGCAAGCCACACGGCATCAAAGCGGCAAACACAAAAAACTGTTGTCTTTCAAAAAGACCTGAAGATAAAGCAATCTCTGTCAATGTTCAGTGCACAAGCTGTTGTTCACAGTTTATCAATTCGGTAGATCGTCCTCTCCCCAAGGGTCTTCTCTACAAGAGAGGGAAAATGGCAAAATGATTTTTTCTTGACTGCTTGATCAGACTCTGATCTTGAATAGAGTTCCGCAAATACAGAATGTTTGCATCAGTTCGCACCAAACATTCTGCAATTGCAATGCAAGAGGTTCCAAGTTGCACAAAGGGAGCCACGCGGAGTCTGTGTGAAAGATGCGTGTGGTTTAAAATTCAGACTCAGTCAAGACACATTTGCTGTTTTTGCCGTCTGCGCAAGCAACACAGTTTGCGGGAAGGCACCATTTCAGTGGCTCCATGGGTGCAAGCAGGTGGTTCCATCACAGAGCCTCACTTCAAACTGTTGCAGAAACTATTGCTGATCGTGCTCCGTACTTTCTGATCGACAACAAAGGCAGCGCGCGAGACTCCAAACGCACCTGTTGAACGACAGAGCGAAAGCTGACACAGACACGCGTGCATGCGAAACCGCCATCAACCTCTGTATCGATCCTCGGACCCATTCACATCTCCCGCAGTAAACAAGACCAGCGCCAAATTTGAAAAACAAACAAGGCCGCGTTACCAAGTGCTATTTATCTCCTAATGAAGACAGGCCTGAGAAAGTTGGGGAGTGCAGTGTTGGGAGAGGAGCGGCGATCTGGTCACATCTAACGGTTTCTGTGGGTTTTTGCGCCGCCGCAGCTCTGTGATGTCCCCTCCTCAACCAGCAATCACGAAAACGGAGGGGACATTCTTTGTTAAAGATGCTGCTTGTTTTCCCTTATCTCCCGTGATGCAGAGCCAAGACTTTCTCTTTCTTCTTTTGTTGCAATAGATAAGTGACCCTTCCGCCATTTACTAAGACACCCCGCCAAAGTGTTCTTGGACAAACTGTGCGCAAACATCAAGGATTATGCTGGACCCTGCGCCAAATTGAAAAAAAAATGAATGACTGGCACGCAGAGTGACAAAACTACAAATGACCTCAACACAAAACAGAAAATCACACTGTTTTCTCACGGGTTGATGAGATGTGATCCCACGAAACCTATTTTCAAGAGACCCTGTCTCTGGACAAAGTGAATCTACCGTCTTCAAGATGGTGCGATATGTTCGAGCAACAACCATCTTTTTTTCCGGGCAATCATCTCTTTAAGACGCACTGTGTGGTGACACACACAGAAACGAGCTATTCAGCATACAACACGCAATTCTTCCCGCATTTCTGTAAAGGCACAAAACTGTATATTCAAAGCCAATGAGGAGGGAATGACAGGTGGAGGATTGCTGATCGAAGAAAAGACACGGGCCCTGATGGGAAAAAATCGCCATAAATTGCCCGATGCCCATCAATCAATCAAGATGGCCATCTGAAGGTCAGCCTCTCCTGATGGGTTTGTTGTTGGCCATTGTGTTGCAATTAACAGCAAATTTGGAAATAAAAATGTCAAAATTTATGTGCTGTTCCCTTTTCTTGCTTCCACACCATTTTCAGGAATCTCAAAAAGACTTCCTGTGACAAACGATCACGAAATTGAGTCTTTGCAGCTCGATCTCGGAGAATTCCTAGGCTTTTTTTTTGCCTGCAATATTTGAACAACGAATCGAAATTGATTTGCCATGGAAAACCAGAAGTTGCAGCTGTTGCTCTTGCGCACAGGTCATCAAGAAAATTAGCTTTGCAATTGGAATTTCAGAATGGAGCAATTCTGCAATGTGTCTTGTTGACCAGAAGAGTCAATTGACAGTCGGAAGGTTTATGCACAAGCAGGAATATCTTTTTTCGCACGACATTGACTTGAAAGGTTTCATGTGTTCTTGCAAAGCGCACTCAAGGATTCTCGGCCCAGCGATTCTTGTCGACTGCATGTCATGCCATGAACTATTTGTCCCGCTTCTTGGACCAAACATGGACCTCTCGTTGATGTGAAACCAAACGTGGCCTGTGTTAGCCAGAAAAGGAGACAGAATACCAGCTTGCGCAGCAAAACCAAAGTACGGAGCGCAGTCTCAGCATTTTATGTCATCAGAATCATGCAGTTGAAGTGCATGCATTCAAATTGAAATTCAAATTGAACTAGTCCACAGCTGTTTCATGAAGGCACACGCAATGACGCAATGCATACTCGGACCAGTATATCTGTCATGAAGACAGTTACTGCCAATTCCCATGCTTTCAAACTTTTTGGGGCCTGCCTGTGGAACCATATGCCTCAAGGGCTCAAAACTCCTGTTGTCCGCACCTCTTTGGAGTCCATCCTGAAACTCAGCGACAATTGTTTGAAACTGGACTCGACGACACAGAAGAAGCGTCATACACCACGTCTGGTGTCTTCAGGGCTTGCCACTTCCGAAGAGAACCTTCTGTGTCCGTCTTCAGCACACTTGATATCAAGATTCGTTTCTCCTTGTCCAAACTTCGCCGTCACCTCGGGCGGAATTGTACATGAAGTCAACCTGAGAACTGATGAACTCAACAGTTTTTTGTCACAAAGGAGACATCTGACCACGGTCCTTGACGTTTTAAGACACGTTGAGTGAATGAGAGAGGTTCTCTGCATAACTTTGAGCATCTCTTATTTTCAGAAGCTTGCCAGAAATTCAACGCACGTTTCAGCCGTTCGTCAATTGGTTACTCCAAACAGGTTATGGTCTCAGGGATCGTTCTCATGGGGTTTTGCTGTCTGGCTGTGCAGAAGCTTGTACACTCACTGTTAAACATTTCAGTGGCATGTTTTTGCTGACCCTTGAGCAAACCTGATCTTCTTCGAGTTTCCTCTCGTGCACATGCAGAGTGCTTTTTGAACAGATTCTGAAGGATTCTTCGCTTCTCAATGAAGCTACAGTGTGACATTGTCACAAACTCTCTCAGAAGTCATATCAGAGGATTGGTCTCTCAACTTCAACTGTTCATTTCAAGCGCTGAGATGTTGGTTGTTGCATGGCCATGGACACCCTCTGAAGAGAGACTACATTTTGACAGGATGATTGCTGCTCAAAGGATGTTGTTCAACAACGTGATGTTTCACCTGCGGATAAAGAGGTCCATCGTGGCCCCACTGAGTTAATCATTGCGATCCTCGAGCAGAGAAAAGCGTGGCACAACGCCATTCACAGACCTTTACGTAACCTGGAAAGACAGCCGATTGTGATATTCCACATGGGGTCAAAAAGAGCAACAACATTTTGCCTCAGATACAGGTCAGACCAGGCCTGGATTGGTGGTTCCCAACCCAAACCCGTGGCACTTCGTAGAACTTGGTCCCTCTGATTCTGAAAACTCGATGCTTCACGAGTCGATTTTTCGGCTGTGTTGCGTGGAAAGATTTTCTGACAAAACCGGTTTTTCGGATTGATTCAAGGACGAAAACTCGTTTTTCGACGTGCTGATTGTGTGACTGAGTGTGGTGAGTTGCGTGGATCTACTTGTGCCTTCATCACCCTCGGGACTTGGGTAACCCTCACGCAACGCTAACGGACCACAGACGGTCTGGAGTTTAAAGATCAAGTTCGTGTGAACAACAAAATCTGAAAAATTCGTGCAACTCGCACGTTTGAGTGACACAACGGACATGAACTTCTTTTGACAGTATGTTTCCTGGGGCAAAAATTATTGAGTCTTTTGGTAATTTAGTGTGTAATTATGAGCTCGCTGTGACGAGTTCTGTCTCTTGGTCTGCTGACTTCTTGGTTGGGATCCAAGTTGTAACATCTGTGTCTCGAGCCGGCACGAGGACACTTGTTGGCCTTCAAACGCTCATCTACTGCGTCGTCCTTGCAGTGCGTACTAGTAAAGACAGAATGTGAATGTACGTGTACGAAACAAGCTCAACTATGCAGTGAATTCATGTGGTAAATTCTGAATCCTGTCGTCTTGTTGGAATTCCACTTCCCTTGTGAACAGGATGGTTTCACGACAACGTAAAGCCATATGCACACCTTGCGCAGGACGGCGCTGCAGCTCCAATGCAGGACAAAAAGCAGACATTTTGTCTGTCGTCGTTCGAGAGGCGGACAAAGCCAGAGACGACCCCCTGATCCACAAACAGCTGTGAACAGGGTGTTTTTCTTTTCAAAAAGTTATTCTTCATCAATTTGAAAAATAGTCTCAACAGAAAATTGCAACGGACAAAACTGGAAATTGTACAACCGAGCGAGAGGCACGATTGCCATAAAAGTAATTCTTGTGAAACTCTGAACTCTTTCAAAACCTTTCAGTCGGACCTGCTTTTGCTCGTGTTTGCAAACTTCAATCCTTCAGTGTAATCTCGGCAGTTCCAAGTTGATTTAGCTGCGACACCTCCTTGAGCCCGTCGCGTCCTGGGGAGACCTCCCGAGCTGTGTCTTTGGGCAACCCAGAACGTTTCTCTGGCAGGAAAAGGCATAAAATATTGCTACGCACTGAAATGTTCAAATTACAAGGTGTAGGTGACAAGTAGATGGGACCCAGGTGTGAGTCGGGATGGGAAGTGAGTTATAACTTGTGATGATCAATTGAAGGTTGCACAACACAAATGAAATGGCTGTCAGAAGGGTTTCTTCCACGCTCAGGTCGACCCAGTCAAAGAAGAATTCAGTGCAACACCAGCGCAACAGGAAGCGCAAGGGAAACACTTCCACATCTGCATCAACCACGTCCAATCTCCTTCAATGGGTCAGGATGGTCTTTCTTTGGACTTATTGTGCAGAATCGAGGTATTTTGGCGTTTATAACATATTCAGATTTGCAGAAGAACGCTGGTTCGTTGGTGAGTTTGATGCCGGCGGGGTAACAAGTAAGTTTGTCTCACTGAATGTCTGAAGCTCCAGCTGGCATCACCTGGAGCTCCACACACTGAGCCTGTTTCCACATTATCAGAGTCCGAGATCTCAAAATCTGCATGAGGTCGCACAGTACAGTTGAACCGCAATGTGCTTTGCCGTCCTTAGATAGGTTAAGCACGGCGTAAGTGCTTTCGCGCCGAACACGTGACACGTCGAATTTCGGGAAAACCACCACGATCCGTGACGTCACAGCGGGTTTCCACATCGAATTTTGCATGTGCATGCGTCGAATCGTCTGCTAGCACGGGAAACGTTTACGTGGTCAATTTTGTAGAAAATGGCTCAGCCAAAGAAAGTTCAGGTATGTGAATAATGTTTATAAACTTCTTGGGCAACTTTTGTGAAAATTTGAGTAA
>JAAUXT010091418.1_pt1 | contig 28452 bp, 24 predicted proteins | sample 7278171 | NCBI WGS metagenome assembly JAAUXT01 (sample SAMN14350112, study PRJNA611818) | marine sediment metagenome | isolation source: surface marine sediment (1.8m) | place: French Polynesia: Moorea | collected 2018-08
AAATCAGAGTGAGTGAAATCAGAGTGAGCGAAATCAGAGGGAGCGAAATCAGAGGGAGCGAAATCAGAATTTCCTCAAATCACCGTGAGCTCCATGGAGCTTTTTTTGGGGGGGTTTTCTTGCTGTGCCTGGTTGAAACTCACAACATTTTGCTGGAGTTCATCACCCGACAAAGGAACAAGTCGCAAGGGAGATTCCTGGGTTGTCTTTGGCAAGGTCCCCTCCTGGAGTCCACGCACTCACGTTCTGTGGGTGAGTTGTGCACTGGAGAGGCTTGGCTCGTGCAGAATAACGGACAAACGCCGACCGTTCCTCCACCGCTCGATCGTTATCTGGCGACCTGAACAACAAACAAACAAGTCAGCAATTAAATTCAGGTCAAAGTCGCAGGAAAAGAAAGAGTCCGCTGGTTCCTGGTGACCTCGGCTGAACGTGAGGACTGACCGAGCGAGTTGACGTTGATGTCGACGGCGCCGATGTTGATGTCGGTGCTGAGGAGGGCGCGCGTGCACGACTGCGAACACGCGCCGCTGCTGTTCACTGCGCTCTGCCTCGCCGGCAACACCTGAAGCGCCGCCACACAAGCATTTTCACCCAATAAATCATTCAACAGGAAAAGGCAACGAAAGATGCTGTTTCGTTCATTGTCATTTCTCACCACATGGGAGGGTCCGATGGTGATGGCGGCTGCGTCCAGCGGTCTGTCGCCCTGTTGGTAGAGACTGACCTCGTGCGTCGCCAACATAGGTTCGTTCGCGTCAGGAACGATCCGACTCTGCAACAAGAAGCTGTCGTTTCAGGGCGCCAGGTTTTAACATGTACGGTTGTCATTGAAAAAGAATTAAGAATTCAGTCAAGCCTGAAGATTTTGATCTTGTCACAATTTCTCTGTCTTGGGCATTGTCCGAAATTTAAATTTCTTGTCGCAAAGTAACACAAACAAAAGTAAAGAGAACTGTTTCATACTTGCAACAGGACGTACTTGAATCCACTTGTGGGATTCATCCTGAATCCAAACGGCCCCGACAGGCAGTAGCCTTCTTCACCCCACTCCGGTCTCCACCTGCAAGTCCAGGACACATTTGCTCTTCTTCCTCGGAAAATGCAAAGGCGTTTTTGAACAGGCAAAGTACCGGTATGTACAAGTATGATCAGTTTCATCAGCTGTCGCCCTGCAGAGATCGTTGCAAGCGTGTCAGAATGCCTTGGGTCAAAATCCCTATAAGTCATTTTCACACTGAAATTTCAGCATTTTGAGACCAGCACCTTCATCCTTGGGTGAAAATGCCTCCCTTTGAACAAGAATCCCTCCTTCCTCAGAGATAGCATTTCAAACTGTGGTGAGTCATTTCCACTTTGAAAATGTCAGACTTTCATGTTTGTGAAAACCAGAGCGAGTCATTTCCACCCAAGAAACGCGGTTTCAGACTGATGCACAAGACATTTCCACCCTGTGAGGCGTTTCAAACGTTTGCAGCGGTATAGACGTCTATACGTGTCGCACCTGAACAGAAGGGTGCTGCAGGCGGCTGGTGGCTCCGCATTGCATCGGTTGTGCTCAACAAAGAGCCGCACTTCTTGCTCCAAATTCTCGGCTGGAATTAAATGCAGTTAGAAATGTGGATGACAAAAGCAAGCTTTTGAGGTTCCAGGAGTCGAGTCAGCAGCTCAAGTGAGGCCGCACGGTGTGGAGTCCGAGTCAGAGGCAAGGCTGTGCAGTTAAAGTGTGTCAACAACGTGGACACCTGAGCAGATAGCGCACTACGAGAGTATTCCACCTCAGACCAAACATTTGAGTCCTTGTTCACCCTGATTCACGTGTAAAGCAACGTTTCAGACTCATTGTACTCGGTTCGTGAATCCATGATGGACAGACACATTTTGCAGCAGTTCTGTGTGACCTGCACCGCACCCTGGGCGTGGCAGCCGAACACGTTGACCTCCCGGACGACGTGGCGCGAGCTCGGCGACTTCCACAGCGGCTTTATCCCGATCAGCTGACTCGTCGGCAGCAAGTTGAACCTGCGCGCAGGAAGACCGCGTCATGTCCGCGCTGATTTACGAGGGAACGATCCATCGGCTTTGGACTTCACCAAAAAAGTGTTTTTTCTCCAAATCTTTTGGAGTACAACAGTGACGATGTGGTGGAGAAGAACAAATGTGCTGGCAAAGGTGATGGAACCGATGTTGCATGTGTCCACACAACACCAAGGAGTGACAAGATGTTTGTGCATGCACCTTTGGCACATCCAGTACGGTTCTCGTGTGGGTGAACTGGGCACCTCCAGAGGCGTGGGCTGCAGTCCAAAGCAGTTCTGGCACGTGCCATCTGAAACAACCAGCACGCTTCTGCATGTGCGCCAGAAACCTGAGACTGATTTGCCTCTATTCTTGTCAAATCTAAAGCGAGGCGCAACCCAGCGGCAAAAGCGTGAGTCCCACCTGAGTTCTGCCTCATGCAGTGAGTATCTGGGTTGCAGTGCGGCCTCATCCATTCGTTCTTGACTCTGCAGTCGGAGCTCCAGACTGGCTCGCACACTCCTGCATGAAGATACAAAAGCAAACCGTTTGTGGTTCCTTCGAATGTTTGGTGCGGTTTGACCTTTAGTGTTGAAGGTCCTTGTGTTCGTGTCAACCCAATGATCAAGTGATCTGTGGGCCTCACAGATGGGGAACCAATCCCACAGATCTGCCGACGTGCTGACCTGGGTGACCGAGCGGGGCGCGGAGCGTGATGTCCGCGTTGGACGGGGTCCACACACAGTCCGGGTCGTTCAGCTCCTGTCCATTCGTTCGTCCGTCGCCGTCAGAATCCAATTGGCACAACTCTGTACTCCACTCCTGTAAGGGAAAGAATTTTTCAACAGCGAAAACTGTCGATTTGTACAACAGAGCTGGGACCAGATGCATTCAGTTGTTCGTTTGTCGAGACGTCAAAAATCGTCCGCAATTACTGTGTGGAAGCGTAACCAGTTCCTTGCTTAGTTTATCTGAAGATTGTGGTGGTGACAGTGACATTACCTCGACTGAATTTTGCATCTGGTTCCCAGCGAGGCACGAGAACCTCATTTGTCATTTCCATTCAGGACAAACTAAAAATTTCTCTCACTTGTCCCAATCGTTGGAAGTCGAGGCCAAACGGGTTCCTGGCGCCGGACCCTGCCGGGTTCTGGTGCCCCACTCCGTCCCACACTGTGTACGTCTTGCAGGGATTCGGCACCCTGGCGCCATTGGGAATCTTCTCGCGAAAGGTACTGTACGGCAGTGTCAGAGTTACGAGGCTGGACAACAAGATGAGGACCTGCAAAATGCGTACTGTGGTGCTCCAATGAATCTTGTCAAGAATCCAGGTAGACCAGGACATTCGACCAGGATATTTTGACAAACGCAAACCTGAAAAGGGGCACGAGACTTTGACGTTTTGTCCACAAGATTGACAAATTTTTGCTCGAGTTACGAGCATTTTACCTTCATTGTGCGATGTCTTGACACTCAGAAGCGAAATTCCGTGCAGATGTTTGTTTATCCTCTGCAAATCCACGAAACAGCTGCTGAAGGTTTGTCCTGGTAAACCGGTGAAGTTCTGCTCTCTGGAAATTGTTGCTTTGCAATTCAGATGTTCCAACAAATGTGACTTTCGAAAACAATGGACAAGATCCACACGGGATTGATGTGCTTCTTGCTGATTTTCCACAGTGGTTTCGTCTTCCAAAATGCCTTCTGGTCATGAATTGTAAGTTTAAACAAACAAATGCGCAGAGGCTATGAGGTTGTCGTGCATTCCGCCCCACCTCACCAGACGCGCACGCTGACCCACGTTTTGTTCAGGGGAATTTCACCTGTTTGCGTTTTGACAAGTTATTCAAGTCAGACGCCATTCTGAGGAGGCTGATCCAGGTGTGCAAACCAGTTAACAGATTCAAGTCAAAGTATAAAAGCAATCGACTCGTAAATGCGTCGAAAGCAAAGACAAGATATATTTCAGGTACATACACTATGTCGAAAAACAATAGGTAGACAGACGCAGATGAAGAACAGAAGCAGGCAGGAGATTGCAACTCGCACTGTGGATCTGCACTTGACCAATCCGAGACCAATCGGAGGTGTGCGAAATATGAGCACGGTAGTTTCTAGAATTTTTTTGTCAACGAGTACGAACGAGTTGTGTTGATCTTGCACGTAAGAAATGTGCGTCTTAAATTATTGCTCCACTTGGAAATGAATCCACAACAGTAATTATGAGAAGCATTCAACATATAGACATCTAAGTTGTTTGTCTTGGGTTGAACAAACCAAAAGGCGTGAGGGTGGGTTCTGTTGTACTCAAACAACAACCGTCGTTGCGAAGGGATTTGCTTTGAATCATATGTCTCTGTGTGACTTTGCATGCACGAGGCGTTGATGGCTCTGTCATGATTAAATATGCGGGGTTTTCAACTGTTTTAGGCCAGTTGGAGCAAAAAGTGCGAGCAAACAAGCCGAGCGGTGTGGGGAAAGATGCTCAAGGAATTAGATTACTCGCTCTCTCGTGTCTCACCCTTACAACCTTCATTCTCTTCCGATGTTTGCGATGCTCGTTGGAAGAAGACCAACCTGTAATTTAAGGAAATATGTCATTTTTGTGCAATTCAGCAAAACCAGAGAGACAGACAGAGACAGGGAGTCGGGTCGCAAGTGAGCAGAAAAGAGATCGACGAATGGCTGGCATCAGGATCTTCTAAGAGCTGTGCGGGTTCTTGTTGCTCAGATGAGCCCATAACTTGTTCCCGAGTCTTCGGACAAGCGCAACTATACGTCCCTCCCTCATTCCAACACCAGATGTTGAAACTCAACGGTCCATCCACTGTCTGGAAAGTTTGCGTTTACCTGCAGGAAGGAATATCATTGTTCGAGTCATTTTCATCTTGCGATCGCTTGCATCATGTTTTGCTGTTGTCTTGGAAACATTGAACCAATCAAAAATTTATTTGGCAAATCCACCAGTCACAGGTGAAGTAATTGCACTGCCGTTGCCTCAGATTTGGTTCGGAGACAGTCCTGGTGCGCAGAACAGTCGGTGAGGTCGGACGGTGAAGTTGACCTGACATTTCTCTGCATGACCAGTTGTGCTCCATTGGGAGAATCTCGTCTCTTTCCACATAACCTCTCCATGCACATCTTTCAGCTCCTGTTGCACTGCACCTGACAGACCATTCAATTTTCGCTTCATCAAACGACAAAGACACGCCTTGCAAACAAAAGTAGATTTGATTCACTACAAAGCAGAGCGTTTTGCTTCACAACACAAGGAAGACTCAAGACAAACCAAACTAAACTGACAAGTTTGCCTTTCAGATTTCTTTCAGTTGTTGTGTTAAGAGCTTTGGATATCGGTTGGTTTCGCTGCTTCCTCCCACACATGTTCGTGTACGAGGACATCCCGACGACAGGGCACCACCCATGCACATTCTCTTATTTGCCATCCAAAAATCGCAGCATTGAGATGCTTCAGCAAGACCCAATGTTTTTCGCACATTTTGCACAAATTCAAACCGCTTCAGTCGTGATTCGGACTGGTGCGGAGTCGTCTCAGCCCAACCGCTTCACCCGTACACGAAAGGATTCGATCACAATGACAACAGAAACGCGCGCTCTTTACTGGTGAAGGAAACTTCTGTGAAATGAACTGTTTTTGCGCTCCAGATACCATTTCCTTTATTTTCGGGTTTCAGAACATCAGCAGTGCAGCCAAGGCTGCGCAGGTCGCGAACCACGACGGCATCGCTGACGTCGCTCCGTCCGCCACCGCGTCAGCTTCCAATGCCAGGCTCAACGCATCCAGTTTGTGACCTGCACAATTTCAAAAACGGTTTGTTTTGTGCTGGCAACCTTCAAAGGTATCTTCGAGAACAGGCAAACAAAATTTGTGGCCTCCACTGGGTACAGTGCACCTGACCCTCTGACTTTTCTTGGTTGCCATTAGCTCCTCTCACCCACTGTCGGACCCAAGTCAGGAGCTTCAGAACCGCAAAGATGGGTTTCCTGGTACTCGTACTCACCCAGTGCAGGAATTGACTCGTTCACATCCTCCGACCAGATAAGTTTCTTCAGCCACTGTTGACCCGCTATGGCTGCAACCAATTTTTCCTCAATGTCAAATTCAATGTATTGCAGCAAAATATTGACATTGCTGTTGTACTGTCACAAAGGGGCTACACACCGCTGTTCAACAAGTCTTCGACAACTTCCTCGACCATCTGCTTCACAACTTTTCGAGAGGCTTCATCTGCAAAAAGAAAACAAAACACCACGAGTGTTTTGGGTCGGATTGATCTTTGGAAATTTGCAGTTGACAAGAAAATGTGCTGGTGTGTATCGCTGAACACAACTGACCAGTGTAGGCTTCAACTTCACACAGACTCAGATACCCAGGGTCCTGCAGGAAGACAGTGAGATATCTTCCTGTAACTGGAGCGACACACGGGTATTCTGAGGTTTCTCCTCCTGCCTGACTTGAAATGTGCACAAATGCCAAAGTTTGATGGGTCATATGATGTCTCGCTGAAGTTCATCCCAACAGCGATGAAGGCGTCTTTCAATCTGTGACCTGGTTGAACACAAATACATTTGTGAAAATGTTTACCCAAGCATTCTCTCTCTTCCGTTCCATGTTGTACTCATACAACCAGAAAATTGAACTTGGCCCGAATTTGGCTGAGCTAAATTGGAAACGAGCAGAATGACTCTCACCACAACAGTCTCCCCTGTTTGTGATTTTCACTCGTCTGATCGTGCGAACAGTTCCAAGATCGGCGACCCACCAGGCGGGGTGGTCGTGCAGGGTGTGAGTGCAGGACCAATGGAACATGTTGGGATCTCTGTTCCCGTCAACACCGTTCTCAGAAGAGTACTTCTTGTTGTAAATACTGCTTTGGAACGTGCGTTTGCCCAGTGCAACGTTTTCCTCTGCTGGCAAAGGAAATCGCAAAACAATTGTTCACTGAAGCCATTGTCCAAAAATTGAGAAAAACAAAATTGAAGTTGAAAACAGAACAGGTGTACTTCTTGCCTCACCTTTTGGAATTTCATATTCTGTGACCGGATTTGTGAAATAAAATTTATTCTTGGCCGGGTTCTTGTTTCTTGTCTGAACTCTCCTGCTGGGATAATACTTGACTTGCCTTCCTGAGTGATAGAAAATGTGAATGCGAAACAGGTGTGTGCAAGAACAATTGACAAATTTGCTGAAGTTGGCACAAATGTACGAATAACGAACCATCGTACACTTCCACTTCACACAGACTCAAGCAACCAGGGTCCTGGAGGTACACCGTGAGGAATCTGCCTCTGACCGGGTTGTCGCACGAATAGGCTTCTGTTGCGCCTCTGCCTTGGTTTGGAATGTGAGCACAAACATCATAGCCTGATGGGTCGAATGATTTCTGGGTGAAATTGTTTCCGACGGCGACGAAGGCATTCTTCAACCTGTGCGCTGAAGACACAAGTACGAGCAGCATTCAATGATCTGTACATGTTTAGATTTCAGAATTTATGCTTCACAACTCAACAAATTTGAACCTTTTTACCGCAGCAATCTCCTCTGTTGGTCACTTTGACCATGGTAACGTTGTAGGTGTCTTGCAGATCCACAAGCCACCAGGCTGGGTAATCGTGTGCTGTGTGGGTGCAGGACCACCCGAACATGTTCGAATCTTTGTTGCCGTCCACGGCATTTTTTGCCGGATACTCTGACCTGTACAAGCTGCTCTGATAGGCTGGTTTGTTTTGAGCCAGATTCACACCTGTTATCACGAAAGGTGGACAATTTTCTTCTGCAAATTGCTCAGAAATTTTGCAAAATACAGTCTGATAAATTTGTGCAAAACAGAGACCGACAACCACTTACCACTCATCGTTGGATATATCTGAAGAAATAATCCCCAAACCACTCCAAACTTCTGAACAATCATGTTTTTAGAAAATCTCTGAAGGTGTGTCGGAACAAACTGCAAGACGTGAAGTCAATCACAAAAAGGAAACAACAATGCGTGTGTTTTTGTCACTTTTCCATTTCCTTCGCGCCAATTCTTACCTGCCTACTTTGAGAAAACTGTCCTTGGTCCCTGGAATCTCTGTGTCTGTCCAGCAGGACAGTCAATAGGTGTGGCTTTTTCACTCTAAGGTGACGTCCGCAAATGCGTCAGAACTATATAACTGGTTGTTTCTCGAATTTCACCTGCCTGAGGTGGTCAAGTGCATAGAGACCTGGCAGCAAACACAGCAGCGCGAAGCTGGCTACCGTAACATTTATTAATCTGAACTGAAACAGAAACCAAAACTCAAAAATGCGATCGAGACGTTGTTGTCCCAGGTCATAAATGAAGCAAAGCCCCTTTGTTCTGTTTTGAGAAAGTCAAAGAAAGCCAAGAACGGCCCTCTTGTTCCTTTCTGTCCTGAATTGCTGCTATGCAGACAAGCTGCTTGTCATTTGGTTCCTTTTGTTTGAAATGTCGCGTCGTGTTCGACTTGCGACTATTTTGAGAAGCGAACACGACAACAACTGCAAGAAGGCTGCTGTTCCTTGAGCTCAATATTGGCTGCACTGTTCCGGCCCACCGTCCAGCTCTTTGTTGGGTCTCATGGCAACACCTGCAAAGTCTTTTCTCAAATGTTTCATGGGAAGAGTATCACCTTGGAATCATCAAAATTCACATCACAGTGTTCTTTGTTTGTTCCTTGGGCAAACAATATTTTGTCAATTTGGTGAAAAGCAATATGTTCTGCTGTTGCAAGTCTTTCCACACAAACCCAACAGAACAGCTGAAATGACAACCAATGTCTGAGGGAATGCTTGAGGATTCCTGTTTTGTGCTGGTTTATCTTTTGCAGAAAAATCAAGGTTTTGGCCATTGCACAAACCAATTGCTCAAGAGTTATTTTTTTCTGCAGAATAATTGCTTGTGAGGTACAGCTGAAAGCAATGCAGGACAATCAATGTCTCGGACACGAAACAAAGAGATGCCTCTAAATTGATTCAGGTTCCAACTGAACCCCGATGACACATCGACAGACTAGAGTTGTTCCGCCGACAGAAATCTTGCAACCGCAACAAAAGACAAACAGCACTCTTTCCAGAAAACGTTCTCTGTGAAGAAGCCGCACTGGAATCAGCAACTGACAATCAAATTTATTTGAAACAATTGAACAGTTTGTTAGAAAGAGCACATAACAAAGGCTGTCTCCTTTCAACAACCGATATCAACCTCGCTCAACTCTTGGTTGTCGAAGTTGGCGCACTGTGGATTCTCGGTGGAGTACCTGTCACTGACCTGAAGCCAGCCCTGCCGCTCTCCCTCGACCACCCAGCACAACCTCCCATCGCACTGCAGTGGGTTCCCTCCCAGGGTCAACTTCAGGCGTCGCGGGTGGGACGGGCCAAATATGTCCTGGTTTAGGAATTCCAGGTCGTTGCCGAAGAGCCGTATCTGTTCGATATTTGTGAGATTCGTAAAGACGTCAACAGGGATGAAAACAATGCTGTTACCATCAAGATGGAGGCTCTGCAGGCTCGTCAGATCTTCCCACTGGCGCCAGTTTACAATGTTAATGTTGTTGTCACTCAGTTCCAATCGCTCCAGTTGCCTGAGACCCTTCCACGCACCCTCATCAATCTCATTGAGTTGATTGTCTTCAAGTTCGAGAGTGGTCAGAGACTCCAATCCCACCCACATCCCACTGTCCACTTCTGCCAGCTGATTGCCTCCAAGGGAAAGAATTTCTAGCTTTGATAAATCTGAGAAAGCGCCATATTCAATTCTCTTGATTTCACAATGTTTCAGCTGCAGAAATTCCAAGGAGGACAAGGAATCGAAAACACCTGCTTCAACAACATCAAGCTCTGTGAATGAGGCAGAGAGACTCGTGCAGGAAGGCAACCCTGCAAAGGCACGTGCGTGAATTCTTGTGATTGGGTTTGAGCTCAGTATCAAGACAACGAGCGATGGCATGAGCCCAAACGTGTCAGCCTCAACAACAGCGAGCTGGTTCCCCTCCAGAAACAAATGCTGCAAGGTGGTCAGAGCGACAAAGGCTTCAGGTTCAATGAAGGAAATTTGGTTGTCTTCCAGAAAGAGACCCTGCAGCGAATTGAGCCCATCCCACATGTCTGCCCGGACCTCAGTCAGTTCGTTTTTCTTCAGCACCAGAGTGACCAAGTTGCTCAGGTGGGAGATGGACCCTGAGGGGATGTCGCGGATCTGGTTGTCCTGCAGGTCGGCGCTTATGGTTTCGTCGGGGATGGGTGGGATGCTCGTCAGACCCTCGGAGCTGGCGACAAACTCTGTGTCCGTGGACCCGCCGTGTGTGCAGTGAAGGATGCAGAGCACCAGAGCGAGATCTGACAAAGGAAACATTTCCAATGTCATGTTCGCGTAAATTCCCTGTCTGGTATTCAGCGTGGGTGATGATACTCACGAATCATTTACTCCTATTTGCGATGTACCCACTGGATTTCACTGTTCAGAAACTCAACCCAAACACTCACATCTGCACTGCAGGGGCAAAGTCATCTTCATCCTTATCTTCTTCACAACCAGAAGAAAGTGCGTCGTGGTCTGGTCAAAGAACATTCACAGAGCTGTTGTCAATCTATTTTTTGCAAATTGGAAGATGTTGCTCAATTAAAAATAATTATGTCTCTCCACGACCGATCTGTGTGACATCTTTGTATCAGAAAAGAATCATGCCCTTACCCAGTCTTGCGTCGATGGACGCCACACGAATTCTTTGGATATGTCGCTGTGGGAATTGACAACAGTGATAACCGAGCAATTGTGTTCAGTTGGTGCCAAAACCGAGTAATTCGCAGATATTTATGTGGTGGATCCAAGTTTGGGATGATGGCCGTACCGTGGAATGAATGGGCCTCGCACAAGTCTGAGGGCAAAATATTGAGCTGCAACAGATTGGCGTCCGCACACACACACACACACACACACACACACACACACACACACACACACACACACACACACAGAGATGTCCACCACAGAAACTTTTCATACTGAAGAACAAACTGGTCTCGTCAGGTCAAAAATGCCAGGCACTGGCCTGTCAACAAACCCAGGAACATCAAGAACCAAGATTCGTAGCAGAACGCGCGGCTCGAATCATCTGCACTCACTTCGTCAATGTGCCTTTTTGCACGCGTGTGCAGACCAATTTGCCGCAAATTACTTTGAACCCAAGTTTTTCCCCAGAGAATGAGGCTGTGACATTTTGCCACGAGTGAAATCCAGAACTCATTTGCTGAGCTGCACGGCCGTGTGTCCTGTCACTCACAACGGGTCGAGTAATCTCTGCTTGGCCAAGCATGTTTGGTGACATTTCGTCATTTCACCAAACCTTCTCTTCCTGGTCACCCCTTGTATTTGTTCACCTGGTTTTGATGTGATGTTGTGTTGTTACGACAAGGTGTTCTTGTGTGTGTGTATGTGTGTGTGTGCATGTACGTATCACTGTGTGCGTGTGTGTGTGTGTGTGTGTGTGTGTGTGTGTGTGGAGGACAACATGAGTTTTCCAAAAAGAAATAATGCACAAAGCAACCAACACAGTTCTGTTTGGTAAGCTGAGAGTTTGATCAGGAATTAATTTGGTCTTGCACTGTGAAAAGTACTTTTTGAGACAACAACCCCCAGAGTGGTGTGTGGATGTTGGAACAAACCTCACTGTCGACAAGCACACTACAGAGGCCATTCAGTCATCATCATTTCAGATCTCTCAAGCAAGATTCATTCCTCTACATTCTTTGCAGTCCTGTGCGGCCTGTCAGATTGAAAGAAATAGATCTGAGTGAAATTGGTGAATTTGCTGAAGAAGTTGTCAGACTCTGTTCTCAAATGGTGCCCGAGCGCCCCAGGCCTGTGGAGATTTTCGAGCTAACATCCCGAAACGACGTCGCAACGATTGGAGCAAATGTAACTTCAAAATTCGGCACAGATTGCTCGTTCACGAAATCTTTTATTGTTTGAGAAATATATCGAATACAAGAGGTCACAAATGAACTGGGGGCATTGCCTCCGGGGGAAAACACCTGTCGGAACCTTTTCACAACAACCCGACTCCAGAAGCGTCAACAATCAAAATCAACATCTTCCCAGTCAACACCTGGGAAGTTGGTGCAATTTGGTTTCCCAGTGCCGTAAGTGTCCTCAACGTGCAGCCAGCCCTCCCTCTCTCCCTGCCTCACCCAGCACATTCTGTTGTCACAAAACAGAGGGTTGCTGCCCAAGGAAATGACCAGTTTCAGAGGCTGATTTGATCCCAGGACATTTTCCTTCAGGGTCCTCAAGTTATTGCCAACCAGGGTGATTCTCTTGAGAAGACCGAGTTGGTTGAATGTGTTTGGAGGAATTTCCCACAGGCCATTGTCACTCAGCTCCAGGTACTGGAGATAAGGGAGATTGTCCCACTCATCACCACTTAACTCGTCAATGTTATTGAAGTTGAGGTTCAGCTCTACGAGGTTTCCCAAACTACCCCACACTTCTTGACACACCTGATCGAGCTCATTTTCTTCCAGACCGAGGTAGGTCAACGACGAAAGTCCTTCAAACATGTAAGCCTCCAATTCATTGAGTTTGTTTCCCCCAAGAAAAAGAGACGTCAGTGCTGGTGAGTGAGAGAATGTGGCTGGGTAAATGACACTTATGTCATTGTGGTACAGACTCAGATACTCCAGGGAAGACAGACCAACAAACATGTCTGGTCTCACCTCGGTCAGTCCAGTCAGGGCCAGGTTCAGCTCAGTGCAGCTCGAGAGGTCAGCGAAGGACCCAGGCTGTATTTCAGTGATTGGGTTCGATTTCAAAGACAGCTCTTTCAAATTGAACAGGGAGGAGAACATGTTGGACTTCACTTCCCTCAATTCATTTTTGTCCAGGTACAAGTTTGTCAGAGAAGTAACATAGGAGAAACCCTGAGGCTCAATCTTGGAAATTGCGTTTGACATGAGATGTAGGTGCGTCAAGGAGTCCAGACCAACCCACATGTCAGCTCGAACCTCTGTCAGCTTGTTTTGGTCGAGCCACATGTTTTTGCAGTCCTTCAGATGAGAAAAAGACCTTGGTTCAATGTCCTTAATCCTGTTCCCCGAGAGGTAGACTGTTGTGGCGTCTTCAGGAATGTTGGTTGGGACTGCTTTCAGCTTGCCCTTTCTTGGCTTGTATGTTTGGCCTGTGAATCCAGTTTGAAACAAGCCGAACAGCACGGCAACAGCTGAAAAGACACAACGATGTTTCCTTTCAAATGAAACGCAGCCTGCTGGCTGAAGATTTTTTTGGTCACCCTGAAAACGCAGACGCAAACTTTTCACACGCCTCCCTTGTTTTGGAAGAGTCCCTAATCGGACCCAAAGTTTTCTGAAAAGAGGGGCTCAGGAAAAGAGTTCAGTAGCCCCTTGGGTACTCACCTAGAATTTTGTTTGGAGCCATCACTGGATTCTGGTGACCAAAACTTTGCTCGCAGAGGAAAAGTAACTTCTGCAAAAGTGACAGAAAGTGCCCCTTGGTCCAGTTGAAACTTGAGACAAATCGGATCGAGCCTGATACAGTGTAGAACTTGAAGTTCAAACAAGCACTGTACCTCAAACAAGACCCTTTCAGTGTCCAGCACTCAAAAGCATAAAAACCAAGAATTCGTCAGCACATACCGACTGCCACTTGAAGCTCAAACATGTGCCGTTGTTTTTTTGTGACTGAAAAAAAGGGTGTCAATGTGCCGCGCAAATTGAAAATTGCTCTTTGCAGCTCAGCTCATTTGAGCCTTTGGCGCATCTGTGGGGTCTGAGCGGGTTTGTGAAATTCGCACAATTGAGCGTGCAATTAAGGCCACTGAGCTGGCCACCAAAAGCATGGCGCTCCGTGATCCGTGAGCCATGTATTCCTGAAGTGAATTCAAAACTGATGTGCCAAGGAACTTCTCAGTGACGCCTTTCCGTGGTTGCACGCTTCCTTCTTGAAAAGTGCAAGAGTGAAACTCGTCTTGTGGCCGGGTTGACCAGGGTCGGGTTCTGGGGGGAATTCACTTTTGTTGCGGTCAGAGGAGAATACTGGAGCGCATCTTGTGGAGGTGCGTTCGGGTTCTACGCCCCCTCCTCTGAAATTTTACGAGCTGAAGTTTGCAAAATCAGACGCACGAGGCGCGGCGTGGTTTTATATTTTGGCGGGAAAAGATCTAGTCCGGAGAGCGCGACTTGCTGAGCCCCGGGCGAGCGTCACGTGAACAGCGGCTGCAAATCCAGGGTCAAGGCCGCGAATGTCAATACAAAAACCAGCGAATTTATGTTTTCCATCAATTCTGCAGATACGTGAGCACACCAGGCAAATCTAGACGCCAGAAAGCGGAACAAAGTCACAAAGAACAATTTTCCATGAGAAGCGAGTGTTTTTAAAGACAACGAAGAACTGAATTTGCCTTCGGCTGCGTGACTCGTTGCTGTCAGAATATTTTGCAACATTCCAAGTGTTTTGACTGGACATTAACAGCATGGATCGAGTGATCATGTCCATTTCTGATGAGGTGAGTTGCCTTTGGTGCAGTGTGAAGTTCTTTGACTGCTTTTGGTGTTGGATTGGTGGTTTCTGCCCGGCCAGTCTGAAAGGATTTTGTTGTGACCTCCTTTTTGACCGGTGGCTTACGTGCAAGGATTCGAACGAAATGTTTTTGGGTTGCCGTGCTGCACGTGATTCGATCTTGACTCTGAATCTGGACAGGTGTTCTGTACGTATCTTTGCTGTCGGTTGTGTTGCAGGGTCACCGGACGGCGGACGAGTGTCGCACGGCGGCGGCGGGGGCGGCGCTCGGAGCTTTCTTCGTTGGTGGCTGCAGCTCTTGATAATTTGGGGCGGGGGGGGGGGGTCCGTGAGCTGGACCGTCAGAAGGAGTGTGGGGGCCCTGACCACAAATTGCATCTGCTGTGTGAAATCAGGGGACGAACGAATATCGAGTGGGTGGGGCTGCCCCTCCCCCGCCCCCCTCACCGTCTGGATCACGGACTTGTCGCAGCCTTCAACCAAACTTTCCACACCGTAAAGCGTGCGAGCGCCTTTCACGAAACGTCTGACCACAAAGCCATACGAGTATTTCACCGGTTTGCACCCACTTGACCTGGGCAAGAAGCATTGAAAAATTGGTTCGATTTTCCAGGTGGTTCAGCAGGTTTCGCCGCTCAGGTGAAGTTGTCCAGATTCCTACCAAGACCCGTCAAGGCAGCTCTAGTCATTCCAATCGGTGAGCAGACCTGTCACCATCACTTTCACAATGTGTACAAGCCACAAAATCATGAAAGGTCATCAGTTGGACGGGGACAAGCGAACATGCCATCCAAAATTGGCAGACGCTCACGCGTGTGTGTGTGCCGTCAAAAAGTTGAAAAGCGCACTGTGTGTGTGTGTGTGTGTGTGTGTGTGTGTGTGTGTGTGTGCGCGCGCGCGCGCGCTGGTCAGCCTTGTCAGCTCCCTGTGACATGATCACGTGAAGTTTGACGCATGAAGTGGCGAAAAAGACGCCAGTGACGCGTGATCCGCAACGAATCGCGCACATATTGAACAGTTTTACGATCCTTGTTTCACCTGCCTGGCGCACTTGCCGCCATTTGAAGGACAAGGCATGTGTCACTCCCGAGCCACGTGAAAATGCCAGTTTGGGAAGTGCAAACACAGGGTGTGATTGTTCCTTATAAATTTCACGTTGAATGATCGTCAGTCGAGATTCATTGACGGTGCCAGGTTTTACGACCCACTTCAGGTCGATTGTGCACGGAAAAATATCTCTGTGATCGAGCAGGTGGCCACGATTCTGGGTAGGGATGCAGTTTTGGTGGCATGTTTCCTTGCGCCGATTCCTTTTTTTACGCCTCGTTCACTGTTCGCTGTTTTGACGACAGGTTTGGGCGGGGCGGTGGCCGCAGCGACCTACAGGCGCGGCATGACCCACTGTGAAGACAACTGCGCCGCGGCTCCGGCGGCCCCCGTCTACAGAAGAGCGCAATCTCCCCCTGTGTCCGTGTTGCCTGTGTCAAGGCACAAAGGTGGGTGGGGGCGCCTCCTCGCTTCTTTCCTTGACTTTCGATCTCTCACAACGGCCGAGCGAGTTGGGGCAGGAATTGCAGTGTTGCGAGTGCCAACTCTGACTGTCACATTGATAAGCTCAGAAAACTGTTCATTTTCAGACTCGGAAATGTACAAGGCGTGACGTGTGTCTGTGAAACCGCATTGTTGTCATCGCATCACTTGATAGCCGTGAGCTTAGCCGACTGCGACAGAAGCTGGCCCCGACTGAGAGCACCGAGACGCCGACAAGAAATGATGAATGAGGATCTTTATACGATGCCAAAGCATTTTCACCAAGCAGGAGTTGGTTCGGTGATGTTTGATTGTTTGAATCAACACACACCTGCGTAACGTCTGTGAAACCTTGCAGACCCGAGATTCTGCGGTGGTGTCGGGTCAGGTTTGGTGCAACGGCCGCGAAATTTGAATTGTTTTCACGGGAAATGTATTCGTCGGACCTTGGTCATTCACTTCAAATGGAGTAAGATTGGACAGGTTCTGTGTTCGATGTCCAAATATGCTCACGTGCCACGCAAGCAAAAGGCTGTTGTTCGCTTTCAATCAAGCTTGTTCGCCGTAGTGTTGGGCACATTGTTTCAAGACAGATCCAGACGGGTGAAGAACCCGTGTCGTGAATTCTGAGTGCCTCTGTGTGTGCACACGCACGAGTGATTTCCTCACGTTCACAATTTGTTCGCAGCATGTTTTGTGTGCTTCAAAGAATCGCTCGAACAAAAACCACAAGAACAAACGCCGATCAAAGTTCGTGAACACAACCTTCATTACGCTTGTCAGAAGGCGACCGTCCTGAGGTCGACTGAGTCAGTGAGTGGTCGAAGCCGCAGTTGTCTGTCTTTCGCTCACGAGCACTGTTCAGCAGTCCTGTTCAGTTCCAATGTTGCAAACTGTTTTGCATCTGCCAATTGTTGAGCAGGATGAATGTCGAAATAAATTTGCTGCTTTGCAAGAAACTGCGCGAGGCCTTAGCGTTGTGTGTTCGACTTTCACGACGACAGAACTTCGGTCTCGGAACTGCGTGAAAACTACAACCTGGAAGGAAAAATTAACAAAGTGGTGCATTCTTTCGCAAAAATGATAACTTTGGTTTTGTTTTGCAATGAGAATCTATACAGTTTCAACTATTCTCTTGATTTTGAGTGCGAGTGTCGGACGCCGTCTCACCGTTTCATTTCCATGAGGCTGTCGTGGCTCTCCATGTCGACCACAGGTCCGATCTCGAACGGGCTGCAGTCCCCAGCTCCGCCAAATATCGGGATGCACGAAATGTAGTTCCACAGCCGGACGAAACCGCGCATCAGCAGGCCTGAAAAACAGCTCCGTGTGTGTGTGTGTGTGTGTGTGTGTGTGTGTGTGTGTGTGTGTGTGTGTGTGTGTGTATGTGTGTGTGTGTGGAAAGTGTTCACATCTGTTTCCAAAATTTGAAGAAGAACCATTTGAGTCGGTTGTGTAATTTCTAACCAAGTACGGAAGATCCAGTGAAGTACGGAGTCGCTGCACAGACGATCACCAGCAGAATCAAGCCCCAGAACAACATTTCTTCATCTGCAGAATCGCGTGTTGAGACGAATGTGTCGTTCCCCAGACATCGGTCTTGAAAAATTTTGGAGGCTCCTGTGCCTGCACATGTGCACACCGCTGCATTTGAATCAATTTCGTTCACTTTTGAGAAGATGAGCTCAACAGTCAGTAGACTCTCTATACGTTTGACCTACAACCAGCGTGCCTGGCAACTGGGGAAGCCCAAAACAATCGGGAATATTGATCTTAAGGGAACAGTTCATGTGATGGGATAAACTCTGTGTTCAAGGTGAAGAAAAGTACCTTCTCAATGAAACTATGAATGAGGGACACTGAGGCACCCCTTCACACACACACACACACACACACACACACACACACACACACACACGCCCTTCCCGACATCTTTCGCTGACCAAAGCAAAGATGTTACATTCCACAGTCTGGGAGCATTTTCAACCGATGTCACCCAGAGCTTGGCTCCACACCTTTCCGAGTGAGGCTGAACCTCCGGCCAAAGTCACTGTCGGTTTCAGCAGGACGGCGACGTTCCGCTTGCTTCAGAGCGAGCTGAATGTTGGCATCGTTCAAATCACCTGAAGAGTCAGTCAACTTTCCCTTTTTGCCATCCCACGTTCGTTTCCAACGCAACAAACAAAGCCGATCCCAGGCACTGTGGATTGCAGAAAATAAAGTGGCATTCACTTTGGGATAAACGCTATTGTCTGCCATGTGAAATGTCCTGCAATGGTCCTTGTGCAATGTTTTGTTTTCTGCAGAAAGAACTTGACCATTGATGAAAAGCACACAAGAATCAAAGCCCTTGTTCGTTTGTCAGATTCTTTTTGCCAACGTGATCAAGTTTGCCAGGTGAAGGGCCGTGAGCGTGCAGCCAAATTATCCACCGGCTAATGATTGTTTCTTTTTGCTCAGATTGAACTAATTTGGACTTGGCTAACAAATTGTGATGCTCCTTATTTGCGGTCGTCCGTCCTCGCGGCAGCCGCAGACAGCCGCAGTTCGGCATGATCGTGACCTTTCATCCAGCCCGCTGTTTCTCGCTGTTTGTTCTGTCCAAATTGAAGCAAACTTGGGTTGCATCGGTAACTTTGTCGAGGATATTGAGCCGAGAACAGACGATGTCGAAGGGACTGTGCCTGGTCATTTTGAAAATTGGACTGGATATTTTGAATTGGTGTGAAAATTGGACTGGACATTTTGAATTGGTGTGAGGTCTTCCTTCATTGTAGCCGCCGGGGAAGAATCGCCTGCATGTGTCAGGTGACTCGGAGAATCGTTGATGTTCACGAGAAAACGAACTGTGGAAGATCGAAATCTTACTGACTTCTCTTGAGTCAAAGGATCAAATCATTATATACAAACGTATGAGATCTCTCCCAAGGGGGGGGGGGATGGAGGCGACGCACCTCGGTCCTGAGGTCCGACTCTCAGAGGTACAAAATTGAGTTTGTGAGATTTGGGGCTCTTACTTTTGCATGTTTTTCCTTGCAACAACTTCAAAATAAAATGCTTCCCGAGACACAATTTTTTGTGTCTTTTTTGGAGATCCCTATCCCCCGATCCGCCAGGTGGTTCAGCATTCACTCTCGTGATTAGAGGTGGTCGCTGAAGCCTGCACAAGTGTTGTTCCTCAAAGACAGATGGAGTTTTCTTTGTCAACCCTAAATATTTGTGGTCAGTGTATCAGTTCTGTGTGTTTGGAAAAATTAATATTTTGGATCAAGAGTGGGTTCACTTAGATTCGCTTGTCCGTGCTGGTGTCAAAAATTTGATGAAACCCATCGATAGATTTTTACAGTGCTGTCGTGGGTTGGGGGGTCTGTGCTCAATATTGGCTGATGGCAATTTACCTCGCAACAGGCAATTTACTAAATGAAAGCGCACTTCATTTGGTTAATGCGGGTGGTGGTGGTGCTGTGCCCCTGTTTAATATCACTGATGAGATATTAAGACGACTCCTTCGCACTCGCGCAGATAGAAATGATTGAAAAGAGTAATGAATTGCTGCGCCAACACAGAAAAGTTTCAGCTCAGGAGCATGTGAAAATGATGTCTGAAAAGTCCAAATCAGGGAACTTTTGAGACAGTTTCTGCGAAGTTCAAAATCGCACAGGTCCAGATCCGAAGAAGGGTGCACGGAATCGAGTATTTGCACGGTGGACCGAATGCGAGTGGTCATATTGTACTCACGATCACTCAAAAAATGGTGTCTGAAAATACTGCCAAGTTCGAACAGAACAAAACCTTTCAACGTTCTTTTGGGCATCCTTTGACACATCTCTTGACGCAGTGGCGATACATTTTTCATTGAAATGGCCTTCGCTCAGGTTTAAGGATGTGCAGCATCATGAAAGTTTCAGGTGCAGGAGATGTGATTGGTGCGGAAATTGGCACCATCAGTCTGCTGAGTGATACAGGCTCTAAAGTAGGCCTCGCCATGCGGACGCATTCCACAGACAGCAAAGAGTGGACACTTGTTGGGCCCTGGGCTCATGATAAACAACAATCCGTTGCCCATCTAAATTTGCAGTTTGACCTTGGCTTCGTCAGTCTGTCCATCTCGTGTTATGTGCTGAACGGAATCAAGCTGTGACGAACATGCAGCGCAGTGGCCTTGAACGAATAGGACTGACGCCAATTTCCCTTCAAAAATGTGAAGGTTGTTGGGATATGTCTTCCAGCTGGGTCTTGCAGGCCGAATGACAACACATGTTGGAAGCACGAGTTCAAAACTTCAGGGTTACGTCAAACAGATCTTTGTGTGTTCAATTCCCCTGACATCGTGATTTGTCCGGATGCAGCAGCCCCTCACGCATGCACGGCCATTCGTCATTGGAACCATCCAAAAAATCAGAGTGGCACAGTCCTACGGCCTCCGTGTCGCGTCTGAATCCTGCGCGTCGCTGAAACTGAATATCTTCCATTAATGTCTAATTGAAACCTGATAGCCGAATCGATGGCTACTGGAGATCTCTTCCTCAAAGGGCTTAAGCTAAGGCTTGTTAGGGTAATGAGCAGAGTGCAGCGCCGTCCCTGCAGCGCCGTCCCCGCAGCGCCGTCCCGGCAGTGCCGTCCCCGCAGCGCCGCCCACGTAACGCCGTCGGTCCACGCCTCTTCAAACTTGCGGAAACCGTCCCGTTCAACAACGCTCTCAAAAAGAGGGTTTGCGCACGTAGGACTTCACAAAGTGCAGCAAACAGTTGCGTGAAAAACAAAATGCGTCACCTTTGGACACGCAGAAAACTCTTTCCTCTTTGTTTTCTTGCCTTTTTCGTGCTGTCTTTATTCCTCTCTCAATGAGGTTCTCCTCTTCTCTCTCTCTCTCTCTCTCTCTCTCTCTCTCTCTCTCTCTCTCTCTCTCACGGTGGCTGGTTCGCTCTCTTCCTTCAAGTCTGGGTCAGTCTCCGCAGAAGAGTCGCTCGTGCAGACGCTTGAAAAGGAAGCCTCAACAATCAACAACGCGAAAGAGCGATTCTGCTGACATCCAAACTGTTCCCATCGATCATAAATTTATTTCAATTGTGTACAATTTGGACGACATCTTCCTTTTGAAGTTCATTTCCCAACTTTCAGATTGCTCCTTTATTTCGTCAAAAAAGGGGAGAAAATTTTGGAGAAGATTTTCAATGAGGTCCAAATTTGAGAGCAAATGCAAAATCAGACTGCAGCAAATTGAGCACAATACTCATCAGGATCATTCATAACTGTGACAATGTCAACTAAATGATCCTCACAGAGCAAATAATACTCTTAAATCACCGGCAGTCAATGTGCTTCTGCAGGGCACGGTGTGAGGGCTGTGTCCTGAAAGCCGACCAAGTCAAGACTGGCCACGAGGCTCCACTCTGGCACCGTTGGCCTGAATACTGCGGCACCCAAATATTGGGTTGCTCAGAAAAAGTTCTGCCCTCTGACTTTGACCTTTGCAAAACAAAGCGCAAAAGTTTTTGCAGTTTTGTTTACCCTTGCGCCTGCGACACAAACATCATCTGTCTTCGAGCTACCACTCTGGGTCCTCTTGAGAATCCAAGACGGCATTGCGTCTCCTTGTCTCCGTGTGCGCAGCTTCCGTCCCCGCCTCCCGTCCACCACGCTCCCGACCGTACTGCTGCCGGCGGCTGATCGCACGCCCTGCCCGCCCGAGTCGGGATTGTGGCGTCTGATTGAGGCACTGTCCCCCGAGTGAATGCGGCGTAATGTATCTACAGCGGGGTGAGCGTCATTAGCCGCGCCATTCACAATCAACGTGCGGCTCGAGCGCCGCCGAAGCCCAGCTCCAAACTGAGGCCGAAATGAAAACTGACACGACGGGCCAAACTTATGAAGGGATGTTTGAATTTCTTCCCAGCTTTCAAACAGATGGAAGAGTTTCTGGCATTTTGAATTTCACGGTTTGTCCCAAATGTCACCGTGTTTGTGTGTGTGTGTGTGTGTGTGTGTGTGTGTGTGTGTGTGTGAAAGAGTGCGTGTGTGTGTGTGTGTGTGTGTGTGTGTGTGTGTGTGTCTGTCTGTCTGTCTGTCTGTCTGTCTGTCCAGGCGTGCGTGCGTGTGTGTGTGTGCGTGTGCGCAATAATTGTGGCCAAACACAAGGAACGACGCGCGTGTACAGGTTCGTTTGAGCAGTTTGCGTGAGGATTGAAACGACGCCGCATCCGCTGCCTCCTCCTCCCGTCCTCGCCTGAACCAACAACGGCAAAAATTAGACAAATGCAATTTTCCAAGTCAATTTAATCCGACAAGTTCTATTAAAGACTGTTGATTAAATCAGCATTCAAATTGGACTTGGCGGAGAATGGTGAAACTTAATTACGCGCTTTGCACTGCTTAATATTTGGTCTTTAGATGGATGCTTAATCCGGAGCCTTGCGCTTCATTCGATTATTTCCACAGCGCCTCGCAGACTTACCATCAAATCGCGTGGATATGACATTTTGGGGGACATTTTTTTCCGTTTGCTCAGAAAATTATTTCTTGTGGAAAAAGTGATGGAAGTTTGGTGAAAGTTTGGAAGTTCAGGGAGCTTCACTGACACAGCAGTTATGAAGCCAAACGTATTGAGAAGTTACTTCAAAGTCCGCGTCATCCACTTCCAGCCACATTTTTGGGATTGGGTCCGAGGCTTCGGCGAACATTTTTTGCTTTGTCGCCAACGTGGCACAAACAAAGTCTTGTGAGACCAGAATGATCGGGGAGGTTTGGCACGATCTGCACCCCAGTCACCAGATCAGTGGCACATATGACCGAATTTGCACTGAATTTGCATCAAGAACCAACGACAGCTGGGATCTGGCAATTGGGGCACATCGAAAAGGAGCAGACGTTTTTGCTGAACCTCCGTCAAACGTGAATCTCCACAGCGGTGGACCCTCCAGGACTCTCCATCTGACACAACGCCTCATTTCTCAGAGGAAGATGATTTATATATGTTTGATGCACCATTTGGCTAATTGATGTTACAGTTGGCCTCAGGTCGCTGGTTGATTCTGATTTCTGCTGACACTGTCGTGTCTAGTTTGTCGCGTGGGCTGCAGGTTCCAGGTCATTCCTCAGAAATGTTGCACGAGATGCAGATTTCTGTTTTCTCAATGAAAAGTGAGCAAAAATTTTGGTGAACGGAATTTTGTCAGGGTGCGCAAAGTAAAACAGACTATTTGTTGCGTTCTCATCCGGTTCTTGGCCATAAACTTCCGGTCAGAAGACTCCGTTTGTCCACCGCACAGATGCAGATTGACACGGGCAATGGTTGGGAAGTGCGGCCCGGCCCCGGACGCCTCCACACCGGGGAGATGTCGGATCGTTAGCGACGTATTCACCCGCGCAGCGATGGACAAAAGATTCAGATTGTGCAACGTGAAAAGCGCTGCTAATTCAACAATGTGCTTCAATCAAGCCACCGCAGTGTCGAACACACTTCGCTCAAAACCACATTTAGTGCCTATTGAGGCAGTGAAATTCCAACGTGAAGCTAAATTTTCGATTTCAATGAGAAATTTGCGCGGAGTTGCCGAAATGATGCCACTTCATCCGACTGTGAGGTTGATTGCCTGAATTCTTCCAGTGTGACAAAAGTGACAAAATTCAAACCAGTGCTTGGTTCTATCAGTTCCGAATACTGTTCAAAACTTCTATGCATTGGTGGCTGAATCGGAAAGACATTTCTGGATCTACTTTGATCAGATTCACCTGCGCAAAAGTTCAAACCTGGAGGAAAAGGTGACGAGGCGTTCAGATCCAAATGGCCTGAACATTTTGTCAGGACGTAACCAGAGGTGACGCGCTCGTTGGTAAGCAGGCCACACCCTGAACACATCATGTCACCAATCTCATTTTTCTGCAAAAAAAACAACAAAGTGTTGGGCAATTTGAGTATCCTCTGAGATCGACACAAAGATATTTGAGCATTTGAACAAAAACATCCTACAAAATTTGATGATCCAACGTGATCTCAGTTCAGATCATCAGTCGGTGTTGTTCTGTCCAGCAACATATAACTCATTTCAAGTTGAACATCGAACATTCAGATACATGTCGTTCTGTGGGAAGAGCACAAGCAAACGAAGCTTGCGCATGGAAGCCACAAAGCAACCTGAGTGGAACGAGTCTTGAGCAAAAAGAGTAAAGTTGTGCAGCCTAAACTATGCACACAACCAATCGTACCACGTATGTTCAGTGTGGGAGGTGGATCTGCAAAATCAGTGCCAAAACCAGATCTGCCCATCTCTCAGCTCGGCGATTCTCTTCTTGCTTCACGAACTAAAAAGGCTGAAACTCGCACACAGCCCAGGACCTGCACTGCAGAGTGTTCATCCGTCAATCTTATTTTAAACTGCAGTGTACATATTTGCTGGACCATATTAACAAATGCCAGAACCTAATAATCTTTTCATTCGTCTGAATTTTGTCCTGGAAGGGAATAATGAAATTGGTAGATATCTAATATCGAGAGCACACACAATTTAGCCCGAATGCTGTTTGCTCCCAAACTGTTCAATCTTCGACGCTCTCACAAATGGTGAAAAAACCTGAGCACAATTCGTTGTTATTGCCTTAAAAATTTACAAGTTGTTGGACAAATTGAACACCGTTTGTGGTGCGACAAGAACTCAGAAGACAGAACAAAAATATGTTCTACTGGCCCTGTTTGAAATCGATTGTCACCAAAATGTCGTGTCACAAACAACACCTGAACAAAGTTCTGATCAACGTGAATTTTTCACAGAGTAAAAGTAATTGAATGAATTCCACTTTTGCAAATTAAGGTTCTTGATAAAGATTAAATAATCATCTGGGCAAATCTCCAAATTGGGTTTTCCTATTCTCCAGCAAGGCATTATTAGCATGAGGATTGCATTAGGAAAGCGATCCACTTGTTTTTTATCAGATCTGCTCCTCTCTGGAATTCTGAGCGTCGGAGGAGCGTCACAGCAAATTTCGTTCCATCATCTTCAGCCGAAACATTTTGGCGAAAGACGTTCGAAACCGGAATGTTGTTTCTTGCCGGAAGCGTTTCATTTTGCGGCCAAAGTGCGTCGGGACTTCGTGCCAACAATCAGATGTGTTTTCTCGGTCCCTCGCGTGGCATAAATTTGGAAAAACCTGAATACGTGACGAATGAGTAACTTTTTTCTGGAAGCATACACACAGTGAAAGTTTTTGAATTGACACAGGAAGTACGAACACTTTGTTTCTTTCGTCGCACGTCGGACTTGTGTAGTTTGGAGTTTTTCGTTCTACAACGTAGTGCACAAAATAAAAAGTGGGGCAAAGAAATGAATCTCAATTTATGGCTTGTGGGAAAGGGGGAAGAAGCCATAACGCCGAGCATACGGCATCCAATTAGACTAACAAGCTGCGCCTGTTCACTGCGACAAGCATCTCGTTTTACATTGATTCTGCTCGCGGCTTCATTAATTCCCTAATTGGGCCTAATCACCTGTGCAAGCGTAAACACCGCTCAAGGAGCAGAGGAATCCTCTGTGTGCGTGTGCTCGTGTGTGCGTGTGCGTGCGTGTGTGTTCGGTTGCAGGCTATGGACTCTGTCGTTGATTTGAGTGAGACACCGGGTTTGTTTGATTCTGCTCAGTGAAAGCTGTTCTCAGGTGTTTTGTGATTTTGAACAAGGATCTTCTTTGCACTTCAAATATTGATTTGCTGTTTGCTTGGACACAATGTAATCTCTGAACCTTATTCTTCACTGGATCTGCTGTTTATGCGCAGCTTTTGTTCTTTGTCTTTGTCCGAGAATTTTTCTCCCTTTTGCCATTCTCTCTGTACATGTATTCGAACAACAGAAGAGTTATTCCGTGTACCGATTCTTCTTGCGACGAAAACGTTGCGATTTACCCACAGTTGTGTCAAAATGTTGCTCTCCTGATTGCTTTGATGTGCCCTTTTGCTGACATCTCAATTGGTTTCTGACCTTTCATGGATTGATACTCAAACTGGTGCCCAAGTCAGACACAAGAACATCACTTTTTCACATTCCAGTTTCCAAAAAAACCTTGGTGTCATTCCTCTCTGAGAGAGTGAGAGAAAAAGTGATTGTTGTATTCACTGATGTGTTGATTCATTAATTGATTGAATGGTTGATTGATTGAGTGACTGAGTTGTGAGTGAGTGAGTAGATGTGTGAATGAGTGAATGAGTGAATGAGTGAATGAGTGAATGAGTGAATGAGTGAGTGAGTGAGTGAGTGAGTGAGTGAGTGAGTGAGGTAGGTAGGTAGGTAGGTAGGTAGGTAGGTAGGGAGGGAGGGAGGGAGGGAGGGAGGGAGGGAGGGAGCCCTTGTAAACCCCACTGTGGCTCGAGGAGGAGTTTTGCGTTCGTGCGTGCTGTTCTTGATTTTGATTTTGCTGAGTTGCCCAAATTGAGGTCCCAGCAGCGGAGTATTGAACAATTACTCTCTTTTATCAGCACAATTGTTGCAATTAACCAAATTAACGTGGCGTCTTCGTTGTCATTGATGACTTCCAGTCAGTTGATGTCACACAAATGTGGTGTGATGAATTCAACTCGGTCTCGCCTGATTCCAACACGTCGAATTCAACATCCCGCTTCGTGCGAACAAATTTCAACAGCAGAAAAAGAAACAAAGCTGGGACATGTGCAGTGTATCTGACCGCAAAGAAACCTGTTTTCAGGTTCGGAAACTTAATTAATGCTGCAAAACATGAAAATTTTAACCACTGCTGCATCTGTGAGATGAACAGTTCCAAACCGTATTCTGCCACTTGAAACTGGACCAGGACATGTTTTTGTCAAACAAGGACGTCTTGACACAATAACAAGCTTGGTTGTTGTTCCAGCGGTTTGACACTTGCCAAACGGCTTGCACGAAAAGTTGATGCGCGTGAACTGACCCACCACGGCGACAGATTCCGTCACCTCATGTGAAGCTTTGATCAACTCTGAAACCTGAAGAGTTCGCAGAGGAGAAGACTGCCGTGTCTTTTCTGCTGGTTCCCGAGTTTTGTCTTTCAGCCTCGGGTGCATCAATCGCAATCTCCTGTCTCTGTAACGTTACACCCAACAGGTGTGGCGGCCTGAGCTCGCCGTGACAAGAACGCGTACCCCGTGCGCATTGGATGGGTGTAACACTGAGTTGGATTGCTTCCTCTCTTTTGCTTTGCAAGGAGCTGTCTTGTGACAAGGATGGTCCATCACCTGTGCGGGAGTGGTTTGAGTTGACCTGTTCGAACATGTACGGTCTCCGGCTCAACTGAAGAGTCTTCGGTACTCCCACTCAACAATGGACCACGCTTGCGTCTGAAACAGTTTCAGGGTTGCAGATGCAGTATGTACTGCCACTCTGCTTTGTTTCTGTAGGCACCCCCACCTCAATCAGCATGACAGTCTGCCTTCTCAGTAGATGATGGGGAAGGGGGTTGTTTTGACTTGACTGCACAGTGAGCAATGCCATTCGTGCCGCTGCCAAAGAAGTCAGAACAAGGTGAGATTTATTCCCTTTTGCCACACAAATCTTGTTTTGAAGGTTGTCAATCAGATGGTTCAAAGAACTGGCGAACCTTTCACACACGAGTGCACCTTGTTGACAGGAGCTTCCATCATCTCGAAGCACTTCGTATCAGAAACAAACCACACTGGCAATGTCTGTCTGTCTGTCTGTCTGTCTGTCTGTCTGTCTGTCTGTCTGTCTGTCTGTCTGTCTGTTCATAAGCCGTTGTTTCTCTGGCAATTTTTTCTGTCACAGTCCACACTTGTGAAATGTTGTTTTAGTGACTTGAAATGTGCACAAGCGAAAAAAACACACACAAAAGTTGCGACCCTGAGCAGTGACTGTGTTTCAAGCAAGAAACAAAAGGGATTGTGTTTTTCTGTGCATTGATTGCAAAATATTGCTAAAGTTTCCTTGAATCTGTTCTGGCCAAGCTCCATTTGGTACCTGCATAAAACTTGCTTTACATACCCAGCAGCACTTGGGTACAAGTATTTTCTTAACAAAGCTGAGGGGCTGCCCACTTGGACTGAGTCACACGTCGCACCACCTGTGCAATCAAAAAGACAGCATTTGTGGTTGAAGATCAATGGAAATACAGCATAAATTTATTGAGAGAGTACAACATGTGAATGATACTGCCCGACAGGCTTCGATGAATCCAAACTCATTGATGGTCGCGTAGCCGGCCATCTAGGTGACCCTGACAGCTTAAAAACCCTTAGCATTCATGTGTGTGTCTGTCCAAACTTTGGAATGTAACCACCCCTCTCCAGACCCCCCCCCCTCACCAGACCCCCCTCCCCCTCTGCCAGACCCCCCTCCCCCTCTGCCAGACCCCCCTCTCCC
>JAAUXT010033438.1_pt1 | contig 28429 bp, 31 predicted proteins | sample 7278171 | NCBI WGS metagenome assembly JAAUXT01 (sample SAMN14350112, study PRJNA611818) | marine sediment metagenome | isolation source: surface marine sediment (1.8m) | place: French Polynesia: Moorea | collected 2018-08
AGTTGCAGGGACTAATTTGGTAGTTGCAGCACCTGGTGTTGACAACAAGCCACAACCAACTAACCAACGTCACTCTATTATCGCTCACCGCGTTCGAAGTTCGAATCACCGGGAGATCTCTAGATCTATTTTTACTGGACATTTCTGGTTTCAACAAAGGTTTCCCGGGATTGATAGAAAAGGGACAAAGAGCGGATGAAATACGAGCTGCGCATTTTACTATCTCTGTGCTCCGCAGTGCAATTTGACACGCAGTTGTTCACCACGAGTGGGTAAAGTATGCGCGGCATGCACTCCGATTGTACGCATGATTATTTGCACGAGACTTTGAAGTCTCGTTCAACAAAACTTTTTTTTCCAACAGTACTTCCCTTTCTTTGTTGTCGGTTCGGGATTCTGACGGAGCCTCTTTTTCTAACGTGTCTTTCGGTGAAAACTGGTTTAATAAACTGAAGTGGATCAACTTTCTCACGTTTCGTCTGAATACAGGGGACCAAATGAAGTACGTACAGGCAACTGCGGCCGATTTCTAAACGTTGGGACTCACCCAACATCCCGTGCGAGCCGCAACAGATCCTATCAGTCGGGAGCTCGGTGAAACACACACACACACACACACACACACACACACACACACACTGACCCTGATGCGGTCGGGCCCGAGTCCCGGAGACGGCACCTTCTCCAGGTAGTGCGCCAGGTCCTGCTCGATGTGCTCGAAGACGAGCAGCAGCTTCATCTCCGTCTCGTTCCGCCGACCCGGAATCACGTCCAGCAACCTGACAACATCCACAGGCTGTGATATATACAACCTGCAAACAGCTCTTTCACAGGTGGACAAGGGAAGGGGTGGACGGGAAGGGGGGGGGGGGTAACTGAGGCACTCTGAATTTTGACGTCAGCTTGATTCTGAATATTTTCATTTCCGGGGGCAGGGTCAGTGGTTCAGTGAGTAATTTAAATTCCAATGCAATTTTTGACACCAAATTTTGTGAATTGGGTCTGTGGGCGTTCTGTGTTCTGAAGTGAATTCCCAACACCAAGGCAGAATTCCGTCTGAAGTTGGCAGTGCAGTGTTTGTCACGTGTTGACTTCTGAGCAATAAAGTAGCAAAACTCCTCAAATCCAATGGACTTCCAATCGATTTGGGTCACAGGTTCACAATTCACCGCCTGGTCCACACACACACACACACACACACACACCTGACGATGTTTGGGTGTTCGAAGTTCTCCAGTTGCTTGAGCATGGCGATTTCTCGGATGGTACTCATGGGCATGCCCTCCTCAGCTGTCGTCTGAATCCGTATTCGCTTGATCGCCACGAACTGTCCGTCATTCTTGAGGTCTCGCGCCTTGTACACCGTCCCGTAGGCTCCGTTGCCGATGACGTTGACCTCCTCGTAGCCATGAACGATGCTGTTTCCGTCTTCGCAGCCGAGGTTCATGGTGGCCCTGAGCTCCGCAATCTGTCGGGCGGCCTGACTCACCGCCATGGCGACCGCGTGTTTGGGTGTGCTGGCGGGGTGGGGAGTGGGGTCAAAGTTCAGCAGGCATTCCCACTGTCTGGAAGAAAACAGACACTGAAACAGTCAGCAAACGCGACCACGTAGATCTATTTTGATTGGGAAGGGCAGGGATCGTGAGGTTTCTCACAAGTGGCTTTGATCACGACCAAGAACCGCCATGTGTCACGCATCAGGGGTTCACCCAGCTCTGACTCTGCGTGCAGCTGCACCAGACAAGAATCCAGGATTTGTATGGACAAATATTCTGCAGGCGCCAAGAAAAATCACAAAGGAATGTTCACTGCACAAAACTGACACGCGGAAGACAAAACAAGTTCCTGTGCCCTGCAGTTTCCAAGCAGCACCCTGGATCCATCCCCACGCACAAGCAACAAATTTTTGAATGCTTTCGCTTTCTGTTCAAATCAGTCCGCCAAACAGATCAAAGTTTGCATTTCAACAAGATCTGGTGCCGCGTAGACATCTAGTGTGTTTGAAATCGAATCGTTGCATCCACGTGAGATTCTGGATCACACTTTCAAAAGTCGCATTCCTAAACATGCTGAAGGGGCACCTCTTCCGCTCACATGGAACAAAACTTTTTCAAGAAAAACTGCAAAAGTGGCGCAAACAACACAACTCACCATCAACGCTTTGCGTCAGAGACAACCCACGTTTCAATTTCAGTTTGATGTCGAAAGAGGGACAATCCTGTGTGAGTATTCCTTGATGTTTGCCCAATTCTTGTTTCTTTCTTTTTTGTGCCACACTTAGGTTGTCTGAGTTTTGTGTCCCGCGCGCTCTGATTGGTCGCTGCTGAACCTCCATTCATCAACAGCTGAACTTGACGAATTCATATACGCGAAACACCATTCCTCAAATAGTTGTTTGTCAGCTCTGGCTTAATTGATCAAACGTCACATCAACTGAATAAGAGATACTAAGAGAACGAAAACATTTTCTGATGTCCTCTATCAGCAAAAATCAGTTGTTATTCTCGGCTAAATTACCCAAAATCCTATCATCGTATGAATCCGTTAAGGGTTTAGTGAAGCTTTCGTATGACGAATGTCGTGCGAACGACTTTCGACCGTCGGGCTCGTTGGTCTAGGGGTATGATTCTCGCTTCGGGTGCGAGAGGTCCCGGGTTCGAATCCCGGACGAGCCCTCTGATTTTTTTTTTTTTTTTTAAACATTTTGTCTCAAAATTTTCAGATGGGAATCTGAATGAAGTGAGCTCAAGTTGAGGGTAAATCAAGCAGATCTAGTGTTCCATCGTGAAGAATGGTAGATCTATTTTCACAGATCTATTTTCTGGGTGTCCAACTGGACATTTGACGCTCACACAATTCTCACGCACACAACACACACCACAATTCACGAGGTGAAATGCAAAAGGTGCGTGGTCAAAACTCAAAAGGTCAAGGTGTCATCTAAACTGCTTGACGCTCCATAAGTTTGACATTTGAGAACGCCTCACAAAAATTGGTCGTTTCCCTGATGTCTGAGGCCTGGCATGTGAGGTGTTTCCATTCAATGAGTTTCAGAAAGTCTCTCAACATTTGTTCAGGAATGGCGGCTTTGTGTTGCGTTTGGAAAGGCCTGAATTGCAGGAAGTTTCTGAGCGATAAATGGCGTTATTTTGCTTTACGGATGGGGAGAAGATTCCTCGCCCAACACAGGTCGGTGACGTTTTCTGTGCGCTGTGCACACCCTGAAACCCAGCAACCTGACGTCAGAACGTCACAACGTGAACGTTGCGTACAATGGAACCCAAATTCGAAACCGACACGTGTTTTGAGCTTTGTGATTCACATTTCGAGTCATCAGGCCTCGTGTAGCTGTGTTTTGCCACGTGGTTGGTTCCTATCGCTACGTTGCAAGCACAGCGCCGGTGCATGTGTACTTTGTACGAACCGCTTCACTGCATGAATATGAATAGGGAAGATGGCGCTTCTTCAGGTGAGGTGATGCCTCACGCGTTTAAGCAGTGCTCTCTGTGAATTGATTGACAGTGGAATTTTTTGCTCCAGAAACGTGATGGAAAAAAGTTGAACATTCCAAGCAGAACATTAGACTCAAGTGGTTGAATTGGATGTCCAATGATATTGTGTGAACACTGAAAGAGTAGAATCTACTCTTCAAGATCTACATTTTGCAGCAAGAGGAATTCATTCATTCAATCTTACGTCGCGACGGCCTTAATTCAGACAGACAGCATTGACAGACTTTTTACGAGTGGAATTGTAAAAACGTCTTTTGTCTTTTCTGTGCAGTGCACCAAACCAAAGCAGCAAACATGGCCAGCTTGAAAGTGAACAGTCCCAACACGAAGTACACCAACGATTACATCGAGTCTAAATACGTTTACGAAGTTACCAAGGTGCACAGCGAGAATGGACAGGTGATCGCTGTTCCTCAGTCAACGGACTACACGTTCCGGGTACAGCGAAAGGTAAGGATCTGCAGATCTAACTGCATCTGTTCACTGATCCATGATTTCTTGTATGATTCTGCAACCGGCGTTTTCATTCATTCACCGCGTGTTACCTCAAGGTTGGCCAAAGCCATTTTGGCGGAAAGGAATTTGCAAACACTCGATATTTTGTCCCACTTTTTCACAGCTTCTGTGGACTTTGCTTGTGATTTGTAGTTTTGTCCCCAAAAGAGCAGCTTTACATGGACTGTTCAATTTGACAGGTGCCTCGATTGGGAGTGATGTTGGTGGGCGTTGGCGGCAACAACGGCTCGACTGTTATAGCGGCGCAGATTGCCAACAAGATGAAGATGAGCTGGCACACCAAGGAGGGGCTCCAGGTACTACCGCTGAAAGTTTCGGAGACGGTGGCGCGCCAGGCAGATCAATGCCATTTATGAAGCAGACCGAAGCTTTGAATGTGTCCTTCAAGTTTTTGATTCTGAAGTTCACTGGATCTTTGCTGACGGCAATTTTAATAAACAGTGTCACAACTTCGACGACCAAGGTCCTGTCTCACCACTGAGTCGACTTCGGACTTCGTTGACGCACACATTTGCAAGAGTTCGACTGTCAAGTGCCTCGGATGTTTCAGTTGCGTGATTAGATCTGGTGGTTCGAGGGAGATGCTGTTCGTCTGTGATGACTCACGCGCACTTTGGACCATCCCTTTTGTCGTTTTCAGGAGGCGAACTGGTTTGGGTCGATCACGCAGGCGAGTACGGTGTGCGTGGGGACGGGTCCCGACGGAACTGACGTCTACCTGCCGTTCCACGCGCTGCTGCCGATGGTGCAGCCCGGCGACATCGTGTTCGACGGCTGGGACATCTCGTCGCTGAACCTCGCGGACGCCATGCAGCGCGCGCAGGTCCTCGACTACAACCTACAGGTCAGTCCGTCAGGGAGAGACCAGGTGATCAGGTGTCACCTCATCCACGGTGTCAATTGAAACTCCTGGGCATCAGGTGAAACAAACTGCGGTGATGGCGGGTGCAGAGGATCCCACTGAAGCAAACAACGTTTGGGCTTCAACATTGTGCTTGAAATTGTCAACCGAAAAAATTCAAGAATTGCACCCCGTCTTTGCAGGTCCAGTTGAAGCCACACATGGAGAAGCTCAAGCCGCGCCGATCCATCTACTACCCTGACTTCATCGCCGCCAACCAGTCTGACCGCGCAGACAACGTTATTCCAGGGTCGGACAAATGGGCGCACGTGCAGCACATCCGCGATGACATCCGCGATTTCAAAAACAAGCACAACCTCGACAAGGTGACACAGATGCAAAAGCTTCCTTTTTGTCGGAAGAGTCGGGAATGTGGTTGCTTTCTTTCAGAAAGAAAATTGGGAAAGTGTCTGCTGGGGTTTGTTCCGAAATGAAATTGCCCCGATTTTTGGCAACAAGGAGAGAAACTTCTGTACTCCGTCTTCTTCACGCTTCAAGTGACAGTGAATGAAGCTTCCATCATTCATTGCAGGTCATCGTGTTGTGGACTGCCAACACTGAGCGCTTCTGTGATGTGCGCGAGGGTCTGAACGACACTGCCGAGAACCTGATCCAGTCCATCAAGAACAGCGACGCAGAAGTGTCCGCGTCCACTGTGTTCGCTGTCGCCAGCATTCTTGAAGGGGTGCGCACAGTTCATCGCATTTGTCCAGCGGCAGACTCAAGAGCAGCCCACAAGAAGCCAACCGTTTTTGTGCCTGGGACATCCTCTCATTTGTGTATTCACTTTCACTTTTTCCTGGCAGGTTTGTTACATCAACGGAAGTCCGCAGAACACGTTTGTGCCTGGAGTCATCGAACTTGCTGAGAAACACCGCGTTTACATCGGGGGCGACGACTTCAAATCGGGTCAGACGAAGATCAAGTCGGTTCTCGTGGATTTCCTCGTCTCGGCCGGAATCAAACCGACGTCCATCGTGAGCTACAATCACCTGGGCAACAACGACGGCAAGAATCTCTCCGCCCCGCAGCAGTTCAGATCGAAAGAGGTGAGAGAGCTGTGAAATTTCTACCGCAATGAGCAATATTCACCCACACCAATGCAGATGGATACAGCCCTGGACTAGATTATAAACGCGCCAAATCATTGTCGTCGTGCTGTCATTTGCAGATTTCCAAGAGCAATGTTGTGGACGACATGGTGGCGTCGAACGGAATTTTGTACGATCCAAAAGAGAAGCCGGATCACTGCGTAAGTGTCTGCGCTTCAGTTACAATCATTAGAATCATCAGAGGAAAGTGGAACCTTCGCAAATTGGTGCGAGTCGTTCATTTGCTTAAAACTGGGCCTGACTTTCACGCGAAGACAACTGGAATTTGTTGAATGTCTTCTGGTTTCGTGAACCTCCGTTTTAGTCGTGTAGAACCAACGTGTTGGCTTGGATACATCAAACATTATACGTGAGCGGACCAAGCAAGAAATGCTTGGCCCATTTGGGGTCAAAGAAGTAGCCCTGTTCATGTGCTACTGTGACGTGACTTCCATGTTTCTCGCTCCTGCAGGTCGTGATCAAGTACGTGCCGTACGTGGGCGACAGCAAGCGCGCCATGGACGAGTACACGTCGGAGATCATGCTGGGCGGGCGCTCGACCATCGTGCTGCACAACACGTGCGAAGACTCGCTGCTCGCCTCGCCCATCATACTTGACCTCGTCATCATCGCCGAGATGTGCCAGAGAATCTCGTTCAGGTGAGGACGCAGGCGCGGGCCCGGAAAGAGGGGTTTCCCGGGTTAAACGTACGCTTCGTGCCAGACAAAAGACCGCATTCGAACATTGGTTCTCTTCTGTAGGGTTGGAGAGGAGCGAGAGTTCCAGCAGTTCAACGCCGTCTTGAGTATCCTGAGTTACCTGTGCAAAGCGCCGCTCGTCCCGCGCGGGACGCCCGTCGTCAACGCCCTCTTCCGCCAAAAAATGTGCATCGAGAACATCTTCAGGTCAGCACGCTTTGATCATTCCGGAAGTTTTACTCCAAGGTCAAATGTCTTTTGAAGACAGAGTGGTGGTTGCACCTGCGTTTTGAATGTCACATCGAAGCCCATGTCTCAATGCTATTTGCAGAGCCTGCCTCGGTTTGTCGCCCATCAACCACATGGGACTCGAACACAAGATGGAGAACATGCAACCCTACGCGTTGCGCCCAAGCGGTGTCCAAGAGAACCTCACCAAGAAAGTTCACAGCGCCACCACCAGCAACGGTCACATCACCAACGGCGTTGCCAACGGCCATACTCCCATGGTGACGACCAATAGCGACAGTGACGAGCCAGAGTTGTGATGGCTGTCCAGACTTAGACCGTAGTGTTGTTGAGAGATGGAATTATCGTGTAATTCTGAGCATGAACGGGGAATTGACCAAGCTTCTTACCAGTGGGCATTGCAACTTCTCGTGCGCGCAGCCTCATTTGGCTCCTTTCACCAGCATCATTGCAAAACAAAACGGACTATATTTTCAAACACAGGCGCGTCCTTTGGAGCGAACCTGTGTCGTGCACTGGCAACAGCTAGATTGGGTGGGTAGAGGTGGGGGTTGGACCAGATGATGTCCTTCTCCCCTTCCCTAGGGTGTCTTTAAATTTGAGGCAGGTCACACCTTACATCGTTCTTTGGTCCTGGTGTGAGGTTACACCTCCCCAACTGGACAGGTCCCAACACCCACCGACATGGGTTGGTCCTGGGAGTGAAAAAAACCCAACTTGGTTGGTCTGACATGTACCCCCTTCCTGAGACAATTTCACGCCGAAATTTGTTTCTTATTGAGTGATGAGCAGTTGGCATAATTGGCCGAAGTAAATTTGTTGTCTTTTGTAAAGAATTGCCAGTTGTTTTTGCTGATGCTTTTTTGTGCAAATGACCATAACCCAAGTCTGAGAGACTCGGGTTATTTCTGCATGTTGAGGTACAATGAAACCCCTCTTATCTGGACACTTGCTGATGCAGACATCACTCTCCAGAGGACAAAAACAAATTGGGCGGACATCATTCAAACTGACCCTCTGAAGTGTGGACACCTCTCTGGAGCGGCCATTGCTATCAAGGTCAAAAGCTGTTCGGAAGAGAAAAAGGTTTCTGCGTAGATTTGACGTGTGAGCATGCATTCACAAAGTTCTGCACTCAGCACATTCCTCTGAAATGTGGGTTGCCCCAAGCCGCCGCCCCCCACCCCACAGGATGTCCTGCCTCTTGACGCCTTTGTTCAAGGTTCTGCTTGTTGTTCAGTCCTCACGTGTCACGGGGCGTGAACGCGAGTTGACGACCCCGAATCGAGATTCAGCAAAACGTCCACAATAGATTCAGAAAAACTCAAACTAACAGCTGCCTTGTGTCAGGTTTCGGGCGTGTATGTCCAGTCTTGTTGCTGCGCCAGGGCTCAAATAAAAAGAAATTTTATGTTTCCAATTGAATTGTTGTCACGCTTCCGAATGAAGATAGACCGGTACCTTTTGTTTTTGTAAACATTTTATTGTACAAGTCGCTTGTTCACAAAATCCTGCTCCAAGCGGTGGTACATTTCAATCGTTCAACAACGGAATCAACGCGATGGTACAAAAACAAATACACTCGTCTGAGACGACAAAAATATTGCGAACACAGAAAGCTCACACACATTCTTTTCACTTGCAAGTCTCGAGGATGGACATCTGCTGTAAGTCGTGAGGACCAAAGAGTTTTCGCTTCGGGCGTCCAGTTCGCACAAGAGAAATGTGATCAACACTTCAGTCCTCTGGGCGCCTAAACACATCCCAGCAGCACAAAGAAAACAAAACGAGACCGCAGCCGTGCAGTAACTAAGCAAAAACAACATACTGACATACATTTGCAACCAAGCTCTTTCTTCTTGGGTTCTGTGGACCTGTTCAAACAGTGTACAACATCATGAAAACTTTCTCCATCTCTGGGTGGACGCGACGCCCAAATTGACATCCGGGCACCGCAAGGTTCGCATTCGGAACCGATTTTGCGCGATGCAAAGCCTTGATTCGGCAATCACAAGTATCTGGGGTGAAAAACTCAGCTGGTTGAGGAATTACAGAGTCACGGCTAAAAGTCGCCGATTTTCTTGAAACAATTGTCAATGGCAGAAAGTTGAAAGGAATGTTCGTCTACACAAAACGCCCCGCACTTACGAAGGATTTCGGACGAGCAGGAAAACCAGGTGGTGTGGTGAAAGGTGAAGTAGGGCTGGCCCTACAAGTTGGTGTGGTGGATCTGGCCTGACCATGGGGTGGCTCTGGCCCCACCAGTTCGTGTGGTGAATGGTGCCTTGACATCACAACATCAAAGCAAACGTTACAGTGAGCACAAAATAGAGTGTGACTTGTACGTACATGGGGAGCAGCTTCGCCCGACAGAAAACAAGGGAGAGAGAGAGACCAGACACTCAGATCCACTTTTCAAGCATTTACCGTATTTACAGTGTTATTCTCGATATTCGTGGATTCTGAGTGCAACTTACAAGGCTCCACACAAGCAATTGTGTTTCAAAAATACTGAGTACAAGCTCAAACTTCACCAAACTATCTGAGTGTAAGTGTCAAACTTACTGCAGAAAAGACCAACTTCCAACAGCACAACTGCACGTTCGAGCAATGAAACTTTGTCGAACTTCACAGCATGAATGAATGATGATTTGTGCAAATGAATCACAGAAACTCACGGAAAGCGACCCAAACTCGGACACGAGATCACATTGCAGTCGCCAAGTCACATTGGAAATTTAACATTTGTGTATGACACAGGTGTTACTGCAGAAACTGCAAAATTTATGAGAACATAATCGAGCCCCAACACAAATTGGCGAAATGTACATTTCACAAGAATTGAAGACCATCACTCTCACAAAAATACGTCTCCAATTCACCTCTCGCCCGACCATTCAAATGAACAGGGCAGCTGTCAGGGAAACTGGTCTTTCACGTTCATAACTTGGCCCGTCTCCCTGACAAACACCCCGCAAATATCACATCTGTTTGCTGGACAAACACAGACTGGATCTGCATGGAATCTGCCACCACAAAACCATCTCGCGGTTTTCCACGAATTTTTACAAGCAAGAATACACGTACATACCCTTCGAGCTCGGACAATCCAATGTGTTAAATCCAACAATTCGTTCATCCAATCAAGTCTTTCCGTTGCTATTTCTCCGACTGAGAGAATTGCGACAGAAGTCGATCGACACCGACACACTGCGTTCGACACACATTCATCTGGTGTTGATAAATAAAGAAAGAAAAGAAAGTTGCCTAAAATCTCTGTACGCGACAGAATTTTCGAATGGTGTGAATTTTGACACTTTGAAACTGTTCGCCACAGGCGCTGAAATCCTTCACCAAGATCCGGTTTCTCGTTACTCCAGTTCCGTTCCTGGTCCAAAGCACTCGTCTTTGTGTGTCTTGTGTGAATCAGTCGTCGCACTGAATCGCCAGTCTGGCCCGGAGTCCGAGGAATCGACTCAGTGCAGCACAATATTGCGGTGTTTTCTGCGCGCAACACGACCTCGGTCGTTATCGGCACCACGTGACCCGGCGCTGTCCCGAGAAGCCTCGGTGACCTCCGGTGACATGCGCAATGTTCGGGACACATCGGGTCAGACAAAAGCAAGTCTGGGCAATTTTGTATGGCACATTGGACGCTGCGTTCCCAACACCGTACTCAGTTTATGTGTCCATACCGTTTGTGCAGCGCCTCGGATTCGCGATATGTCCAAGTTGAGATGCCAGCGCGCTGGGCGCTGCACACCGAGTTGCCTGACAAATCGTCCAACGGGTGTCTACTTCTCCTTCTTGTTGGGGCCTCCCTTCCGCTTGCGTCCGTTTCTGTCTGTGCGCTCGTTGTTGTTGGTGTCGTTGCGGGGCACGAAGACCCAGGTGCCATCGCTCGTCTGGTCCAGGTTCACTTGGGTTGGGTCGTACGCGTCGCCGTTTTCGTCGCGCTGAGAGGCGATCGTCTGAAAGACCGATTTGTGGCACTGTCAAGTGCTGTCCACGTGAAGGGGGATGGTGACTTGCTTGCCACTGTTATCGTTGGGTACAACGTCTGGTTTTGTTTTGTTTCTGCCTTGTTTCGCAAGAACAATGCTCAGGCGTGGCGACAGAAAGACACACTTACTGCTCTGATCAGATCGTCGACCTGACGGTGCATGTATTCGAGGGCCTCCTTGTTCTTCTCAGTTTCCGACATCAGACGTTTGCGCTGCTGTCTCAGCCCCGTCACCTGCACAAAATCACAGAAAAATACTTCGTGTAATTCTGATCCCAAAGTCACCAACTGCGACTGCATTTCGCTGGAGTCACTGGTTATTTTTCTTGTCAAGTCCTCACACTTTTGCCCCGGCAAACCAAAAATTCGTTCAAAGCCCGCGAGTATATCTCAGGCAAGTGGAACGCTTGCACGCGTTTGTGTGCACCTCGATGTAGTGTACTGATCACGCTGCGGACAAATTTCTGGCGCTCACCTCTTTGCTCAGATCGTCGATGTTGTCGATTTTGCGCTTCCGGCAGTTCTGAGCCGCCACTTTGTTTTTACCCCGGCGGCGGATGTCTCGAATCAGCTGTTTCTGAGGTTCCGTCAGCTTGTGTCTCTGCGAAGAGAAACTGGGACACTGCAACTTCAGCAGTTCACTTTTTCGAGCGCGTAAAGCTGTCTTTTTGTCAACATGAAGAGGGATTGAGTTGCAAGACGCGAGAAAGTCCACCTGCACCCATTTTTGTAACACGCACAAAGACCCCTTGCTAACGATGCAAATTTACAAACTCAACGCACACCAACGCATGTCGCACCACGCGAAACCGGACCGTGTCGCACCTCGATCATGTCGTTGAACTCCTCGACGGGTGAGTTGATGATCTCCTCCGTGGTGAACGGGAGGCGCATGTCGTGCGCGCGCCGCTCGTCTTTCGTCATGTCCTTGTAGCGCGCAGCCGCCAACTTCTCCTTCTGCGCACAAACAACGCAATGATCGTGAGATGCGAACTGCAGTCTGCTTCGCTTCCCAACACTCTGATTCTCCTCCCATCGTGGGTTGGCTGTGTAGTTTGGGATCAAGACGGCAAGGAACCATTGCAAAACAAACTGGACGAGCAATGAAACTGTGGACGCTGCACACGCCGTAAAATGGTCGAAACCAACTCTTGGTTCGAGGTTCTGCCGTGAGTTGCACAAATTTCAGATTCGAAGTTCACGCCAGCAGATTCAAAATGGCCAGTTTATTTCCCAATGTTGCCGACTTACCTTTTTGATGTCGGCCTTGCGTTCCTTGGGTGCCTCTCCGGGCGCAGCTGGGTACGTGTGGTTGTGGTTGACGTGTCTGAAGGCGTCGAAGGGGAGTCCGGGCGGGTCCGTGCGATCGACCCAATCGAACCCGTTCACCCCGTCGCTGCTGCCCCTCGAGAAGGAGCTCGAGCGCGGGCGGCGCGCCGACTGCCGAGTGGCGGTGCTGCTGGGACTTCTGCCGCGCCGGTCACCGCCGCCGTTGGATGTCGCTCCGAAACGGAAGAAAGCGCCGCCGTCCAAACTGAATAGAAAGGAAAACAGCCACGTCATAAAAACGTGCAGGACGAATCGTTGGCTGGAGTTCATTGTTTACGTGGTCAGTAATTCTCGCACGTCGCCGTCTTCCGATCAGCGTGAACTGACCTGGACTGGAAAGGGCTCATGTCGTCGCTGCCGGCCGATTCGTAGTCGCTGCCGCCGGTGGCGCCCCCCGGCGAAGACAAGTTGGACAGAACAGACCCCGTCTCGTTCAGGTCCTGCGAGCGGGACAAAAAGGGTCTTGGAGACTGTGATACCGAGAGGCCCGCCAACTGCACCAGGTCAGGGGTGTGGAGGTGCAACGGTTCACATGAAAGACAGTGCTTTGGCGATGCGCTGCTGAGCAAGTTCCCCAATACCCGGACCACCCAGCCTGCGGCGAAAAAACATTCAGTTTCCATGACGTAGTGAGGAGGGGGGGGGGGGTCACACAGGTTTCTTTCTAAGGGTGGACAAACTTTTCCATGACATTGCGACCCCTCCCTCACTACATCATGGAAACTGAGGTGTGTACAGACAGACAGACAGACAGACAGACAGACAGACAGACAGACAGACAGAGACTACTGGTCGCGCACGCGCGAGAAATAAAGTAACTTTGTGACTTTCTCTTCAGAAAAGTGATACTGGAGTGATGATCAGCATGATGTTTGATGCAACGCTTGTGGTCCGCGTAGTGGGGGACTTGCTTTGCTGTCGAGACCGCCCACCACAATGAATGCGGTCAAAAATTTGGGAACAGAGCAACGAACAGCGGGGCCTTCTTTTCGGGATTTTCTGCACTTGTGTGGAGAGAAGTGTACGTACGTTGTGCGGGGGAGAACCGCTCATTGAGGACAGCGCTGAGTCGCTCATCTCGTCCATCCGCGCCTGATTCAACCCTGCAGAGACAACGTCAACCTCATGAGCTCTCACTGACAACTTCAGACAAAAGTAAAACCTTACCTGGGGTGTTCTGAGTCAACTGCTGCAGTCTTGTACCTCCGAGTTCTTCCAGTGTGGGGAAGAACCGGGCACAGACACGTTGCTTATCCTGCTGCTCAAGAGGCAGCAGAGGTGTCTGCGCCCAGTTCTTCCCCAATAACTTCTTTCTTTTGAAAGAACACAAGCTTTTGAGAAATTCTTCTCTCTGCTTCAATCGGTACAGAGCACCCATTATGATGGTGTGTCGCATTTAATTCGTTCTCCACGTGCGGCAGAATCAACCGATCTACCAACAACGTGATTATAAACGGACGTCAGTCAACTTTGTTGTCACAACTTTTAATTCTTCGGCGACCTCACGTGGCATGACACGTCGAAATCCAGCATTGGGCCAGCCGTATCAGTTGAGGGATCGTGCCCATGTGGATTTCTCTGATCCCAGTCAAACAACGGACACAACGGGCCAAAGATCAGATGAAAACGGAAATTTCCACAGTGTGGCGAAGCTACAAGAACGGAGGCACAGAGACGTCCTTGCTCGTTGGTGGTGACGACCCCACACAGGTACGTTCTATGGCACGGTTTCTTAATTAAGTACAATGGGCGGTTACAATTTACGCGCAGCTGAAAACTCACTGGTACCTTCAACGAGTGCGGTTTCGTTCAGGTCCATGCTTTCCACGGGCTGGTCGGCGTCCATCAGTTGTCGGAGGACCCCGCCTCCGCCGCCGCCCGCGCCCCCCGACGCTGCTATCTGCTGCGCGCCGCCGCCGAACGCCGCGTCGTCCTCCTGCTTGATGGGCGACGTGAAGTTCGTGAAGTCGAAGTCGGGCTCGAAGGGAAGAAGCATGCCGGCGCCCATCTGGTTCGGGGCCGTGTCTGGAAAAGAATAAATTTCGTGCAGTTGACGTAACAAGACAACGCAACGCAACGCACACAAGAAACCGCTGTTGGCACTTTCAAATTCCTGCGTAACACCGCATGGCAACAAGAAGCCATTGTCACTTTTTCTGCGCACATCGCTCCGTCGTCTCAATTTATGATTTATTGTCTTTCTCTCGTCCCACTTGATCGTCCTTCGTTTCCTCTGGGGCTTCCCCTTCACGATAGTTTCGACACATCGCAGGCAACGGTCAATTTCCCGCAGGTTGCTCCGACCGGCTCGGAGCAACACTGAAAAGAATAGGACTCGCTTGTCTTGCTTACTGTTCAGGTCGCTCTGGAGAGGGTTGGCCTCCATCGGCGGGGTGATCATCAGGGTGTCGTTGTTCTGCATAAGGAACTGCGGGTCGGGAAGCATCGGAGAAATTTCTGCGAAGAAAGATTCAAGAATCGAATCGTCAATGGTTTGTTGTTGCTGCTTCGTCGGGAGGTTGGGGCATGCACTATACTGCTGTTGCTGCTGCTGCTGCCACTGGTTGCATTGGGTTTGGCGTTCCGGCTGTTGCCAGGGAGTTGACTGCAGCGAGAGAGAATGTTGAGCCTGCCAGACTCCTCCCATGCTGAGTTCCGGATCCGTCTGCTGGATCCCAGGGCTGCTCCATGTGGACTGATTCTGCCATTTACTGGTGCTGCTGTCCGACCAGGGCCACAAACAGCTGTCTTCCGGTCTCGCACTCGCTCCTGCGAATCCTGGATGCTGCGCCCGAGTCTGCCACGCGTCTCCGAACATACACGAAGATCTCGGCCCTGAGTTTTGGGCGTCGAATCCACCGAAGCCACCCGACGTACACACGTCATCCATCACCATTCTGGTTCGGTGTGCGAAGTTGTTCGCCTCCCCAAAAGAGACTTCTTCTTCAAATGTTTCAAGCCAATCTTTTCCAAGAGGTCCACAGCAAAAGTTTTCCTTCACCACACCCAGTTCATGTGGAGGCCATTGGAGAAGAATGTCCGGCGAGACGTTATTTCTCTCCTCGAATTGTTACAATACTCTTGAAAAATTTCCATTTGGTTGGAGAATGCGCCCGTATGTCCTTGCTCCACACCCATCATAGTTCCAATGAAGATTCTAGCTCAGAAAGTAAGAAAACAACCATTGTTCCGTCGCTTGGACCTGTTCTTCAGACGTCCACAAACCGTGTGAGAACCAGCTGGCCAGCACTCCAGCATTTATACAGATCAGTTTGAGCTTTAAACGCAAACAAACTGTTGTCCAAAGTCCTCCTGCTCAGGTGCTAATTGGTAGATCTATGAAGCCTTCACGCAAAAGTCAGGCGACGATAAAAATCACCCCGGCTCCATGTGATCGGTGAACAGACAAAACGTTCCCACAACAATTACGAGGCAACTTCCTGAGTACCAGCACATTCCCCGAGCGAGAACCAAAAAGAGAATATCGAACTTTCTGCAAGCAAACAGGTCTTATCTCCTTTTGCGCGTACTTAGTAGCAAAAACGAGTGACGTTGACGGACGTCGAGTGTTTTATTTGCTTGTAGAAACAATTGCCTTTTGTGGGCAAACAATAAATTTGGTCAGAGGCCGACTTCTCGGGAGATCCTGCTTCAATCCAAGAGATTTCATCATTTCCGACTTGTGGAGCAAAATGCCACAACCATGTCAACAACAATCCCAATTCTGCAGACAGAACTTTCACTATCTGGATCAAAGTGGTGTTCACCACCAAAATAAATTCTGCCTGAAGGAACAACAAGCGGATACGTCTCGTGTCTCTTGGGTGCACCAACACTTCTTACGAGTCAAACCACCATTGGGGGATGTCACTTCTATTTCTCCGTCAATCAAGATGAGCCGATAGATAAGATTGTGGCAAAATAGAGAACACAGCGCGAGCATAGTGTCAGGTTCACGCGCAAAAGTGGAATGAAATTGGGTACACTTTGGACACGGCACATTTTGCACACGACACAGACTCGCAAAGTTGGAGACCACGTGTCTGCAGTGTGCCTGAAGTGGAACATCACGTCACCCCGAAGAAATGTTGGCTTTACCCTGCCCTCCCAAGAAAAAGTACCCTTCACGCTCGAGTTCTGGTCCTGAGATGCGAAAGAAATTACTTTCCCTTGTTTGTCTTCCCCAATAAATCAAATCTTGCCCTTGACTTTCATTCGTGCACCAAATGACGAAAAAGGTTCACAAGACGAGAGATCTGGGGAAAAGATCAAGAAGTGTCCGCTGCTAGAATGGTGCGAAACTGGCAACAATGTTTCGTCCTCAGCACACATATGGTCACAAACACACGGACATTCGCCTGCACACGTGGCTCAGGCCTGATGGAACTTTTATGTATCACAATCCAGCGTGACCTCAGCAGTGCAGTGTTTGTCCTCAGCTTGGCAGGTCGAGAGAGTTCGGTTGGGGCGCAGCGACTTGTTTCACGGGGCGAACAAATTTCACATCAGTTCTTTCTTGAAACCACCCCCAAACTTAACTACCGGTACTGGAGAGCATAATCAATTTTGATGTGATTCGTGCTTACCGAACTGCTCGGTGATGTTGAAGCTCTGATCCCCCTGTGGCGGCAGCAGCGTCGCGTTCTGGATCAGGGGACCCAGGTCCGAGTCGGAGAGGTTGCCGATGTCCATCAGGTCGGGGGCGGCGGGCACGGAGTGCGGGACGTCCGGGACCGGTGCGCTTGAGTTGGTCGCCGACACGTCGAAGAGGGACTGCTGTATCTCTTGCCAACTCTGTTCGATGTCGGACGGTTCATTTCGCTGTGGCTGCGGTGCAGGCGCAACACTCTGCGAGCGAACACAACAACATTGCAACTCAGTCGACTGACGGGTTGTACCAGAGCAGAAAGCATTTCTTGCAAAGGAAAGTTTATTCGGAATGCAAGTCACCAGAAACATTTTCTGCGCAGTAATATAATTTTCTTTGTGGAAAATGATAGAGTTATTTCGAAAATTCTTCGAAAGACATCTTCGCAAAACTGACCTGTGACGGAAACGAATTCGGTTCCTCCGTAAACTGCTGCTGCTGTTGTTGTAAATCGGCCTGCATCTGCTCAGCGACACTGAACATGGCCTGGAGTTCCGCCTCCTCTTGAGGTTGCGGCCACACCAGCCCCTCATCCAGATGGAGATCGACCGCAAGGGGCTCCGCGCCGTCCCCCTGGGCGAGGGGCACCACTTGCTCCAGAGGGGAGACTGGGCTGAAGGTGGTCTGAGGGGTGATGTACGTGTCTTCTTCTCCCACGGACGGCTGATGAAGCTGCGTCTCAATGAAGTGAAGCGCATCTTCCTCCGAAAGACCCTGCAGAACAAACTGTATTGGTAATTTCAACTCTGTCAGGTCCGCGTGCGGCAGTCATCATGTTCTTTGGGAGTTTCTTTCACACAGATCATATGGGATCAACTCACATCGTTGTCATCCAGTTGAGGCGGCAGGCTCTGCCCCGTCCCAGTCATCGGAGCAGGGACCCATTCGCCTGGAAAGACAAGTTCCAAGTTTCACACAGTACGCATGCGCATCTCTCCAGCCCACGCCAATCACTCCTGCCTACGCCATATCTTGGAAGCAGTGAAGCGCTCCACGGCTGTCTACCTTTCCCCTTGGCTGTCCAACCAAAAACTTGATGACGTCTGCACCGTGAGTGAGCAGAGAAATGTGCACAAAGGAAGCTGTAAGAATTTCCCACCAGTTTCCGTGTCCAGAACAGAGTTGGTCGCGTCCTCCTCTTCCGCTGGGGGCAGGGCAGTCTGGCCAAAAGGTGTTTCGCTTTCTTCGTTCTCCAGTTGCTGCTGAAACAAGAAATTGGGGAATCCAATTCACCCCCACTTTTGGGAAGAAACCTCGTTTGTTTCCCGAGTTTTCACTTTTTCTGAATTCAAAATTCCTTGGTTCTGTGTGTTTTGTATTTGTTGCGTTCTTCCCAGAACGCTTCCGCTGTTGCGCTAATACAGCTGCACTAAAACCCACCTTGATTTCGAAATTTTGGCCTTTTGAAAAGCTCTCAGGGTAAGAGTCTGACCAATTGTTCCCACTTTACAACGATTTTGCCCAACGGAACCCCAGAAACCAAAAATATTTTTGTTCTGAGAAACACACAATTCAAAAAGAAAAATTCTTGAACTTTTGTTGTTTTCTCTAGTTTTTCTCTATTTTCTCTGATTTTCCTGACATCTTCAGCAAAAAACACGAGATAATTTTCCCCGATCATTTCCTGACTGGTTCTGCAGGCGTACGTTTCGTCAAGTTGGTTCCGCAACTCGGAATTTTGCTGTTTTTCGTTGTCTTCCTCTTACAATTTCAACGTCGCAAACACAACCTGCTGTCTACGTCGAACCCGGCAAACAGACACATCGCCAAAATTGCATAAGTTTATATCTTTTCAAACATTTCGCGACGCAGATCGAGTCGGTGGACGTACCTTCCACTTTTGTTCGACTTGGCCGTCTTTCTCGAGCTGCCGTCTCCTGGTGACGTCATACGCCTCCCGCTCGGCGCCCAGGTCCATGTCCTGGCGCCACAGCACGTCGATCAAATTCATGTCCTGCAACACACACACCCGACATGATGCACACGCCACGTTCTGCACAGCGTTTCGTCACGTAAAGAGTGGCTTCCGCAGGAGTGCTCAGTGCTCCAGAAGTTCTGCTGCAGGGCTCCGACAGCTTCTTTTTCTGCGCCTCTTCCCGGATCAAGATGTCGTCTGAAGGTCTCTATCCCGCATCAAAACAGAAGAAGGCGTGAACGTTTGCCCAGACGAGTGTGCATTTGAGCTCTGGACGATGCAGAAGGGATCTACGTTGAACACGACCAAATTTTTGCAAAAATTGCTGATCTTGCAGTCTGTGCTTCGGCAGGAAAAGTGTTAAGTCAGAGCACAGACAGGCGACCGCGCAACTCTTCTCACTGCTGCGGCTTGGCTTTCTGAAAGCAGGGTCGCAGTTTCCTAAAGCAGGAACATATTCACGGTCTGCTGGGCAGAGCTTGCTTATTTATTGTTGCTGCAAGAAAGGCGTTGGGAGGTTTTTAACGCGTGACAGACGGAGCCACAGTTGCGCGCCCCCTGTCCCAAAATATCATGGAAATTTGAGCTGAAACAAAAACTACTGTCCGACGCAATGACGAAGACATCGAACCTGGCCAACTTTATTTTTCACCCAGGATATCGTGATCAGTGTGAATAATTCATCAGCAGACGCCAAACTTCCAATTTATACCTGATCTGGTGACATGTGAATCACACGTGACACCACCGGGAAATGTGAAACCGTTCATCTGCCCTCCCGGGGTGGCGATCCGGTTTTGCTCGTGAATTGGCCACGAAGTATTGTTTGTTGAGAAGGTTGGATCAAGGGCCCAACATGCCACTGGCATTGACAAAACAGGCGGTAAGTCCCTGCGATATCAAAGAGCAATCAACAGAGAGCCTGTTGAAGCATCCTCACGACGCAGACCTACATCAGGGTGGTGCCCGATTGACACCCCCGCAACACCCGTCCACGGGCCGTCTGCTGCGACCCTCTGTCTGCTGGCCTTGAGATCTCAAAACCCCCAAACCCGTCTTCGTGACTGAGGGAAGGACATCAACAACAGCATTCGTCGGAGTGTGAATGAGGCGACACAACGCACGTCTTTCGTCTGAGGCTCCGATAGGGGGGAATCTGGCACCAGCACGACCAAGGCTGCTAAAAATATCGACAGGCTGGCTCGTCGTTGAAAAGGGTGCTTCTTGCCATAAATGGACCTTTGTTCTGCTGTGCTCTCTTGGTATGGAGAAAACATTTTTTCAATGTTCACCACACAAACGGTCTCTCGACAGCATCCAACCTTTCTTTGGAAAATGCTTATTTTTGGGAGACCAACGTCTTCAAAATGTGGACCAATTCAACCTGCAGACGTCCACTGTGCTCTTGGGAGGAGACAGTTTGTTGCTGTCTTGCAACATGTTTCGTCAGGCTTGTCGTCAGTCAACAAGAAAGGAAGAGTTCCATCAAAGTTGTTCCATCTTGATTTGCACCGAAAACTCCGGGGATCCTCTTTGCAATCGAACAGGGAACCTTGGAACAGGTTGGCTGCACTTCACTTTCTTGCGGAGCTGAACTCCGAAGTTTCCGATCGGATTCTTTGTTCAGCTGCACACAACGCTGGGAACACTGCCAACCATCGCGTCTGTACGGATTTTCGTACTGCTGTCAATCAATCAACCAACAGGCCCCTCCACTTCTGAAAAGTACCAGTCTTCTGCTTTTGGTTTGTTTGCAACGCACAATGTGTGCAGAAAACGAGCAAATCACCGTGACGGATCCAGGATGCGCCGCATCCTGACCCCCAACAAGTTTCTTTTGGACAGATGGAGAGGAAAGAAGACAGAGAGAGACACTGATTCAGTAAGAGAGTCAGTGATTGAATGAGTGTGTGTGTGCGTGCGTGTGTGTGTGTGTGTGTGCAAAAGAGAGGAGCTGGGGAAAACTGCATTGACGTACAAACTACCGTAAAATCCCGCATATAAGACCCCTTCGCGTATAAGACCACCCCCCTTTTTTCAGCCACAAAATCAATTCAAAGCCATTTTTTACATTTTCAAGAAAATTATTCACATATGCAAATTTGAAGTTTTTCTGAATCAAAACCCAGGAAATTACTTTTAAAATTACTTTCTCCAAATATTTTTTTCCAGATACAAGTAAGAGTTCTTATTCCAAAAGCTATAAATACTACTTTTTAGGCAATTTTTTGATGAATTCCCATTTTTTAAACTCAATTTTAATACTCCCAAAACTCATCCTACTCTCTTTCAATACTTTGAAAAACTTACTAATTTCTACTCATTACTTTGATACAAAAAGTTAAATCCTCATGTATAAGACCACCCCCCATTTTTGGCATTAATTTTTGAGCATCAAAAGGGGGTCTTATACGCGGGATTATACGGTAGATTTTCAAGGTGCATGAAAACTTTCAGGATGCAGGAACCGTGTACAACTATTTTTTCCCCTGGTCAAGCAGGTTCCGCGACAGAACAGACACAAACTCTCGTACAATGTTTGCACTGACTCCTGCACAAGAACACAATGCGCAGAAGCGCGCGGTATCCTGCCTGTCACAACCAACAACTTGACAGGTGGAACACTGCCTGCTGGGGTTGGTGTCAGTTCCAATACTGTTGCAAAGATGCACCGCTGACGCAGACACACCGCAACATTGAAGACCTGAAACACCTGGATGTCCGAGAGGGTTGGTGTTACATCTTGAAGTCCACAGTGTGTGTGCGTGTGTGTGTTGGGCACCTGTCCAATTGTTGGCATTGGTTTTCAGACCTGTATCACCCAACAACATTCTGCCCAGAGGATGAAGTGACACCTGGTTGCAACACAACGCACACAACTTGGGCGGACCTCCACTGGACAGCATCGCATTCTGCAGTGCAAAATCAAAGGAAAATAGCGTGAAACCATCCGACAAAACAAGTACTCTAACAACAACTACAGAGGTGACAGAGCACAGCACCCCCGGTGATCACTCACTCTGTTCAGACCAACAATGTTCAATGCAGTAAACATGGTTAGTTGAGACAATGTCTGCACTGCTCTTTGTCACAGGCTCAACTGTGACAGACGCGACTGCACAAACACCGAATCACGATCGAAATGTCAAGCGTCTTTCCACATAGTTGGATCCGAGGTGATCGGTGCGGGAAATTTGCTTGTTCGTTTGAGGAAAACATGTTTGTGCTTGTTCCGCATGACAGTCTGCTTGAGACGCCATTGACTCCAGGCACAAATGAGGAAAAGCAAGCACCCACGAAATGCCAGTCAGACCATCACTTCAGCACCATCCGTTTTTCACAAAGGGACAGAGCGATTACGAGGCTGCAAAAACTGGACTTTCAAGCAGAACATCAGCCGCCGTTCGAGCCTGTATGCATTTGTCCACCCAAATTTCAAAAGCCCAACCAAAAGTTTTTGGGTGGTGTCGTGGTCGAGGGGCGGGCCTGCCAACCCAGATATCAAAACTCCAGAAGTCTAACCAAACTGACAAAAGTCCAAACACCTTGACACCCAAATTCTGGAAGCCCAACCAAAAATGACAAAATCCAACAATTTTTGGGCGGTTGCAGTCTGGGGTGGGGTGGAGGCAACCTGGATACCCATGTCCAGGCTGAACTGACAAAGTCCAAAAAATTTTGAGTGGTGGTGGTCAGGAGACGGGGGAGGGTTAATCCGGATGCTGTCCAGCCCTCGTGCAAACGCGACTCAAACAATATCAACGCAAGCGGCTGATAAACTCGGAAGCTCAAGCCCCTGTGACTCCAGAGCCTGCCAAAACGACGGTTTCGTGCAAGAAACTTGCCCATTGGCTACAATGTAATGATGAAAGGTCAAAAGTTGAATGGCCAGTTGGGCCCAGAGCATCTGGGTGACTTCGCAACGATGCGTTCTCGTGGACACACCTGAGCGGGCGAATCGACTCATCATTCAATAAAATTGCGATGGCGAACGCCCAAATGTCAGAAAGTCAACATGTGTGGCCATCCCCAGCAGGGAAAAACACAGACGTTTTTTTTTTTTTTGCACGCAGCAGCAACAGCACACGCATCAGAGAAACCTGGAAACAAATACGCGGTGAAAATGCACGAGGAAAGCGTTCGAGTGCCTCGCGGCGTTTGCTTTTACCTCTTTGGACAGTTCCCCACTGGGATGCTGCAGGAAGTTGAAAGGCTGAGATTCCGTCTCTGCAGGTCCAGCTGCTCCTTCTGGCGACGAAGGATGCTGCTGCAGGTTGTTGTTGTCATCTCCGTTGCCACCCCCAGGTGGTGGCAACAAGTCTCCACTGCTTCCCGAGGTACTCACAGTTCCCGTGCTCACAGCCTGATCACTGTTGTCACTGGCATGGTCACCAGTTGTTGGGCTTGACACTTCATTGGCAGTCACCAAGTACGACTCAAGGTTTGTCCGTATGTTCCCGAAACGGCGGTAATGACTAAGAGAATGGAGTTCACTGAACACAGAATTGGCGTAGTAGTTTTCTATGCTTTTCGGGTTCGCGTACCCAGCCACACCGTCGTGCCAATGGTTGTTGTGCACGTTGGAAGCTTGTGTATACGCAGATGAGGATCCAAGAATGATGTCATGGATTTCAGGGTACGTCAAATGGTTGTCCACCAAGTTCAAGTAGTTTTGCAAGTTGAGATCTGTCCGGAGGATGCTCAACAGCAGAGCGATCTGCAACAGTCCGTCCGTCACGAATTTCTTCATTTTGCAAGGATTTCCTTTGTGTTGGAAACGTCGCAGTTGACGATCCAACGCAGTCGAAGGGTGTTGGCGTGGGACAGAAGTCCACACAATGGAAATTCACCCAGTTGTGGTCACAAGTGTCCGTTTTTGAAGGCAAATTCAAACAATGCCCTTTGTGCCCTCGTCCGTTTCCAACAGCTGTCAACGGTCCTTGGAGAAACAGAACTCTTTCAGTTTTTTGAGGACGTCGTGCTTCACTCCTTGATCAATCCGCGTCTTCCTTTGTCCAGGTGGCAAACAAAACTGTTCCGGAAAGCTTTGTGACGAAGGAACTAAATTTAGAAATCTAGACGGTTCTTTCTTCTATGAGCGATAATAGGAAGTTTGAAACAAACGCGGCACATCATTTTCACACATTTCGTTGCATTTTGGCAAAATACTCAGTCAAAAAGTACCTCAAGACATTCTCAGTCCTTCACCGACACATTTACTTCCACTTCCTGCAACATTTGAAAAGCAAGTACGAAGTTTTGTGGTTTGAATCGAAAAATGCACTTGTGTTTGGTGAATCAGCAACTATGAAATTGCGCATGCGTCGAGACCTACAAAACTTGCGCAGCGCACCTTGCGGCTCTGCAAAATGTCACATGTTTCAGCAGGAATTTCGCCGAAAAGTGAACAACGACACATTTCTGGCGGAGAAAATTCAGTAACGCATTGATGAAAAGTATTACAAGATTGTCGCCTCGTCAAGAAATGTCGTGGAAGGAAGCTGCAAGCGTATTTGGCAAAAGAAAACATAAACTGTTTCTAGGGCAACAAGTGAACCAGAAACTAGGGCAAGCCACGCCTATTCATGTCAATTTGGCCCAGAATCTAGGTCACCAAATCAAATCATCAATTTGAAGACAACATCGTAAACGACGTGGGAAAGGCAATTGAGATCGATAATTTACGACACACACAAACTGATAAGTGTAGTGTCACATGCTTACCTGCTCGGTATGAGGGAATGGCTTGAGTTGAAGTTGTAGATCTTGAATCTCCATGTCGCAGTTCGTAAAATCGCTTTTGATTCAGCTGCAAAATCAGTTCCTGCCGGCTGTGTGTTGCTGTTCTGTTAGTGCATCTCTTGCAGTGTGGTCTTATGTTGCGCAATCCAGCTCGGATGTTTGTTTTCTTCACATATTCTGGATGGAACCACCTCACCTGTGCCACCTGCTTTGAAGTTTCCCAATATGGCCTCTGTTGTCACACCTGCCCAATAGCAATTCCTCCTTTCCAGGCCACCAAGCTCAGAATTGCGGAGGCTACTTTTGGGTATGAGATCCAAAAAGGAAGTGATTGTGTGGCGGGAAGCACAAAACAACGTCCTTCTGTTCACACGACGAGGAAACCTGGGCTCTCGGTGGGAGGAGCGGAAGATGAAAGATTTCTTTGAATCGGGTGAGGAACTGAAATTTGTTATTTCTGGCAGGGTGTCGAGGTTGTTGAAACCAGACTGTGATTTCGTGTCGAAAGTTTTCTTCAGCAACCCTCAAGCTTTGTCAAACGAGCACTTTTGCCATGTCGGTTACATGCGCATGAAAATTGCAAAATTTCCCCATTGTGATGCATTTGTTTTTCAGGTGGTTGATCCATTGACACGCGACAAAACATGGCTGAAAGCATGATTGTGAAGAGTTTTCAAAGACAGCGCGCAGGTGAACATAGATCTGTCATCTGCTTTCTCTTGTCTGAAAAGCTGTCGCACTTCGCTGGTCGGTCGCACCTCGTATCACACAGATCAGATCTTTCCAGCATAACTTTCAAGCACACAGCCCTGCCTGCTTCGATCAGTACGAAAATTTGTCAAGTTATCAATTAACAATGGAATGGAATGAAAAATATTTGTGGCCATAAATGTACGGGCGCATGTTTTGACATGTGAAGGCCACATTGCAGTTATGATGGTGCCATTCAGTTTGATTTTCAATTGAATTGTGATCTATGCAGACATGCCGTTGCAATGGCAGCAAGAACAGATGCAGTTCCCACAGAAAACTGCTACGACTCCTTGCAGGGATCGGCAGACACTCAGTGTAAGTGACTTTTCTGCTTTTGTAAGGAGTACACTCCGGTATTCGGTCTTTTTCCCATTTCAAACACGTCTTGTGACCAGAGAAGAGGGTGCCGTCGAATGCAACCAGACTTGTGGCGTCTTTTACAGATCACACAATTGACGATGCAGTTGAAACAATTGGTTTCGGAAAGTTTCAAGTGCTAATTGTTTTTGTGGCAGGACTCGCATGGGTAGGTTTAGTCTGTCTCAACTACATCTCATTTGGAGTTGTTTTCCATGTTCAACCTGAGACCAACGAATTGTGACCTGTTTGTCAAATTCTTACAGATCGTTGCGGGCTCGGAAACAATGGTTTTGGCCATCTTGGGTCCAATCCTCGTGTGCGAGTGGAATATTTCAGCGCTCAGCCAAGCTCTTCTCACTTCGGTTCGTCCTTCAATGCGCACCTTCTGGCGCTTATCAGAGTTGTTTTTTCTCACTACGACAGCACGCCCTGCTCCAGCATAGAACTTTGGAAATCTACGAACGTTGTGGTTCTCGTTCACCCAGGGCTGTCTTATCACGGCATCTTGCGAGGTTTTCAATCTTGCAAAAAGAGGACCAAATGTTCAACTGCCATTCATGACTTTTGTGTTTTGTGCTTGCAGTCTTCATTTGTGGGAATGGTGATAGCAGCTTGGCTGGCTGGAACATTCAGCGACCTTTACGGCAGGAAAAAGGCGAGTAAATGGTAGTTTGTGTGCATTGTTTCCCGCTTTTACACTGAGGCGCGCTCGACCCCAAGTCAGTGTCAGAGAATAAATTGGAAAAGGAAAAGTTCGCATTGGTTGTGCAAAATTCGCGGTTGCTGATGTGCGTTTGAGAAAGATCACCTTTGTTTTCATGTCCGTCCAGTGTTTGGTGATGTCATCGCTGGCCGCCCTGTGGGCCGGGTTCCTGTGTTCCTTCGCGCCCAACTTCGGTTGGATGTTCTTCCTGCGATTTCTTGTGGGCGGCGCCTGTGGCGGAACTGACATGGCGTAAGTACCTCGAAAAGTCACGCTCACCCACTTGGTTCTCTCTCTGTGTTGCCTGCGTCCAACGCAATTTTCGACTCGCAGTGTTTTTTGTCTGTCTGCAAAAGAAGACGTGGCCTCAGCAGACTATCCCAATGTTTTGAGTGAAGGTTGTTTGTCTTGTTGCAGAGTCACGTACTACATTGAATTTCTTCCTCGAGGAAACCGTGGGAAGTCGGTGATATTGTTGAATGTAAGTTGATTGCTTTGGTAGCAGTTTTTCTTCGCGGTTGACGTGGAGTCTGCCGTTGGCGTCGGTCCGATTTTCTGACCACTTTTTGCGCAGACCACGTTTCTGAGGACCCGTATTGAAGATTGGACAGAGGAAAATTTCGTTTGTTCCAGGTGTTTTTTGCTTTGGGTGGGACAATGACAGTTCTCCTGGCGATGCTGCTACTGAACGATTTCGGCTGGAGACTCTGGATCTTCTGTTGTGCCTTGCCAGCGGCGGGATTTCTCGTCTTAGCGCCGGCAAGTTTCATGTTTTTGAACCATTTCCATTTTGTCGTGGACTCGCAGGACCAAAATTTTTGTACAAAGACAACAGCACATTGGTTGTCAAGCCTGAAAAACTTCAGAACTTGCACAAAATAACTTCCACAATAACCAAAAATGCCTTGTCACTTCAGTTTATCCCAGAAAGTCCGAGATTTCACTTGGCTTGTGGCAGAATTGATCTGGCGAAACGTACCATGGAGAAAGCAGCCAAAATAAACAGATCCAAACTGCCAGCTGGTGAGCTCGCACCGTCGTACGTGGTGAGTTCAGGAACACGGCGGCTTGTTGAGGCAATGGATTGCGCGATCAGTGTTGTGGGGCAAAGTAAACTTTGGTGGTCTCATGGAGTATGGCCATGGAGAAGGTGTATGTATATATATCTATATATCTATATATATATATATATATATATATATATATATATATATATATATATATATATATATATGTGTGTGTGTGTGTGTGTGTGTGTGTGTGTGAATTTCCCGAAGATCTCTTGATTTGCGCCGGAAGCTCAGTCCGGTGGCTCCCAGGTCACGGTACTGAACGTCTTACAGCCTCGGCGGGCGCAGCCTTCCGACCTGGTCGCTCCAGGATTCCGCGTCGTTTTCCTGCTCGTGCTGATCCTTTGGTGAGAACAATGATTTTGCACACCATTCGCACACGACAAATTTTTCGTCCACTTTGGTTTGAAATTTTTGATGTTTCTTCAGGTTCACTGGCACTTTGAATTATTACGGGATCTACTTTCTCACTGCTGAAATGGTAGCAATGGACGGTGACTGTGAAAAACAAGGTTTGTAAGGCGCACTTTTGGAACTAGGGAAGTGGCCATGGACATTCTTTTGAAACTCAACTGCAAACTACTTTCAAATACTTTTCATATGAGCCATTAATCATGTCTCTGTCACTAAAAGAACCTGAGATTTAGCCATTTGTATCTGGTTGCTAGGGAGTTTTGCATCTGGTTGCTAGGGAGGTTGCCATGGAGATTCCATTTTTTAAAATTTGAAATGTGCACTCAGAGACCTTTCCAACAAGCCCTGGATCAAGTCTGTACCTCAAGCGGTTGCTGAGATAGGATGGGATGGGATGGGATGGGATGGGACGGAACAAGTGGGACATCTTGCCTGAGATGCCATATATATGCATGTATACATTGATGGACCATGTGGACCAATTGTCCCAGCCCAGCACCAATAGCCACCAATGGGCCCATACA
>JAAUXT010119037.1_pt1 | contig 28422 bp, 31 predicted proteins | sample 7278171 | NCBI WGS metagenome assembly JAAUXT01 (sample SAMN14350112, study PRJNA611818) | marine sediment metagenome | isolation source: surface marine sediment (1.8m) | place: French Polynesia: Moorea | collected 2018-08
CTGACCTGGGCGGCATCTCACTGACCTGGGTGGCGTCTCACTGACCTGGGCGGCATCTCACTGACCTGGGCGGCGTCTCACTGACCTGGGCGGGGTCTCACTGTCCTGGGTGGGGTCTCACTGACCTGGGCGGCGTCTCACTGACCTGGGCGGCATCTCACTGACCTGGGTGGCGTCTCACTGACCTGGGCGGCATCTCACTGACCTGGGCGGCATCTCACTGACCTGGGCGGCGTCGCACTGACCTGGGCGGGGTCTCACTGACCTGGGCGGCATCTCACTGACCTGGGCAGCGTCGCACTGACCTGGGCAGGGTCTCACTGACCTGGGAGGGGTCTCACTGTCCTGGGTGGGGTCTCACTGACCTGGGCGGCGTCTCACTGACCTGGGCGGGGTCTCACTGACCTGGGCAGCGTCTCACTGACCTGGGCGGCATCTCACTGACCTGGGTGGCGTCTCACTGACCTGGGCGGCATCTCACTGACCTGGGCGGCGTCTCACTGACCTGGGCGGCGTGTCACTGACCTGGGCGGTGCACTGACCTGGGCGGGGCTTGCGCACCCACTTGGCGCACGGCTCGTAGCACAGCGTGGTGCGAACATCCGGGTGCGTCTCGTTGAACGGGTCGGCGCAGTAGTGTTCGTTATCGTACGTCGAGCAGTCGTAGCACTTGACCGGGCGCGTGTACGCTGCAACATACCGAGTATGGCGTCACCATGTCCGTCATCAGTCACAAGGTCAACAAGGTCAACAGTGTGTGTGAAATCTGGGCTCTTCGAAAACAAAGCAAACGCGTTGGTGCCAATCGAATCCATAAGATTTCCGCGTGAGATTTTTGTAGGAAGGTTGATTTTGCATTCATTCATTTGTGAAGCAAGCTTCTGATCTGTGTGGAGTTTGGGTATGTACCAGCGGTTGGGTATGCACCAGCGTTCTTTGGGTGTGCACTGGAAGAAGTCTGACCCCAAAACCACGCCGGGCGCGTCGGCATCCAAGGTTGCGACTTTTTGAGTTTCAGTGTCCGAAGCTGGAAAGGGGCGCCAGAAAGAGTTCTGATCACACCACTGCATGCACTTCAGGCATCATGCTTTGCACCAAAAGCCACACAGTATCGTGCGATTTATATTGTGCGAATACACTGGTCCTTTCTGACTGGCAACATGCGGACGCGCCCAGTGTGGTTTGGAAGGTGAGGCCGCCCTGAACAACGTATGTACAAGTTCCTTTCACTGCACCTGGCCTGAAAGAAAAGGTGTGTCTGGTTGCGTGTGTTTTTGCTTTCTCGAGACTGTCTTCTTCTCTACTTTTGTGCGTCTTATTTCGTATGGTCGGGTGTGTTGTGCCGAAATTGCAAACAATGTACAACTGTGTACAAGAAAACATCTGAGTATTTGAATTGTGTGGTGGAGTTGAAATCAGTGGGAAATCAACACAAGAGGGGTCTTCTTAACCCTGAGTCCGGCACAGGTGGCTGGCGAACTGAGACTATGAGACCAAGCTTCAGTGATGCATGAATTGGTCAACAATTTTCTTGAAAAATTCTGAAGTTGTCAGAAGCGAAAATTGAACCCTCTTTGGTCTCAGTTCGGCCTGCAAAGTACAAACACGTGGAAATGAGCACTCCAGAACATCGCACAGACTAGCAGTGACTAGAAGCAAAGAGTCTGCTATTGTAGAGAAAAATATCAGATTGGTAATGTTGGAAGAAGATTGGAGAATGGACAAGAGGAAGCAACGGAGAGGGAGATCGTCAAAATGTTTGGAGGAGGAGGAGGAAAGAGGGTGAAGTTGTCTACAGTTCACTAGACATGAAGTCACTGCTGATCTGTAGCACCTGGAGAACCCGGCAGATATTGACAAAATCATGTAGACCTTCCTCAATTTTTACAAACGTTGATTTTGTCAGTGTCTGATTGAATTATCTCCAGAGTGAGTACTGTGAGACTGCAGTGTTAGATGTTGAAAACACAGCTTTTCCACTCAGTAGGCAGAGCTTCTGCATGGGTTAGTTTGAATCTGTTTTCTGAAGGCGGGCACAGCTTTGCAGCATTTCTCCAAATTCTCCTCTGCAAGAGGCTGGCCCTCCAAAAGTCAAACAAGATTCAACAAAAGCCACCCGAAGTAAACTTTCTTGGAAATGTCTGCAGCCAATTTTGGAGCTTCGCAGAGTTGCTGCATCGGATGAAAAAACACACACAAAATGAAACTCCGATTTGGTCAGGTCGTTAGAAACCAACACACACGTGTCACGTGGTGACCACGTGGTCCACACACGTCTGTTTCCGCTTCCGGCGAAGGCTTTTTTTGTACAGTACGCAGCAAATCGCCAAAAGAACCAAAGGTATTTTTGGCCCTGATCAGCGAAGTGATCTTTTGTCACGGTTCAAAGGGGGTATCTTTCGTGATGTTTGATTTGGCGTCTTTTGCATTAAATAGCCAGAAATAATTTTCGTTGAAACAGACGCGCACGTGGACGTCAGTGCAACCGGTCACATGACCCGCTGTGTTTGTACAGCGATGGGGGAGGACGGCGATACCTTACCTATCGCGCCTGACTTGTCAAAATCTAAAACATAAAACACATCACAGTCAAGTACAGCCACTGAGGAACAAACAGAGACAACAGAAGAAACAAGGAGAGTTTTTTTCTGCTTCTGGACGCATTGTTGTGAGGTGAGAGACTCTGCAGGGTAGTCTCTTTTCTGATTCTTCCTGCTGCTGGTGTGTTGTCTTCGATACTGCAGGCTGAAAATATTCGTCACGCGCACGTTCACAGAACATAACAAACTGCAAATACAGACAAGCACACAGACAGATAGACAGACAGACAGACACACAGACAGACAAACGCACACACACACGATCAAACGCACACGTGCGCACGCACACGCACGCACGCACACACGCGTGGGCACACACAAACACAAACACCTGCAACACACACGCACGCACACATACACACACAGATGAACCCCTCAACAACAACACACACACACCACACACACGCGCAAACGCACACATGCGCACACACGCACGTACGCACGCACACCGCACAAACACCCATGGAAACTCACACAACACACCAAACTCACACACACGCACACATACACACAGTTTCCAACGCTCACTGAACCAAGCAAAGCTCAGTGAGAGCAGCGTGGCTTGCGGCTCCACACGCGCTGTTTCCGCTGTTCCCGGGCCCCATGGCAGCGCCGCACTCACTCACTCACACCACCATTGTTCCCTTCCGTGATGTATTCACACGTATGTTCTCCGTGCAGTGTATCAATACGAAAATCAATAGCTGATCAATACTTTTTTGCACAGGCCGTGGCTGAGGGTTCCAATGCCCGCAAGCCAGACACAAAAGAAGCTATTCTCGTGGAAGAACTGCCAAATTCATCATTTGGTTGATTAACCGATGTGCATGACAAGCATACTGATATCATGCAGCAGACTTCAGTTCCAACGTGCACTCAAAAAGAAAAACCGAGAAACAGCGAGAGAGCCTTCGCCTCAGATGCTGCGTGGGCTGAAACACTTCGTTCTGTGTGTTGTTTGTCTTTCTTCGTTTCTGTTTCTATTTCTCAGTGTTTGTGGTCAGGGTGGAGCGCTCCTGGTTCCTGACAGCATTAGCGCCGGAGTTTCCTGTTTCTGCCCGTGCCCCAGGGTACCGGCCTGGTTAAAAATGCATGGTGATGGAAATGCCAAACCGTTTCTGAACACCTGCACTTGTGAGAAGAAAGAAGAGAGAAGAGAAAAGGGACTGTGGCGCAACAAGTTCGCTTCTGAGGCTTCCTTCTTGACCAACTCGTTGCAAGAAAGTCCGCATTACAATCCGACCAAGATCTCGGTGTGTTGGAGGTACCCGAGAGATACTTGGGAATATTATCCAGTGTTTGAAAGTTTTATCGTGAAGAAACTGGGAAAGATGAGATGATTGCGTCACACTTCAGAGATTCGGAATCTCACTCGGCGCAGTGAGGAGGAGAAAGACGTGTACCTCGTCGGTGCAGCGGTTCCCCCCTCCACTCCACTCTCACCCAAGGACAATAAAAAATCATAAGATGTGGGTCCATAAAGCAGGAGGAAGTAGACCCACCAGACTCGGCCTGGCATGTGAAGATGTAGATGGGAAGCTCCCATTGAATCTTTGTCTCTCTGCTTTGGAATCCTCTCTCTCTGTGGTGGAAGGTTTGGCTCCAAGTCAGGAGTTTGGGCTTCCACTGTCGAGGGTGTGTGTATCATGCCTTCACACACCCATTCAGAGGGAGTGAATGAGTGTGACTGGTGTGTGAAACTGTGTGAACACAGCATTCAAGGGTGGGGATCCACTTCTGTCACTCACGTCGAGCCTGGATTCCAGTTTCCCCCAGTGTTTCACACGGGAGGAGAACATTTCACATATGCATTTGCGGCACAAACATCGTGAGTGTGTCTCCGAAAGGGACAACAAGGTTTTTGGATCCACCATCAGAAGAGACTCAAGACGTTGGGGAATGAACTTCCAAAGACATAAAGAAGCAACTTCACTTCGGTGTTCACTCGGACTGTTCCACCTCTGCTCTGCACGCGTCTCTTATCCGCGCTGGGGCTCACCGAGGAGATTGTCCGAGATATCCCCGAGTCTAGACCGGGGCACCGGACACGATGGACCCCGCGCCGGCGCCCCGGGTCCCGCGGGGGGCTTCCCCACCCCGCCCCCCGTCCCTACCCCAGGAGGCGCAGGCGTTCATTATCTCTGCAAGGCATTCATTGCTTTGCGGACCAGTCGAGTGGAAAAACAGATATCAGACAATCAAGCGACTTTGATGTGAATGCAAATGGAATTGTTCCCGTCTGCAAATTTCCCATCACATTACACTGCGGGGGTTCTGCGGTTCTCTGTGGCTTCCGTCGGTTCTGCGGATGCAGGGGCTTTGTTCCTGCAGAAAGACAGGGTTCACTGCTGATTGTCTCGCGCTGGATTGCCTTGGTGACGCTGCAGTGTGGGGGAAGTCCGCGGACACCCCTCTCGAAACGTCTTGCAATTGAGTCCAAGGACGGAAACATGAAGAACTTGTTCTTCTGACAAACACAAAATTCGTGAACTGAAGACAACAGAGCAATGATGACCCGGGCGCACAAAGGGGTGGTCACATGTTCTTTCATTCTCACTCACACCCGTACTCATCTTGGTCGCCGACTCACACAAATTCGTACGTCACCTGTTCACTGACTGACTGACTGACTGACTGACTGACTCACTCACTCACTCACTCACTCACTCACTCACTCAAAAGGCCTGACACACACAGATAGGTCTTCGTACGTACGCACATCATACACAGTCTTGTAATCACACGAAAACACACAGAACATTTCGTATTTGGAATCCAACCATTAGCAGAACAGACGCAGAGAGAAGAGGTCAAAGTGAGAAGCGAACTCACCGGCTGTGCACGTGTCTGAAGTGAAAACCACAAAGCCGAGCAGCACCACTGCAAACAGAGCGACACTCGCGCTGTGAGTCGGTGTGAGAGGTGAGGTCAGAGGTAATCAACAGACAACAGGAGATCAATGAATCCGAGGCGAAGCCGAGGATTGAATTCATCTCCTGTTTTCTGTTGCTCACCTGTTGTGAGGCACAAGTCAGGGCAACCAAAGTGTACAAAAGTATCAAACTGATAATTGGAGATGAAAGTGTACAAAAGTATCAAACTGATAATTGGAGATGACTTGTTTCAAATCTCCTGTTGAGAACAAAGGTTGCCCCTGACGACGTGCCTTACGAGTCAGTCACACGGTGTAAGGCGGGGCCGCCAAGTTCAGCCAAAATGAAACGTTGCAAGATCAACCAATTTTTGACAACACAAAGCAGAATGAGGGAACGAATGGTAACACAACAACAAATTGTCCAAAAATATTGGGTCTCATTTCCTGTGCTTAATTGGGCCAAATTTTGGGATGTCCGCAAAACAGGATTGAATTCCGTGACAAGGGCTTTGTGTATGGCTCTTCAATTTCACAGGTTTTTGCGTTTTGTGAGATGGCAAGGTTTTTTTTTTGAGTCTACATTGTTCCTTCTATTCGCTACAGCAGATAAGGTCAACAGAAGAGAAAGCAGGTCCACATCTAAGAACAATTCCGCACTTCAGTTCAAACTGTATGTACAAAGACTTCAAGTCCAACGCAAAAGGTTATGCGCCGTTTCGGAGGCTTTGGCAGAAACCATTTTTTCCAATGACAAAATTTTCCACCGACATCCAGCTGTTTCAACTCTCAAGAATCTACGAGCGAACACGCTTTGTTACTGCGGCGAAGTTTACCAAACGTGTGTATAAAATTTGCAAAACTTCAACAAAATGCAAAAGTCCTGCAAAAATCACTGAAACAAGGAGAGAAAAATGTGACTTACTTGAGATGTAGGACTCTATGGCAGTGGAAGCCTGGAAGAGGCTCCACAGACACAGTAGAGCACAGTTGCCTGAAATCCCCCAGTTCATTGCACTCCAACATAGCCACTCAGTAGCGCTGCAAAACACAGGGAAACGCGCGGTGTAAATCTCCCCGAGAATCAATGCAAACCGTGTACCGTGCCCGGAAAATCGATCTGCATTTGATACAACGTCAGGATCAGCAGATAGAAAATCAATACATGGTACTTGGGGTGCAAACCGCGCGTGGATCTGCCCGGTTTGCTCAGATTATGTATTTGGGGCAGTATGTACAACAAACATCTTGTCACCACTCGTGTCAAGGCCCTGTTCACTTGATTGGAGAACAAGGTGTGCGTGCACTCACTCACTCACTCACTCACTCACTCACTCACTCACTCACTCACTCACTCACTCACTCATTCATTCATTCGTCGAACTAAATTGTTGATTGACGGACTGACCAAACACATCAGGTCATCTTGTCAATCCCGTTTGGCGTACTCAACACTCTGATGCGCTCTTGCCGGAGCCGGTCCAGCTCAAGCTTACACCACACCTATTGCTGAAACTGATTCGTGTGGATCTCAGTGGCCCAGATCCAACCAAATTTTCAGCCACCAAGCGCAGCACCGAGTGCCTTGTTCCCTTGTGATTTTTCATGGTCGAAGTTTGGGTCAGACCCATTTCAGGTTAAAGGATTTTTTGCAGAGATGGCGGAACCATGAGTGTGCTTTAATCTTCGTTTCTCTCACTCGTTTGTTTGGTTTTTTTTGGCTCTGCTCCCCTCGCGCACCAAAGATGGCAAAAAACATCGTCCTGACACGCGCGGAAACGCAATCACCTGCAAACCTGAGAATACTTGGCAACACAAGACGTTTCCACATTTAATTGCGTCCCTGTCTCTGCACTTGTTGTTCACTCTTTCTGTGAGCACAGGTCCTCTGCCCTGCAGGCTTTACGTTCACTGTGGAGTGGGGTCTTCCTGTTGGGTCAGGTAGTTTCGTGATGCTCCTGAAGCTGCAGCCAAAGCACGGGCAGTTCTCTCTGTCGGAGGCTGCTTTGCTTCATTCCTTGTGAACTGTGCGCTGATTACCCCTTATATTGCAATCGGGGGGCAAACCAAATTCACTCAATGGCCAAAGGTGACTCTAGCGGTCCATTGGACGCAGTAAAGATGGCGCTGAAACCAACACAAATGTCCCGCGGTAAGGATGGCGTTTCAATGCCCATCGTCAATGAGGCAGTGTGCCTCAGCACAGCAGAAATGGATCCGGTCAGGTGAGGAAGCGACACAGCTGCTGATCATTATCCCATCAAGTCTCATGTTCCACGCACAACGACCAGAACAACACCGTGGGCGGTGCGGAGCGGCTCGCCGTTCCGTTTGACTTTGGAAGTTGGAACACAAAGACGCAGAGGTTTCGCACACCTGAGCTCCCTGCATCCTTTACAACCAGAGTTAATCCCTTCCGGTGAGACACGAATGTGGTCGCCGTGAAAACAAGATCAGGGACCCAAAGCCAGAAGAAACACGCATGCGAAAGAAACTGTCAAGTGAGGCAGTTTTTACCGGGTTTCGCAGTTAAACCGATTTCGGGTGATTGATTGGTTTTTGACTTTTGCAGTTTTATTGGAACACGCCGTACTTCAGGACGCCCTTGTCCTCCACCCGAGAGCGGTACGGCTGTGGCGGTGGCACCAGGAGTCCTCGACCCACTCCTACCACTGTCACAGCCCCTCCGGTGACAACGACGACGCGCCCCACGCCCAGCCCGCGACCTTCGTCTGCCCCGCCGGGGCAGGATGAGACTTTCTGCGGCAGCGTGCCGCAACCTGACGCCGTAACCGTCATGGGAGACGGACTCATCTACGCCTTCAGTGGTGCGTACAAAGTTAACGAGGTTGGGAGACTTTATGACACCACGCCGAATTCACCAAGTGTTGTCGTGTGTTCTATGTACGTGTGGTGTGTGTCTGTATCTATTGCACTCACAACCTTGTCAATCCAATGCACACGTACGCAATGTGTACTTGGTGCAAGGTTGGGAAGTATCTCACTGTGTGTTTTGTGACGTTGTGTGACACAACCATGCTCTTAGCCTTGGCTCTGGAGTAGAGTGGAGGAGCCCCTACACTGTGCCATGAGTACATACTCAGAGCTTTGGCTTTACCCTGTGTGTCCATCTGGGTACCTTGGCTTCTCATGCAGCTTAACACTTACATTTTGTGTGGCTCCTGTGCTTGCTTTATGCAGCTGTGCCTGTACCCGTTCTGTCCCCGTGTGGTCCCAGAATACGTCCGCAGAATCTGAAAACTGATTCCACTTCCATTTCCAAAAGGATACTCTCTCGACGCACGCAGCACGTGAATTCGCTCGTGAATGATCAGGGAGGTACAGCAAACACGTGCCCTCAATACGTGGCTAACGAAATTAGCCCGTCAATGTGGACACCATGTGTGACTGTGGAGACCGCACATTTGTCCGGTGTGTTTTGAGGATTCCACGGAACTTCCGTGCGGTGTGTGGAAATAATGCAACAGCCACGTAGAATTTAACAGTTGCTGAACCTTCGTAATGTGATGTCCAGTTCGGGCGATTTTTTGCCGAAAACTCAATCAGATGCACAGATGATGGGCGTTTATCTGTGGTATAGAGTTGAGCTACAACCCAATGATCGGCGTGAGGAGGCGCCGTCACCGATGGGAGCGATCATCATTGTCCGGGGACTTCGGCTTCCATTTCCTGAACAGCTGCTTTGCCGGCCATTTCTCCTCAATATGTCTCTCGTTAACAGCCTTGTTACGAATAACGACGTGATTTCTTGAGAAGTGTTTCCACGTGACAAGGAGCCAGGAACCATTCCAACCAGTTTCAATGGGACTGCGTTCGGTCCTTCAGATACAGATTTGACTTGGAGACCAGCAGTGGTGCTGTTATCGTCTGATTTCCAGTCTCAACAAAACTCCCTTCAAAAGAGGACTTGCAGGTCAACGTTGGCTCTTTGTGGGATTTAGTTGACAGACGAGGTCGGCTGAACTGTTGGTCAGGGCCTGAACCTGTCTGGAGAGAACGCGCGAAAGTGGCACTTGACGTTCATCAAGGGGAAGAGTGCACTGAGCGACTGCTCCAGTTACAACGCCATCAGCACAATGCGAAATGAAACAGCACCAAAGGCGTTGTGTCGCAACATTGCGCAGCAACATCTCCAAAAAGCGACGAATTGTGTAGGCCCCTGGCCTCCATACTCACAATCCCTGCACAACATCATTGAGGAATAAAACTCTTCTTGCGTAGGAGCATGCAGCCCGAGAGGCAGCAAAATCCGGGCGAATTTGACCCGTGTGACATTGACTTTCCGTGGCTTCTCCCTTGTCCCGACAGAAAATCACAGCACAACTTGAAGTTCCCTTTCTTTCTGTGTTTGTGTTTCAGTGTGGTGCATCGAGTGCAGCAAGAACGGCGCCGGTGTTTTTGTCACGTGATTTCTTTGCATCTGCGTTTTGTCTCCACAGGGCGTCACTTCTGGCGGATGAACTACGCAGGTCCAGTCGACTCCTCCCTGAGACTGATCAGGGAAAACTGGTCCAGTGAGTGTCTTTCTGCATCCGGGCTGTTTTGACACTGAAACGACTCACCAAATCGACCGGACCCTGTTCATTGAAGTGCGGCAGGTACCGGTGTGCCCACCAAATGCAATCTGAAATTAGCTGTGTTGGAGCGAAAATGGCACCATTGCTGTTTTGCAAACTTGTCACAATGTGAGACTCTCTCTCACGACAGCACTTCACAATTTTGCAATTCACTTTTCCCGAGAACAAAAGTTGAAAGGCAAAGAACACGGTCAAATGGACAAAGACAGGCTTCATTTGAATTTGGCATTTTGTTTGAAGTTGAAGTTGCTGTTCTTCAAAAAAAGAGAACTTTCGTGGTGTCCTGATTTCCTCTGGCTTCACCAACAAACGGGTCGGCAAGAAAAACGGTCGTAACGTTCCCTGAACTTTTGTGCAACATATGTGACAACAACGATATGGACGTACAAATTTATTGAGAACTTGTATTCAGGGTCTGACTCTGGTTTCAGCTGGTGACGGTTCCGGGCTGGAGGGGGACTTCTTCGCCGTCGTGTTCCGTCCAAACTCCGGGTGCCTCAGTCCGCCCTGTTACGGCACTCTCTTCTTCTACTACAGGGTGACCACCACATCGCTTCATCCCACCAAACTTCCGAACATCACTGTGGCTTCTTGTTTCGTGCATGTTACTGAACGAAGCGGTCAATGTCTGTGGAACTGTAGGGCCTCTGGAGAACTTTTGATGGTCAAATAACCCAACAAAACAACAACAACAACAACAACAACAACAAAAACGTCTAAAAAGGTGTCAAGCCTCCACAAACGTCGGGTTTTCACGCACATACAGTTCACGTTTTTCTGTCATTTCTTTCAGACAACGCGCCGTGTGAAGACGTACATCGCGTTCAACACGCTCGGCACCGGAGGAACGGTGCGCGACTTCTTCGTGCTCGGGCTGTTCCCAGGCTTGCCGCTGGGAGGCTTCCATGATGCAGCAGTTATACCTCGCTCCGACTGCGCAACGTGTACTCAGCTCTACTTCAGCTCAGGTACTTGATCAAAGAGACCTGTTGCGAGTTGGTCAGACCTGATTTCAAACAGTCAGCTGGAGAAGGACGCCTGATTCAGGTGTTGTCCATTCGGAACCGGAGAAGAGAGTGAGTACGAGGGGTCAACTGACCAAAGAGGCCAGGACCTCTTCTCCGGAATCCGCACTGTCTGACCACTGAAAACATTTTGGCAGAAATCACCCCGCCCCCTTATAAACGTCGCAGAGCGACCAGAGAGAGAGAGAGAGAGAGAGAGAGAGAGAGAGAGAGAGAGAGAGAGAGAGAGAGAGAGAGAGCTGGTCGCCACTGCGTCACTGTTGCCTCAAGTCCACAGCACAGATTCGCACCAGCGTGCTTGTGTTCAACGAACACACACCCAGAGAAGCAGCGTCCTCTCTTTCGAGAATAGTGACATCAACACAGCTTGCGAGGTGTGCGGTACGTGGACGCGGAGTGCTTTGCACCTGATGAAAGACTTTGTGGTGTGATTCTCCCACAAGAAGTGAGTCGTGTTGTCTTCAGGCTCCAGAAGAACGGCAGGTAGACTTGAGAGACTAATTGACACAAAATCCGGTGGTGGCATCCAACCGAGCAAAATGTATCAAGTTAATTAGAAATTTAATTAAAGTAATGCAAGGTGTGTGGATAACAAGTTAGTCTGTGAGGACCGTTGTCAGGCAGACGTCGCAAAAGTGAGACAAGGCGGATGCAAATGAACCTCGTGTCCGCCTGAGTCTAGCTGAATGAGACGCTTTTGCTGGTCGAACTCTCTGAAGGTCCACGTTTTGTGAAACCCAACTTTGGCATCTGAGAGAAAGAAAGGACAACTCCGATCCGCTCAGGGTTTTTTTTCGAAAAACTGGAAAAACAGGACTTGTAACGAGTACAATTTTGCTCTTTCAATGTTTTCTTCGTTCTCTTCGTTCAGATGGCGAGTTCTACAGCACAGCGGAAACGCACGCTGTTTCTCCACGAAGGCCCTACACCATTCGGAGATCCTCGTACAACCCTTGGGCCAACGTTGGTAAGTTTGGAACGAGCGCACATCGTCTTACTGAAGCTGAGGCAATCTCCACAGTCCTTACAATGGTTCTGTTGGCAACAACCCAGTCGCTGCTGGAAAAGCCCAGAATCCTTGTCAGTACCCGTGAATAGAGCTGGAGTCTAATTTGCACTGTGCGCGTTTTAGTCCATTGTCGCTGCACCGAAGTGGTCAGCCTTCCGGAACAATGCAGGCACACCGGCCACTGTCCTCTCCTTTCTGTGTGTGTTTGATAAGTCTTCAGTGGATGAGTGCTGAGCGTAGATCTCCATTCCACGCAACAAAAATGGTCACCAATGTACCAGACCCGCTTTGATAAATTTGAGAGTTGTGTGCTTTTGTTGTCACCACGTTGGTTTTTCTTCGTTGTTCTGGCACAACACTTTGAGCCACAAAATCTGACGACGCTGTTTTCAAAATTAGACAAGACGGCTATATTTTGCAAGCTTCATGTACCCTGCAGCGCTTCACGTTCTGTGACGCGTGTTCAATGATTCATCAAAAAGTCGCTTGGGTTTGGGGGAAGCGAAGGCGGAGACGGCAAGAACAGAGTGACAAGGGCGACAGCCGCCCGGAGGGCGACATAGCCAAATTGCAATTGGTAAATGGGAGGAAGCTTTGGTGCACGTTTCCACTCACGGCTAATTAAACGAATCCCCGTCTCTGTGGATGGCCGGAAGTGGTGCAGAGCTAAACTCGGGCTTCGTGGATGAGGTAAACACCTGAGAGGTCACGTACTGTCGACTTTCATGGGCGAGGCGTGCCTCCAACTCATGTGTGTGTGTCCGTGTCGGTCCAGCTCTGTGGAGCCGGCTGTGTCATTGACTCTGTGTGTGTGTGTGTGTGTGTGTGTGTGTGTGTGTGTGTGTGCTCGCGTGCAGGCTCTTCTCAAGGGTTACTTCGGATCCAGGAGGGGGCTCTTTGAACGAGTTGGAATGGGGAAGCAATGAAGGGCGAGATTGTGTTTTCAGAGGTAACGCGGTCCGTCGTCCTCAGGTCGATTCAAGGGCATCACCCTGTCCATTGTATATTTTCACAATCCATCTTCTTCATAATATTCCTGTTGACAGCAAACTTCAATCATGTCATCTTTCATCAAAACGACGTGACGCTGTCGACTCAGAACGCGGCTCTTGATCACGATTCTCATCTGTTTTGCCTCCAGGCTGGAGTGAGTGGGACGCCCTGTTTTACCCGTGGAGTGAGGCTCGAGATGGAGAGGCCACGCCGCACTTCTACATTTTCCGAGGAAATCAGTATCTCAAGTACAACGCTCGCACTGAAAGGGTGAGTTGTTGCAGCGTCAACCACGAAACATCCGGTTGGCGGAACCATGCTGGAGCGACGTCACTTGTTGCACTTGTGCGGTTCGATGCGCCAAACGACGCAGAAAGCATTTGATATCGACCTCAAATACCAAGCATAGTTTCTCCTACACAACACAGAGGTTGCATCGAGGACCCGAGGCTCTGCTGCTGTTGAGTCTTCCTGACATTTGCCAAGACTGACCATTCCTTGAAAGTCTTTGCTCCAACGCTTGTTTTTCTTTTAATTTCCGTCTTCAGATACACAAACAGAGCATCTTGACCTGCAACCTTTCGGTCGTGATTGGTCCTTGTTGTTGGATGTCATTCGATATCTACGCAATGAGTGGGCTGACCTTCGACAACTCGATGTCAATTAAAAACTGCTCACGACCAAGTGTCACCCACTGCAAGGCAACTGCACAGTTCCTTGGTGTCTTGTTCCTTTTGGACCAAAGTTTCTGTATTCTGAAGGAAACAGCACATTCTTGCAACAGAAAATAGATTCAGGAAGTGGCAAAAACCTGATTCTCCGAAGAGAAGGCCAAGACAAATCATAAGCAAAAAGCAACATTGTTCTGGCTCACTCATAGTTGACACAAGAACAACAGTGTAACCCAAACATGCACATTCTCTGAGGATAACACAATTTAACGCAACGCAGCAAAAGACCAGGACCTCCAACTTACCGGTAACAACGACTGCTCATAAACGACCATTTCACAGGCATCAACTAAAGGCTATTCACAAAATTGACAGAAAGATCAGCACACGACCTGCCTGAACTTGAAGGCAGATTTATTCTCTTCAAGTACTTCTTTCAGGTCTTGCCAGGCTATCCGAGAAGGATTGCTGAGTGGTTCGGCTGCACCAGTGCACGTCAGTGACAACTCGCCAAGCGAAGATAGATCTGCAGGGGATATCCTGAATCAAGAAATGTTAATTGACATGGACAACCCCACACTTAGCATTGAACCGCTTTGCAAAATGTAGCTCGTCTTGCCTGCAGTCTCTGCACATGTCAAAGCCAAAGACTGGCGGATTCAAGCAGACGTGTGAGACTAAGAGTGAGCCGTTCTTTTTGTTCACCGGTTTTTGGTGCAATATTTTACCCCAGATTGAGCTTCAAAAGTTGGGGCGCACCGGAACATGGATGTGACTTTGCCATTACTTCAACAGGACCTTGGTTGCAGAAAATGGAGTGCGACAAAGGTTTCGGTGAACACAGAATTTGGCAGTGACTTTCAATGAATAACCGACATCAACCAATTGAAACCAAACAAAAGAAAACTGTCCACTGACGCTGTCCATCAAGTGGCTGGTATTTTGCGCACAACAGTTTGTTCTTATTTTGTGCGAGCCTATCTGTACACCGTCCTATGATCAGCTGCACACGTCCTCAGGCTGGACCTGACCTCGGACACCCAACTCTAGATACGAAGCTGCTTGCGTAAGTTTTGATTCCATCGCCGTTTGGAAAGGACAGGGGCATTTCTGAGCCGCGACATTTTTATTGAATGAAGCCAACAGTAAAATGCAAAAATGCCATACTGAACCAACTTGTAAAATGCAAAGACAAACAGTCAAACCAGATTCAAAAAATGGACCAATGCAAACTTCGGTGACCAAAAGGTCAATTCAAATAAGAGTTCATGCAGGCAACTGAGAAGTGTCCGTCCCAGAAATCACTCATCCTCAGATGATTCTTCACTGTCTGTGGTGGCAACCATGTCCAGCAGAGGGTCCGGGTCAGGCTGGAAGCCATGCCCCTCAAAGTACTCTCCCTCAGCTTTAATGCACTTTCTCCATCGCAGAGGCAACTTGATCAAGGCCTCCTTGAACTCATCTTCTGGGATGGCACGGATGACTTGCCTCACAGATCGCTTCAGGTGTTGCAGATTTTGATGTTTGATGCCCCGGAGCTTGGCCTTGAGGTGTGGAAACAACCAAAAATCACACAGAGCCAAGTCCAGGCTGTAGGGTGGGTGGCTCAGCATGTCTTGATCAAACAGGAAAGCAAGGGTGCGATTTGAAGTATGCAGAGAGGCATTGTCATGCTGCAGAATCCATTCCCTGTCTGTTTGACCATCCACCCCCCCCCCCACCCACATGCCGGGCCTCTTCTTGTGGATGCACTCATGCAAACGCCTCAAAGTCCCAATGTACTCATCAGTGTTAATCTTGCCTTCACAGAATTCCAGCAGAACAGGTCCACATGAGTCAAAAAAAGCAGTCAGCATGGTCTTTCTTTGACCTCTTGAGCACAAAGCTTTTGTGGGGCAGGGCACACTGGCAGGCAGCCAAGCTGAGCTCTCAAATTTGTTTTCTGGATCATGCAAGTACACAGGGCTCTCATCTCCGCAAATCAGTTTGTCCAGGAGGAAACTGTCAGCCTGAAGTCTTTCCAAATTCAGTGTGCAACACCTCACCTGTATGCGCTTCTGTTCATCTGTCAGGATCTGCGGCACAAACTTCGCAACCTTCCTTGAGAGATGAAAATCCTGTTTGACAATGTGATGGGCTGTGGTCACAGAGATTTGCGCATCATTGGTGGTGTTCTGGAGAGTACTCTGGCAGTCATTGGTGATGCATTGCCTCACAGCTTCGATCTTTGCAGCTGTTCTTTGCACCCTTGGTCTGCCACACCTTGCCAAGTCAGTCACTGGTGTGTGTCCATCTCCTTCTTGGAAGTGCTTGTGCCAACACTGTACTGTGGGTTTGCTCATGACATCATTCTCACCATAAACTCGGCGCAGTCTGTGCCAACACTGGATTGGGGTGTGTCCTTCAGCCACAAGGAATTTCAAGTTCTGCCTTTGGTCCAGGTGCTGCTGCATGCTCAGTGTCAAACAACTCAAACAAACCAGTAAAAATCCATGGCAAAACAAACCTTCCATTGATCATCGGACAACTGCACAATAACAGGGAAAGAGTGTCACCAACGTCGCACCGTGATCCAACTTTTGACCTGGTTTACTCAAGGTCAAACTCGTGCAAAGTCTGCTTGAGAGCTCCTCAAATGGTGAGGATGAAGCCATGTTTGACTTGGACCCAAAACGAAAATTTTCAGAAGAAATGATCGCCTGCAAACGGAGATGGAATCAAAACTTACGCAAGCAGCCTCGTATCACACGGAGGCCTCAAGCTTTTGTGTTGCACATGAAATAAATTTCTCTTGTTTCTAATTTTGTCCACGTTGCTTCTTATTCCCGTGCAGGGTTTACGCTGCGGGTCAATGTACCAGCAGTGCCCTTTTGAGGTGTTTCAGCCAATGTGCGAAAGTTTCCAGCAACATGAAGTTGTCATCATCTCACGGGTATTCTGCTTGTGATCGGAACTCAAGGGCGAGTTCCATCACATCAGTGTGCTGTTGAATTGAATGAGCTCTGGCGAAACCTGCACGAAGAAGGCCTTCCTTGAAATATTTCACCAGTGACTGCCGCAATCGCAATGTCTGGCTGTAACTTGGCACCTGGCGCATGCTAAAGTGCTGAAACTCCCCAGTATCACTCGACTTTTCGAGGCAAACGTTCCTTGCAAATCGTAGGTGACTGGCTGAAGTCAACAGCAAAAGTTGTGTGGAAAAAGAAGCACGAACATGAGTCGCTCTTCTGAAGCTGCCGTCGGGGCCTCTTCTGTGACACAGGTGTCTGTCAAGAGCTGCCCCGCAGCAGTCTCTCCGATACTCTCGTTCTTTTTCATGTACACACAAACCTGACCAAAAAACAAACAGGAAATAAAACAAAAGTCCCTGAAATGTTTTGTTTTGCTTTTCCCCAGCTGCGACTGATCAGCTTGCCTTCTGCTTTGGCATTTCAACTGAGGAACAATTTCCAGAAGAAGAGAGCACCTTGGTGTGAAATGCACAGCAAACAAGATCCCCACTGCCCCCAATCCGTACACTTGACATGGAAATCTGACGTGGCTGTCATGACACGGTTGATGTGAGTCAACTGTCTTGAACTTTGCATCCTGGCAAAGGTTTTGGAAAACAAAGGGAAGGGTGCCAGCAACCTGTTGTCACCATTCACTGAGGAGGAGTTTTTTGTGGGAGTTGTTTCCTGTCTGCCACTTCATTTTTATCGTTGGGACCAACAAATCTACCTCACCCTGAAGAAGAGGGGATTTTTGACAAACAGAATGTTGCCATCCAATGGTTATCCTACCCAGAATTCCTGGTGTGAATCCATGGGAATTTGGCACTTTCCGTTCTATAACCTTCTTCAATCTTCGAAACAAAAATTCTGTCTGTTGTTTTGGGATCAGTGTGATCTAGCCAATTCACCTTTTGAAGTTTTGACGGGGATGTTGTCCTTCAAAGAACCGGAGTCTTGCCCGTGGGTGACACGAACATTCTGAGTGCGGATTCGCTGGTGCCCTGAGGTTCCGCCCTTTGATCTCCAACAAATTTAATTATCCTTGCATTTTATGTCATCAGTGGCAATTTCATTTTTCCATTTTTCATTTTGATTTTCAAATCAACTTCAGCTGAGGCTCAGTCGTGGGTTCACCCTGCATCCATGAACTTTACAGCTCTGTGGACTATAGCACGTGCACGGTCCCGTTCCGGGCGGACGGTCCGATGCCTGTTCTGTCCTCGATGAAATCTCACTTTATTCAGCACAGGTCTTTCTATGGTACGGCCAAGAATTAGTCCAGAAATCAGTTCTTTTTGTCAACTTTTTTCTTGGCCAATGTCTCTGGTGTGCCGAATTGAGTAAATTGTGGCCTGTAAAAGGGTGCGAACACACCACCCCGGATGGCGCAGCTGTTCGGGCCATTCTGTGCCATGGTGCGCCGTGCAGTGAACTGCTTTGGTATATTTCTTTTGGGTATGGACACACCACCACCGGTGGGACAATTGCACGGGCTGCCCCATCGCTTGAACCGTTCACTGAGCCATTCCCTGTACGGCGCACCCCTGGTGGGGACGCCCCGTGTGCACCCAGCTTCATGATTCCAGGTTTTGGTCAAATTGGAATGACTAAGCCAAGGGTCGTCATATTGTTCCAGCAGCACAGAAGGAGGGTGCCAAAGGCTCACAAAGTCTGTCCCTGAGAATCTGCAACAACAGGTCAGTGGTGGGTCATGGTTGCCCAAGACCACTTTTCCTTCAGCAAAAGAATGACAGTACGTACATGTATCTTTTCCTCTTTTCCTGAGACAGATCTGTTTTGTTCCAAAGCCGCCAATAAAGGAGTCCTTCAATGCCCATCAAAATCCTATGTTCTCGATGTTTCAAATCATTTTTGTGCTCAAAAGAAATGCTTTTAATTGGTATTTTAATTGGGCTGGGCTTGACAAGCATTCTTTTAATCTGAGTCCTTCTTTCGATCTGGCTCGCGATGCCACAAGAGAAAGGGAGAGAGCCCTTGCTCGGGTTTCAGTGACAGTGGATAATGCGGCATTTCCACTCATCCCACTCTGAACATTTAACGCTCAAAATTATTGAGACTCACATTGCACTTCGTTGATAATTTGTTCAAGGCCTCGCAGCCTGGTTCGTTCACGAGTTTTACAAGAAAGACACCTTGCCTGGCATGTCCACGAGGAAGAACATTGCGCAAATTCACTATCCGTGGATTCATGGTCTTCTTGAGCAGTTCGTTTGCGGAGAAAAAGAACCTTGTTCCTTCGTGAAAAGCAGGGCATGCGGAGGTTTGCTCGCGCTGCAGGGGAAGGAGTCGTATGCGCTGCATCGCCGGTGCAAAGACGCCCAAATCCGTGGAGTCTGGTTGCTTCTTCACGAAATTAGTTTCGTTTCTCCAAGCAGCCGACTCAAATCCCCGTGGCGCGTGTGTTGTTTCCACACAGGGGAGGAGACCTTTCTTCATCTGGATAACTGGGTCAATGACGATATTGAGGTCAGGATTACACCAGATGTGCTGCTCCTCTTGCGTCTATTCGTTTGATTTTGACTCCACCACGAACATCTGCATTGCACATTTAAATGAGGCCCAGGTGCCTGCTATTGCAACTCGGAAACAATTATCCTCCCCCTTTGTGACATTTGGTGTCAAACGTTTCGAAGCCACGCACGTGAAACGTGAAGTGCAGTCAATGTGATTTCTCTCTCCACTGCTGCTGACGAAGGATTCGAGGACAACATTGCCTCGTCCAACAGTTTCTTTTCATATCTCTCCGCGTTTTCATTTCTTGAGTTGACCTGCCGAGAACTCCTTGATTTTAACTGTTCGGCGGATAGAATTTCTTTCAGACAGAGCAACAAACAAATGCTTCAGAAGCTGACGAGTCCAGATTGTGCAGCAAGCAGCATAAACATCTCTTCCTGAACACTGGCGCTGACACACAGACAATCGGGAACAGACAATCGGCAGCTTTGTCAGGGTGACACGTGACACAATACGTGACATGAGCTCCCCTCCCTCACCTGCAGATGCGGTGGGGGCGCAGTTTGAGCGGACGTGTTCTCTCCACTACCTCGGGCCCGGAAGTAGCAGCGCTCAGATCTCGCTAATTAATGACAATCTGCAGCGTTTAATGGCTCCCTGAGGACGTCTTTGTCAAGTCATAAGTACAAATGAACGAACCGCCGTTGCCCACCCTACGGGCGCAATTGTCAACTGGCGAAAAGTCCCACACTTGACAACCACGAGATCACAGTGCTGCGGCCCAGCCAGTGTGTTCTGAAAGGAGAGAGGCCTTTCACAGAAATAGGGAAGACGTCGAGACAATTTCTATTGTTTCACCTTGAGCTCAACAGCCTGGTTTGTTCGTCTTTCCTGTGATCATCATGTGGGCAGAGTCAAAACGTAAGCAGTCTTCAGTGGCTGCTGCATGGTGTTGAGCATTGCATGACTCCCAAACAAATTTTCTGCAGAACGTCTCCTTTGTTATGCCGTAGGTGACGGCATTTTCGAACATACTTCAGCGTTGGAACATAGTGAGGAGGAGATGGGCAGCCAGCTCCAGCAGAAGACCCTGAACATCTGTTTTGCAGCAAAACAGTCACCTGGATAAAACGTTTTCCCCTTTCGTCCCTCCAAAGTCGGATTCTCCTCACAACCGACAAAGAATAAAGCTCGTTTGAAGACTTAAATCAGCTAACAGACGAATGTTCGGAAGAAATGTTTCCGCCTTGTGAAGTTGTGTACAGGGATCCACGTGAGGTACCTGTCGCTGTTGGCCACTGGCATCGCGTGACGAAGCTGCGTTTCTGTCTTCAAAGAGCCATTTCTCGCACAAATCGCAACAGGCGTATCAAACATCGACCATTTATCCCCTGCTTTGAGAACCTCTTTGCAGCAAGGTTTCCGAAACAATTGCGATTTGTCAGGCAACAGAAAACCAAAAAGTTCTGCGCTCTGAGAATTTTTGGCTCAGAGGTCGACCAGTTCGGGATCTACTTTCACGGACAGCCCTTTCGAACGAGAAGTGAATGTTGGCTTTTCGCTGAACTGAGAGGACACAACAGCCTGTGCAATCAAATGTCCTTTTTGTTCTTCAACTGGGCCTTTTACCAGAGTGTCGATTTATTTCCATTGCCTTCAAATTGGTCTGTCGTCCCAGGATTGCTGCGATTACTGACGGGATTGGCAAACACAATTATGCTCACCCAAGGTAGGAGAGTAGAACCCGAAGTTCACGGCACTGCATGGCTTTTGACTCCAAAATCAGGTTGAGAGCTTGGACAAAAGCACTTCGGACGGCCGCTGCATTTTTCATTTCGCTGAACACTCTACGTTTTGGTGCTGGTATTCGATGTGTTTTGTTGACAACTGTGGGAGCAGCCGCCCCTGGATGAATGCAGCGCGGCCCGATCAGCGCGAAAACCTATTGTTTCCCAGAACAAGATTAAAATGGCGAACAAAGCAAACTCGACGCATTAGTTTGATGAGCTTGACTAACACAACAGTGAAACGAAGCATAAGATTTCCTGCACGAGCAGTAATGAGAACAAGAAAATTGATGTGCACGCACGCTTTGATTGGTGAATCGGAGAAAATTTATCACTTGGTAAGTACGTGAGAAGCCGTTTCTCTTCCTGGAGTGAGAACAAAGTGATCGTTTTCTCCACTGAACAGGTATTTGTCAGAAGGATGTTTCCTGTGTTTACGTGCATGGTCTTCCTGTGATGTGGGGTGACATGAACTGAGAACCACGAAACTCACCTCAAAAGGAACGCGCCAGCTGATGCACCAGGGTATTAAACACCCCATGGGGGGCAGGCCCCAGGTTGAAGTATCGCACTACTGCAGCAATGACATGGGGGTCCATCCAAGGCCTCCCCTGGAGCTCTGCTTCCTCACAGATTTTATGCACAATATTTTGTCTTTGGAAGGATAAAAGCTTGATTTCTTGACTGGTAATCACCCAAGCAGCCGCGTCTGCCATTTTGTTATGAAAGAGCAGGAAAACTAGGTCACATGATCATGTAACAACCCTGTAGGGGGAGGGATGCAGGCTAAAGCCAGCAAAATAGTGATATTGTGCTATTTTCTATCTAAATAATTGTTGAAAAATATTCAAAACATTAAAAATTACTTATAGAGGCCAGTACCCCCTGGTGGGGGAGGAGTGTGGTGTGATATACCAGCTGTAAAAGTTAGAACCACTGCTCACCAGATGGCATGATTGGAATGAGGTCAATAAATACAGAGGTTCCCACCCTCGGGGACAGTCTCTCCTGAGATACCAACGTGTGTGTTTGTGATGTCACTAGATGAGACACCTCCATTTTTCATTTTCGAAGAAGGGCAGGTATGGTTTTCCTGAGGACGGTGACACGGCCGGCACCGCCGCATTTGTAGGTTGCACCAGTGCAGTGGATCTTTTCCGTGAACGAAGAACTTACTACAGTCTGTAAAATCACCACAGCAAGAGACCATGTTTCGCTTCCACGATGCCATGTTCTGACTCCCACGCTGCAAGGATGGAGCTGCAAAAATATGGCTTTAGTTCCAGGTTTCTGAAAGGACAAAAACTTGCACACAATGAGCAGCTTCTGTACAACTGAGAATATCAACAGAAAGCTTCCTCGTAATGAAATTATTTTGTGGGCTGTCCTTCTTACAGAGGAGGAAAGCATTTCTGAGCTTTCGGTGTGCTCGACATGCACATGTTGTGCCGGGGTCCGAGGTCCCAGAGTCCCACGGCACGTGAAAAGACAACAAGTCGGCAAAAACAATCTTGAAATTCTATTTGGGAGATTTTTGCACCTTTGGTCCGTTCCAGCTGTGCGGTGCCTCAACACGTGGGTCACACACAGCGCTGTGCAAAAATAGTCTGACGAACCACGGCAGGCAGGTTGCAACATCTGCGGGTTTGACTTCTTCATGGGAGCAATGTCCGAGGAGTCTAGGACTCTCGGTAAATGTGCGTCATCTGGGCCTCCCTACTGATGCAGGCCAGTGCAAGGAATGACAATCGGTGCTTCCTGAAACTGCAAAGTGACCGAGGCACAATGCACATGAAGAAGAAAATGTGAAACCAAACAAATACGACACATGTTTTCTGAGTGAGCTTATCTTTACAATGTTTAACGAGCAGGAACAACATAACTTTCTGCTGCTGTGAAATGTAATCATCAATCAATAGATGAATAGTTGAAACTGGAGAACATCGAAGACATCAGCGACAGTGGGAGAGGATTCGTCATTTGATCCACAGAGCTGATGAAGAAAAGAAAAATTGGATTATGCAGATGACTCCTGTCACTTTCTTGTCACTGAGAGGAATTCAAGAGGTTCTGTGAGTGCTTCTGGCAGGATAAAGTTTCCTGTGTCCCAATCGAAGACACTTTTCGTACACACCAACCAGAACACGAAAATATGGCAAAGCTTTGTGAGCTGCACAAGCCAGCCAGCCCACCACGCAAAAGGCGACTGTCCAGCGAATCATCACGCGCAGTCTCAACTGAACTTCTTAATTTCTGAGGAACCAACGTCCCACACTCAGACATGGGAAGCCATTCTGAGTTTTGTCTGTTTCATGAACTTTGTTTTGAAGTTGTTATGCTTGTTTGGTTGCCTTCATGTGACATGATGATTCGTACGAGTCACACCCAAGTAGTCCTTGCATTGTTCCCAAGAATACACCATGTCAGGAAAGCAACTTCCTGGTCTCCCCTGTTCATGGTTCTGTGTACCGCCAAACCCCATCCACCGAGTGTCTCACGAATCGTGTCAAAAACAGGATAGTCGCCTGTTGACCAGTGAGGAGACATTGCAATTACACTGATGATGACACAAGGACACGAGGTCCCTGACTCTACTCCACTCACCATCGAAAACAGATTTGAAGACTCGGGTCGATTGCATTCCTCCGCCGGCGCTCTGGCGACACATGACGAGACAGAGCGTCTTGGTCGTGTGTCATTTCCGGTGTGGTCTCAGGTCCTTCCCACACAACTAATCTGACAGTCAAGAATTTTTGTTTTTGGCTGGTGAAGTTCGAGAAAATAGCCTTCCGTTGTCTTTGTGTTGGGATTGAAACGCTACACTGGAACAGCTTTTGAGAGATACTCCGCGCAACTGTGCTCTTGCTGAAGTTGTGGTTAAAACGGGTGCCCTTTGTACCTTGGGCAGAAGCATTCACCTATTTTCACAGTTTTACTTTGCACAAATCACCATACATCGGCGCAGGAAGTTTCCGTTGTGAAAAAAGCTTGACAAATTGCGCCTGCCTTTTTATGGTAAGGAAATGCAGGAGGACGTCAGACCAGTATTCCACAATCTGACACGTAGATCTGTTTTCAAAATCTGGTTTGAACTCGCCCAATTTTCCAACCTCGTCCAATCTCACTCAACCATGCCCCCACCCCAGCGCTGCCCTGCCTTCGTTCAAAAGGCTCAACACAGTGAAGGTCTCCGTCAAATTCTATCAGAAAATTCCTATCTTTCCTTCACGAAGAACAACAAAACAAGATCAGCACACATCCGACTCAGAAATAAAACAGACCGAAGGCAGGTGTGACAAGGAACAGAGAAACGAGAGAGGTCCACAAATTCGGCTCGTCGCTGATTTTGAAGATGTTTTCTGGAATTTAACCCAACCCACTCTGTACTCCCACAAAGAGAAAACACCAAAGATTGCGTTGTCAAATTTGTGTTTCCACTGGCAACCAAGTAGTCAACCGAAAAGCATCCGATATTGAAAATCCCTTCTTCTATCAAACTTACATTATCATTTGCACAATGTACATTAAATTTCAAACAAAGTTCAGACTTAAAGTTCAATTGTTTCTGTTCTGGATTCAGAAGTTTCTGCTCAAACTTGAAGAATATGATAACAAGTATCTGCAGACCATTTTATACTTCATTTTTCCCAACCGTGCTCCGAAATGGCCACCATTCAGCAATTCAAGGGTCCTTGAGTGACCACGAAAGACTCACAAAAAGCCCTTTCCAAATATTGTGACCAAAATGTTCCTGCTCGATGTCGTCCATTTGGGTGCACGGGATGGAGTGTCTTTTTTGCCTCGCTAACATTTTGACAGACAACCAATCTGTGAGTTTGCAGCTGACTGCTGTGGAAATTGCGCAATTTCACAGAAGCTTGGGTGTGTGACTTCACACAGAGTCTCTCAATTGTCCCGCCAAAAAAGGACTCAGAAATCATACGAGCGACACTCACAGCACTACTCTCTTGGTTGTAAGTCGTTTGATTGGCGAAAACATGTCTCTGTGTTGTGCTATCTGATTCAAACATTGAACAAAACCTGCTGGTCCTCACCGAAATCCCGGATTTGTTTAACGTTAATTGGAACCAGCAATGGTTGGTGAGATCAAGCGTTGGAGTGGTAAACAAGTGCAAGAGTGTCATTGCATTCCTTTTCTCAGGTTGTAGTTTCGGTGCAGCCTGGAAGTTGCTACGCTGGGTTTCTCTGGCCAGAAGAGCTACTAGAAAAACAAATAAGGCGGCAGCCAACCTGGTTACCTTTATCATTTGATCTCTTTGGGCAAACTCAGATCTAGGTGCTGTGCACCGTGCACTCTCCCTCACCACAAGGATTTTTTGCGCGTGTCTGCCCGTTTGGACGTCTGTTTGCATGTGACCGTGGTGATGATGGCCCGTGAGTGTGTGTGTGTGTGTGTGTGTGTGTGTGTGTGTGTGTGTGTGTGCGTGTGTGTGATCTGATGGTGGCAGTCAAGGCTCGTTCACTTGCTTCTGGAACTGACTGTGTTTGCAAACTCGCACTTGCATGGAAACTCCTGCAAAAGGACGTCAGCGTATTTGGTCTGTAAGAAACAGCAGGGAATCTTGTTGCTTGACAAGTTTCTTGTGGAAAGGTTGAGCACCTGTTTGTCTAAAATTCGCCCCTGAAGAGAAGACAGTTAATTGAGTAAGAATTGGCAGCTTAAATGTCATGGCCCTGAAAGCAGAAGGGACGGATTTTGGTGTTGGTTTGCAGAAGCCCAGGTTCTGATTTTGATGAAAAAGAATCGCACGAGTGAAGCACCACAATCTGCTGAAGAGATTCTGAAAACTGTGATTTTTCTTCCATTTTGCATTCAACTGGTGTGGATCCACCCGCACAAAGAAAATTCTCGAGAACAGATCCTGGTTGTTTCTCTGTGCCACAGATTGAGTAAACAAGTTGATTGGAGATCAGGGGAATGTCGCAACTCATTTCCTTCTGCGATTTTGATTGTGGAACATGTCATTTCTCGTTGAACGAAGAGCAAACTCGTTTTCCATCAGAGTGCTGTTTTGAGGCCAATTGGGAATGTTCTGAAGGACACACAAAGAGAACTGCTCAACCTGAACGCATTTGTCTGACACAAGTCTTTGTTCAGACATAAATAATTCCTTTTTAAGTTGGTTGGTCCCATAAATTGCTAATATCATCACTTTCATTCCTCTTATCTTGTCTGGTTTGTTGCTGAGAGGACGTTGCCAGACTTCGAAAATGTCCGAGGAGACCACTTCCTTGCACACACACTGTCGAAAACATCTGCACTAGTTCAATCCTGAAATCCTGTGTGAATCGTGTTCATTGTGCTTTCTACAGTGCAAGCACACCTGCTTCTCTGAAGACAGGACTCACAAATCAAGCCCAAAGAGTGTGGGAGACCTGACCAAAGGTTGTTCCCTTTCAACAAACAGGAGGTAGAAACAAGATTATTTTCCAGAGAAATTTCGTAGGTTTGAAAGGGTCATCCAGAGGTTTTCTGTGATGATCCAAGTCTTTCGACACGGGGTCCACCAAGTTTTCAATAGCACTTGCTTTTTCGTTTGTTTGGATTGCACTTCATCCCTCATGTTGTTCCTCAACTCCTTTTTTCTCCCTGCTTTCTCAATGGATCCTTCTCCACTGCCCTGTATGTCTTCAAAACTATATATATATCATTCATGATCCAATTTCCCGTTTCATTTCCAACCGCACACGGAGGTCGAAGGCTTGTCAAGGCAGGATCAGGCTCCACAACTCTGAGTGCGAGACACGGAGAGTCGTTCTCCAGTTTTGCGACCGCACCAAATGTTTTGATTTCTGCGAGTGGCGATCAAGATCTTTATCAGTTCATTTTTCTCAGGGCAACTCAAACCAACTGATTTCATACACCACCCCATTCAGAGACAAGAACTGAGGCAGTTCTGCCACAATTCTGCCAAGTTGAATGAAAGTCTCAGTTTCCCCAAGTTGAACCAAAGTCCCATGTGATCCTCACTGGTTTTCGCACGTTGGCCTTGTGGGTTGGTCACAGATTGGAGCTGGTTTTGGCGAAGGCAGGCCACTCTTGTGATGGATCATTCGCATTCTTTGACGACCTCAGCCCAAAGGAGGGCACACAATATCTCAGGAGGCGATGAATCTGGCACCCACAGGCTTGAGGTTTGAACTGATCTGAGGAACTTGTGTTCAACTTGCGACAGAGCAGCAAACCCTTTGTTCAGCGTGCATGATACTGCTGAAAATGACGCTGGCGTCTTGACGTGTGATCTCACAGGTTTGATTCGTCACGGACCTCAGAGCAAGATCACCATTTAACATTTCAGCCACCGACACGAGGCACGGGAAATAAGTTTGAGACAACGGAGGAGGGAGCACGAGAAGCAGAAACTCTTCAATCCCGTTGTTTCATTTTCAGGTGATCGTCATTTGTCTAAGATTGCAAGAAGTCACGAACCCCAACTCACATTTGAATTTGAATGCGCCGTGAAGAGGCTGAGGTTGCAATGACATACGAGACAAGTCATGAACCTTGTATCTTCTTCCTGCGGAGGACGATCTTCATGTCACCTCCTCCTGGTTTGCTTTACAAGTGAAACGAATCTCAGACCGAAGTGCATTCTCACATGAGAAATTATTTTCTGATGAAGAGAAGCTTCACCACCATTGTGAACAGTGTCCTGTGAAGACAACGAGCACGTTTCCATTTCTTGCTGAATTACCTGTCTCCGAGAAAGAACCTTGCCCAAGCAATTTCAGTTCTGAAAATATGTTCGTACAACTTTTCCGCACGACAAACAGGAAGTGTTGTCTGGAGTCTAAAAGCATTACGTAAGCTCGTACCCAAACTGCGAAGATCAAATACCTGTTATCCTCTTAAGCGCAGGCACTTGAAGCCGTTGAGAGATGAGACGTTAAGAGGCTTTATCCGCCGTTTCGGTGAAGGGTATCTGACGTTGTTTGATGTGATGTGTGGAGAGCTCGGAGGAGATCTGGAAGACCAGAAGCTCACACGGACTGTCAGGGATTTCGAAGCACTTGCTTCAGAACTGATCCTTAACTCAGTTGATGAATTATGAAAGCTGTAGCGTGGGTCTGATGTGTAAATTGTTGGTTTGTTTGAACAAAAAATTACGAATCGCAACATTTATTGCCCCCCTAACCTGCTGCACTTGCTGGGTCTTCCCCACAATCCAGACACAGACACTTGATGTGCATCTGAACAAAATGGCCAGCCTTCTCAGGTGTGGTTCTCGATCGTCGAAGTCGCCAATTGCTGCAGTTGTCTTTCCTGATGTACGCGGTAAGAGCCACTGAAAGAGTTCCCGCTGGTTCCTGCCATTTTCCGTGTTTTACCGATCCATCGCAGTCGGTTGTGAGCTTTCCTTGCATCCGAAAATGAGAA
>JAAUXT010053190.1_pt1 | contig 28417 bp, 27 predicted proteins | sample 7278171 | NCBI WGS metagenome assembly JAAUXT01 (sample SAMN14350112, study PRJNA611818) | marine sediment metagenome | isolation source: surface marine sediment (1.8m) | place: French Polynesia: Moorea | collected 2018-08
GATCCACTGCAATTTTCTTGGAAGTCTGTTCCACCAATTCTGCTTTGCAAAACCATTGCATCTTCTCAGAAATCAATTCTGCACCAAGCCAAGCCCACCATGGCAGAAGCTTCCAAAACCACTGGATTCTTGTGCTTCTGACACCATGTATAAGTATGAGTTAACACAAACACCACATGTGCAACACAACTTGTTTATTGCCAAATATAGCTCATGATGACATGAGCCCCTGGCAGGCTGATTTGTGATATTGAAACACCTCACTTATATTGAATACATCTGAGACAATTCCTGGTGTCCCGTATGCGCAAGCACGCAACATTTGTGATATCGAGCCATACTGTAACAGTTTCAACTTGTTTCTCTGTGAGTTTTTTGGAGAGTGTTTCCAACCAAAGAAAGATACCTCACGCAAAACAATCGAGATCAACCTGTCGGATTCCATCAGTGCAGGTGGAAAATGCTGTGCGTTCATTCTCTGCTTCAGGGAAGAGTTTGCCAGGTGCACGACGGTTCTACATTGAAGACCTTTCTTGATTACTGCCTCGACGTGGGAACCCTTACAGCGTAACATGTTTTTTTGATTCAACACAGTGTAGCTTCGCTTCTGTACTAAGCTCTTGCAAACAGTGCACAACAACACCAAGGCCAACAGGCTGATTTTTCGTCACACTAACTGTTCATGCACAAGTGTTGCAAGCCCTTTTGACAGGTCTCCGCTGTCAATAACATTAAAAAACTTCTCAAAATATTCTGCGGTTGATGGCAGAACGTGAGGCTCTGGAGCCCGTCATCCCGCGAATCTACGTCCTTGTGGCTGCTGACCAATCGCCAAGCGCTGAGGAGAAAACCCAACAGTCCTGGTCACTACCGAGAAACTAATCAACGAATCTCAATGCGTCGAACACCGTTCGTCACCCGCCGCACAAAAACAACCGTCGTGTCTTCAGAACATCGAGTGTCGGCTCCCTGTGTTGCCACATTTTTCATGCGTGACCACTTGCTGTTTTGCCCATGTTTCGGGACCAGAACCACGATTCCTCTGCTCAATAGACCAGTCAAGATTTCCCTGGTCCCAACACAACACACTGATTCGACAGCGAACAGTATCCACGAGCGACCTTCAGTGGCTCACCTCGTTTTTTCCTGACACGTGTAAAAAATTTAAGCAGGACGTGTGGTGGCAGAAATGTGGTCACTACCCTTGATGAAACAGCTTGCCACATAAAACGTCTGACGGAGTTGTCCTCTGTTTCCGGCTTGGCTGAACCTACCACCAGAAGCCAAAGGATGCCTGAGTCAACAGCATCAGACACTCAGTTCACCGTGACCATGAAGCGCTGGGTTCAAGTTTTCCATCTTTTTAGTCGCGCCGGCGACTGGTATTGTCAGTATGTGACTGTCAATGCATGACCAGGTAGTGCTCCCTGCAAACAGAACTCAAGCCCAAGAGTCAGCATAAGTACCATTTGGATACTGGCAACTGAGTTTACTGGTTTTCAGCAGGCACTGGGGGTGAGGGGATATGACCTCTTCCATCGCTGAGACGAATTTGAGGTGCGCCGTCGGGGTGCGAAAAAGGCGCACACCCCAAGGAAGTTCAAACACGCTCGCAAGGAAGCGTATCTTCAAATGGGTTGCGACAACCCAAGCCTGATCGCCCTGAGAGGAAAATGCCGTTCTGTGATTCAGTAGCGATGACTTTTTCTGGTTCGGAGAACTTCGAGTCAACAGTTTAATTTTCACAACAAGAACAATCGCCACAGGATGATCAGTCTTGCCTCAACCTTTGTCAGTGCACACTTGACACAGGCTCGCACGCAGTACTCCCATAAACTCTGAACATGAATAAATGAGGGAACCAAACGAAAAAAAGCCACTCAGCTCGAATATAAACTGTGAAGTCGCACTGACCAAACTCGCTCTTTTTCTCCTACATTATCACCACCAAACACTATCATCCACAGGCAATACGAGTCACAGAGAGCAACACATCGCTGAGGTACACGGTCGGGAAGGAGATCGCAGTTTACGTCTTGAGCATGCAGTGGGTGTTCAGATAAGTCATTTATCATCGGCTACCATCTCCCAAATCCTGCCTGGTTACCCGCATTGGGAAATTATTGGGAGCTGCTCTCTGAATGAAAAATGATTGAGACACATCGCTTTCAGAGCATCTGGCCGCTGCAAAAATCGGCCAACCGAGGTTGGAGGTCCATAGTTTGTGCTTTGGTCACAGACAATCGGAAGCGTTTGCACGAAGGAAAAAAATATGAGGATTGATGCTTAGACTGCAAGAAAACCAGCACAGAATCGCTGTTCCTCTGTGCAACAGCTCTCAGTCACACTTCTGCTTGGTGAAGCTTTTTGAAGAGGCGAGAAAACGGTGCTTTGCTGTGGGCATTAATTTCCCTAATTGCAGGCGTGTTTTTCTGTGAGAGCGATATCGTCTCTTTATTCAAGTTCGCTGCTTTCAAAGAACGCGCTCCCATCCATCAAAACGCAGCGCAAGGAGAAGAGCGACGATAAACACGGCTGGGAGCCCAGAGCACTTACTTACAGCATCAAACGATAAAACGCACAATGGCTGAAGATGCGATGGAAACTGTGTCCTTTAGATCAAAGCGTAAGTAACAGATTTACTCACTCAATCTGTTGGCGGGAACCTGGAAAGGGGAGTGATTTGCCCGCACGGGATTTCCAGTTCAATGCACGAATGACAATGTGGCTGTGACACCACATCCAGTGCGAACCAAAGTTGAGCAAGATATTCCAGCGTTGAGCTTCTGCAAGAAACACCTGTGCACGCACAAGAGCACGATGATACAGAAATGGACCCAGCACTTGATCGCAGCATTTTCACGTCTGTTGGATGAGATTGCCCAGACTGGTGCCAGGCGTTCTTCGACAAGACAACATGGGGCAATATTCTTCCGTTGAGCAGGACCATTCCATGCAGTGAAGTTGATTCCAATGTCACTGCACTCGAAGCCTGCCAACAATGATTCACGCTCTGGTCTTTGTAACGCAGTGCCGTTTCGTAGTGACAGGGTCAATTCCAGTTCCACTGAAAACATCGCAAAGGCGCAATCCCTGCCACTTGCCGGTTCCGTTTCTGCAGGATGTACTGGGGCAGCTTCAGAATGTGCTATCTGGGAGAAATAACACAGGACCAGAACACCATCATCTATCAAACCTCACCCATAGTCCGGCGCTCAGCGGCCAATACCTCACCAGCAAAAGATTACTACTCCAAGAAGATTCGGGCCAAGAAAACACAATGGTCAATTTTCTTGACTTGCAGATGTTATCACCCGTGCATACATTGCTTACTTGTCTGTGTGCAGGACAAGTGCACCGGCATGCAGGAAGTAGCAGACCCAACCTTCAACAAAAGCAAAGACCCCAAGGCGTATGAAGCAGACAAACGAACTCAAGTGCTGTGACAGCAACTGATCTGATTTGGACCGAACTTCATGAAGAAGCACCGTCGCTTGTACAATGCAGTGATATGATAAATGATCCCAACGATACTCGAGGTCTCTTGAGGCGCATGGATCTGGCGAAGGAGAAGCTGTCGTCTCGAAGTGGCTTCCGGCCAGCCGCAATCCCATGCATCAATTTGGAAGACATCCTCATGAGACGTCATCCCACAGAAATTTGTATTCGGAACTCATTCGTAATGTCAATTTCGTCAGGGATTTTACATTTTACAGCTTCATTTGCTGTTTTTCAGACGTACCTTGCTGTTTCCAAACTGTTTCTTCGGACGGGGCAACAGATGCTGGGAATGTCCAGAGAATATGGGGAGTTGGAAGACACGGAACAACGAAATTGAAGATCCCCACCAAACTTGCTAATGGAACGTGGGATTCAATTTGGACTTCTCCATTATCCCTCGGGCTTACAATTCGGCTCTGCTGAAGATTTTTTATTGGCCAAAGAATTAGGCGGTGGCTCAAGCCAATGAGACCCACGTTTTTCCATTTGCAGTCCGACACAGAACCATGCAAAATGCAAAGACAGATCGTACAAGCGATATCGTCAAGCTGCATGCGTAGAGAAGTCGTAACAGACCGTCCTGTGCCACCCAAATCCTCCCAGTTTTTCATAGTCGAAACCTGTTTCAGACTGGTTCAATTTACCATTCTGCAATTCTATTCCTGATAATTCCATTGCGGAAAGCACCCTTTCGTCCTGTGGAGTGGGATGCATGACGGGTTGGTGTTGCGAACCCTGTCTGTGGGTGTGCTTCTGATGTTGGTTCTCACGTTGGACTCAACTGTTTTGTCGAACAAATACTTTTCGCGCACAAGCCTCTAAAGTATTTACACGTACAAGACTTGCCTGAACTGCCTGTATCAAACTGTTTTGGTGGAATGGCAATTTTCGCTGAGGAGCAAGTTTCTTTTCCGGTGTAACAGGCACGGACGACAACAAGGCATTCTTGGCGACTCTTCACTGAAGTTGACAACGACCCTCCTTTTTCATTCGTTTGTCACCCACCAGGGTAAAAGTGAAGAAAATTCAAGGAGGACAAAGGAGGACAAAGACAGATTTGGTTGAAGTAAACTCGAAAAGATCTCAAAGAACTGGATATCAGCAAAGAAGCAGGTGAGATGGCTGAAAATAGAAAACATCGGAGGCAGTTCACAAGACAGAATATTGATACGACTTGTTGATGGAAACCACGATTGAAGACGACCCTGGTGGGCAGGCAATAAAAGAGGGTTGTCACCATGGATGATTTGTCTGGGCATTCTTGACGACCTGCAGTGAGGGTCGTCAAGAATGCCTGGTCGTCGTCCGTCCCTGGAAAACAGGGCCCTCGCCCCCCTCGATCCATTGGAGAGTCACACCAAATGAACGCACTCTGTGGACAAACTCAGCACCACATCGGGCGTGATTGAGAAAAAGTGGCGTTCAGAGAACAAGCAATGAAGGAACACCACCGCCAATTGCCGTTGAAACCGTGGAGGCTCACAAGGTGGGGTGAAAAACGATGTTTCTCAACTGATGGTGGCCAACATCTATCCATTTCCCAAGCGCCATGTATTGCCTCGTTTACTCCTTTGGGAACCAGTGAACCCCCTGTCTTAATCAAGGGAAAACACACCACAGGGTTCTCAGCAGTAGATTGAACCGCACTCTCACCCAAGCACACGATCAATGTTCATTTATCAAGCCCTAGAATCAAGGTCCCCTTTTGTGCAGCAAACCTATGTGAAAATCAAACACTGGAAAATTACATCAAGGAAGTACACAGAAGCTGAGATAAGCCGAGGGCCAAGCTGTGGTTCCATTCAAGACCTCAAATGCTCAGATCAATGGTAGGTCCAGGCTTTTTATCAGGGCCGAAATACGGAGACATTCTCTTGCGCGCGTCAAAAACTTCAACTGTAAATTGTGACCTTGCTGGTCAATGCAAATGGGAAAATCTCAGCAGAAATATGGCAATCCAGCAAATGTCAACTTCTCTGTTCAAATATTTGCCAACGGAGCCAGACGTACAGAATTACTCGTTTCACTTCCACTCAGAACCAAAAGCTGCATGCGTGCTGCTTTCCGACGTTGCTCAATCTGACAATAAAACCGCACAGAACAACAGACCAACGAAAGTGCTTGAAATTTCGGAAAAGTTCTGCCCCTCGCCCCCCCCCCCCGCCTCAAAAAAAGAACAAACAACGAACAAGGAGCATTGCCCCCTGATTCACTGAAAATCAATGCAGAGCGAGATAGCAATCGATGCCATGGAGCTCAGCTGTCCGAATGAACGACCCTTGACTTGACCTATCGACGACGTTTAATTTCCACAACAAATTGAAATTATTGATTACAGTCGGCTGTGGCAAAGATAACAAGATTTGAAGCACTCGAGTCCTTCAAGAGCACAAGTACTCTTTGCGTTTGTTTCGTCATCACGATAAAGCCAGTCAGCAACGCTGGCCCGAGCACGACAGTCACCGTGACAAGATGTTTGTCCAACGTTCTCGAGACACATGATCCACACTTCGTTTGATTCACTCGAAAAATAACATCGCGACCAAAAAAGTAAATTTTCTCTTCTCAAAAACAAAACTTAACTTTCAATTTCCTTCTCCAAATAGCTATCAGATTGGACATTTCTCATCTTGGACTGATCCACAAAGTGTTTCCACACAAGTTTGAATTGTACGATAAACAAAGATCAATGCAGGGAGAAGCAAGGCAGCCTGGTGTGGTTCACCTGTATTCACACGGGACTGTCATCGCAGGAAGAAGGAAATATATTTTATTCCAAAGCTCGCACCAGGTGCACAATCTCCGCAGAAGGACGCTCGCCTTTTCTCTGTGAAGGGGCTTGAAAGCGATACAGATTCACTCACGCGTAGGCAGAGCAGACACTGACTGGCATCACCGCCTTCTTCCGTCGGGTTCGTCTGCAGACAACTTCCATCAGGTGCACCATGCAAAGTCTCCGAGCCAGCCGATTGCAAGAGCATTCCTCCTTGCTTTGTGATCTCGTTGACACCATACTCAACGTTCTGTCCCACACTGGGTCAGTCAGGTTCGTTTGAGGAACCGCATCAAGTGCAGTGAATCCTCTTTCACTGGACTCCTGCCACAGCGAACGTCCGGCGACCAAAAACGCCCCCCCCCCACAACCGTTAGAACTTTAAATTGTGTGTGAAACACCAAAAACTGCCAAGCCTCACAACATCGGATCCGTGTCACATTCCATTCGATCTCGTACGTACAACAGATCCGTTGGCAAAACAATTGTGCACCTGATCACAATCGAAAGCAAGATAGCGCAAACACTGCACATCGATACGAGGGAGATTCTCTATCTCTTAGTTTTTTTTGCGCCACTCGGACAATTTTTGCGATGCAGAAAAATTGCTTTTTATTCAACGATCTGGAGGATCTTTGGCATGCATGGAACAATAAAATGGAACCAATAAGTTGCAAAGAGCATTCCAAAAATGGAGTTCAAAATCTCAAAATGGCATGCGACGCGCGACGTGTGCGCAACAGTGTCAGTCTGATTCTTCTTCCTCTTCTGGATCCGAGTCTGGCTCACCGAAAAACAGTCCAAAATCACCCTCAGGATCAACAGCAAGATGGGATCCTTCGAAGTAATCACCGTTGGCTTTGATACATTTCATCCACCAGATGGGTAATGAGTTCATGCAGTCCTGGAAATCCTGGGCAGGGATCCTTCTCAGAATGACTTTCACTGCATCCTGCATCTCAGGAATCCTCCTGAACTGGCGCCCTTGCAACTCTGCCTTCAGTCTGGGGAAGATGAAAAAATCGCAAGGCGCCAGATCAGGAGAGTAAGGTGGGTGTGGCACCATGTCCATGTCTCTTTCACCAATGAAGGCGAGGGTGAAAACTGCTGTGTGTGGGCTGGCATTGTCATGATGAAGGAGGAAGTTCCTTCCAGCCCACAAGTGAGGTCTTTTCTTTCGGATGCTCTCACGCAGGCGTCTGAGGGTGTGGCAGTAGGCCTCTGCATTGATGGTCTCACCCCTTGGTGTGAATTCTGCTTGGATGACTCCCTGTGAGTCCAGGAACACAGTGAGCATGGACTTCTTGGTCGATCTGGATTGTCTGGCCTTGTGTGGTCGCACAGCATCCTTGCCACGCCTTGTCCACTGGGAGGAGTCTTGTTTGGTCTCCACCTCCTTCAAACTGACTGGACTCTCGTCACCACTGACGATTTTGTTCAAGAAGTTGGGATCATCTTGGAGTGAAGCGATGTTGATGTGGCAGAGACGCACTCGGAAGTCTTTCTGCTCTTGGGTGAGCACACGGGGCACCATTTTTGGTGCCAACTTTGACAAGTCCATGTCCTTCTTCATCATCTTAAAAACAGAGGTTTTCCCCAAGTTGGCTGCTTCTGCAATTTCTGACACAGTCTGTCTCCTGTCCAACTCGATCACTTGTCTCACTTTTTCAAGGTTTGCAGGTGTGCGCACTGTTCTGGGTTGTCCAGGGTGTGGTCGGTCCTTGATGGTTGCGTCTGACTCATCCTTGAACCTTTTGAGCCAGTAAGCCACTGTGCTTCTCGACAAGGACCCTTCTGGAAATGCAGCCTGCAGCTCCCTCCAACAATCCACTGGCCGATGCCCATTTCGAGCCATGAACTTGAGTACCGCGCGTTGCTCTTGGCGTGATTTGGCATTCATGTCAAACAAGTCAAAACAACATAAAAGAGTCAACAAAACATGGAACAACAACCAAAAACTCAAAATTCTCTCCATAAAAATGGTCAGAATGCAGTCTCTCCGCCAAACAAATGGCAACAGGCGAGTATTCAGGTCAATTTCAAGGTCATCGGATCGATCTCACATGCATGGCTGCACAACATGATCTTCGGAACAGGCATTACTGCTCTGAACCCATCGCACAAGTGGTTTGCTCAAAAATTGTCCGAGTGGCGCAAAAAAAACTAAGAGATAGAGAATCTCCCTCGTAAGTAAACTTGGCTGAGCTTTTGCCAGAACAGAGAGATCGCCAATGGTTCGCGACATTTGGAGCACGAACAATAGAAAAGTTACAAAGTTCAAGTATGGGAAGCTTGAGCAGAAAAAAACAACAGCAACAAAGTGATCGGAATTGGATTACGTGGTTACACTAATCGCACTTGTCAACTTCAGCTCTAAAACTCAAAACTGGACATTTGTTTGGGAACTTATTTACACGAGACAAGCAGCCAAAAATTTGAGTATCCGGCTTCATTTCTGTCAATCTGGATGCTCTTTCTTCACTACAGAATCAATGAAAACAATCATGCTTGGCAATATCCCAATGAAAAAAAATCGATGACAATCTTTATTACCGCAAGACGGGTCCAGAGAATTACTGTGGAGCTTGCACGCGTGCCAATGTGTTCGAGATCGAAGATATCGCTTTTTGATTCCAACTTGCCCACCAAGCGAGCCTGATCTTGTGTACAAAAGTACAAACACCGGTTTTCTTTCACCAGATCAGAAAAACCTCGCAGAAATCTCTGCGCCCTCTCCAACACACACAAGCACAACAAACCCCTTTCTGCTGCGCGGTTTTGACCTTCGCGCATTCCTCAGGAAGTTAAACTTCTTTTGAAGTCAAGTCTTCCGGACAGCTAAGTTTGTGTTGTCTTCTAGAAATTAGCACACACTAGCACTCGTACACTTTGCGGGCTCAGGCAAAATCAAATCTTTTTCAAAACATGTTTATATGTTCGAAATTCAGGAAGCCCGACTCTGATTCGAATCTTCGATCTGCTCCGTGGTTGCACCCCTCCCTGTTGGTGTTCCCGGACAACAATGCCATTTTTGGAATCCTGCGCGCTGAAAAACCTCTGAACAATGTAAGAATTCAGATCACGCAAAGGAGATTCAGGACACAAGCACCGTCTGCAGAGGAAAAAAAATTCGTCACTTGCCTGTGGTGCTCAATGGGCACATGTCTTGCCCTGAGATGAAAACTGTTCATCCGCGTTGCATCTGTGCCTGTCCAAGTGGAAACACCAAATGTGCTCACAACCACACCAAAGGCACATTGCAAATCGACACACAGCAAGATCTGTTCAACAACCCAATAGTAAAACCCAAGATCGAACCTGTTCTCTTCCATGGTAACTCTCATCTCACAACCCGTCGTTTTGCAAGGAAAATATTGACACGCAATCGATCTGAATGTCACTGGGTGGATCCAAGTTCAGGTCGAGACCGGCATCTCTTGAAACGCTCGTCCGTCTGACGAGGGGGGGGGGATTAGTTTGCAAACACTTTGGGAGAGCGATTTCCCCCGCACATTGTGTTTCTTTTCAATGGGGGCATGCCACTTTTCCAGCCGAAAATTGTAAATCTTCGTGATGTCAGGTTTGGTCTCCCTGGATCCGCCCGAAGATTGACAATGAGACGTTAAAAGACTAACGGCAGCACAACCCGAATCGAACTCAGGGCTTCCTCATTTGAATGCAGACAGGAACCTCAAGAGTCTAATGCAACCCATCAGAACTGCATGCGCCACGAGCTGTAGTTGCTGTTGCATCGACGCTCTGTTGGCGGGGGTTGCTTGGTACATATCAGGTTTACTCAAGCACATTTGCTTGATCACAACAAGTCTGCCCAGTCCTTGGTGCAATAGAAACTGAGGCAGCACCTGTCACCTTGTCTTGTGCTGGGGAGACCTGTGTCACAAGTTGCGGCATTGGTCACCGCAGGTGGTAATTGCCAAATCTGTTCTTATCGAAATATTGTCGTCAAGGTTTTCTCCAATTTTAATGAACTTTCCCTGACTTTCCCCGATTGAATACTGGTATCGAATATCCCGTGGCTTTTCCAGAATTTTTCAAGAGCAGACAAGCTTCAGATGAAAGCTTTCAAATCTCAAGAATTGTACATGGCAATCTCCACCTCTTTTTCAACACAGGAAAAACAACAAGTAAAAAAACAGTGGTGAGTATTTTTTCAGTAATATTTCAGAATATTTTTTGGCAGAATCAGCAATAATTATCTCAGACTAAGTATCCTGTGTTTAGAACAGGCAGTTGATCAATACTTTTGATTGTCCAAAACAAAAATGAAGCAGTTTTCAGGTGATTTGAACTGTACATTGAATAATGTATGGTGGTGAAAAAACACCTTTGGGCATCAAAAGGCTTGATGTGTGACCATGAGTTTGAAAGTATTCTATTTGTTTGATTTTGGTCATGTTTGGTTTTTTTTCCTTCACTCTTGGGCTGTAGTTTATGCCCAAAGTGTCAAAAGAATGAATTTGTAATTTTGCCAGTCTTTATGGACAAAAAACCAATTGGCTGACATGGTGTAATTGGGGTATGGCTGTATAAATAGCTTTATAGCTTGGAAATAGTTGAAACTTGCTGAATGATGTGTGAAGAGAAAATGTAGACAACTGCTCAGGCTGAATTTTAGAAGTGGTGATTGGTTGCTGTGGTAACCTTCACTGCTGTTTTTTTTTTTTTTGGATCAAAAAGTGTTGTGCACTGCACAGCAAAATTGTACAAAGTTTCAAATTTGTTGTTGTAGTAAAGGTGGAAGGTATTGTTGGTAGATAATGCCTGAGGTATGAGAAAAATTTTCCTGTCCCATGTATGGGCACCTTTGGGGTCAGAAGTTAAAAGTTTGAAAAAAGTGAAAAAATTGATTTTTTTAAATAATTTTTTTTTTCAGATTTTTTGGACCTTATTGAAGTCTAGTGAAGAGGATGTTGAGAGAAAGATTTTGGTGTTTAGTTTGTGTGAATTGGACAAGGCATTGTTGAGTTGTGGCTGTCTGAGTTTGATTTTTGGGATTTGGGCTCTTGTAGGCAAGAAATGTATTGTCAGCCACAAGTAGTTGTGAAAAGAAGATATTAGAAGGTCATTGCGTGTAGATAATGTGCAGCTGATAGAATGAGGCTGTGACTATTTTAAGTCAGGCTTCTATGGGGTCAAACATGAAAAATGTCAAAAAGTAGAATTTTTTGATAGGGGTTAGGGTACATGTGTGGGTACATTATAATTGTTCAAATAAAGTTCCTGTTTGATTTTTGTATGATTTGTGATGAAGCAGTCATTTGCTCTGGATTAATACCAACCCCCTGGTTAGACCCACTTTACACATACGGACGGATGGACGGACATAGACTGATGGTGATTACACTAAGCGTGTGGCAACACCCTTCGGGACCACACGCTTAAAAAAAGTTCTGGAATTAATTTAAATTTCCACCCAGAATGCATTTCTACCTTCAATGCCTCAGCTGTGACATCATCAAAACATTCGGGCACCATTTTGTTCAAATCGCCGCGAGTTCACTGGATCTAATTTCTTCAGTTTGTCTTCAATCTAGATCTCTCTCCTCTGAATTTCCTCGGCTCTTTCCCTCATGGTTCTTGATTCAGTTGACAAGGTCTTTGTCAAAACTGGGCGTTCATGGCAAAAGTGTCAAAAGAAGGACGGAATAAGGAACAAGGTGACCCCCAGCCACGCGGGCATATCTCACGGGAGGTCCTGTGAGAAGGAATATTTGGCCATTTGCCTGTTCTTCACGGCTGTTCCGTGGGGTACAACATCTGCAAGGTCAATCTTCAGTCTCTTTTCTTGGAAGGACTCGTAGTTTTGTTTTCGTTCCACTGGCTGGCGAGATGCGAACTGCACTCAGCACGTAGAACAAAGGAATCCACAAGGATAGTGTCATGTGGCGATAGATAACAGGGTTCCCACTTGACCTGGAAAACCTGGAAAAATCACGGCAAACCTGGAAAAGCTGGGAAAACTGGGGGTTTTTTTAGCAAAAACCTGGAGAAATATTTTGAAACCTGGAAAAAATTATTTTGAGGTAACATTTGGTATTTTTTGTGGTGAAAATACTTGGAAAGACCTCCCATAATCTTTGCCTGTCTCTGCAACAGTAAAGTTTTGTTGTTTTTTTTTGGTGGGGGGGGGCTCAATTCCCATGAGGTGAAAATTGTTGAGTTTTTTGTTGATCTGAAACACATTTTGCACTGCGCTTTGTCACAATCTGGCCGTTTTGATGTTTCAAGATGGTGGAAATTGGCATTTAACTTGCAAATGGTGTGCATGAGACTGTGCATGAGACTGGGCTTACAATGGCAAAAATGCTTGGAAAGACCTCCCAAACAGATTTGGCAAAAGTGAGCTTTCAAAGCAAATAGTAAGAGTATCGAGCATGTGTACTTTTCTGAGCATGAGTGCTTTTCTTCTATCAAAACCAAAAATGCTCAGTGGAGCATACTAAAATACAAAACAATTTGCAAATGTTCTTCACTTTCTCAATATGCTAAGAAAAGCTTATGAAATGCCGTTTCTTAAATTATATCTGAAAAGTATCTTTGTTTTGTCATGAGAAACAATGTTGTGTAACCAAAAGGAATCGATTCAACCGAGGTGATTCCACCATTGGTGTGACACAAACTACATGACAGATTGCATCAGCTGACCTTGATGACAGGTGCAACTAAATACCAACAGAGGGTGCTACTGGATCTTAATTGTTTGACAACAGCCGATAAATATGAGAGGATATTTGCAATTGTGTGCGGACTATAAATAGCACTTGCACAACTAACTCGGGGTAGTTGCCTATGAGAACCATTGCTTGATTGACTATTACCTGATATTGTACATTGATGATATTTGTAAACATGTGCTTGTTCTTGATCACAAGAATGGTAAGACAAATAAACCTAAGACTGTTGGCTCAACAGGCTGAAACTGAGAAGGACTGGTTTGAGTAAGTGTGTACGAGGCTTGGATTTTATGTTTCCTTAATTTTGCGATGGTGGTCGACATGGTGAAGGTAGGAACGCGCATTTTTGGATTTTGGAAGATCAGGAGGAGTACTTGAAATGTGTTGAAGACTTTTTATTTTTGCTATTCATTAACAATGTGAGAAATATGTTTCAAAGTCCATTACAGTTGAGTCATCGGCGATCGGTTAGTCCACCAGTCAAAGTTCATTGTCTCCAAAGTTACTCAGGCTCCTCGAGGCCATGCCTTGTGCTTCCTTCAAAATATGCTCCTTTGTTGGCAATGCACTGCCTGTACCTCTTGATGAGGTCCTGGAAACACCTCTGGAAATCTGCAACAGGGATGGAGCGGAGTGTGCGTCAGACAGCTGTTTGGACATCTTCCAAATTTTGGAATTTGTGTCCATGGATCTGTTCCTTGAGCATTGGGAATGCCCAAAAATCACATGGACTGAGGTCTGGTGAATATGGAGGGTGCTCCCAAACAGGTTGCTCAACAAGCTCCAGGAAATCTTCAGTGTCATTAGCCGTGTGCGGTGATGCATTGTCATGCAGGAGAATGAAGCTGTGTGGTGGACCCCAAAGTGCAGGTCGCTTTTTTCTCATTGCCTCCCTCATCCGACGAAGAGACTCAATGTACACATCCCTCGTGACCATTCCATCATCATAAAAGTCTGCCAAAATGACACCAGAACTGTCAAAAAACAGGATGAGCATTGTCTTCTTCTGGGATCGAGGTCTCAAGATCTTGGTTGGGCGTGGTTCCTCTTTAGATCTCCATTGCATGTCAGCACGTTTGGACAGAGGGTCAAAAGTGTAAATCCAACTTTCATCAGATGTCACAATGCGGTGGATGAGTCCTGGGTCACTCTCCAGCTTGGCCAAATTCCTCTGTGAGAACACCATTCTGCGATCCTTTTCCTCCTGAGACAATACACGAGGCACAAATTTGGGTGCAATCTTAGACATGCCAAGGTCCTTCTTGAGGATTTTCCTGACCGTGGAGTGTGCCATTTCAGTCTCTCGGGCAAGCTGGCGCAGGGTTGAGCGTCGATCTGCCTGAAGCTGGGTCTTCACTTTGTCAATTCCTGCAGGAGTCCTCTTGCTTTTTGGTCGACCAGCCCTTTTGGCATCCGCTGTGGACTTCCCTGGGTCAGCAGTGAACACTCGGAACCAGTGACGAATCTGGGTGTGGCTAAGGGCGTGGTCCCCAAAAGCTGCCTTCACTGAATTAATTGTGCATTGAGGGTCAAACCCCCAAGCCACACATGACTTAATGACTACCCTTTGCTCACGACGACATTCCAAAGTGGCACAAAAACCAACAAAAATGAGCAAACCTGCGAATATCGCCATTGTGCAGCGAGTAACTGACACAAAACCACTGGAAACAAGGTCAAGCTAGCGACAGTCTGACCCAAAAAAACCCTTGATCATTGTGCACCTGGGAAAGACCAAGAAACCAAAAAAAGGAAACCAAAATTATCTCGACTCCACCCCAAAAAAAGGACGTTAAGGAAATATAAAATCCAAGCCTCGTACGAGCATGACTTGGTAAGGGTAAGGAACTCGAGGCGGGCACACCCAGGCCCCCAACACAACAACAACATTATACTTCCTTCAAAAGATCCAAGAAACAGTTTCATCAAAAGCAAAAAACACTTCAACCAAAGTTTGGCCAAGAAAATACAAGTTGAAGACATAACTTGTTTCTTCGAGTGTTCAGGTGGAATCCCCCTTGTCCAAAGAATCGTTCCATTTGCATTTTCATGAGGAGGGAGTCTAACCTTGGTAGAACTGACGCTCCGCGCAGATAGCCGCACGTGCGTCCTGCCAGCCAGAAGTCCTCGCCGTGCAGAGGAGAACCTCTGAACCTCAGCTTGCGAGAGTCGTACGGAAGTCGGAACGACGTCCCCCACTCCACCGAAACGTTTGGTACTTGACCCGTCATTCTCCACAGACCCACCACGGGGTTTTCTCGACTGCAGTGTACGTAAGTGAACCTCAATTTTCGTGTCGACCTTTCTATTGGCGTCGAATGTCGACAGTCACCAAACAATCTGCTTTTCCCAAAGATTCGCTGCAGTTTCCGTGCAGACAACATTCTTGTCAAACGTAGCTTCCACCAAATACGCTCGTATTATAGATTGACATACTTGAGATTCACACCAGCACTCCACGCAAGCCGATCCTGGAAAAGACAACTCGGTGTGGATCCAGTTCGTGGCACCCGTACATCCTCACTCTCGTGAAAAGTCTTCCAGCCTCTGCACTTTTCTCAACATACTCTGGCTGGTTGAATCTGCCTGTGAAGAATCACAGCAAGAACTGCGATCCCACCTCATCGTTAATGATCATCAACGTCACCTGCAGATTGATCATTTCGGTTTCCACAAGTTTTGCAGACCCAAGCGAACCACAGTGGGTGCTTTGAATGACCAAGTCTGAACTGTGAAGTCGACTGACTTCAGTCAAGTTCCCAAAGGATTCTTGGGAGCACACTGGACATGAAGCAATTCCAAATCTTTCGAGCGCATTTCATTGTCGCCAAAAAATGTGTCCATCTTATCAAGGTGGACAAAAGATAACAATGCTTCGTTAGTGTTCATCCACGAACAATCGTGCCAATCTCGTGTTCATTGGAGACAGTTCTACTTCACAAGACCATTTGCGACTAGCCTTTTTGCCAGACAACGAACCATATTTTCACAGCCTGCCCCTCGTTTGTTTCCAGCATTGGTTTTTATCAGTGCGGCAACAAGATTTTGGAAAAGACGCGTGCTCAAATCGCTCGGAACCTAGATACGCTTCCACATGAGTGCAGGTGTCAAGTTTATGAAAATATGTTTTGACAAACAAACCGTGCGCTCGTGCATTTACCAATCATAGCTTTTGCTAAGTCATAGGTGTACGTGTCACTTCGAGTAAGATGATCCTTGGTGGACGTAACCGTGCAAAAGGTTGTTTCCTTGGAGTCAGTTCAAACAAACAGAAATGAATTCAAACTACGAGCGCACGTGCCATTGAAAGAGAGGTGCAATGTGAAACTATGCATATGAAACTCACACTCCTCGAAGATTCGGAACTGTAACACTCCTCTTGATGGGCCTGGTCTTCAGCAAAGTTACAGACGTGTCAGCTCGCAAAAGTTTCTTTCGCTTTCGATTTTCGAATTCACTAAAATTGCCGCACACCAGATCACCGGTCCCGTGATACTTTGAAAACTTCTTGTACAGGTCATCCAAACTAATAGGAGGTCTGTTGTTGCCAACAACCCCGCCGTGTTTCTCTTTTTCCGTGTTACAGCTGTATTCTGTGAGCATTTTGTGTGCACCCGACTTTGGACCTTCCACCAAGGGACAGATTGCCGCAAAGTCATGCGTCATGCAAAGTCCAGCCAAGAGTTCGATGTTGGAGTGAAGTGCTTTTCTTTTCAGCTGCAGCTTCATGCATGGCTGACACACACTCCATTGATTTTCAAGAAAGTCACGACAACAGACGAACACTAAGAATCACACAAGTTGGAGTAAAACGACTGAAAATGGCAAGCTAAAGTTTATTTTGAAAAGATTAGATCACCTTTCAGAATAAAGGAAACGTAGTTTTCACTCAAAAAGCTATCCCCCCTCCCAAAAAAAATTTGAAAAAAAAGAGAAAAATTCATTGAGGTACTTTTCACCATAAGAGCACTTTTTCATGAAAAAATGATTTTTACCCTGAGAGCTCAAAAAAGTGTTTTTGCACTGCTTGAGCACACTGTTTCAAAATTTTCATTGAATGTTGAAATTTTCAGTGAATGCTTGAAAATATTCTCAAACATTTGACTGAAACCTCAGAAAAAATATTTGAACAGAAAAAGTTGCACTGTTGAGAAAAATTGTTTTCACTCAAACAATTTCACCAGCAAATCTACCAATTTGAAGTGAAAAGTAAGCCAATCAACAAATCTGCAATTCTGAAGTGAAAGGTAAACCTTTGAACACATTCTTTTACAAAAAAAAAAAAACAAAAAAAAAACACACCAAAGTTTTGACAATTTGAGTAACCAGAAACAAAAGAGCAACCACCAAAAAAAAAACCCACCCAACCATAATGTAACATTTCATCAGTAGTCTCAGTCCTCATACAGCAATTTTCAAGAAAAAAAAAGCAAAAAAAAGAAGCATGACATGGAGGAAAAAATGCACTTTTTGATGAAAAAAAAGCACATTTTTATCCAAAGAAACAGCACAAAAAAATACTTTTTGAAATACCATGCAAAAATTTCTGCAAAATTTCAAAGAAACATTTCAAATAATATTGTTTATCTTTTTTCAATTTTTGGTTGTTCTTTTGTGGTATTTTTCCTTTGCTCTTTAAAGGTAGTACAAAAGGCTTGAGAAGTAGATTTCTTATATTTTGTGAATTGTTGTCTGAGGAAAGCTCTGAGGTATTCATTTCAAAATGCAAAAAATGCACAAAAATTACTATTTTTATTGATAAATTCCCATAATCAGTAAAAAAAAAGCACTTGAAGGCTAAAAAAAGCACAAAAAAAGCAGGCTGGTCAAAAAATAGCACAAAAAAGCACATGTGCTTTTTAAAATCACTTTGTACAAGCACTGTAGACTTCTTTCACCAAAGACATTTGTACTTTTTGAAACAGAATTTATCCAACCAAGTCCTCTTGAGCCTTTTGAACCAAGATATATTCTTCCTCGCACATCATCCTTGGCCCAAATAAAATCAAAAAGACGAAAAAGACTTAAATTTGAACTTCATCTTGACCAAGAAAGTGTTGTTCACATGTTTTCTCCCCTGGATGCCTTTCAGGTGATTTGTTCCGGTCGCTCAAAAGGGAAAAATTGACCAACCTCCTCAAATCGCCTTGAAAAGATTAAGAAAGGCACTCACTTGACAGCCTATATTGTTACGAAATGGCAATGGTGTGTTGACCAGCCTGCAGCAAACATAATTTGCAAAAGCTGACAGCCACTGATGGTTTAATTCAGTGCAAATTTTGGATCTTGTGAGATTTGCTTGAATCCACATGGTGAACCTGTCTTTTCCTGTTCACCTGGTGAAGGTTCAGGTGTTAACTGGCTGAAGCAGACGCAAGACGGACACATAAACCCACTGTCAGTGGCCACAGATTGATCATCAATGTCAATGGTTGATCATCAATGTCAACAATGACCCAGTGTGGTGTGACACACCAGCCTCAAATGTTAGAACCACCACTCACCTCAGAATGAATGGGCGATTTGATGCACCAGATTGTGAAATATTCCGTGTGGTGCCGGTCCAAGATTGAAGTAAGAGACAACTGCAGAGACAACTAAAAGGTCTCTCTTGTCTCTCTGTTGCAAATGTGACTCTTCTAACAATTTTCTAATGATATTCTGGTGCAAGAAACTCAGTAACTCTATCTCTTGACTGGTGATAAGATGAGCTTGGTTGGTATCCATTTCGGAAAGGAAAACCTCAAGGGGTCATATGATCATGTGACACCCCTATGGGGGGGGGGGCAAGGAATGCAGGCTAAAAAGCCAGCAAAATAGTGATATTGTGCTATTATGTGTCTATTTTCTATCTAATTAATTATTATAAAAATATTCAGAATATTAAAAATTGTCTGTGGAGGCCAGTGCCCCCTAGTGGGGGAGGAGTGTGGTGTGACATACTAGCCTCAAATGTTAGAACCACTGCTCACCAGATGGCATGATTGGAAAGAGGTCAATAAATATGGAGGTTCCTGCCCTCGGGGAAAGTCTCTCCTGAGATACCAACCTGTGTGTTTGTGAAATCACTACACAGCGTGCCCCAGAACTTCAAATTTGGCATGTCCTCAGGCTGTGAAGGGGATCCAAAGACAGAGGACATGCAGACATAGGGGATGCGGTTGGGTAAGAGAGAGAAAGGGCAGGGGACGTGGGGAGAGGACGAAACTCCGACACCCCCCCCCCCCCAAAGGTTGGTCGATGCACTGACGTGGGTGATGGCTGTATGCATGGACTCCGCAATATATTTTGAAGTCACGCACTTGTCGAGTGTTGCCAGTCTTTCAACAGGTAAATGAACGATAAAAGCCAACCTTCACTGTGCTTTCCGCCACGCCAATTCCATGAATTCATGCAATTTCCGGGGATGATCTTCGGGAGCATTCCTTGATATGAAAAGTTTCTTTCGTCAGCCAAAATGTTTGTTGCTTGTTTTGAATTTTCTGACAAAGAAACAGTGTGCTGCACTATTTTCTGAAAAGTAGATTGAATCAAATGTCATTCTTTACCATGTCGGTGCCATATAATGTCTCTCGTAGTGAAACACCAGGCTCGTCAACAAAACTGAGACTGCTCCCTCGGGTGGAAAGCGCGATCCTTGAATTGAAAAGAACTGTGTCCGGTGTCGACTGTCTGCACTGTGGTCGTTTCCCAAAGAACAATTGCATTGTCGCAGCTGGAGGAAGGAGGACATAAGTAAGACAAAACTTGTGTGTTCGCTATCGTTGAACTCTTGAGAAACTGTCTGACAGATCTGGATCTACTCGTACCAGCTGGTCTACATCTCCGAAATTGCACTCAAGCAGTCGGATCTGGGGGAACATGACCGGAGTCCGAAAGCAGAAGGCGTAGAATTTTCTACTGCGCTTTTGGTTGCCGATCTCCGTGGTTCACAGGTTCCACACCCCGACGAAACCGAAAATTTGTGTATTGCAAGGTGTAGATCTAGAGTCTACAGCGACACCCAAAAAGTCCTCAACGTTTGGAAAGTGTTTCGTTGCATTTCTTTCAGTTTGTGTTGTCAAAGATCTGCTCGAATGTGTTCATTGTAGAATGGCCACTTTCTTCGCATCATTGAGACAACTGTCAGCAAAGCTGGACAAGGAGACGAAAAAGTGTCAGGAGCAAATGTCAAATCCAGATTCTGGTACAAATCCGGAAGAGGCGACGTTACTGCTTCACCAGTTGCGGAAGGAGCTCACCGTTCTTCATGTAGATCCATACAACATTTATCCAGCCGTTAAACTGCCGACCTGTCGAGTGATGTGCACAAGCCTGTTTGTGGATTCCTTGCTTTTATCAGGGCGGAGCAAAAACGACCATTGGCGTGCTGAAGAAAGGCAACGATGACTTCAGAGAGATTGTTTCCTTGTGCCAGAGTGTTATTGTTCAGCAAGCAGAAAAGCTTGCAAGTGTTGAAGAGTACCTCACCATGTATGGTTACAAGATTCCGGATCCCACAAGGTCTTCACAAACGTTTGCAGTGGAAAAACGTACGTTCGCTCTCTTCTGCGACTGATCATTTTGCGTGTTCTCCGGAGTGTTCAACTATTTTTGGCTGGTTTTGCACCTTCAGATGATGAGAATGGTCTTGGCGACAAAAGTGTGACCGCATGTGCTGCTGTGCAAGACGAAAACGATCCCGATGGCTTACAAAAGAACGTGGTTGAATTGTAAGATTGTCACTCAAAGATTACTCAAAGAGATTGGGAAACAAGTGTGTGTGTGTCGGTATCAATGTTGCTTCTATTTGGAAGAACATAACGCAAACTGTTGAGATGCGTTCAACACAATGTATGCCCTTGTTTTAAGTCTGCTCCTGATTTACATTTTGTTCTTTGGTGACAGTGAAACTCCTGCCTCTCGCAAGAAAAGAAACTCCGAATCCAGTGAAGACAGAACTCCACAAGCTGAAGATTTTGGTATCAATTTGGGGAAAATAAAACGAATGTGTGCAGCAAACCGCAAAGTGGAAACACCACTGGACAAGTCAGACACCCAACGCCAGCAGACCTTTCGGTGAGAAAGGGTTTTTTTGCTGGCGACTGTTTCGCACCTGTCGATTTTCAGTGGCATCTTCACGTTTCAGAGCTTTTCGTCACAAAAGTGCAACAGTATCTCAAATTCGCGAAAAAAATTCGCACCGCGGCCCTCGAATTTTGAAAGTTGAGTTCTCTTGTCTTGGCAATCTTCTGACAACACTGACTATTTGTGCAGGAACTCAACAGAAACACCCTCGACGTTTCAACACAGTGGGCTCTCTGTCACTCCGGGATTTCTTGGATCTGTTGGACCCACGGCGACTCCACCCTGTGGTCGGTGTTTTGGTTCTTTCCTTTTCCAAGTGCAGATTTAGTCGACTGTGACTTTGTGAAATTGCTTTTCTTTTGCAGACAAAAATGTAATCAGCAATGGAAAAGTGTGCTCTCGTGTGGGAAGTATGAAAGAGGAAGGTGGAGGCAAAACTCCAGAATTTCCATCACTTCAGACCCCAGGATTTGCAAGTAACTGAGTGCGACTGCTTCAACTGCGTATCCAACCGTGGTGTTCGCGAAGCGCTGCTATAAAGCGGATTTCTCTGCAGGAGATGTGAAAAAATGTCAAATGGAATCTGCGGACGACACTATCACTTTGTTCAACGAAGGAAAAAAGAAGGATCCAGTGTTTTGCAGACTGAATGAAAGTGAGGAGTGGGGAGACAGTCCCATTCCGCCCGTTTTAACATCAGGTATTTCTTTGTGTTGGCTAACGGTCGGTCAACATTTTGCCATTCGCTTTGTGTTTCCCTTGGTTTTGGCCAGTCTAAACCTCTCCAACTTCTGGAAGTTGGCAATTGGGTTTGGCTCAGTTGCAGTTGGCCTGCCGGGGAAGACTGCTACCGTGAACCAGCCAAAGCAGAGTGCAGTGTGCCTGACAGATGAGGACAGTCCTGTGCCACCTGAACTGATCACACCAGCAGCAAAAAAGTTCCAAAAGAAGTTCAATCTACTCCATGTGAGTCCTCATTGTGTACCCTCTTCTTGGGTTGTCTCCCCAAGGGCTGTGATGCCTTGATGTGCGATCATCTTCATTCAGTTTGAGTGCGGACCCGTCCAAATGGGTGAGCACACACGTACCCATTTCGTGTATTGTCTTTGTCTGCCCACAGGCTGCACACCAAATTCAAGAGACCCTTGGTGGGTGATATATTTCCGAACAGTTCTGCCCTGCTTCGCATCAACAGGGATCTTGATTCTGATGTGACATCTTTTCTTTGTGGCCAGGAGCGCGATTTCAGGGACGAGGACAGTCCTGTTGTTCCAGAATTGACAACACCTGGCTTCACTATTTCTGCACAGGTTCCGGAAAACTCTCGAAAATATCTAAGAGGTCAGTGACTCAACAGCAGAAATCATGCAATTGTGCTCTCTTGAAAGAAGAGTATCGATCAATAAAACAATAATCAATTGAGCTTTCACTGTGCATCGAACAGAGACAGAAAGTGGCAATGGAAGCCCCCAGTTTCCCACGCTGCAGACAAGAACAGCGGATGTGTCGGACCTTGACCTGCAGGTGCCACCAACTTCGGGCGACTTGAATTCGTCGGGCTCGGATGAAATTCCAGAGTTTCCTCAATTAACGACCATCAATTTTGAGGTAGTGTTTGCCAACACTTGAACCAACTCCCACACAGATTGAGAATCTGGCCATGTGGAGCTAGATTTGTGTTGAATCCCAGTGACCTTCAGGAACGACATGCTCACAGCGTTATTGTCGAGTTGGCATTTCAGAAACTCTCCGCGCAAGTGAAGCTGTCTGTGCAAAATGACCAAACTGTGAACGAACAGGTGCGTTGAGTTCGAACGATCTGGCGGGGGTTGGGTTGAGAGTAGAGTTTGCTGGTGGCCTGTGGTGAGGGGCACCGAACCAAATTTGGGCAGGTCCTTTCTCCCACCCACCCCCAAACAGGGGAGGCCCCGCCCGAGCACAAGCCTCGTGAGGCGTATTCAAGGATCTGGTTGCTTGTTGTAATATCATTGTTCTCACTTCTGTCTGAGAATCACACTTCATCTTTGTCAGAGTACAGACAGGAATTGGGTAATTTTTTGGAAGGTTGGGGGGGGGGGCGTCAAAAAGCCCCGGAGATGAAACTTGCTCCCGAGTGCAGAAAATGTGAAGAGCGAATCTGGAACTTTACTATCATGATGGACCGCCACCGCGCGGGGAGAATTGGCTGATTCCTGAAACGAGTAAATTTGTTGTTGCAGAAGAATGTGACAAGCAATGGAGCACACGGGTCCAAGTGCAATGAATTGAGGCTGCAACACGTGCCTGAAAGGTGAGTACTTTTCGCTGTTCTCTTTTTTCAAACCCTTTCACAACATTTTCTGTAAATAGACCTGCTTTTGAGGTGTGGTCAAGTTTCTCTTGTCTTTCGGTAGATTGAAAGAAGTTCAGCCTGAAGAGTACGCTTCTTTGCCTGCTTACCTTGCGAGACTGCTCACTGTTGAACACTTGAACAAGATGGTCTGGCAGCTAAATGAAATTTTGGCCGTGAAGAACGCCGGTAAGTGCAAGAGGCATGCCAACACTCGCAACACTGGAAATTGCCAACCAACACTGGAATATGGCGCGTTTTGTCGGTGTTTGAGTACGGCAAATGCCCAACGGGTCTTGGCCTTTTACAACAGGTGGAATCCAGAGGGATGTGGGACCAGACCAGGGTCTCACTCTGCACAGATCCTGATGTTGACCAAGCACGGAAACGTGCAAAAAAGCAAAGCTTCATGATGAAAAGTTATCTCAGTGTGAACGGCGTGTTGTAGATTGTTTTTCAGTCGGGCTCATTTGTACGAGAACGCCTGTCTCACAAAGCGTGGACTCTTCTGACTGATCACAGGCCCCATTCTCAGCTTGGCCAAGAGTCGAATCGCACACAGAGTTCGGAATATTGCCCGATTTTGGAGAGCCACACCGTTTTGCCACTCTGCTTTGGTACTGGACGCATTTTCATTGAAACCCAACACTCTGAACATGGGAACAAATAAATGTTTGGTCTGGAGTGTTCAAGTCGTTCCCGGAGGCAAATGAATTTTTATGTTAAAGAATTGCTTTCTCTTTTCAGCAAATGAGGCCGAGGAAATCTCCGAGGTTGAATTACAAAGACAATTTGGAACCAAAGCAAAAATTTTTATGTTGGCGATGCGAAGTTTGGGAAAATTAGCCGTAAATCAGAGAGGCTTGTGCGTAGTTGCTTGAGCCTGCAGGTTCAGGTTTGCAGTAGCATGTGCGGACTTCGCACACATTGTAGTCGCATAAAAGCTGTTGAGCATTTCGTGTTTTGTGTTGCGCTCATCAGACAAAACGCAAAAGAAAATGCCTGTTGGGAGCGGACCATCTGTGACATTTGTGTTTTTGAGCTCGCGGTTTTCGGCGATCTGCGGGCTGGGTCCAGTCTCGATTACACAGCCGGGACTGGCAAACATCAGGCCACGCCCTACCTGAGACATGGCTATGTCCCACCCCACCCCACCCCAGGGGCAGGATGATACAGCTGTAGAAATTATTTCGGCCTGTGTTTACCTGGGACATGGCCAGGTCCTACCCCCCTCCCCTCACCCAGTTGGATGAAAGCAGCCAACACTCGGGGTTAACCTGTGCAGCGTAAAAACCGCTCGCTTTCTGAACTTTGTTTTCTTGTTTTGGAAAAAATAAGTCAGTGCAATAAACACCAAAAAGCATCGACGCTTGACTTGTTCGTTCTCACATCACATTGACGTCCTCTCAGAACCTCATGTGCAGAGCAAATTCGCGCGTCAAGAAACGTCAACATTTAGATTCCATGCAGACTGCGAATCACACGACCTGCGTTATCAACCGGACACCACAGAAAGTCAAAAGCTGCGAAGCTGATTCGAAACTTGTTGTTCTTTGAGAAAGAAAGGTCACATCTTGAGATTGGACAACCAGCTAATGGGTTGTGGTGGTTTTATTACTCACTCCACTGAACACATTCTCTCGATTTCCAATTTTACCGTGTCAAACAGCGCTTGCTGACTGGGTCTTCGTTCGTCTCAAGATATCCCAAAAACTTTCTCCGTGCTATCGTAAATTGTGTTTGCGAGTTCAACTGTGTCTTCGTTTCTTGCGGCAGCAATAACTTCGAGGACTTGACTGAAAAGAAACAAGCTGACAGATAATTTACCGGTTCTGCGTGTTGTGTGGTCAAAACTATGGGTTTTTGTTTCCGGGCGGGGCCAGCAGGTTCTAAACGGGTTTGGATCAGCGCAGTGAAGTGCTACACTCCAATCGATGTCTGCAACGGTCAGTGAAGGCATGGCGTGCCGATTTGTCTGAATGGAGAAACTCAATAAGTAATCACATCGACCATAGTAGGGCGGATGAAAGGTTCGTGTGATAATTTTCTTCGATGAGAGGTGTTTCTGAAACTTGTTGAGACCCAAATCGGACAGCAAGTCGCAGGAAGAACACGTGAACATGCAAGATTTAGCAAACACACAAGGACAGCAACAACGAGAAGTACATCTTTGATCCACTCACGTGATGAATGCAGGTTCATTTCTGCCCTTGACACAAAAGCCAGATTCCCACTTTTCCTTCTTCTTGCTCGGAAACGTGGTGATGATTGACTTGTGTCCGTGGTGAGTAGCCTTGATCTCACACCAGGGAGCATCTGCAGACAAATTTACTGAAAATCAAAAGAGACAGGGCACAGAATACTTGCCCAACGGAATTATGTCCGAACAGAGTTCAATTCTGTTTGTCATGCAGATGAGCTAGATTCTCAACCCGTTTCCAGCATGAGACGATCGGACGGTATGGAACACATCACGTCAACGTTTTCCTTCGTTTTCAGAGAACTAAAATGCAAAAACAAAAAAAACTACATACGGCCAGTTCACAATACAATTGTCTACTTGTGCACGTGGATCAAACATTCCGGATGCTTTTGTCGTAAACCAAGCGAAAACAACGTACCAACCATTTATTCCGATGTACAACCCCATTTCTACAAAGGCGTTCACGTCTTCCTTGCTTCCCGTGAACGAGTGGACCTAAAATTTGATTTCGCTGGTGAAACACAGAGCAGCCGAACCGATTTCGCCACAGACGGTTTGAACCCAAGAAAGTGCAGTCCTTATCTTTCCTTTCATGAACGTTTTTTCGTAGTCTGCTAAATTCTGAAATTCGGATCGAGTCTGGCTGATGCCCTTTAGTCTCAAACCAAATTCTGGATCGGTCCTTGAATACACCTCACTCTACCGCGTCGATTCCGAATCACAAAACAGATGGATTTTGTTACAGCAATCCAAGCGACTCAACGATGAACACAAACTTTCGTAACAATCGTGAGTGTGTGTATGTGTGTGTGTTTTGTTTAGTTGCCCCGACGGACACACACATGAAATCGTGCTTTGCACTGGAAAGTTGGAAAGTTCGAAGACGTAGTTTTTACGAATTCCACTTCAATTGACAAATACTTACGACGCCTGTGGAGTACCTGTCACGGTTTCTCTTCAAGACATCAATAAACTCTGCACTCGAGTTTCGACAGTGCAGAAACAGAGGCAATTGTACACTTTCAGCCAATGCAAACTGTTTTTCAAAGTACCTACAAAACACCAAAAGCGTTTTTGTATTCTCTTGTTTGGGGGAGGGGGCACAAAAACATTTCCTTTTGGTTCAATTCAAACTTACTTCAGCTGAACATCCTTTGGGCAGAATTGAAGCCGATCAAAATCTGAAAAACACAGTGGAGGAGTTGGTCGTCAGATTGATGCCTTGAGGTTCACAGCAGGATGGTTGCTTCGAAGACGTACCCAGTCCAAACTCTCCAACAGCAACAACTTTGGTTTTGTGTTCTTTCGCAAGCGTTATCAAGTCATTGAGGTACTGGTCTTCGTTTCCACTTTCAACAAACTCATTACATCTGGTTGGATGACAACCGACTGTACTAAACAGCTTCTCTGAAAATAACAAAAAAACAACAACAACAACAACAAAATTTCGAACAGAGCAAACTTGTGAACTGAATATCTCTGACTTCGAACCGTCATAACGTAAAGTCAATTCACCATGCGATTTAGCTAACTCCAAGGCTTCTTTACTGTCTTGCAGACTTCCTCCGGTGACAAATATCTGGTGCAGAAAACGGTTGTTTACCGCTTCCATTGGACTATTTTTCAACTGCACAACGAAATCCAATACACTGCTGACTCACCCTTTCGACGCCAACTTCAAAAGCTCTCTTCAACATGTGATCGAAGTCATCTGGCAAAGACAAATTGTGCAAAAGGCACATTGGTTCCGAAGTGCAACACACTGTTGTTTCAATGTCAGGCGAGAACCCACTGAAAACTCACCTTGATGCTTTCTGGTTCCGCGATAGATTCCTCTGAATATTGGATCTGGGGTGCAAGAAATATGAAATTTTGAGGAAGAGCTTTCACGTCACGACTTCACTCAAACGCAAACAGGTGCAGACTGTTTTCAAAGATTTCACTTCCTGAGAAACCACACAAAACTTTGACTGGCACATCACTTACCAGTGAGGTTCGCTCCAATATCTTCACGGTCGATGGTCGAGACAGGGAACGTTCGCATGAAAAGGTGAACAAGAAGTTCTGTTGAAAGTAGAACTCACTCTTGTGCGTTATTCATTTCATGATTGACTACCCTAGCGAAGGGGCAGGGGAAAGCGTGGAAAAAAAAAAACACGTCGGGAATTGAATTTCAAAACGCAGCACTTACAAAATCCTCCATTATCGCTCAAACTATTCACAGCAACTGACTGCATCTTGTCGCGTTTCAAAACATCACCATACAGAAATTGTGCAGAACATGCTGTAGACATAGACTTCGGTCACACGACAAAAGTGTGCAAGGCATTTCTTCAAAAAAGAAAATATTACCAATAAATTTGAGTGCATGTTTCCCTGCCATTGTTGCCTCTGAGACAAATGCTGTTGACATTTGGAGGAAGTAATTTTAGAATTCCCTGCGAGCACAAGGCGGTCCTTTGTCGTCTTTGCAGTTGAGATTCTGCGGGACACTTTTTGAAACATGTAGCGCATGGGTGAGTGGATGTCACACTTCAGATCCAGCAAGGTCCAAACCGTAAGGTCGCTCCGCATGTTCTCTGTTGAAAAGGCATGAGTTTGCAATGTTGGTTTTCCTCGAATCCAGTCCAATGTGGTGCGACCAGGGCTAGGAGAACCACCAACTGACTTACCTTAGAAAGAAGGAGCGAGTTGTTGCACCAGGTTTTCAAACATTTGATGTGGGCTCAGGCCAAGGTTAAAGTATTGTTATATATATTTACCATGACCACCCCCTAAGACTGCCATGGCCTTCCATAGCCACAGCAACAGCCACAGCCAATCATATCATTCCCTAGATGGAGCCACTA